>Ga0160493_100213_pt1 | contig 23336 bp, 18 predicted proteins | sample DID2MG_2_FD_108262 | JGI IMG/M metagenome (GOLD analysis project Ga0160493, IMG submission 108262) | Enriched soil microbial communities from UW Madison campus, WI, USA - DID2878_E24_FP2 MG | ecosystem: Environmental > Terrestrial > Soil > Unclassified | place: USA: Madison, Wisconsin | collected... | reverse complement strand
GTGCTGAAAAGCTGGGCGGTGACCAAGGGGCCGTCCAACAATCCCGGCGACAAGCGCCTCGCCGTGCGGGTCGAGGACCATCCGCTCGAATATGGCGGATTCGAAGGCACCATTCCCGAAGACGAATATGGCGGCGGCACGGTGATGCTGTGGGATCGCGGCACCTGGGAGCCGATTGGGGATCCGCATGAGGGGCTGGAAAGCGGCGACCTCAAGATGCGCCTGTTCGGCGAGCGGATGAAGGGCGAATATGTGCTGGTGCACATGAAGGGGCGCGACACCAAGCGCCGCTCCGGCCCGGACCGGGAAAACTGGCTGCTGATCAAGCATCGCGATTCCTATGCCCGCGACAAGGATACGCTGACGACGCGGTTCACCCGCTCGGTGGCGAGCGGGCGCGATTTCAAGGGCATCGCCACCGGCGCCGCGCCGGCGAAGAAGACCGAAGTGCCGGCCGAGGCCGTCTGGCATTCCGACAGCGAAAAGGCGGACAAGGCCGACAAGACATCCCGGAGCCTCGCCAAGGCGAAGAAGGGCAAGGTGCCGGGTTTCCGGCCGGTGCAATTGGCCACCCTGGTGGACAGCGTGCCGGCGGGCGAGGGCTGGCTGTTCGAGATGAAATATGACGGCTACCGGTGCCTGGCCGCCATCGATGGCGACAGCGTGCGGCTCTATACGCGCAGCGGGCTCGACTGGACCGAGCAATTTTCCGCCCTGGTCGAGCCGCTGCAAAAGCTCAGGCTGGGCTCGGCGCTGATCGACGGGGAAATCTGCGCCTTCGACGGCAAGGGGCGCACCGATTTCACTACCCTCAAGACGGTACTTTCCAATGGCGGGCGGCTGGAATATTTCGTCTTCGACCTGCTGCAACTGGACGGCAAGGACCTGACCAGGAAGCCGCTGACCGAGCGCAAGGCGCTGTTGCAGAAGCTGCTGGGCAAATCGGTGCGGCAGGACCCGGTGCAATATTCCTCCCATGTCACCGGCCATGGCCAGAAAGTGCTGGATGCGCTGTGTCGCGAAGGGCACGAAGGGGTCATCGCCAAGCGGGCCGACGATATCTATCGCGGCGAGCGCACCAGAAGCTGGCTCAAGATCAAGTGCCTCAAGCGCCAGGAATTCGTCATCGGCGGCTGGTCGCCCTCCACCAAGCGCAGGGGCTTCGCCTCGCTGCTGCTGGGCGCCTGGGATGGCGACAGGCTGCTCTATCGCGGGCGCGTCGGCACCGGCTTCGACCAGGACCTGCTGGAAGAGATCGGGGCAAGGCTGGCCGCGCTGGAACGGAAGAGCAGCCCCTTCGTGGCCGTGCCCAAGGAATTCGCCCGCAATGCCCATTGGGTCAAGCCGGAGCTGGTGGCCGAGATCGCCTATGCCGAACTCACCGCCGACGACATCCTGCGCCACCCCAGCTTCATCGGATTGCGCGGCGACAAGCCGGCCAAGGAGGTTCGCATGGAAAAAGCCATTAGCCTGGACGATGGCGAGGAAGTCGCCGAACGGCTCGGCGTGCGGCTCACCTCGCCCGACCGCGTGGTCTATCCCGGGCAGGGGATCACCAAGGCGCAATTGGTGGCCTATTACGAGGACGTGGCGGGTGCCATGCTGCCCCATATCGAAAATCGCCCGCTGAGCCTGGTGCGCTGTCCGCAGGGCCGAGCCAAGCAATGCTTCTTCCAGAAGCACGATACCGGCGGCTTCCCCGAACAATTGCGCTCATCCCCGATCGCGGAAAAGGACGGGGAGAAGAAGGATTATTTCTACATCACCGACCTGGCGGGGCTGGTGGCCGGCACGCAGATGAACACGCTCGAATGGCATATCTGGGGGTCGCGCCTGGCGGCGGTGGAAAAGCCGGACCGGCTGGTCTTCGATATCGATCCGGACGAAGGGCTGGATTTTTCCGCCATTACCGGCGCGGCCACAGATATCCGCGACCGGCTGGAGGATATCGGGCTCAAGAGCTATCCCATGGTCTCGGGTGGCAAGGGCATCCATGTGGTCGTGCCGCTCAAGCCCGACAAGGAATGGCCCGAGATCAAGGCCTTCTGCCGGGCGCTCGCGACCGGCATGGCCGAGGCCGAGCCCGACCGCTTCACGGCCAATCTCTCCAAGGCGAAGCGCAAGGGCCGCCTGTTCATCGATTACCTGCGCAACGAGCGCGGCTCGACGGCGATCTGTCCCTGGTCGGTGCGCTCAAGGGAAGGCGCGCCGGTGGCCGTGCCGCTGAGCTGGGACGAAGTGCCCGGGCTCAAGCAGGCCAATGGCTTTTCGCTGCAAGGCGCGGCCGAACGGGCCAAGGGCAAGGATGTCTGGCCCGACTATTTCAAGCAGCGCCAGAAACTGACCGACAAGATGCTCAAGGCGGTGGGAGCGGAAGTGGGAGAAGCAAAAGAGCCGTGATTCCAGCCCAATCGGGATCGTCACCCTCGAGCCTGACCCGAGGGTTCTTTGTTTTTGGGTCTATCGAAACGCCCTCGGGTCGAGCCCGAGGGTGACGATCCGTGGGTGGGTGGGGGCCTCCTAAGGGGGGATGGAACCGCTTCAGCTTAAACGTGAAATGTTAGGTGCCGTCCGGCGTCACCGTGACCACCTGGAGCCGGGCGAGGGCCGCGGGATTGTCCAGGTGCGAGCGCAGATCGCTATTGGTGACGATGACGTCGATATCGTCGAGGTCGGTGACCTGATGGGGGGCCTTGCGGTCGAACTTGCCCTCATGGGCGACGAGGATCACCTTGCGGCTCTGCGCCAGCACCTCGCGGGTGAGCTCGACTTCCATCGGGTCGAATTCGAGCACTGCGCCATCCCGATCGATGGCGCTGGCGCCGATCAGGGCGATGTCGAACTTGAATTTCTGCCGGCTGCCTCCGCCCAGGGTGAGGATGGAGGTGTCCTTGTTGCGCACATAGCCGCCATAGGCATAGACGGTCGCATCGGTGTGCAGGGCGCAGGTATAGATCACCTCGAGATTGGGCGTGGCGATCAGCACGCCGGGAAAATCGGCGATGACATTGTGCAGGTGATGGAAGGTGGTGCCCAGACCCACGAAGATCGTCGCCCCGTTGAACAGGAAGGGGCGCAGCGCCTCGACGAGCTGCCGCTTGATCTCGATCTCGGTGCTGTGCCGTTCGCTATAGGTATAGCGGGCGACGCCGGGCGCCGCGAAGGCGCCGCCGAACCCCTTGACCAGAAGGCCGCGCTCGCCCAGCACCTTGAGATCGCGGCGAATGGTCTGGGTGGTGACGGAGAATTGCGCGGCCAGTTCGGAGACGGCGGCCGCGCCATTGGCGCGCACCGCCTCCAGGATCTGCGCCTGACGCTGGTTGAGGTCGGCCATGCCGCTTTCGGGCGTGTCCGGCGCGGAATAGGGCGAATCCATCCGCGCGTGACCGCTCATTTCAACCGCACGCCCAGATAGGTGCGGTCATCGGTCAAGGCAATGTCGGTGGTGCCCTTGGTGCTCATATAGCGGCCGATCTTGTGCAGGTCCTCGGCCTCCACCTCGCGGAATGCCTGTTCCCAGGCGGCGACGCCGAAGCCCTCTCCCAGCTTGAAATAGCCATCGGAAAATAGCTCGATCGTCTCCACTTCGGCCAGTGGGTAGGAGCGGGTCTCCACATATCGTTCCGGCACGGCGAAGCCATCGAGCCCGCCATAGCCCAGGACCGGCCCGGTGACGTTCTGGAAATCGCCCTGCGCATGGCAGATGCCGCCATGCACCAAAGCCTCGATCTCGGCGGCGGGAACGGCGGGCAGATGTGCCCGGCAGGCGGCGAGCGAGCGGCTTTCCAGTTCCGCCAGGACCCCCGCATCGGCGGTTTCGGACCAGGCGGCCTGGTGGCGCGTGCCCAGCCAGGTGATGGCGGCGGCGAGGCGGTCGCAGGTTTCAATATCGCGGCCCTGCGCCTCGAAATAACGCCAGGTCTCGCGCCGCATGATGGCGGTGACATCGTCCAGCGGCTTGAGGACCTGGAGCACGTCATTGCCGTTGATGCGCAATCCGCTATCGCCGAGCGCCACCACTTCGAGCCGGTCGCCGATGATCATGGCGGCCATGACCGTGCAGCCGCCGCGCAGCTTCCAGTCGGCGGTGACGGCGGGAAGCGCGTCATTGGCGACATAGCCGGCATGGATAGCCCGGCCGAGATAGTCGATGAAGTGCATGCCGCCGGCATATTGCAGCTCGGGCTGGCTGGCATCGCCCTGCGCCAGGATGAATTTCTCGATGGCGGCCTGGACGGTTCGCGAGGCGAACTGCCCCGAGAGCATGCCATTGTAGCGGGTGCCGTTGCGGTCGGTTACGCCATCGATGACGGCGTAACCGCGATTGGGCATGATGACGAGAGAGTCCTCATTGGCGTGTGGAGCGCTGAACTTCTTGCCCAGCGAGAAGGCTTCCAATTGCTTCATTCGGATATAGGTCCCGTCATCATACCAGGTTATCGGAAGGCTTATTCGCCGATGGCCACGCGCCACAATCCGAGCACGCCTTCGGCACCGCCCAGATCGATCAGCGGCTTGGGCCGCACGATATTGACGTCGCTCAGATTGGGCGTGCCCGGAGGGGGCGCTACGTCGGTGCGCACCGAGCGGCGGCCGATCTCGTTGGCCAGCAATTCCTGGGTCGACTTGGACAGGGCCCAGTCGATAAAGGCCTTGCCGCCTTCCGGATTCGGCCCGCCCCGGACCAGCGCCACGCCATCGGGCGTCGCCACCGTGCCGTCGGAAAGCAGAACCACGCCCATGGGCGCGCCGCCATGCACATATTCGAGCGCATTGTCTTCCAGCGTCAGGCCCATCGAGGTTTCGCCATCGGCGACGAAACGCGGCACCGAACCCGAGGAATCGGTGAGCACGAAATTCTTGGCGATCTCGGCATAGGTATCCCAGCCTTCGTCACCGAAAATGGTGAGCACCGCCTGGAGCTGCTGCATGGCCGAGCCGGAATTGTCGGCACGGGCCGAGGCGATCTGGCCCTGCCACTTGGGATCGGCGAGCTCGATCCAGCTCTTGGGCGCATCGTCCAGCGACAGCATGTCGGTATTGACCGCCAGCACGTAGACCACCGAGGTATAGGGGGTCCAGGCGACATCGGTGATGAATTGGGGATCGATCGTGTCGAATTCGGGCGGATTATAGGGCTCGAGAATATCGGCCAGTTCGGACAATTGGCTGCCCGAGATGGACCAGATGACGTCGGCAGCCGGCGCACCGGCCTCGGCGCGGGCGCGGCGGGCGACATCGCCGGAGCCGAGCTGCACCACTTCGGCCTTGAGGCCGGTATCCGCCTCGAACACCGGCAGCAACCGGTCCACGATCGAGGATTTATGGGCGGTATAGATCACCACCGCGCCTTCCTGGGCCTGCAGAGCCGGGCTCAGGGCCGTGGTCGCCGCCAGCGCCAGTGCCATGCTTAGGAATGTTCGTTTTGCAACACGCATGATTTCCTCCTGTTCTCCCGTGATCAAAAATTGATCCGCCGCGATCATGAAACGACATTAGGCTTGTTGCAAGGCGAAAATCGTGTTTACGTTTTCGCACAATAGGGCAGGGCCGGGAGGGCACATATGGCATATCTGACTGTTCAGGACGGCGTGAAGCAATTCACCGGCTTCCGGGCGCTGAATGGCGTCTCCATCGCGGTGGAGCGCGGAGAATTCTTCACCCTGCTGGGGCCGTCCGGCTGCGGCAAGACCACCTTGTTGCGCGCGATTGCCGGCTTCAACGACCTGACCAGCGGCAGCATCACGCTCGATGGGCAGGATCTGCGCGCCATTCCGCCGCACAAGCGCGATATCGGCATGGTGTTCCAGGATTATGCGGTGTTTCCGCATCTGTCCGTGTTCGACAACGTCGCCTTCGGCCTCAAGCCGCGCAAGGTGCCCGCCGAGCAGATCAAGACCCGCGTGGCCGAGGCGCTCTCGGCCGTGCATCTGCAGGCCCTGGCCGAGCGGCTTCCCGCCGCCATGTCCGGCGGCCAGCAGCAGCGCATCGGGCTGGCGCGCGCCATGGTCATCAATCCGCGCCTGCTGCTCATGGATGAGCCGCTGTCCAATCTCGACGCCAAGCTGAGGATCGAACTGCGCGAGGAAATCCGCGACATCCAGAAGCGCGTCGACATCGCCACCATCTATGTGACGCATGACCAGGAAGAGGCGCTGGCCATTTCCGACCGCATCTGCGTCATGAGCGCCGGCCATATCGAACAGATCGGCACGCCGCAGGAAATCTACGGCAATCCGCAAACCCTGTTCGTCGCCAATTTCGTCGGCACGCTGAATACGCTCGCCGAGGGGGAAGGGCGCGCCAAACTGCTCGCCGAACTGGGCATTTCCGCCAATGCGGCGCACTGGACCATCCGTCCCGAACGGCTGTCGCTGCTCGAAGCGGGGCAGGGCGCGCCGTCCGGCGCGGTCGCCCTGGCCGGCACGATCAGCAAGTTCACCTATCTCGGCCGCGAGGCCCATGTCCTGGTCGATACGCCGGCCGGCGCCCTGGTGGTGCAGGTCTCCAATCCCGCGCTCAGCGCCGTCCGCAATCCGGGCGACACTGTTTCGGTCCTGGTCGAGCGCAGCGCGCTGATGGCTTTCGACGCCGACAGCAAGCGCCTGTCCCTGGAGGGTTAGGCCATGGCCATGCTGCGCAAATTCGATTTCTGGACCCTGGTGATGATCGGCACCTGGGGCATTCTGCTGCTGCTGCTGTTCATTCCGGTGGGCTCGGTGCTGCTGTCGAGCTTCTTCGACACCTCCGGCAATGCCACCATCGAGAACTACCTGCGCTTCTTCGCCGAACCCCGTTTCCAGCGCGCCTTCATCAATACGCTGGTGGTCGGTTTCGGCGGGCTGGCCGGCGCGTTGCTGCTGGGCTCGATCATGGCCTTCTGCATTTCGCGCTTCCAGATCAAGGGCAGCCGCTTCGTCTCGCTGCTCGCCATCCTGGCGCTGGTCTCGCCGCCCTTTATCGGCGCCTATTCCTGGATCGTGCTGTTCGGCGCGGGCGGGGTGGTGCGGGCCTGGCTGCGCGATTTCGGCATCATGATGCCGCCCATCTATGGCGTCGGCGGCATTCTCGTCGTCTTCGCGCTGAAATTCTATCCCTTCGTCTATCTGATGGTGTCGGGCGCGCTGTCCAACGTCAACCGCTCGCTGGAGGAGGCGGCGGAGGGCCTGGGCCTCACGCCCCTGCAGCGCACCTTCAAGATTTCCTTCCCCATGGTGTTTCCCGCGCTCACCGCGGGCGGCCTGCTGGCGCTGATCCAGTCCATCGCCGATTTCGGCACGCCGCGCCTGTTGGGCCGGGGCTATAACGTGCTGGCGACCGAGGCCTATACGCTCTATTCGGCCGAAGTGGGCTCGAATATGTCCATGGCCACCACGATCAGCGTGGTGCTGATCGCGGTCTCCATGGTCTTCGTGCTGCTGCAGCGCTTCATGTCGCGCCGCAATGTCTATCACGGCAACATGATCAACAAGCCGGCCAAGATAAAGCTCAAGGGCTGGCGCAATGTGCTGGCGCATTTCGCGGTCTATTTCATCGGCCTGTGCGGGGCCATGCCGGTGATCATCTCGGTCATCTATTCGCTGCGCCGCACCAATGGCCCGGTCTTCCAGGACGGCTTCGCGCTGCAGAGCTATGAACGCATCCTGTTCAACCTGGGTGACGTGGTGCGCAATTCGCTCACCTTCTCGGCCTCGGCCGTGGTGATGATCGTCATCGTGGGCACCATTGTCGGCGTGCTGGTGGCCCGGCGGACCACGCTCAACACCTCGCTGCTCGACGGCGCTTTCATGATCCCCTATGTCATGCCCGGCATCGTCATCGGCATCGCCTATATCGCCGCCTTCAATACCGGGCCGCTGGTGCTGACCGGCACGGCGTCGATCATCGTGCTGTCGATCTTCATCCGCCGCCTGCCCTATACGGTGCGCACCACGTCCTCGGCCCTGCGGCAGATATCGCCCTCGCTGGAGGAGGCGGCGATCTCTCTCGGCTACAGCCCCTTCCAGGCTTTCCTGCGCATCACCGTGCCGCTGATCGTGCCCGGCATCATCGCCGGCGGCATGCTGAGCTTCGTCACCGCCATCAACGAGCTCTCCTCCTCGCTGGTGCTCTATGTGGGCTCCACCATCACCATGCCGGTGCGCATCTACCTGCTGATCCTGGACGGCGATTTCGGCACGGCGGCGGCCATGTCCACCATCCTGCTCGTGCTCAGCGGCATCGCGGTCTATATCGCCTTCCGCCTGATGGGCCGCAACGAGCAGGCGCTGCTCTAGCCTAGGCGCAAACGGCAAGCCATCGCACCCCGCGGGACCCGTCTCGCGGGGTTTTGTTTTGCCGGCGCGGCAGTGAGGACAAAGGGCAGGCCGGCGCACGCCGTCCCGGCATCATGGCGATACCGGAGCGCTGGAAGGGGGCGATCACGGCTGCCGCGTCGGTATGGCCTGCCGCCGGCCTTGGCGGGAACTATGCCGGAAACAAAAAAAACCGGACCTCCGAAGAGGCCCGGTTCTATTGGTCGGAGTAGCGTGATTCGAACACGCGACCCCCTGCTCCCGAAGCAGGTGCGCTACCAGGCTGCGCTATACTCCGTCAGGCGTGTGACCTCGGGAATTGATGCCCGGAAAGCTCCGGGCGCGTCACGACGTGGCGGCGTTATAGCCTCGCGCCCGCCTCTGTTCAAGCGCTTCCCACAACCTTTTCCGCAGGCCTCGACATCGTGTTGCGAAGCACGGTCAAACCGTGTAGGAACCGCGCCAGTTGGGGCGTCGCCAAGTGGTAAGGCAGCGGTTTTTGGTACCGCCATTCCCAGGTTCGAATCCTGGCGCCCCAGCCAGAAATCTCCAAGGATATGAAATTACCCACGTCTTGTTCCGTAGGATCAGCGTGGCTGCGCGCCTCAAGGACCTGGGATTCGCCAGACTTGTTCCCGGATCTGCACTCCCGATGACCAATGCACCCTTGGCCATCCATCGCCGAAAGCGGCTTCCCGGATTATGACGCATCGTCATGGACGGTTCTGCTCGCGCCGGCCGGCACGCCACAGGCCATCGTCGACCGCCTGAACGAAGAAGTGGTCGCCATCCTGGCGCGTGAGGATGTGACGGAACGCCTGGCCTCGCTCGGCGCCACCATCGTCGCCAGCTCCCCCGCCGACGCCAAGGCGACGATGGAAACCGAAGTCGAGCGCTATACCGACCTGATCGAGCGCCTCGGCCTCGCACAATAAAGCACAACAGGCCGCGCCTGCGGGTGCGGCCGACTGACCGGGGCGGAACCCATGCAAACTCAGTCTCCCCTAACCATACCAGTCAACAAGGATCTGGTCGCAGGCGCAATCTTTGTGGCCTTCGCCATCGGCTTCGGCGCGGTGTCCACCGCCTATCCCATGGGCAGCGCGGCGCAGATGGGCCCCGGCTATTATCCGCTTCTGCTGTCCGGTGTGCTGGGCGCGCTGGGGCTCGGCATCGGCCTGGGCGGCTGGCGCAAGCCGGCGCAGGTTATGGTCGTCGTGCGACCTCCGGCCTTGATCGCGGTGCTCGCCGCGCCGCTGCTCTTCGCCATTGCCCTGCGCCCTCTGGGCTTCGTTCCCGCAGTTCTCCTGACGTCGCTGCTGGCGACGATGGCGGCGCCGAAAATGGGCTGGCTGGCCCGCATTCTTACCGCCGCCGGCATGGCTTTGGGCTGCACCATCATCTTCATCTGGGCGCTCGGCATTCCGCTGCCGCTGCTCGGCTCGTTGCTGCGCTTCTAGGGGACTGCACAATGGAATTGTTCGACAACGTCCTGCTTGGCCTCCAGACGGCCATGACCATGCAGAACCTGTTCTATTGCCTGCTGGGCTGTCTGCTCGGCACGCTGATCGGCGTCCTGCCCGGCGTTGGTCCGACCACGACCATCGCGCTGCTCCTGCCCATCACTTTCGGGCTTGATGCATCCACCTCGCTGATCATGCTGGCTGGCATCTATTACGGCGCGCAATATGGTGGCTCGACCACGGCCATTTTGGTCAATCTGCCCGGAGAGGCCTCCTCCGCGGTGACCGCCATCGACGGCTACAAGATGGCGCAGCAGGGTAAGGCCGGGTCGGCTCTCGCGATTGCCGCCATCGGGTCCTTCGTCGCCGGCACCGTGGCGACCGTCGTCGTCGTGGTGTTCTCGCCGCCGCTGAGCGAACTGGCGCTGCGCTTCGGTCCCCCGGAATATTTCTCGCTGATCGTGCTGGGCCTGGTCTTGTCGGTGACGCTGGCCAATGGCTCCGTACTCAAGGCGCTGGCCATGATCATACTCGGTCTGCTGTTTGGTCTCGTCGGCGCCGACATCTATACCGGCATTCCGCGGTTCACCTTTGGCGAGCCGTCGCTGATGGACGGGATAAATTTCGTCGCCTTCGCGACCGGCCTCTATGGAATTTCCGAAATCCTCTCCAATCTCGAGCAGGATCCGAGCCGCAAGAGCAAGGTCGCCAAGCCCAAGGGCCTGCTGCCGACATGGGCCGAGATGAAGCGCTCGATCGGGCCGATATTGCGGGGGACGGGCCTCGGCTCCGTGATGGGCGTTCTGCCCGGCGGTGGGGCGACCTTGTCATCCTTCGCCGCCTATACGCTCGAAAAGAAGATGTCCAGGCACCCCGAGCAATTCGGAGAAGGCGCCATTGAAGGCGTGGCCGGTCCTGAATCGGCCAACAATGCCGGCGCCCAGACCTCGTTCATTCCCATGCTGACCCTGGGCATCCCCGGCAATGGCGTGATGGCCATCATGATCGGCGCCTTGATGATCCAGGGCATACAGCCCGGTCCCAGCGTCATGACCACCAATCCAGCGCTCTTCTGGGGACTGATCGCGTCCATGTGGATCGGCAATCTCATGCTGCTGGCGCTGAACCTGCCGCTGGTGGGCATCTGGGTGAAGCTGCTGTCGACGCCCTACAACTTCATGTTTCCGGCCATCATCCTGTTCAGCGCGATCGGGATTTTCTCGACCAATATGAACGGTCTCGATCTCGTTCTGGTCAGCATGTTCGGCCTGCTGGGCTATGTCCTGATCAAGCTCGATTGCGAACCGGCGCCTTTTCTCATGGGCTTCATCCTTGGGCCTCTCCTGGAGGAGAACCTGCGTCGCGCCATGATGTTCTCTCGAGGCAATCCGGCGACTTTCGTCGCAAGTCCCTTGAGCGCGGGCCTGTTGAGCGTCGCGGTTATCACATTGATCCTGATGGTTCTTCCCGCCGTCCGCAAACAGCGCCAAAAGGTTTTTGCCGAGTAGCGCTGGCGACCCGTACGTAGTAATCAGTCTTGCACGACCGATCTGGACGAGATCGGTAGGCGTCTGAGCACAACAATCTCAATTTGCCCGAACTTCTTCAGCGCGAGGGCTGGATTATATATAAGTGTAGAGCGAGCAGCCCTCTGCTGCGTACGCTGCCAAGCGCGCTGTAAGCGGCCACTTTTTTACCTGGAGCGCTTCTAAGCGAAGCGGTAGCAGCTGGCTTGGCCCTAATTATCTAGTGGCTTGAGCCAGAATGCCCTGCGAATGCGGTTGACCTTGTCGATCTGATGAGGGTTGCGGCTGGCTGCTTCAATGCCGGACTTGACGAAGGCGATTATCATAGCGAGTAGACCGGCACCGACCACCGCCAATAATACAAGGCTGACTAAACCACGGGAGCGCGGGCCATCGGGCATCGTGGCCTCCTGTACGACATCTTGAGCTGATACCGTCCCTGCCAACTGCTCTTCGAACTGGAAGATCTGTGCGTGGCGCTGTTCGATATTGTTAACCAAGGTCACGGTGCTTTGGCCGATATCGCCCAGCGTGGTGGTGGTGGTGGAACCACCTTGCGCGGCTATGGCGCTAAACAGGTCGTTTAAACGCTCCAGGTTAGACTCAAGCTCGATAGTGGCGGCCCGTGCCTGTTCGAGCCTGATTTCGATTAACTTCGCCTGGGATGTCGTTGGCGTCGAATTCTTGATTAGTGAATTGATGATGCGCTGTAGAAGATCATGGGCGTCTTCAGCATTGTCAACAGATATCCGGACTCGGTACATATCGGTGCCGGATTCGGCGTTTATGCTCATGACGGAAGATATCAGCTCTTGCCGGGCGCTCGAAAGCGAACCGTCATAGTCTTGCAAGTAAGTGCTTCCAATCATGGCCGGGTTTAATACGCGGGCAGACCGAAGCATGGCGGCATCGGTCGCGTTGATGCGCAAAAGAGCTTCGGAATCGTAGATTCGCGGCGTGGCGAACCATAAGGTGCCAAAAGCAACAAGGCCTGCGAGCAGCGGCGTTAGCATGATCAGCAACCAGTTCTCAGCGAGGATCACCGCGATGTCCAGCAGGCCTATCTCGTCCGTTGCTCTCACGGGGACGTCGCTCATGGGCGTGATCTCCATATTTGTGGGCTCACTATCCAATGCTGCATGTCGCTGCAAATAGTAAATGACCTTTTCGCATAATTTTAACCGTGCGGGCGTCCGATAGAACGGCGATTCGGTGCCGTCTCAGGGGGCCTGCCGGGATAGTTTCAATCCTGGCGCAGGGACAAGCCGTGAACTTCTTGGTTACCGGTGCAGCCGGCTTCGTCGGCTATCGCGTGGCTGCCTTCCAATTGAGCGGCGGTGATATCGTGGATTCGATATTGTCAAGCCGTATTGCGACCCCAGGCTCAAGCGGGCCGGCTTGTCCAGTTGGAGGAACAGGTGGGCAGTAAGGCGTGGATTGTCGCTCATACTCGCCGATCTGGCAGGCCACGAGGCCGGGGAGAGCGTTTTCTCACTTTGCGGGTGCGAGGAGGCCTTCATCTGACTGCGGAGGCTTGAGGCCGCTATAGCCTGAAGGTCTCGCATTTCTATCTACACTTCGATGCTGTTGACTTCACCAACATTTTGAAGGACTGCAGACATCATGGCGCCAAGCTTCTGACTTAAGCTTCGAGGTCGCCGGTCTTTGGCGCTAACACTAAAATGCCTTTTTCCGAACACGATGGCGCCGAGCATCGATTGCAGTTCTATGAGGCAACTAAACGCGCGGATGAACTGATGGTCCATTCCAATCCTCATCTTTCGGGTCTACTCACCCGCGCCACCGACTACTGCCCGAGAGCTACGGTGGGACAAGGCGTCGCGCTGTGCGTCGACTGGTATCGCGGGCTTTGTTGCGATAAGGCTATGGCGTGAAAACCCTGCGCGCCGGTCTCGTCTCGCTATCCAATAGCCCCTTTTTGCGCAATGTGGCCGCCGTAGCCGGAGGAACCGCCGCCGCGCAGGCAATCGCTATGGCCTTCGCGCCGTTCATAACACGACTCTATGGTCCCGAAGCGTTCGGCGTCCAGGGCACGTTCCTGTCTTTGATCGCGATCGTAACACCTCTTTCGGCGTTGGCGTACCCAATCGCGATTGTGCTGCCGAAATCCGATATGAATGCCCTTGCGCTCAAGCGCTTGTCCATACTTGTGGCGCTGGGGATTGCGATTACGCTTCTGTTGGCCCTAGTTCTCCTATTCGATCCGCTTGCTAGTCTGCTTGGAGATGAGCTGGTCGCCCCTTTCCTCTGGCTCTTGCCCGTGGTCGCGGTCCTAGCCGCCTGGTTCCAGGTTACCCAACAATGGCTGATCCGCAATGAGCGCTTTAAGGTTCTCGCGGGGATTGCGATTCTTCAGGCCTTCCTTGTCAATTCTGCTCGTGTGGGGCTTGGCCTATTGAGTGCTACCTCCGCCATGCTTGTAGCGGTCACCGTGGCTGGACTCGGTTTTCACGCTCTCATGCAATCGTGGGGAGGGCGTGGTCGGCAGCGAGCCCCGGAGCCGATACCTGATCTGGTCATGCGTATTCGTCAACAGGCTATGGAGCATAAGAATTTCCCACTGTTCCGCGCCCCGGAGATGATACTTAATGCCATCTCGGAAAGCTTGCCTGTGCTCATGCTTGCCGCCGCCTTTGGTCCTGCTGAGGCGGGTTTCTATACCTTAGCGCGATCAATGCTCTATTTGCCCCTCAACCTGATTGGTCAGAGTGTGGCTGATGTGTTTTTTCCGCAGTTTAATAGTCGGGCACTAAATGGTCATGCCTTATTTCCTGCCCTCGTGAGAGCCGTGGGATCGTTGGCGGCTGTGGCGCTCCCGCTCGTTCTGATTGTTTATATTGTATCACCTTCTGTTTTTTCTTTATTTTTTGGAGTCCAATGGGAACTTTCGGGCGTATATGCGAGCCTCTTGTGCCCGTGGTTGTTTGTCCTATTCGTGACTAGACCTTGCACAGGTGCGATATCTGTTCTTCGTCTTCAGAGAGTTCAATTGATGAATACCTTCTTTTTCTTAATATTTAGGATAATAGTTTTATTTTTAGGTGCCTACGTATTCGAGGAATCGCGGGTGGCTGTGGCATTGTTCGGGTTAGTTGGTAGTATTTCTGGAATATCAATATTGTTAATTGTTGCCCTGTCTGCAAAGGAGCGAGATAGAAATGTATAGTGCAAACGCCTCCGGTGTCGAGAAAAGGGTCGTGATTCTGGATCCTGCATCGGGAACTGCAAATTTAGGCGATCATATAATATCGGAGGCGGTCCATCGCATTATAAGGGATGCTGCGGATGGGTGCGTTCGGGTTTTGCCGATATCTGTACATCAGAAGCCGTCTGCGGCGCAGCTCGACCTAATGCATGATGCCGACGTTGTGATTGCCGGAGGCTCTAATTTAATCAACTTTAGATATTGGCCACTGCGGGATGGGCGGTGGAATAATTCCCTTTTTAGCCTTCTAAAAATGAAAAATGTCATACTTCTGGGGGTTGGAGCTTCGTCCGCAAGCGATAGGTCGAATCTCTTCGGAAGATACTTATATGATAGTGTTCTCAGCAGACATTTTATTCATTCTGTGCGCGATGAGTTCACCGCTAACATGATGAGAGGGCACGGTTTCTCAAATGTCTTGAATACCACCTGCCCCACTATGTGGTCACTTAGTAGTGCGCATGTGGCTGAAATTCCGCCTTTTAAATCATCTAAAGTCATATTTACCCTTACTGATTATCATCGTGATTATGTATCTGATAAAACCATGATTTCGTATCTATTAAATTCGTATGAGGAGGTATATTTTTGGCCGCAGGGTTATTATGATTATAAATACCTTGAGGAACTTGGTGTTGTTTCGGGTATAATTGTTGTTTCTCCGGACGTTGCTTCATTCGACGCTGTTATTTCTCTTGGGGGTATTGACTATGTGGGGACGAGGTTGCACGCGGGAATAAGAGCGCTTCAGAAAAAGTGCCGAACAATCGTCGTGTCGATAGATAATCGCGCCAGGGAGATTTCGCGCGATACTGGTCTCGTTGCCATTGATAGAGAGCGAGTTTCTAGTCTTAAGGAGATTATCGAAGGCGATATTCACCAGAAGATTCGGCTTCCTGAGGAGAACATCACTCTCTGGAAGTCGCAACTAAAGGACCTTTTGCGTGGGTAAAGCGCTGGCCCTCTACCTTCCCTCCCTTCGTGGCGGCGGCGCGGAGCGCATCATGGTCACGTTGGCCAACGGGTTCGCCGAGCGCGGTCTGAGGGTTGACCTCGTTCTGGCCAAGGCGGACGGTCCCTATCTGGCCGATGTGGGGCCTGCCGTTCGGGTCGTCGATCTGGGCCGAGCGCGCGTTTCGCGCAGCCTGCCTCGGCTCGTTGAGTACCTCCGCCATGAGCGCCCATCAGCCTTGCTCTCCGCGCTCAATCATGCCAACGTCGTTGCAGCAATTGCGGTGGCTCTAGCCCGGACCGATACGCGGCTCATTGTTTCCGAGCACAACAGTATAAGCCAATCGATGACCGAGGAGGGAGGGCTCAAGTCGCGTTTGATGCTTCGCGCAATGTCCTGGACATACGGGAGAGCTGAAAAGGTTGTCGCGGTGTCCAATGGCGTCGCTGACGATCTTCGACGGCTCATCGGGTTGCCGGATGAAAAGGTCCTAACAATCTATAATCCGATCGTCACTGAACAAATGGTCGAAAGATCCCGCGAGCCCGTCGAAGGCTTTCCCAAGGGGCGGGTGGCCATCGCTGTGGGGCGCCTGACCAAACAAAAGGACTACCCGACCCTTCTGCGAGCATTCGCACTGCTCGACGATGCCTACCAGGCAAAGTTGGTCATTCTCGGCGAAGGGGAGCTTCGCTCGGAGCTTGAGGGGCTGGTCCAGGACCTTGGGATTGCTGATCGGGTTCTGATGCCCGGTTTCGTGTCCAATCCCTATGCCTGGATGCGCAGGGCGGATTTGTTCGTCATGTCATCGGCCTGGGAGGGGCTGCCTACCGTGTTAGTAGAAGCCATGGCGTGCGGTACGCCTGTGGTCAGTACCGATTGCCCCAGTGGGCCTGCCGAGATACTCGAAGGAGGAAAATGGGGAGGGCTGGTGCCAGTAGGGGACCATGTTGCGCTAGCCGATGCTATGGAGAAGAACCTGGCATCGTCCAAGAGATCCGCAGCTCATCGAGCGATGCACTTTGGGGCGGCGGTTGCGATTGAACGCTATTCGAACCTTTTGACTGTTCGGTAATATGTCCAGTTGGGTAGTCCGTTCCGCTACTTCATCCTTCGAGTTCCGGTTCCCTTCCGCAGCATTGTTGGCGCTCATCTACGGTACCACGCTCGCTTTTCTGCCCCTAGAAGCCTTCCTCGATCGAGCCAATTACCTTACTTATGCGGCGGAATCGCATATTATTCTGGCGCGTTATTGGGAGCGCGGTCTTCTTGCAGTCCTAAGCAATGAGCCACTTTGGCTTTTTACCAATATTGCGCTCCACGCGATCATGCCGGCCGAATGGGTGTTGCGAACGATAATTTTCGTCCCCGCCTGCTCCGTTGCGTACACAGTTATCAAGCAATATCCTCGGCAAATCATTTGGCTGTTGCTGTTTTTACTAATGACCCAGGTTCTTAAGAACCACATCATTCATCTGAGACAGGGTTATGCTGTAGCCTTGTTCTTGGCCGGATGGCTCGCTCCGCAGAAGCGAGTGGGCCGTACCCTCATGTTGGGAGCCGCCTTTGTTCACACGTCGTTTGCGTTTGTGTTGGTTATTCTGGCGGTCGTGCGGTTGGCCAAGTTTCTTCGCTTAGACCCATATCTTCAGGTTTCGACAGCGATTTTTCTAGGCGCGGTGGTTGGCGTTGCGCTTCCTTATATTGCTGCGGCCGTCGGCGCCCGCCAGGCCGGCGAATACGATTTTAGCGCGGCAAGTGTCAGCGGTTTAAGCTTTGTCTTTTGGACTGCGATGATGTTCATGTTCCTTCTGGCCGGCAGAACTTTCGTAGCTGCGCATGCATTTGCACTGGCCAATCTGGGTTTCTATCTCGCTACGTATTTTCAGGTCGAGGTGACTGCAAGGATATTTGAGAGTACTCTGTTGTTTGTTCTCTTTTCCGGATTGGATCTCAAGGAATGGCGCAGGCTGATCTTCCTCGCAGCCACTTTGTGCTATGCCGTACTTCAGTACGCTCAACGAGCGGACCTCCCTTATCTGGGATGGGGAGTATGAAAGTAGTCCTCCACATCATTACCGGCCTCAGCGACGGTGGCGCGGAAGCGGTTCTGTTTCGGCTGGCTACGTATGACGCGCCGCATCAGCACGTGGTTATCTCTCTCGGCGGAGGGGGCAAGTACGGTCCGCTTCTGGAAGACAAGGGGATCCGGGTCCATTGCCTCGACATGCCCCGTGGCCGCATCACGTTGGGCGGCTTGCGCAAGCTTTTTTCTATTTTGCGGCAGGAGCGGCCTGACATTGTTCAAACTTGGATGTATCACGCCAATCTTTTGGGCGGCGTGGCCGCACGGCTCGGCGGTTTCAGGGAAATATACTGGGGCCTCCATCATACCACATTGGTGCCGGGAACCACGGGCGTCAGTACCCGCGCTGTCGACTGGCTCTGTGCGCGCCTGTCCGGCTGGGTGCCCAAAGGCATTGTCGCCTGCGCGTTTGAGACGCAGCGGGTGCATGTCGCCAATGGATATGTTGCCAGCAAGTTTTCCATCATACCCAATGGTTACGATGTTTCGGTCTTTGCGCCTGACCAGTTGGCCGGAAGACGCCTTCGAGACGAATTGGGGATCGCGCTTGGGACGCCGTTGGTTGGGCTTGTAGGGCGTTGGGATCCCCTCAAGGATCACGCCAATCTTTTCGCGGCCCTACAAATTGTGCGAGGAAGTTTCGCCGATGTGTGCCTGGTGCTCGCAGGCACGGGATGCGAACCTGGCAATGCCGATCTGCAGCGATTACTCCAAACCTTGTCGCTTGATACATGCACCTACCTTCTCGGGCGCCGCTCAGATGTTCCCGCACTCATGAACGCAATGGACATCCACGTTCTTTCCTCGTCCAGTGAAGCCTTTCCCAATGTCGTGGCTGAGGCAATGGCTTGCGGGACACCCTGTGTAGTGACCCAGGTGGGGGATGCTGCAATCATTGTCGGTGGTACGGGCTGGCCCGTTCCACCTAGAAATCACCATGCATTGGCTCAAGCTATCTTTGAAGCCTTGCATGAGCGTGAGGATGAGCCTCGCTGGTCCGCACGTCAGGTGGCTGCGCGCCAGCGGATCGTGGACGAGTTCTCTCTCCGCACCATGGTCGCACGCTATCGAAAGGTATGGGCCCTGTGAGACGATCCTCCCCATCCTCGGTAGCCATCATCGGCAACCAGGGTTTTTCCATGCTCAACTTTCGCGGTGCCCTGATTGAGGATCTGGTGGCGCGGGGACATACTGTTTACGCGCTCGCACCCAATATAGACGTTGATGTGGCCAACGCGCTGCGGAAACTCGGCGCGGAACCGGTGGAAATACGGTTGGCCCGCACCGGTATCAACCCAATCGCAGATATTTCGACCCTCCTGCATTTGCGTAGCGTTCTTTCCTGCCTCAGGCCGGACGTCACGCTGGGTTATGCTGCCAAGCCCGCAATCTACGGCACGCTAGCCGCTTGGCTGGCTGGTGTACCTTCTCGCTTCGCGATGGTTGAAGGCTTGGGCTATGTATTCATTCCGCAGGCGGATGAGGGGCTGGCCAAAAAGGCCTTGCGCAAGATCGTTGTGTCTTTGTTCCGGCTGGCATTGCAACGAGCCAGAAAGGTCTTTTTCCTCAATGCCGATGATGTCGCCGACTTTTCTGCACTTGGTCTCGTCCAGCCAAGACAATCGGTCAATATTGGGGGAATCGGGGTGGATCTTGATATCTGGAAACCGGCGCCCCCGGTGTTCGATCCGGTCACTTTCCTTTTCGTCGGACGGCTGCTTAAGGACAAGGGCGTCTTTGATTTTGTCGCCGCGGCGCGGCAGCTCAAATCGGCCTGCCCTTCTGCCTGCTTCCTGCTCGTGGGCGGAATCGATGAAAACCCAACCTCAGTTTCTAGATCCGATGTGGAGGCCTGGATAGCTGAAGGGTTATTGGACTGGCCAGGCCACGTTCAGGTCGCCCCCTGGCTGCAGCGATCATCGGTTTTTGTTCTGCCTTCCTACCGTGAAGGCGTCCCTCGCAGTACGCAGGAAGCGATGGCTATGGCTAGGCCCATAATCACCACTGATGCCGTGGGCTGTCGGGAAACGGTGATTGACGGCGTGAATGGCTATCTAGTTCCCCCGCGGGATCCCAAGGCGCTTGCTCAAGCGATGATGAAGTTCATTGAGCAGCCTGAGCGGATTGCCAGCATGGGCGCGGAAAGCAGGAAACTGGCCGAAGCGCGTTTTGAAATACGAAAAATCAATGAAACTATCATCGATGCATTAGGACTTTAGTGACTATTTCGGCGCTCCTGCAGTCAAGTTGAGGTGGCACTGGAAATTCAAAAATTAAATGTTACTATTTTGCACCCAGTCCAAGTAGGACAGTCTTTGCTGTTTTGGCTAAAATCACAATATCCATGTCGAATGAAAATTTCTTGATGTAATAGAGATCGTGTGAGAGTTTGTTTATTTCCTCGTTCACGCTCGAGGCGTATCCGGATGTTACTTGTGCCCATCCAGTAATTCCTGGCGGAACCACGCAGCGATAAGCATATTTAGGCTCCACCCTTATGCTGGCCTTAGCTACGTACTCGGCCACGGGACGCGGTCCAATGAGGCTCATATCGCCCCTAAGGATGTTTAAACATTGCGGAATTTCGTCAATGCGAAGCTTGCGGATGATGCCGCAGCCAGGGATGATGCGAGGGTCTCCAGAAACTGTTGTACCGCCTTGTGTGCCTTGGAACATCGTTCGGAATTTATACATGCGGAACGGTCTATTGCCGTAGCCGCGCCGAATCTGCACGAAAAACACGGGGCCGGGGTCGCGCGCATAAATGTAAATAGCAGTCAATGATGATATGAATAGAAGCAGAGGCGACAAGAAAAGAACAAAAGCCAAATCAAGATAGCGCTTCATGCGAGCGTAAAGCATCTGGCTTGGCGAGTATACCACATGAAATAGTTCGAAATTCTGAATATTTACGCTTCCGGTAATCCTTTCCATGTAATTTTTATAGCTGATGACATCAATGCCCAAAATGTGCATGCGCGAAATAAATTCTGTCCATTCCGCGCTGTTATAAGAGTGCTCGTCAATCAGCAGAACGTCGAAATTTATCTCGCCTGTTGTATTCTCAAGTTCTTCAGACGTCAGTATCCTAGATCCAGATATTAGTGCGCTCACCTCGTCGGCATTCGCAAATGGTATAATGCGCACTTTTTCGCCGCTCAAAATGTGGAAGCGATAATTTGCGGCACAGGCAAGGAATAGTCCGATTCCGGCGCAAGCGCTCAAAGCGCCGTAACTAATCGAGGTCCTTGAAGCAGATATAATTGTGACCATGGCACAAAAAAGCGCTGAATAGACGACGACCGCGCTGACGATCGGGGAATCATGTCGCCGGAAAGCGGCCAGCACCATAGCATTGATTGCCACGGGAGCGCCTAGTGCCACGATGGCTATCGTAACCGATTCCAGCGAGATTCGGTGAAAAGGAAATACAACTGCGAAGTACACAAAGACTTGGGCGACGATGGAGGCGACGGAGAGCCAAAAAAATGACCGAACGTGTGCCAAATATCTATGTTGTCGCGTATGCCCACCCAGCGAGGTGACAAGGCTTAGATCCCTTGGCAGAGATTTTCTGGAATTGCGGAGTGGAGTAGCCATAACTCAATCGGGTTCAATTTTACCGAACGGACGTTGCTCTGCTATATATCGGCTTTTCAACATTCGCACCTAGTTTGGGCACTTATCGCCAAATTGCTTGAAGGTTTTCAAACACAAGGCTGCCGGTGCGCTGCGAGCGTCGGGCAAACCAAGTCAGGTTGTCGATCTCGAATTGCATATGAAGCTGCTGAAAACCGTGTTCTACCGGCCGGAACCGGCGTTCGATGGTGATGACCTCGGTGCTGCCCGGCCGCGCGCGCGGACGTATTCGGCCATGGCCGCCAATTGCGCCTGTTCGGCCTGGAACACGTTTCTGAATGCGGCCAGAACCTTGGCTTCGCTGGCTTGCAGCCCGCTTTCGATGTCGATCACTTCCGCGATCTCCCGGCCCAGCCGGGCCTTTCGCGCCTCGAGCGCGGAATCGAGGTCGGTCGGCGGAACCAGGTTGGCGAAGCGAACCAATAGGCGGAGATGCTGCCCTTCGGGCGCCTGCCGGAGCAGGGTGCGCGCCAGTTGCGGCGCGAGCGCGCGGCCGGTCGGAGTAGGGGAATAGACGATCTTTGCAGGGCGCCCCTCCTGGGGCAGGCGATGGGGGGACACAGCCCCCCGCGCCTCGAGCCGGCGCAAGGAATCGTAGATCGTGGCCTGGCTGGCCTTGAACACGAAGCGCAGACTGCCCGCGCGGCTCGCTTTGAAAATATCGTACCCGCTTGCTGGCGCTTCGATGACGAAGGCCAGGCAAGCAAGGTCGGTGGCGTCGCTTTTCATCGCGCCGGATCGGTTTCCGGCGCCGCCGGGTGGGCCTCGACATCGTCGGGCGCCCGAGGCAGGAACCGCCGCGTAAAGCCGCTGAATGCGTCGATATAGGTGAGCAATACCGGCACCACCACCAGCGTCAGGGCGGTCGAGCTGATCAGCCCGCCGATCACCGCATGGGCCATCGGTGCGTTCTCGCCGCTGCCCGCATGCAGGTTCAGCGCCAGTGGCAGCATGCCGAAGATCATGGCCAGCGTGGTCATGATGATCGGGCGGAAGCGGGTCGCGCCGGCTTCGACCAGCGCGTCATAGAGATTCCAGCCTTCGCGCACATGCTGATTGGCATTGTCCACCAGCAGGATGGCGTTCTTCACCACCAGGCCCATCAGCATGATGAAGCCGATGGCGGAGAACATGTTGAGCGTCGAGCCGCCCACCAGCAGGCCGCCCATTACCCCGATCAGGGCCAGCGGCAGCGAACCCATGATGGCGATCGGCTGCAGGAAGCTGCCGAACTGGCTGGCCAGAACCAGGTAGATGAAGATCACCGCCAGAAGCAGGGCCGAGCCCACGGCACCCATCGTGTCGGCGATCTGCTCGACATCGCCGCCAAAAGAGCTGCGATAGCCGGTGGGGAAGTCGATATTGTCCACCGCCTGCTGCAATTGGGGCGTGATGGCGCCCAGTTCGACCCCTTCCAGGTAGGCTTCGACGGTAACGCCCCGCTGCAAATCCTGCCGGTTGATCGTGGCGGGGCCGGTGCTCTGCACCACCTCGGCCACCTGGCTCAGGGTGATCATCTGGTTCGATCCCGTCGCGCCGGACTGTGCGATCGGCAGGCTGCCAATGGCGTCGACATCGTTGCGCAGGGATTCGGGCAGGCGCACGACCACCGAATAGACCTGGCCGTTCTGCGCGGTCCAGTCGGCCACCTCTTCACCGCTGATCAGCGGTCCGAGCGTCGCCGCGATCTGGCCCATGGAGACGCCCAGATTGTCGGCGAGATCGCGGTTGATGCGGATGCCGACGACCGGCTGCGCCTCATCGATGCTCGAGCTGATATTGATCAGCCCCGGAATCCGGGCCAGTTCGGCCTCGAGCTGGTCGGACAGCCGGCTCAGGACCGAGAAGCTGTCCCCATAGAGCGTGATGGAAACCGGCGCGCTGGTTCCGCCCAGGCCCGACGCGGACGAAACCTGGAAATTGGCGCCCGGCACCGCCTGCAAGGCCTGGCGGATAACGGGCATGAATTCCTCTGGCGTCACATCGCGATTGGCCTTGTCCACCATGGTCACCGTCATGGTGCCGGAATTGGCACCCGACGCGGCAAGGCCGCCGGCCACGGTGGAATAGGTCCGATCGACAACGGGATAGGTGCGGATGATGTTTTCCGCCTGGCGCAGCTTGGCCGCCGTCGCCTCCTTCGAGGAACC
>Ga0160493_100210_pt1 | contig 23675 bp, 22 predicted proteins | sample DID2MG_2_FD_108262 | JGI IMG/M metagenome (GOLD analysis project Ga0160493, IMG submission 108262) | Enriched soil microbial communities from UW Madison campus, WI, USA - DID2878_E24_FP2 MG | ecosystem: Environmental > Terrestrial > Soil > Unclassified | place: USA: Madison, Wisconsin | collected... | reverse complement strand
AATGCCTGACCGGAGATGGGTTGGGATCGCTGCGCTGCGATTGCGGACCGCAATTGCGGGAGGCCCTGCGCCGGATCGCCACCGGTGACGGCGGCGCCCTGATCTATCTGCGCGGCCAGGAAGGCCGCGGCATTGGGCTCGCCAACAAGATCCGCGCCTATGCCCTCCAGGACCAGGGGCACGACACGGTGGAGGCCAATACCGCCCTAGGCTTTGCGCCCGATGCCCGCGACTACACCATTGCCGGGCAGATCCTGCGGGCGCTCGGCATCGGGCGTTTGCGGCTATTGTCGAACAACCCTGACAAGGCCCTGTCGCTCGCGCAATTCGGCATCGAAGTCGCCGAACGCGCACCGCTCGTTATTCCCGCCAATCCGCACAATTGGCGCTATCTGGCGACCAAGCGGGACAAGTTCGGCCATACCTTCACCCGCCAGCAATATGAGAACCAGAATGTTTGAGACTACACCCCGCATTGCCCTCGTCGTCAGTCAGTTCAACCCCGAGGTCACCCATGGCCTTCGCGATGGCGCGCTGGCCTATCTCCGCGAGACAGGTATTTCGGTTGCGCCGGACCACATCTATTCGGCGCCAGGCGCATTCGAAATCCCGCTCATCGCCAGGCGACTGGCGCGATCCGGCTTCGATGGTGTGATCTGCCTGGGCTGCGTCATCAAGGGCGATACGGCCCATTTCGAGTATATCAGCGAGGCGACCGCCCACGGCCTGATGCAGGTCGGGCTCGAAACTGACAAGACCATCACCTTCGGCATTTTGACGACCTATACCGACGAGCAGGCCATCCTGCGCAGCCGCGGGGACGAACACAACAAGGGCCGCGAAGCCGCCGCCGCTTGTCTTGAAGTTCTGCGGACCTTCGCCGCTCATTCATCGGGGCCGAACAGATGATGCCTGAGAAGCCTGCCGATTGATTTCGCTCCGCCGCGGCCGCACGCAGTCAGCGTACCCGCGCTCCGTTTTCATCGAACAGGGTAACGCGGTCCTGCAATGGCGAGAGATGGAGGATGTCCCCGGCCTTGGCCGTCAGTCGATCCTTGAACAGGCCGATGATTGTCTGTTCGCCCAGCCTGAAAAGAACCTGCGTTTCCGCCCCCATGGGCTCCACTACGACAACCTGGGCCGGCACGCCGTTCGCATCGATCATGACATGTTCGGGACGCAGTCCGTAGAGCACCGCCTCGCCATGTCCGGATGGCAGAGGCAACACAGCGCCGTTCTCCATGACGAAGCCCTGCGGAGTGGTCTTTCCCTTGATAAAGTTCATGGAGGGGCTACCGATAAAGCCCGCGACGAAAGTGGTCTGGGGGTCGTCATAGAGGTCTAGTGGTGCCCCCACCTGCTCGATAACGCCATCCTTCATCACCACGATCCTGTCGGCCATGGTCATGGCTTCGACCTGATCGTGGGTGACATAGATGGTCGTGGTCTTGAGGCGCTGGTGCATTTCCTTGATTTCGGCGCGCATCTGCACGCGCAGCTTGGCGTCCAGGTTCGACAATGGTTCATCGAATAGGAAGACCTGCGGATTGCGGACGATGGCGCGGCCCATGGCGACACGCTGGCGCTGGCCGCCCGAAAGCTGCCGGGGCTGACGCTGCAGCAGATTATCAAGACCCAGGATCGCCGCGGCCCGCCCAACTCGCTCGTCGATCTCGGTCCTGGGTACGCCGGCCAGTTTGAGAGCAAAACCCATGTTCTGTTCGACTGTCATATGCGGATAGAGCGCATAGGACTGGAACACCATGGCGATGTCGCGTTCCTTGGGTTCGAGATCGTTGACGACACGGTCACCGATTTCCACCGTGCCGGAGGTGATCGATTCCAGACCGGCGACCATGCGCAGGAGGGTCGACTTGCCGCATCCGGACGGGCCTACGAGAACGATGAACTCGCCGTCTTGGATGGTGATGTTGATGTCGTGCAGAACCTGCACCGCGCCATAGCGCTTATGAATATCTCTGATGACGACTTGAGCCATGCTCTCTCTCCCTGGATCGGATCATCTTGTCCATTTTGAACATTTGATATACAAAAAATACATTTGTATCAATGCCCGGGAGCGCGGCCTTGCAGGACGTCAAGTTCATCCATTTCACCGATCCTCACCTTACGACGGGACGGGGCGCCCTTTACGGTCTGGACCCCGCGTCACGATTGCGGGCCTGCGTGGCGCATATGGCAGATCATCATGGCGATGCGGCGTTCGCGGTATTGACGGGGGACCTGGCCCATGACGGGTCCGAGGCTTCCTACCGGCAGGTTCGCGCGCTCCTGGCGCCACTGCCCATGCCGGTGCATCCGCTGATCGGCAATCACGACGATCGCGCCAGTTTCCGACGCTCGTTTCCCGAGGTTTCCGTGGATGGATCGGGCTTCGTGCAATATGTCGTTCGGCGCGGGGGGCGGCGCTTCATCGTCCTGGACAGTGTCCGGACCGGCGGGCATGAGGGTGTTCTGGACGCGGACCGGCTGGCCTGGCTGAAGCAGGTGCTGGCGGAAGATGTCGCCAGTCCAAGCTATCTGTTTTTACACCATCCGCCCATGGCAGTGGGTATGCCCAGCTCTGATCCGATGGCTATAGAGGATCCCGGTTTCGAGGCGATTCTGGCGCAGGCCGGCAATGTCCGGCACATCTTTTTTGGCCACCTGCACCGGGCGGTATCGGGTGTCTGGCGGAATATTCCATTCTCGGGCATTCCCGGCCTCAGCCATCAGGTGGCCCTGGACCTGGTCGGGGCGGACGGCCGGATACGCGGCAGCCACGAGCCGCCATCCTATAGCGTGGTGCTGCTGCGCGGCGACGATGTCATCATCCACCAGTGCCACTTCCTCGACCAGAGCGCCACATTCTATCTTTAGCCTATGATCTGCGCGGCGGAGGGCGGGTGGCCATGGCCGCCGCCGCGCGCGCCGTATCCTCATCGCAAACCAGGACCGAACCGAGTCCGGCCGAGAGCACGCCGGCGATGGCTTCGGTCTTGTGGCGACCACCGGCCGCGAAAATCGTGGTCCTGACCTTGCGCAGTTCTTCGAAGCTGAGGGCGATCACCCTCTCATTGATGCCGTGGGGTATCAGTGCGCCCTCGCGGGTGAAGAATTGTCCCATGACGTCGCCGACGGCTCCGAGCGCTTCCAGTTCCTGCATCGAGACGTCCTTGGGGAGGCCATGGCGCACCAGAAGCGAGCGGGGCGATAATTCGCCGATGCTGAGCAGCGCCAAATCATTGGCGCGCTCCTTGTCGGCCAGAGCAAAGACCTCCTGTTCCAGGATGATGTCGCGGGACTGGGGGCTACCGGCATAGATGGGCGCGACCAGGTAGCTGCACTTCGCCTCCAGGCGCCTGGCCAGCTCGCGGGCGATCTCGAACGTGTTGATTTCAAGCCCTTGGGTCAGTCCGCCCATCAGCGAGTTGACATGCATGTCGGGACGGCGGGTTTCGGGCAGGTGGCGGATGATGTGGAGGATCGTCTCTCCCCAGCCGACGCCGAATTTGTGGATTTCGTTTTCCTGGAGATAGCGCGACAGGAATTCGCCACCAGCCCGGCCCAGATTGACCGGGATCAGGGACTGGTCCTCGGGGGTGGGGATGATGATGGCGGCCTCGAGGTTGAAGTCGGCTTCCAATTGCCGTTCCAGCTCCACGCAGCTTTGCAGGCGGGCATTGATCTGCACGCGGACCAGCCCCGATTCCCGCGCTTCGGCCAGCATGCGGTTCACCCGCAGCCGGGTCATGCCCAGTTTCTTGGCGATGTCGGCCTGAGTCGCGCCCTCCATGTAATAGAGCCAGGCAATCCGCACGTAATCCTGGTCTTCCGATGCGCTCATCGCTGTCCTCCTGCTGTCCGGGCGGGGCCGTCTCCAGCACCAATAGCCCAATCCGACCCTGCGTACAGCCGACCTTTGATTGCCGGGGCGTCATAGACCGCGTCGATTGGGGTTGCATACTTATTACAAATGTAATAGCAAAAATGCAAATGTAACCGGGAACACCCGAGAAGGAGGAGAGACCATGAATATCAATCGTGCGGGAGTGGGCCGCGTTGCGCGGGCCTCGCTTATGGGAGTGCTGCTGTCCGCGACGAGCTTCAGCCTTATCGCTAGGGCGCAGGCGGAAGAGGTGGTGACGTTCTGGCATTCCATGGGGGCCGCCCATGCCCCGACGCTCGAAGCGCTGGTGGCCGAGTTCAATGCCGAGCATGCAGGCGAGATTCGCGTCGAAGCGATCTTTCAGGGGTCCTATGGCGATTCCCTCGCCAAGCTGACCGCCGCCATCCAGGCATCCACCACGCCGACGATCGTGCAGGTCTATGAGATCGGCACCACGCTGATGATGGATCTGGATGTGGCCGTTCCCCTGCAGGACGTTGCGGCCGATGCCGGTATCGACCTCAGCGAGATCCTGCCGGCCATGGCCTCCTATTTCTCCGTGGACGGCAAATTGCAGTCGCTGCCATTCAATGCCTCGGCGCCGATGTTCTACTACAACAAGGACGCCTTCCGCGCCGCAGGGCTGGATCCCGAACAGCCGCCGACCACGTTGGGCGAAGTGCGGGCTATGGCCGAAAGCCTGTTGATCAAGAACGGCGAGCAGGTATCCCAATACGGCTATGTCAGCTCGGTCGACGGCTGGTTCGTGGAGCAATGGTTCGCCAGGGCCGATCAGACCTATTGCAATGCGGGTAATGGCCGCGAAGGTCGTGCGGACGGGGTCACCTGGGACAATCCGGTACTCCATGATATCCTGAGCTTCTGGCGCGACATCATGGATGATGGCGTGGGCATGAATGCAGGCCGGGTTTCGGGCGATGCGATTGCTGCCTTTGTCTCCGGGCGTGCGGCGAGCCTGATCCTGACCTCGGCACCCATGCGCGACATTATAGAGCGGTCCGAATTCGAGGTCGGCGTAGCCAATTTCCCGGCGCCGATCGAGAATGCGCAGGGTTCGGTGTTCAATGGCGGCGCCTCGATCTGGCTGCTTAAGGATCATGACGAGGCCGAGCAGGCGGCAGCGCTGGAATTCATGAAATTCCTGGCCTCGGCCGAAGCGCAGGGCACATGGTCGGCCGGCACCGGCTATATCCCGACCAATATCCATGCCGCCGATACCGAGGCCTATAAGGAAATCGTCGCGACCTATCCCGATTTTGATAAGCCCCGGCAGCAATTGGCGACGGCCGCACAATCGGTTGCCAGCAGCGGTTGCCTGGTCGGCGTGTTGCCTCAGGCGCGTCCACGGCTCAACGAGGTGATCGACAGCGTGCTTCTGGGTGGCGACATCCAGCAGGCGATCACAGAAGGTCAGAACGCCGTCGACGGCCTGATCGCAAACTACAATCGATCCATCGGTCAGTGACGGATCGCCCCGGAGAAGTGCTATGACTTTCGCTGTTGCCCATCGCGGGCTGCCCCTGCGGCTGCCTGAAAACACCCTGCCGTCCATTTTGCTGGCAGAACAGCACGGGGCGGTGGCCGTCGAGTTCGACGTGCGGGCCACTAGTGACGGACATGCCGTGCTACTGCACGACAAGAGTCTGGCGCGTATCTGGGGCGATCCCCGTCCTGTGAGCGAGGTGCCATTCGAGGCGGTTCGAGCTCTCAGAACGGAGCAGGACGGGCAGAGGATAGTCATTCCAACCCTGGAGGAGGTGGTGGATGCCACCTCCCTCACGCTGATCGTGGACTGCAAGGCCGCAAGCATCGTGCCCGATATCGCCGCTTTGCTGGCCCGCGGGGACGATGTGGCGCGGGCGCGGTTCATTGGTGAGCCCGAAATCCTGTCCCATGTTCGGCGGGTCATGCCCGAGGCAGACATCATCCTGTCCTGGTCGCGTGCCGAAGCGCCGTCCTCCGATTTGCTGGAGGCCATCAGGCCATCCACGCTGAATATCAAATGGGAGGCGGAGAACGAGGCCCATGTGGCGCGTATGGCGCGCCTTGGCTACCCGCTCTGGACCTACACGATCGATGATGTCGCGGAGGCGCTGCGGGCGCATGCCCTTGGTGTCGAGGCGGTCATTTCCAATAATTTCGAGGCGGTGAGTGCGGCGCTCCGCGGTGCCGAGGCTGGGAGAAAGTGAACATGAATCCCGAAGACCTGCGCGGCTTTGCGCTGCAATTGGCCGAGGAGGCCATGGTGAATATTGCCGGTGCGCATGCCTCGCCCGATCAGTCAGCCACCAAGGTCGATGCCGGCGACTGGGTGACGCCGTTCGACAAGGCGGTCGAGACGCAGACGCGCGATCGAATCCATACCCAATTCCCGCAACACAGGGTGGTGGGTGAGGAATTCGGCGCCGATGCGGATACTGGCGGAGATGCCGAGATCACCTGGTATCTCGACCCCATCGACGGAACGATGAATTTTGTTCATGGCGTGCCATGGGTGGCCTTCAGCCTTGCCGCCGTCGACAGAGAGGGTGTCGTGGCGGGCGTGGTAGCCGATGTGTATCGGCGCGAGATTTATAGTGCCAGCCGCGGTGGTGGCGCCTATGTCGGCACAGCGCGGGCCCATTGCGCCGCTCATCAGCGGATCGGCGGCGGGGTTTTTCTCACCGAATGGTCTCGGCAGGCGGCGTGGTCCGGCATGAACGAGTACCTGCATGCCATTTCCGCCGAAGCGGGTGCGACCCGCATCATGGGATCCTGTGCGCTGGCGCTGGCGCTGGTTGGCGTGGGCCGGGCCACGGGCGCCGTGTTGCCGGGATTTTATAATCCCTGGGATGTCTATGCCGGTGGCCTGATCGCCCGTGAAGGTGGTGCCGTCGTCGCGGGCCGCAATGGTCCTGCGGACGATGTTCCGCTCGATGGCGTGATGGCGGCCACACCCGGTACCGCCGAAAAGCTGCTGCAATTATGGAGTGCGGATCGATGAGCGCGCCAAGCCTGCTGGCCCGGCGCGTTGGGGGCTATTCGGTGCGCGACCTGGGTGTCGCCGTGCTGTTCCTTGCGCCATGTCTGATCGTCTTCGCCGTCTTTGTGCTCTATCCGTTGGGCCGGACCTTCCATCTGAGCTTCTTTTCCAACGATCTGCTGGGCCGCCCGGTGCATTTCGTGGGGCTGGAGCAATATCAGCGTATCGTCACCGATCCCTATCTGATCGGGGTCATGGGAACGACGGCGCTCTTCCTGGTCTATACGGTGCTGCCGGGCATCATGATCGGGCTGGGGCTGGCGCTGCTGCTGCAACCCAAGATCGCGGCGATCGGCGTATTTCGCGCTTTGCTGGCGACGCCCTTCGCCTTCTCCGTCGCGGCGGCGGCGGTGGTTTTCAACGTGTTCTACCGGCCCGGCATCGGATTGTTCAACGGCCTGCTGCAACAGATGGGCCTGCCGGCCATCGACTGGCTGACCAGCCCCAATTATGCCCTGGGCAGCGTCGCTGTGGTGTCGATTTGGCGTTATATGGGCTACACGCTGATCGTCTGTCTGGCTGGGCTGCAATCCATCCCAGACGAACTCTATGAGGCCGCCCGGATCGACGGCGCGTCCAGTTGGCACCGTTTCCGCTACATCACGCTGCCACTGATGACGCCGACACTGTTCTTTCTGCTCGTGGTTTCGACCATTCATTCCCTGCAGACCTTCGGCGAGATCAAGCTGATGACGGCGGGCGGGCCGGTCAATTCCACGACCACCCTGGTCTACAGCCTCTACAAATCCGCCTTCGCCTATGGCAGCAGCGATTACGGCCTGGCTTCGGCGCTGGGTGTGGTCCTGTTGCTGGTCGTCACGATCATCACCGTGATTCAGTTCCGGTTCCTGCAGCGAAAGGTGTTCTACTCATGAAAACCCTTCGTCTGGTCGCCCATTATGCAGTGCTGATCCTGGCAGCCATCATCGTCCTCTTCCCGCTTTATTTCACCATTGCGGGGGCGTTGATGACCGATGCGCAGCTCATGCGCTTCCCGCCCATGCTGGTGCCGCAGGAGCTGCATTTCGAGAACTTCGCTAAAGTGCTGGAGGCCATGCCGCTGATCCGGCAATTCTTCAACAGCATCTTCGTGGCCTCGGCCATCGTGCTGGGCGTGCTGGTTACCTCCGTTCTCGCGGCCTATGTGCTGGTCTTTCTCAACATCCCGTTCAAGAACGTGATCTTCGGCATCATCATGCTGACAATCCTGGTGCCGAGTGAATCCTTGATCGTCCCCAAATATCTGATCTTGGTGGACCTCAAATGGATCAATTCCTATCCGGGACTCATCTTCCCCTTCGTGGCTTCCGGCTTCGGCATTTTCCTGATGCGGCAATTCTTCCTGTCGTTCCCGAGGGAGATTTACGAGGCGGCGCGGATCGATGGCTGCGGGCATCTGCGCTTCGTGCTCACCATTCTGGTGCCGATCGTGCGGCCGGCGCTCGGCGTGCTGGGCCTCTATGTCTTCATCGGCAGCTACAACATGTATTTCTGGCCGTTGCTGGTGATCAACACGCCGGATATGCAGACGCTGCAGATTGGCCTGCAAGCGCTGAATTCTTCGGAATCGACGCAGCCCAGCCTGATCTATGCGGGGGCGGCCATCGCCATAGCCCCGATGCTGGTCATCTTCTACCTGTTCCAGAAGAGCATCGTGCGCGGGCTCACGTCCGGCGCCGTCAAATAGTCCTGACTGCGGGTGCTCGTCACCCGCAGCCCCTTTGGAAACTTGCCGATATTCCGGCGGGCTTGTGGTGACATGTCGATCCTCCTTGAAATTCTTGGTGCCGCAACGCTGCTTCTATGGGGGCTGAACGTCCTCAAACAGGGCATGTTGGGCGGCTTCGGCAGCAATCTGCGCCTGTGGCTCGCCTCGGCCACCAGAAACCGGATGCGCGCCTTCATCTGCGGCCTGGGCGTGACCATTGCCGTGCAGTCTTCCACCGCGACGGCCCTGATGCTGGCAGGATTTGTCGGGCAAGGCTTCGTCACCGCGACGATGGCCCAGGCCGGCATGCTGGGAGCCAATCTGGGCACCAGTTTAGTGGCGCAACTGCTTTCGCTCGACCTGAACTGGCTGTCTCCGGCTATGCTGGTGCTCGGTTTTGCGCTGCAACGGCTCTATGCTGGGCACAAGCTAGGCCATGCGGGCGGCGTGTTCTTTGGCTTCGGCCTGTTGCTGGTTGGGCTCGACATGGTGGGGCGCGCGGCGACGCAGATGCAGCAGGGCCAGTCCATGGACCTCGTAGTGCAGCTCATGGCCGATGTGCCGCTGCTTGCCCTGCTGGTCGGTGTCGTGCTGGCCATGCTTTCGGCTTCGAGCATGGCGGTCGTCCTGTTCGTCATGGCCATGGGTGCTGCCGGGCAGATATCGGCCGATATGACGCTGATGATGGTGGCCGGTGCCAATCTCGGTGGTGCCATCCCTCCGGTGCTCGCTGCCCGCCGTGACGGCATCCATGCCCGGCGCGTGATGATCGGCAACTTGCTGGTGCGCGCGGCAGGGGTGGCGGTGGTTTTGCTTCTGCTTTCGTGGGTTTCCTTGCCCAATATCGGATCGGGCCGCATGGCCGTCGATCTGCATGTCATGTTCAACCTGGCCCTTTGCCTCTTGTTCCTGCCGCTCGCCGGTCAGGTGTCGAAGCTGATGGTGCTGCTGCTGCCGGAACGTGTGGCGGACGAGTCGCGCAGTCATCTGGGTGCTGCGTCCGAAGACGAGCCGGTCGAGGCGCTGTCCTCCGCCACTCGCGAGGCTTTGCGCATCGGGGACATGGTGGAGCTGATGCTGGGAAAAGCCATGGCCGGCCTCGGCTCGGCCGGCGCGGCGCAATCGGCGGATATCGGGCTTCTCGAAAACAGCGTGGATCTGGCGCAGGGACAATTGAAGCTGTTCATGTCGCGGTTGATGCGCCAGCCCCTGACCGAATCCCAGCGCGAGCGCGCGCTCGAGATCATGTCCTATGCGCTCAATCTCGAGCATGTCGGCGACATCATCGACCGCAGCCTCAATCGTCTCCTAGTCAAATCGGCGGAGCGGCAGGCGCCTCTCTCGTCCGAAGGTGTCGGCGAAATCGAGGATATCTATCACGCCGTTCTGTCCAACCTGCATGCCGCGCAGACAGTTTTTCTGTCACGAGACCTCGCCACCGCGCGGCAACTCATGGAAACCAAGGTGAAGATCCGCTCCATGGTCCGGCATTCACAGGACCGGCATTTCCGGCGCCTCCAGGATGGCCGTGCCGACAGTATCAGAACCAGTGGCTTGCATCTCGACATGCTGCGCGATCTCAAGCGCATCAATTCCCACATCGTGGCGGTGACAGAGCCGGTGTTGCTCGAACTGGGCCAGCTCCGCGACAGCCGGCTGATGGAGCGCTGAACCATGAGCGATCACCACCAGGACAAGATGTACGCGGCCATTGATGTGGGGACGACCAGCATTAAGGCGGTTCTTTTCGACCGAACAGGCCGCGAGCGGGTCGTGGGCCGCATGTCGGTGGGCGTGGACCGGCCACGGGCCGGTTGGGCCGAGCAGGACATGCGCGCGGTCTGGCAGGTCATCACCGGATTGCTGGTTGAGCTGGCGCAGGTAGGGCCATCGCTTGCCAGTCTGGCCATCACCGCGCAAGGCGATGGGTGCTGGTTGTCAGATGGCGCGGGCGAACCGGTCCGCCCTGCCATTCTGTGGAATGACGGCCGGGCGGCGTCGCGTATCGCCGAATGGCTAGACGACGGCACTTTGCAGCATATGCACGATATTGGTCATTTCACCGGTTTTGCCGGCACACCGGCGGCTATCCTGCCCTGGCTGTCCGAGAAGGAGCCAGAAAGCCTGGCGCGTGCCACGACCGCCTTCACCTGCGGCAGCTGGGTCTATCGTCGACTGACCGGTCGGACGCTGATCGATCCTAGCGATGCCGCCGTCCCGTTCATGTCCGGGGGCCGGGAGGTCTATGACGACAGGTTGCTGGACCTGAGCGGGGTCAGGTCGATGGCGGCATTGTTGCCGCCCATAGCCGCAGGTCGTCGGGCCGTGCATGGTCTTTTGCCCGGTGTCGCAGCGGCAACCGGCCTGCCGCCGGATTTGCCAATCGTGTTGGCGCCCTATGACGTTCCGGCCGCCGCCTTGGGCGCCGGTTGTGTCGATTTCGGTGACACGCTCATGGTGCTGGGCACCACATTCCTGACTGGCAACGTGGTTGCCGAAGGGACCACACCGCCCTTTGGCGGAACCGATATTCCGCTCGGGCGGGAGGGCGCGCGTCTACGGTTCTTTCCGGCGCTTGTGGGCATGGAAACCTTGGCTTGGGCCGCGCGGATATTGGGGTTTTCCGGTGTGGAGGCGGCGGTCGCCGCCGCGCTGCGCTCCGAGGCGGAGGGGGCGATCTTTCTGCCCTATCTTTCGCCGGCGGGCGAACGGTCTCCCTTTGTCGACCCGCGCATAAAAGGCGGCTTTGTCCAGCTATCGCTGGATCACGCGCCGGAAAATCTTATGCGCGCAGTGTTGGATGGACTCACCATGGCCCTGCTCGATTGTGTGCTCGCATCGGGTGGTGGACAGCGGATCGCCGTCTGTGGCGGCGGCGCTAACAGCGACGGCTGGTGTCAATTGCTCGCCGATTTCACAGGCATGGAGGTGCATCGTCCTGGCAGTGCGGAATTGTCGGCGCGCGGGGCGACGATTTCGGCACTGGCCGTACTCGATGGCGAGGATGAAATGTCGGTCGCCCGGCGATGGCGGGATACTGGGCGTGTCTGGTTGCCCGATCCCACGCAGAAGGCACGGTTCGAAGCGCTCCATGCCGATTTCGTGGCGGCGCGCTATGCGATGCCGCGGAAGGCCGTTTTTTCATGAGTGCGGACCCTGCTTGGCTTGGCATTGACATGGGAACGCAGAGCGTTCGCGCGCTTGTGGTTGCTGGCGATGGTACGATCCTTGGAAATGGCCGGTCGCCGCTGGTGAGTTATCGGGAAAATGGCCGTCACGAGCAGCAACCCCGCCAATGGTGGGAAGCGTTGGGGGTGGCCTGCCGACAGGCAATGGCAGGGACTTCGGCTGATCGGGTCGCGGGGCTCGCGGTCTGCGGCACATCCGGAACGGTGCTGCTGGCAGACCAGCAGCTTCGACCGCTTTCGGCCGGGGTCATGTATGATGATCGACGTGCGGATCGCCAGGCGGAGATCGCCAATGAAAAGGGCGCAGCGCTATGGCAGCAGATGGGCTATGGCCGCATGCAGCCGGTCTGGGCGCTGCCCAAAATTCTCTGGCTGATGGAAGAGGCGGCGCCCAACGCTCTGGTTTTCCATCAGGCCGATTATATTACCAGCCTTATGGCGGGACACAGGACCGCCGCCGACACCAGCAACGCGCTCAAGTCGGGTTGTGACCTGGTGAACGAGAATTGGGACACCGCGTTGGTGGCCGCCTTAGGCATCGATCCGATCGTCCTGCCAGATTTGGTACGACCAGGCGCCGAGGTTGCCCGGGTTGGCGCAGAGGGGGCGGCTCATTGCGGGCTGCGTCCCGGCACACCAATCCTGGCGGGAATGACGGATGGTTGCGCGGCGCAATTGGGCAGCGGGGCGGTGCAAGTCGGCAGCTGGAACAGCGTTCTGGGCACGACGCTTATCCTCAAGGGGACTTCAGCCGCGTTGATTTCCGATGACAGCGGCGCCGTCTACTCACATCGCTCGCCGCTTGGCGAATGGTTGCCGGGCGGCGCTTCCAGCTCCGGAGCCGGGGCCATTACGCGCCTGCTGCCAGGAATGAACCCCGACGCGCTGGAGCCGATTGCGGCAACACGGCCTTTGCCGCTGCCGGCCTATCCCATGGCCAGCGAAAGAGGGGAGCGCTTCCCGTTTGCCGCTCCGGAAGCGGAGGCCTTCTTCGTCGATCCGGCTGCGCTGAACGATGTTGTCGATAGCTATGGTGCTCTGGCGGTAGGGATCGCGGCTATGGAACGCCTGTGCTTCGATCATGTGGAGCAAATGGGTTTTTCTACGCACGGGCGGATCGTGGTGAGCGGAGGCACGACTCACAGTTTGTTCCTCACACAACTCAGGGCCGACATGCTTGGACGAGAGCTGATCGTTCCCCGGGTGGCGGAACCGGCGCTCGGCATGGCGGTGCTCGCTGCTGCAGGGCGCACTGGATTACACGAAGCCGGTGCGCGCATGGTTCGGGCAGGTAAGATTGTGGCGCCTGCCATTGCCCGCCAACAGGAATGCCTCGACCGATATGGCGGCCTTGTAACCGCGCTGGAGCAGCGCGGTTGGCTGTCATCTCGATTGGCGGCCCATGCGAAAGGCAAGATCAACAAATGACGCGACTTATTCTGACGCGACACGCGGAAACCGTCTGGCATGCGGAGAACCGATATGCGGGGCGCACCGAAATTGGCCTGACTGAACGCGGCTTACGGCAGGCGGAAGCGCTGGGTCGCTGGGCCGTGCAAGCCGATCTTGATGCAATCTGGGTCTCTCCCATGGAGCGCGTACGCGCGACAGCGGCACCGGCGGCGCGGGCGAGCGGGATCGAGCCGGTCGTTGACGCGAGACTACGCGAAGTGGATTTCGGCTGGCTCGAAGGTCGGACGCGCCATGAGGTGCAATTGGAGCGTCCGGAGATGCTGGCCGCCTATCTGGAAAACCCGATCGACAATGTCTTCGAGCATGCCGAGGCGCCGAGAGAAGCTGTCAGCCGCGGGCGTGCGGCACTTGATGCTATGGTTGCAGGTCACGCCGGCCAAAAAGTGCTGGTGGTCGCGCATTCGACCCTGATCCGGCTGTTACTCTGCGATCTGCTCGATATTCCGCTTCGCCGCTACAGGCAGGTTTTTCCGGCGCTAGGCAATTGCGCATTGACCGAAGTCGACATTTCCAAAAGAGGCGCCGGCCTCATCACTCTTAACATTCCCATATATCTGGACGAGCTTTCCCATGACTAGGATTCTGCTGGCTGGCGATCATTTCGTGCTCAACGAGCACCTCAAGGAGGCCATTCTCGGCAGGATCGGCGACGCGCCGGTGTCTTTCTCGGAACTGACCTTGCCTTGGCCGGTCGTCCCATTCGGGCCAGTGGCGGAGGTGGAGGAGGCATCCGATGTCGAAGAGGAAATACTGGACCTGATCGGGGGAGCGGAAATTTGCGTAACGCAGATGGCTCCAATAACGCGCAGGGTTCTCGAGAAAGGTACAGGCTTGCGGCTGGTTTGCGTAACCCGAGGCGGCCCGGTCAATGTCAATCTGGAAGCGGCCGAGGCCAGGGGTGTTTCGGTGATGTCGGCGCCGGGACGCAACGCGATCGCCACTGCCGAGCATACGGTGGCGCTGGCCCTTTCCGCTCTGCGGCGCATTCCCGAAACCCACAACAGCGTGGTCGCCGGGCAATGGCGCAGCGATCTCTATTCTTATTCCAAAGTCGCGTTCGAACTGCATGGTGCGACGGTAGGCATCGTCGGCTATGGCGCGGTGGGACGCCACGTCGCTCGGATCTTTTATGGCTTCGGGGCGCGCGTAAAAGTGTTCGATCCCTTTGCCTCCAGCATGGATAGCTTCGCCGAACGGGTGGAGACGCTTGAGGCCCTGCTAAATGCATCCAGGATCGTCAGCTTGCATGCGCGGTTGACGCCAGAAACGCGCAACATGATCGGAGCAGCACAATTGGCCACGCTTCCCGATGGCAGCATCTTGGTCAATGCGGCACGGGGCGGGCTGGTGGACATGAACGCGGTGGCGGATGCCTTGGAAACGGGAAAGCTGATGGGAGCGGCATTCGACGTATTCGATGTCGAACCGTTGCCTCCGGAAGCGAAGATCCGCCAGACGCAAAACGTTACGCTATCGCCCCATCTGGCTGGCGCTACCCAGGAAACGGCGCGCCGGGCCGCTGGCATCGCGGCGGATCAGGTGAGCGCCTATCTCAGGACGAAAATTACAGCTCCCGCCTTATGATGAGCGATCAAGCCGAAGGGGCGAGCATCTGCTGACAACGTCTCGCGGCAGAAGCGGCCACGCTCGATGAACGCTGCGCAATACCTCCCTCATTGGGATTGCGGCGGTCGTCCGAGGAGGCGGGGGAATCCATGGCGGGTGGCGAGCCGCTCGAGAATACGGTCCGTATCGGAAATGAATTGGACATGGCCATGTTGGCGGGCGTCGGGAGGGGCGTTGTCGCCCAGGATCAGCAGCGGGAGCGCCTGGTTTTCCTCGCCGACCAGCGCGACGACCGCTGAACGGGGGCGGGGGAAGGGAACGCGAATGACCTCAATGTCGAGGGCCAGTTGAGGAAAGCTGGCGAGCAGGCCTTCGATCTGGTTGCAGAAGGGGCAGACGAACGGCCCGTCGGAGCGGCCAGGCACCTCGAAATCCGGTTCGATGAGATAGAGAATGTCGTCGGACATGGCGCTCTCCAGAGGCTGTTCGGGCAGGCGTTCGCGAAACCTAATGCCTGGAAATTATAAGTCTATAGATTTAGTAGATATATATTTCCCAAGCGTGAGCCTGACTGACAAACTGTGCTCCGTCGGAACCTCCCCCACTGTTTGCGTCGGCATTAGTCTTTCCACACGCCATTGAAGGCGCGCAGTTTTGGAGAGGTCTTGTGTCGATCGTCGATATCGCCAGCTTCCTGCCGGCTCATAAACAAGCCGTAGATGTCAGCGCGTTCAAGCTGGCCATGCGCAACCTGGCCGGTGCCGTCAGCGTCATAACCGTCGGTACCGGGCTCAACCGGACCGGGTTCACGGCGACTTCGGTGTCGTCCTTTTCGGCAGAGCCCCCGATCATTCTGGTTAGCCTCAACAAGTCATCGTCATCCTGGCAGGTGCTGCGGGATGCCCCTGCCTTCGGTGTCAATGTCCTCAGCGAAGCGCAGAGCGCGGTGGCGGATCGCTTCGCCGGACGCGGCGGCATCAAGGGCAATGACCGCTATGTAGGATGGGAATGGGATCAGCTAGAAAGTGGCGTATTGGGTCTCAACGCGGCCCTAGCGGTGCTCTACTGCGAGGTCGATGAAATCATCGAACGCCATTCCCATGCTCTGGTCCTGGGTCGTGTGCGCAGTGTGGAGGTCGCAAATGGCGCGCCGCTGCTGTACTGGAACGGTCAATATCAGCAATTGCTCCCCAATCGCGATCCTTTCAGCCAATAGCATTGTGCAAAGATCGGCAAAGACCGCGCCTCTGGAAAGCGGCGCGGTCTTTTCTTCGATACGTGTTCGGCGACGCTGTCCCTTGCGCCGTTTGATTGCGGCGCGCCTGTCATAGATGTCTCGGTCCTTACCTCTGGAGACGGCGACCGGCGGAATGCCGATCGCCTTGAGAATTCAGGTCTTAGGCAGGCCGGGTGGGTTGGTCTGCGAAGTCTCGACGGCCTCGGCAGAGACGTTCCAGCGCTCTAGCGTCTGGGCATAGAGGCCGTTCTCGATCAGGCCGTTGATGGCGATTGTGATAGCGTCGGCCAGGCCGGAGCCCTTGCGCGTGGTGGCGGCGATCTCGGCCTTGACCGGCCATCCGCCGCTCTGCACGCCGACGAGCCGGGTGTCGCCGGTGACGGCAGACGAATAGGACAGGGTCGGATTGGGGTTGAATTCGACATCGGCCCGGCCCGATTGGATCGCCAGAGTGCTGGCGGCGGAATCGTCGTAATACTGGACCTCGATGGGGGCCAGGCCGGCTTCTCGGTTGAGGCGATCCCATTCCAGGATGATCTTCTCCTGGTTAGTGCCGGCGCCGGTGATCACCTTGAGCCCGGCAATATCCTTGGGTTCGGTGATCTCCTGGATCGGGCTGTCGGTGCGGACATAGAAGCCCACCACGTCCTGGCGGTAGCTGGAGAAATCGAACTTCTCCTTGCGTTCTTCGGTCACCGTCACGTTGGAGATGACCGCGTCATACTTGCCCGAGGTAACGCCCAGCGGCCAATCGGCCCAGGCGGTGGCGACGATATTGAGTTCCAGCCCCAGAGAATCCGCAATGAGCGAGGCAAGGTCCGGATCGACGCCAACCACGGTGGCGCCGTCGGTTGCGTAGGTGGCAATCGGCGGATCCCAGGGCGAAACGGCCACCGTGAACTTGCCGTCTGCCGCGAACTTGAAATCGTCCGGGATGGCCGCGATGGCATCCGCGTTCGGCTCCGCCTTGAGACGATCGGGCTGTTCGGGGCTGAGGTCGAAATCGGCGGCATGTCCGGCGCTTACCAATGCGAGGATGGCGATGCCGCCTAGCAGATGTCTGAGAGTGTGTTTCATCTTGTGATGTCCTTGCGCGAGAGAAAGGGAAGGAGCCCGGTGCCGCGCCCGCACCGGTGGGACTATTCGGCGGCGAGCGTGGCCTCGGGCTGTGCCCAGCCCAGCGCAGGCGCAATGCGTTCGATCGTGTCGGCGAGGATCTGCTCGTACTCGGAGAGTTCGAACTCGTAGGGCAATTCAAGCCTCAGCTCTTCGACCAGCGGCAGGACCGGGTCATCGAGTAACCATTCGACGATCTGCTCGGCCGGACCGACGAGATCGCGCGGAAAGAGGGTGCGTCGTTCGCCCTGGGGCTTGAGCGTCCGCTCGAGCCGTCCAGCGGCATAGGCCTGGTATTTTGCGATCCGGGCCGGCGGCGCGGAATCGGTTGGCACGATCACCCGGCCGAGCGCCACACGGGCGGATCGACCGGCCAGCGCCGCGCGCCATGTATTGATGAGGTTGACTTGAGCTTCGTGAAAATTATCGGTGCCTTCGCCCGAAATCACGTTGCCGGTCAGAAGGTTTAGGCCGTTTTCGCCCGCCCACCGGGCGGAGCGCTGTGATCCGGCGCCGTACCAGAGACGATCAGAGAGGCCCGCCGCGTGGGGTTGGAGGCGCGGGCGTTGCGGCCCGAACGGCGTCTGCACGAAAGTCTCGTCGTCGCCGAGATAGGCGCCATTGAGATTGTCGCGAAACTGGACAATGCGCTGGTGACCGAGGTCGTGCTCTTTCCAGTCGCCATCATGGACGAGATGGCCGATGAGGTGGCTATGTGGCGGCACGCCGGCGCTGAGCCCCACATTGAGCCGACCGCGCGACAGCACATCGACCATGGAGAGGTCTTCGGCCAGCCGGAACGGGCTTTCGTAGCCGATCTGGATAACCGCGGAACCCAGTTCGATGCGGTTGGTCCTCTGGCTGGCGGCAGCGAGGAATACCGCGGCTGAGCCGATGCCCGGCTCAAGATGCCGCTGGCGCACCCAGGCGCTGTCGAAGCCCAGCCTTTCGCCGAAGGCAATGAGGTCCAGCGTGCCGTCGATGCCCGCGAAGGGGCTGGTGTTGTCGAAATTGCCGGGTGTGAGAAACCCGATCCGGGCGATGGGCTGGGCCATGATGTCTCTCTCTGGGTTATATGGGCGCGGGCGGGCACAGGGAGGAGACGCCGCCCGCGCCACACGCTCAGGGCTTTGGAAGACCTGGCGGGTTGGTGTGCGACTGCTTGACGCCTTCAGGCGTGAGGTTCCACTGCGCGAGCAGCTCGGCATAGGTGCCGGTCTCGATCAGGTGGTTGATGGCGGCGGTAAAAGGCTCGGCCAGGCCAGAATCCTTACGCGTGGTGACGCCCACTTCCGCCGGGTTCGGCCAGCCCGAGCTGATGGTCCCGACCAGCTTGGTATTGCCGGTCAGGGCCGCCTTGTAGGCGAGTGGGCCGTTCGGGTTTAGCTCCACATCGGCGCGACCGGACGCGATAGCGAGGTCCGACGCAGCGTCATCGTCGTAATACTGGATCTCGACCGGGGCCAATCCTGCCTCCTGATTGAGGCGATCCCATTCGAGCGTGATGCGCTCCTGGTTCGTGCCTGAAGCGGTGATCACGCGCAGGCCAGCGATGTCCTCGGGCTCGGTGATCGCGGTGATGGGGCTGTCGGCCCTGACGTAAAAGCCGTGCACGCCCTTGCGATAGGTGGAGAAGTCGTACTTTTCCTTGCGCTCCTCGGTGACACCGACATTGGAAATGACCGCGTCATACTTGCCGGCGGTGAGGCCCAGTGGCCAGTCGATCCAGGCGATGGGCACGATCTCGACCTCGAGGCCCAGCACCTCGCCGACAAGCCGCCCGAGATCGGGATCGAAGCCGACCACTGTCGCGCCATCGGTGGCATAGGTCGAGATCGGCGGCGCGCCGGCGGCAATGGCGATGCTCAGGACGCCGTCCTTGGCATAGTCGAAGTCCGCGGGAAGAAGGGCCGCGATGGCATCGACCTTTTCGGCATGCAGCCGATTGGATGGATTGGGGCTGAGATCGAAGGCCTGGGCGAACACCGAGATCGGGGCCGAGGCCAGCAGTAGGGCTGCCGTAACGCCGGCAATGAAGGAACGTCTGGGATGCATTTTGAACCTTTGGATCGGGTTTTGAGGACGCGCGTCGTCCTGCCGTTGACCGGCATGGACATCGGGGAGGGCGAGCGAGTCGTGGGGGCTAGAGAACCTTGGCGAGGAACTCTCGCGTTCGGGTCTGGGTCGGCGCGTTGAACAGGCGTTCCGGCGGCGCGATCTCCACGATCCGCCCGTTCTCCATGAACACGATGCGGTCGGCGACTTCGCGGGCGAAGCCGATTTCGTGTGTGACGATGACCAGGGTCGTGCCGGACTTGGCCAGTTCCTTGATCACGTCGAGGACTTCGCCCACCAGTTCCGGATCGAGCGCCGAAGTGGGTTCGTCGAACAGCAGAACCTTGGGTCGCAGGGCCAGGGCCCGGGCAATGGCGACACGCTGTTGCTGACCACCCGAGAGATGACGCGGATAGGCATTTGCCTTGTCGGCCAGACCGACGCGGGCCAGCAGATCATGTGCCTGGGCCACGGCGTCTTCACGATCCAGCCCGGCTACAGAAACCGGCGCTTCGACGATATTTTCCAGCGCGGTCAGATGGGGAAAAAGATTGAAGTTCTGGAACACCATGCCGATGCCGGCGCGGCGGCGGCGAATGGCGGGTTCCTTGAGTTCATAAAGGGTATCGCCACGGCGGTCATAGCCGATCAACTCGCCATCGATGGCCACGATACCGGTATCGACCCGCTCGAGATGGTTGACCGTGCGCAGCAAGGTCGATTTGCCGGCGCCCGACGGGCCGATGATGGCGACCACTTCGCCCGATGCAATTGTCAGATCGATGTCGTCCAGCACCTTGTTCGTGCCGAAGGACTTGTTGACCGCATGGATTTCAATCTCGCCGCCAATCCCGCCAGTCGTGAAACCGGCATGGGTCTGGCGGGTGGAACCGGCAATCGGGGCAGCCGCCGGCGCGTCGCCATTGGTGGCCTTGCGGACGATAGTGCTGAAAAGCCGATCTACCAACGGGGGCAGGGCCTCGCGATTGGCGCCGCGCGAATAATATTGCTCGATAATATACTGGAAGCCCGAGAGGACGACCATGATGACGAGGTACCAGACCGTGGCCACCATCAGCAGGGGAATGACTTCGAGGTTGCGGCGGTAGATGACCTGCACGGTATAGAAGAGCTCCGGCAAAGCGAGCACGTAGACGATGGAGGTGGCCTTGGCGAGGCCGATGATCTCGTTGAAGCCGGAAGGCAGGATGGCGCGCATGGCCTGGGGCAGCACGATGTGACTCGCTTGGCGCCACCGGCTGAGGCCCAGGGCGGCCGCGGCTTCATGCTGGCCCTGATCGACCGACAGGATGCCGCCGCGGATGATTTCCGACGAGAAGGCCGCCTGGTTAAGGCTGAGGCCGATGATCGCCACGGCGAACGGGCTCAGGGTCTGCACCGTATCGAACTGCGCCCAGAGAATTTCGGTGAAGGGCACACCGATATTGATGCTGGCATAGAGGTAGCCCAGATTGTTGAGTACCAGCAGCAGCACGATCAGCGGGATGGATCGCAAAAGCCAGATATAGCCCCAGGACAGGCCGGACAGGAGCGGGGATTTCGAGACCCGCGCAAAGGCCAGGAGCCCGCCGAGGATGAAGCCAATGACGGCTGAGATGCCGGTCAGGAGCAGCGTCCGCCCGAGTCCGGCCAGCACCGGCTCAGAGAAGAAATATTGCGCAAAGACGGCCCAGCCCCAACGTTCGTTGGTGAATACCGAATGCAAGGTGATGGCGATGATCACCGCCGCAAGGATCGTGCCGGCGATGCGCCAGGGATGGCGGGCAGGAACGATTTTGAGCCCTTGCAGCTCCCGCGAGGCGGTTCGCGCATGCCTTTCGACACCAGTCTCGGTAATGGAAGCCATCGTTGCACCTTTAGTCTACAGATTTAGTAGATATTAGGGTGAGGCGAGCGTCCTCGGGAAGTGATGTCATTCTGAGTTTTGGTTTGAGCGGAAACTATTTGCCCGTCGCGAGCGCTGAAAACGCATTGGCATTGCCATTGGCGACGAAGGCGGACGCGGAGAGCAATGCCTTTTCAAAGGCCAGGATCTGGATGCTTTCGGGGGCAGCATCGAGATCGAACAACGCCTTGTAGCCGGTGCGCAGGTAAAGCTCGCGTGCCTCGGGCTGACGGAAGCCGGTTGTGAGATAGACCCGACTGTAGCCCTGGCGGATGGCCTGCTCTTCAAGCTCGACCAGAACCTTGCGAGCAAGGCCCTGCCGGCGGTGGTCGCGATCTGTCCAGACGCGCTTGAACTCGGCCGTCGTCTCGTCATAACGCATGAAGGCGCCACCCGCGATTGGCTTGCCCTCACGCAGCAGCAGCACGAAGGCGCCATCGGGCGCTCCGAACCGTTCGGGCGGATAGCGGTTCATTTCCACCGAGGCACCGCCTTGCTCGAAATAGTCGCCATAGCGGCTCTGATATTCCTCGGTCAGTTGCGTGACGAGGGGCAGCGCGATCGGGTCGGAAGGCAGGGTATAGACAAAGCTGTCAGTCATGGCGAAGCCTCGACATGGGTGTTGCCGGAAAGGAAATCCTCGGCCAGATGCACCCAATAGCGGGCGGCATCGGGAATGATGGCGTCGTTGAAGTCGTAGCGCGGACTATGGAGGTCGGCGCTGTCGCCATTGCCGAGGAAGAGATAGGCGCCGGGCCGCTCCTCCAGCATGAAGGCAAAATCCTCGCTGGCGGTGATCGGCCGCAGGTTCGGATCGATGCGGTCCGATCCGAAATGGCGGCGTGCCACGGAACGCGCAAAGTCGGTCTCTGCCTGGTCGTTGATCAGCACCGGATAGCCGGTGGGATAGTGGAGATCGGCCGTCGCGCCGAAGGAGGCGACGTGGCTCTCGACCAGCGCGGTGATGCGCTGGCGGATGGATTGGCGCACCGCCTCATCGAAGGCGCGCACGGTCAGCTGCAGCTCGACGCTGTCGGGGATGACATTGGGCAGGCTTCCGCCATGAATGCTGCCGACGGTAACCACCGCGGCCTCAAGCGGATCGACATGGCGCGAGACTATGGTCTGCAAGGCCAGCACCAGGCTCGACGCGATGACGACCGGATCGATCGCCAGATGCGGCTTGGCGCCGTGCCCGCCACGACCCTGGATACGGATGATGGCCATGTCGACCGAGGCCATGGCAGGGCCTTCGAGAAAGGCAAATTGCCCGGTCGCAATGCCTGGCCAGTTGTGGAGGCCGAAGACCGCGTCGACCGGGAAGCGCTCGAAAAGGCCATCGTTGATCATCTTGCGCGCGCCGCCGCCAATTTCCTCGGCCGGCTGAAAGATCAACCGCACCGTACCGGAAAAATTGCGCTTGGCCGCAAGCTGTTGCGCGGTGGCCAGCAGGATTGTGGTATGGCCATCGTGCCCGCAGGCATGCATCCGGCCGGGGTTCCGGCTGGCATAATCGAGCCCTGTGGCCTCCTCGATCGGCAATGCATCCATGTCGGCACGGAGGCCCACGATCCGCTCGCCCGGACCGGCCTGCAACGTGCCGACGACACCGGTGCCACCAATGCCGGTTTCGACCGAATAACCCCAATCACGCAGATAGCCCGCGACGAGGGCACTGGTTTCATGCTCTTCGTAGGCCAGTTCCGGCCGCGTGTGCAGATGTCGACGGAGGGCGATGAAGTCCTCCGCCGTTTCCGGCCTTAAGGGCGCCCCGTACGTCATCAGCCGGCTGCCTTTTCCTCACCCAGGGCATAGCGGCTTTCGCGGAAGGGCAGGCCGAGATGGTCGCGCAGAGTGGTGCCAACCTGTTCACGGACATGGCGTCCGCGCTGTTCAAGAATAGGCAGCACGTTCTGGTCAAAATCGGTCCAACCCTGGGCGGATACCGGGAAGCCGAGGACGAAGCCGTCGGCGGCGCCAGTATCGACCCAGTCCTCGATCCTGTCGGCAATCTGCTCCGGAGTGCCGTGGAATTCGCTGCGGGGCGTGGTCTGTTCAAGCGCGACCTCGCGTAGGGTCTGGCCCAGTTCCCTGGCGCGCGCCTTGATCTTGTCCGTGCCGGATTGGAAATTCTGGCGGCCGATATCGCCCAGGTCGGGGAAGGGGGCATCAAGCTCGTACTGGCTGAAATCGTGGTGGTCGAAATAGCGCCCGAGATAGGCCAGAGCCTCGTTGATGTTCACCAGATCCGCAATTTCCTGATACTTGCGCTCGACCTCATCTTCGGTCGAGCCGATGATGATGCCGACACCCGGGAAGACCTTGAGCGCGTCTGCGCCGCGGCCATGCGCCACCGCGCTCTGCTTGAGCTTCTGGGTGAGGATACGGTTTTCCGCGATATCGCCGGAGGCGGCAAAGACCGCGTCGGCATGGCGGCCGGCCAGCTCGATGCCGGCCGGCGAGCCACCCGCCTGGAACAGCACCGTCTGCCCTT
>Ga0160493_100208_pt1 | contig 23859 bp, 22 predicted proteins | sample DID2MG_2_FD_108262 | JGI IMG/M metagenome (GOLD analysis project Ga0160493, IMG submission 108262) | Enriched soil microbial communities from UW Madison campus, WI, USA - DID2878_E24_FP2 MG | ecosystem: Environmental > Terrestrial > Soil > Unclassified | place: USA: Madison, Wisconsin | collected... | reverse complement strand
TGCTGGCGTTATCGGGCGATAGCGACGGCATCGACGGCTCGGAAGACAATGCCGGCGCCCATGTCGACGGCACCTCCGCCCGCCGCATGCGCGAAGCCGGCATCGACCCCCAGGCGGCGCTTGCCAACAATGACGCCTATACCGCCTTCGAGGCCGTCGGCGACCTTTTCGTCACCGGCCCCACCGGCACGAATGTTAATGATTTCAGGGCGATACTCATCCGCTGAGGAGAAATCGGGATGGCCAGGGCATTGGGAATCGGCGGCTTCTTCTTCCGCTCCGGCGACCACAAGGCGCTGGCGGCCTGGTACGAAACCCATCTCGGCATCACCGAATTATGGCAGCAGGAGCAGGGGCTTACCGTCTTCGCGCCCTTCAAGGCCAGCACCGATTACTTTCCCGCCGACAAGCAATGGATGATCAATTTCCGCGTCGACGATCTCGACGCGATGATGGACCAGCTCCGCGCCGCCGGCATCGCGGTCGAAACCCGGCCGGATGAATGGGACACGCCCGAAACCGGGCGCTTCTGCCGGATTCACGATCCCGAAGGCAACCAGATCGAGCTCTGGGAACCCCCGCCCGAAGCGTAAAATCATACTTTTCTGCGCGAAGTCCCTTGGCAGGCACGGGTCGGCTCTGCTCTATAGCCTGCACGATTTTTCAAGGGAGTTCGGCATGGCCAGGCGCAAAATCGCAGTCATCGGCGTGGGCAAGATCGCTCAGGACCAGCATCTGCCGGTCATCGATGCCTCGCCCGATTTCGAGCTGGCCGCCACCGTCTCGACGCGCGGCATCGGCCATGGCGATGTGCCGGTCTTCCGCACCCCGGCCGAGCTCTACAACGCCATGCCCGAGATCGGCCTCGTATCCATCTGCACCCCGCCGGGTGTCCGCCATGCCTATGTCCGCGAGGCGCTGGACGCCGGCAAGGACGTGATGATGGAAAAGCCGCCCACCACCACCATTTCCGAGCTCGACGACCTCATCGCCCATGCCGCCCGGCTGGATCGGGTCCTGTTCCAGACCTGGCACAGCCAGTTCAATGCCGCCGTCGACCGCACCAAGACGCTGCTGGCCGAGCAGGGCGTGCAATCGGCCCGCATCGATTGGCGCGAAAGCGTGCGCAAATGGCATCCCGGCCAGGACTGGGTCTGGGAGCCCGGCGGCTTCGGCGTCTGCGATCCCGGCATCAACGCCTTTTCCATCTTCACCAAGGTCATGCCCTTCCCGGTCTTCGTGCAGAGCGCCCGGCTGACCTTCCCCGCCAACCGGCAGACGCCGGTCGATGTCGAGGTCACTTTCAAGTCCGGGCAGCCGCACAAGCCGGAAATGTCCTCCGGCTTCAACTGGCTGGAGGAGAGCGGCGAGATCTGGACTATCGCCTTCACCACCGGCACTGGCAGCCAGATCAAACTGGAGCGCGGCGGCCGCACCCTGCGCGTCGACGGGGAAATCGTGCTCGAACACGGCGATGCCGAATATGCCGGCATCTATGACCGCTTCGCCGACCTGCTCGATGCCCGCCAGAGCGAGGTGGACGCTGCCCCCCTGCGCCTGATGAGCGACGTCTTCCTGATGGGCGCCCGCGAGAACGGTCCGGCTTTCGAGTGGTAGGCGTCTAGCTCTGCCGCTGGGCGATTTTGGGCGCTCTTTCGGGGGCGCCCTTTTTTCTGTCTTTGTGCCACCGCACCTTGATCCCCTTGGCCAGCAGCCGCAGCGCTTCCCAATGGATGCTGGCGGTCACTTTCAGCGTCATCAGCGGGTGGGTGAAGAACAGCTTCAGCAGCGTCGCATCGGAGAAATCCCGGCGCTTGCCGGTAAACGCCGCATAGAGCAGTGGCTCCCCGTCCTGCGTCTCGTTGATGGAAACGACTATCCGCTCGTCGGGCGGCGCCAGCCGGAAGGCATATTGGCAATTCATGTCGATGAAGGGCGAGACATAGAACGCCTTGTCCGCCTGCTGTTCGCCCTGGGCCGGCAGCACATAGGCATGCCGCTCCCCGAACGTATTGTGCACCTCGTAGATGGTCGCCAGGGCCGCCCCGTCCGCGGCCTCGCAATACCATACGGTCAGCGGGTTGAAGACATAGCCCAGGATGCGCGGATAGCAGAGCAGGCGAATGCGCTCCGGCGCGGGCAGGCCGTGACCCCGCAATTGCGCCGCCGCCCAGTGCCGCAGGTCGCCGCCCCCGCCATGGTCCCGGTCCTGGAACGAAAACAGCCCCGCCCTGTTATGGGCGAACCAGCGCAGCCTATCCAGCCGGGGCAAGTCGTCGAGGTCGATCAGCAGCGAGAACACCCGATAGCGCAGGAAATGCGCCTTGGGCCGGTGCCGCTGATGCACCACATGGCCGACATAGATGGCCGAGCGCATGCTCACGCCACCATTTCCCGCAGCGGCGCCAGCGTGATGCGGCTGGATGGATTGGGCAGCGACCAGGGACGGCTGAGCGAGCCCATGGCCTCGGCGGCCGCCAGGCCGGATTGCAGCCCGTCCTCGTGGAAGCCGCGGCCGAAATGGGCGCCGCAATAATAGGTATGGTTCAGCCCCTGGATGCGCCAGAGATTTTCCTGGGCATGGATGGCCTTATTGTCGAACAGCGGATGGGTGTACTCGAAGCGCGCGATCTCGTTTTCGGGCTGCCGATTGGGATTGAGGGTGACGAACAGGTCGCGCCCGCCGAAGCGCTGCAGCGCATTCATCCAATAGGTGACGCAGAGCGCTTCGCTCTCCTCCCCGCCGGTGGACATGTAGTTCCAGCAGCACCAGACCCGGCGGCGGCGCGGCATCAGGCCGGCATCGGCATGCAGCACGGCAAGGTTGCGGGTATAGCTGAAGGCGCCCAGCAGCTCGCCCTCCTGCCCGATCGGCGCGTCCAGCATGGCCAGGGCCTGGTCGGCATGGCTGGCGATGAGGATTTTGTCGAAGCGGTCCGCCTGGCCCTGCCGGTCGATCACCGTCACCCCCTGGCGGTCGCGCTGCACCTTCGCCACCGGGGTCGACAGCCGCACTTCGCCGGCAAAGCCCTGCAGCAGCGCCGCGACATAGGCGCGGCTGCCGCCCTTCACCGTCCGCCAATTGGGCCGCTCGCGCAATTGCAGCAGGCCATGGCTCTCGAAGAAGCGCACGAAGGCCAGCAGCGGATAGGAGCGGATGTCGTCGGCGCTGGAAGACCAGATCGCCGCCGCCATCGGCAGCAGATGCCCCTCCACGAAGGATTGCGAGTAATTGTGGCTGCGCAGATATTCGTCCAGGGTCAGGCCGTGCAGGTCGGTGCGGTCCAGCACGTCCGGCGCCTCGCGGTAAAAGCGCAGCAGATCGCGGAACAGGCGCCAGAAGCGCGGGCGGAACGCATTGCGGCGCTGGGCCAGCATGCCCAGAATGCCCTCGCCGCAATATTCGAAATCGCCATTGTCGAGCGAGGCCGCGAACGACATTTCGGTTGCGATACTGTCCACCTTCAGATGGGCGAGCATGGCCTGGAAATTGGGATAATTGCGATTGTTGTAGACGATGAAGCCGGTATCCACCGGCCCGGTGTCGGGCACTTCCACGCTATTGGAATGCCCCCCGATCCGGTCGCTGGCTTCATAGAGCACCACGTCCTGCGTCTTGGACAGCAGCCAGGCCGCCGACAGGCCCGATATGCCGCTGCCCACTACGGCAACCCGCTGGCGCGGACGCGACAGGGCGGAAAAGGCGGCGGCATCGTGATACATGATTGCAGGGTCCCAACGTGTCTGAGAGCCTTACGGCTCTGGCCCGCGTCCGGATCATCGCGGGGCCGAAAATAACGCCCGCGGCCGGCGCGGGAAATTCGCGCCGACGGTGATCCGCCCTCCTGGCGGCGGCGTAGAGGGGGCATGACACTCGCGATTTACCCCTTTGCCGGCCCGTGCGAATATGCTGTGCCCATGCGGCGGCGCCACAAAGCCGCCCGCCACAGAAACGGAAAGCTGCGTGTGAACGAACCACGGGAAGAGGCCGTCCTGCCCCTTGCAGACGATATCGGTAGGCAGATCGTGGCCATTGCGGCCCGTGCGGACATGGCCGCGTTCCAGGCCCTGTTCGAGGCCTATTCGCCCCGCATACGCGCCTATCTTCTGAAGCTGACGCGCAATCCGCAGGCCGCCGAGGACCTGATGCAGGAAACCATGCTGGCCATCTGGCGCAAGGCCGGGCAATACGATCCCGCCCGCGGCCCGGCTTCCGCCTGGATTTTCACCATTGCGCGCAATATCTGGATCGATGCCTGGCGCAAGCAGCGCCGCCCCGAGATCGATCCAAACGACCCCGCCCTCGTGGCCGATCCCGAGCCCGACGCCGCCAATCTCATCGAGCGCCGGCAGAGCCGCGACGCCTTGTATAAAGCCATGCAGACATTGCCCCAGGAACAAGTCGATCTCATCCGGCTGTCCTTCTTCGAGGAAGCCTCCCACAGCACCATCGCCAGGCAGCTCGGCCTGCCCATCGGCACGGTCAAGTCCCGCATCCGCCTGGCTTTCGGGCGGTTGCGCGCCGTGCTGGAGGAGCTGAAATGAGCATCAGACATCACGTCAGCGACGAATTGCTGCTCGATTATGCCGCCGGGCACCTGGCCGAAGGCTGGTCGCTGGCCGTGGCCACCCATCTGGCCATGTGCCCGCAATGCCGCGCCCGGCTCGATCTCGCCGAGGCGACCGGCGGCGCGCTGGTCGAGACGCTCGATCCCGTGCAGGGACCGGCCGATTCCTGGGATAAGCTCAAGGCGCGCCTTGCCGGCGAAGGGGCCCCGGCAAGGCCGGAACCGCGCCGCGCCGCGCCATCGGGCGAATTGCCCGAGCCGCTGCGCTCCTATGTGGGCAATCTGGCCGATATCAAATGGCGCACGCTCGGCAATGCCCGGCAGGTGCTGATCAAGCTCGGCGACGGCGAGACCCAGGCGCGCCTGCTCCGGATACCCGCCGGCAAGCCGGTGCCCGAGCACACCCATGGCGGCCGCGAGCTGACCCTGGTGCTCCAGGGCAGCTTCCACGACGCGGTGGACACTTTCGGCCCCGGCGACCTCGAGGAAGCCGATGGCGATCTGACCCACCAGCCCGTTGCCGGCCCCGACGCCGATTGCATCTGCCTGGCGATCACCGATGCGCCGCTGAAATTCCGCAGCCGTCTGGTGCGGCTCGTGCAGCCCTTCCTGGGCATTTGAGGAGAACGCCATGGCCGGATATGCGCTCGGAACCCTGCTGGCGGCCTATCTGGGCGCGGCGGCTTTGTTCTTCGCGCTGGATTTCCTCTGGCTGGGCGTTCTGGCCATCGGCTTCTACCGCGCCGAGATCGGCCCCCTGCTGCTTGATCGCCCCAATGTCCTGGCAGCCGGTGCCTTCTATCTCTTCTATGTCGCCGGCATCGTCGGCTTTGCCGTGGTGCCGGCGCTCAATGCCCAATCCTGGCTTTGGGCGCTGCTGGCCGGCGCGGCCCTGGGGCTGATCGCCTATGGCACCTATGACATGACCAATCTTGCCACGCTCAAAGGCTGGTCCTGGAAGGTCAGCGTCGTCGATTTGCTCTGGGGCGGCACGCTCAGCGGCCTTGCCGCGCTGGCCGGCTATTGGGCCGCCCGGCTTACTGTCTGAGCCGCCGGGTCAGCGCGAAGGCCATGGGCCGGGGCAGGGCGGCGAGCAGCCGCAGCGGCCAGATCAGCCGCCGCGGAAACGCCACCTCGAACCCCTTGCCCTCCAATCCTCGCACGATCCGCCGCGCCGCCTCTTCCGGTTCCAGGATGGCGGGCATGTCGAATTCGTTCTGCGCGGTCAGCGGCGTGCGCACGAAGCCGGGCGTCACCAGCCGCACGTCCACATCCGGCCAGAGTTCGGCGCGCAGGCTCTGCGCCAGGTTGACGATGCCGGCCTTGCTGGCCGAATAGACCTGGCCCTGCGGCAGCCCGAAAATCGCCGCCGCCGAGCCGAACAGCACCAATTGCCCGCCCTGGCGCAAATGCCGTGCGCCCGCCCGCGCCACGTGGAACGTGCCGGTGAGATTGGCGGTGATGATCTCCGCCGCCTTTTCCGGGTCGGCCGCGAGCACCGGACCGGGATCGTAGATCGCCGCGCTGTTGACGATGCGGCTGAAGGGGCCATGCGCCGCCCCGGCCCGCTCGAGACTGTCCAGCGCGCTCACATCGGCGGGTTCCGCCGCATGTCCGGGGCCCAGCCGCGCCATGGCCGCGTCGAGTGCATCCCGGTTGCGCCCCGAAATCACGATGCGCGCCCCGCGGGCGGCAAAGGCTTCCGCCAGCGCCAGCCCGATGCCGCTGCTGCCGCCGATGATCCAGATCCGTTCGGGCTCATGCATGGCCTGTCTCCTCTGTGCCCATTCACTACGCGCGCCAATGCCCTCCGGATGCCACCTCCCGCCGTCCCGCCCGGCCATTGCGCAATGAAAGCGAGCGCGCCGGGCCGATTTTGAAACCGGCTTGCTGACATCGCCTCGTCATCCGCAAGACGCAGAAAAATTTTCTCATTCGCGGGGATGTTCGCGCAAGGCTGCGCCTTTTCAATCACGACTGGCTTGATAGGCTTTGTGCATTCTCATCCGGGAGGTTCCGATGAACCGCACAGCCAAGTTTATCGCCTATTCCGCCCTCGCCGCCTCCCTGGCGCTGGGCTTCTCCGTGACGGCGCATGCGCAGGAGCGGACGCTGATCAACGTCTCCTACGACCCGACGCGCGAGCTCTACCGTGAATTCAACGAAGCCTTCGTGGCCCATTGGCAGGAAACGGCGGGGGAAAGCGTCGCCGTCCAGGTGACCCATGGCGGTTCCGGCAGCCAGGCCCGTACGGTGATCGATGGCCTTGAGGCCGATGTCGTCACCCTGGCGCTGGAAAGCGACATCAACGCCATTTCCGATGCCAATCCGGACCTGATCCCGGAAAACTGGCGCACGCTCCTGCCCAATAACAGCGCGCCCTATACCTCCACCATCGTGTTCCTGGTCCGCAAGGGCAATCCCAAGGGCATTGTCGACTGGGGCGATCTCGTCGACGAGGGCGTCGAGGTCATCACGCCCAATCCCAAGACCTCGGGCGGCGCTCGCTGGAACCTCCTGGCCGCCTGGGCCTGGGCCAAGGCGCAGGAGGGCGGCAGCGACGACACCGCCCGCGATTATGTGACCGAGCTTTATCGCCATGTGCCGGTGCTCGATACCGGCGCCCGCGGCTCCACCACCACCTTCGTTCAGCGCGGCATCGGCGACGTGCTGCTGGCCTGGGAAAACGAGGCCTATCTGGCTCTCGAGGAACTGGGCCCCGACGCTTTCGACATCGTCACGCCCTCGGTTTCCATCCTGGCCGAGCCGCCCGTCGCCCTGGTCCGGGGCAATGCCGAGCGCAAGGGCAATCTCGATCTCGCCGAGGCCTATCTCGAATATCTCTATTCGGATCAGGGCCAGGCCATCGCCGCCAAGCATTATTACCGCCCCTCCAATCCGGATGCGGCGGCGCCCGAGGACATTGCCCGCTTCGGCGAGGTCAATCTCGTCACCATCGAGGATTTCGGGGGCTGGCGCGAAGCTCAGCCGCATTATTTCGGCGATGGCGGCGTGTTCGACCAGATCTATACCGGTCCCACCCAGTAACGCCCGAACCGGGCGGCCGGCCCCAGGGCCGGCCGTCTGTCCCGAAAACCCGCCGATGGAGGACGTCATGGTGCATTTCTTCGGCATTTTCGGGCCGGGCCGTCAGGCCAGGTCCCGCGCGGCGGAGGCGCCTGCCAAGGCCAGCTTCTTCGGCGGCCTGCCCGATGCGGCCCAGGGCGCCGTGCCGCTCAGCCGCGCCGAGCAGGATGCCTGCTATCTCAATGGCAAGGCCCCCGAACCGCCCGATGGCGCGGCCGATGGGGCGGGGGATGGCTTTCCCCGCCTGCCTGGCCATGGCGGCGGCGCGCGCAACAGACCGCGCTTCTAGTGCTTTAATCTCAGAACGAATTTCTAAAATTGCCCGAAAACTTGCCTGTTCGGCGGCTTGAGAAAGTCGACCGTTCGCATAGGGTTAGGGCCAGTCAGGGGAGGCCGGACAATGCTTCGACCTTTACATCCAGTCGCTCGACGCCGCGATGCCGGGAGAACGGCATGAAGGGGTTCGGCCGCTTTCGTCAGCCCAGCGTCATTCCCGGTTTCGGGCTGACGCTCGGCTTCACCATCACCTATTTTTCCCTCATCATCCTGGTTCCCATCACCGCCCTGGTCCTGCGCTCCACCGGCCTGGGCTGGAACGGCTTCTGGGCCGCCACGCTCGATCCGCGCGTCTTGGCCTCGCTGCGCACCAGCTTTCTCACCGCGCTGATCGCGGCCGGCATCAATGTCGTCTTCGGCACCATCATCGCCTGGGTGCTGGTGCGCTACAGGTTTCCCGGCCGGCGCATTTTCGACGCCATGGTGGATTTGCCCTTCGCCCTGCCCACCGCCGTGGCGGGCATCGCGCTCACCGCCATCTATGCGCCCAATGGCTTTGTCGGCCAATTGGTGGCGCCGCTGGGCCTGCGCATCGCCTATACGCCCATCGGCATCACCATCGCCATGATCTTCATCGGCCTGCCCTTCGTGGTGCGCACCATCCAGCCCATTCTCGAAGAGGCCAGCAAGGAGGTCGAGGAAGTCTCGGCCACTCTGGGCGCCAGCCGCTTCCAGACCATTTCGCGCGTGCTGCTGCCCAGCCTCACCCCCGCCATCCTCACCGGCTTCGCGCTCGCCTTCGCCCGGGCCGTGGGCGAATATGGCTCGGTCATCTTCATTGCCGGCAATATTCCCTTCGTCTCGGAAATCGCGCCGCTTCTGATCGTCATCCGGCTGGAGGAATTCAACTATGCCGGCGCCGCGGTCATCGCCACGGTGATGCTGGCCATTTCCTTCCTCATGCTTTTCGTCATCAATCTCATTCAGGCCTGGAGCCGCAGGAGGTATGGCTATGGCAGCTAGGACCCATGCCCCCCGCCGGGCCTCGCCCACCAATGAGCCGCTCTGGGTGCGCTGGGCGCTGATCCTCACCGGCCTTGTCTTCATGGCCCTGTTCCTGGTGCTGCCGCTGGTGGCGGTGTTCTCGGAAGCCCTGCGGCAGGGCGTCGGCGCCTATTTCCAGTCGCTGCAAAGCCCCGATGCGCTCGCGGCCATCCGGCTGACCCTGCTGGTCGCCGCCATCGCCGTGCCGCTCAATGTCGTCTTCGGCATCGCCGCCTCCTGGGCCATCGCCAAGTTCGAGTTCAAGGGCAAGGCCTTCCTCATCACGCTGATCGACCTGCCTTTTTCGGTGTCGCCGGTCATTTCGGGCCTGGTCTATGTGCTGCTGTTCGGCACCGGCAGCGTGCTCGGTCCCTGGCTCAAATCCCATGGCATCGAGGTTCTCTTCGCCGTGCCCGGCATCGTGCTGGCCACCATCTTCGTCACCTTTCCCTTCGTGGCGCGCGAGCTTATTCCGCTGATGCAGGATCAGGGCACGGGCGACGAGGAGGCCGCCTTGTCGCTGGGCGCCTCCGGCTGGCAGACCTTCTGGCGGGTGACGCTCCCCAATATCAAATGGGGCCTGCTCTATGGCGTGCTGCTCTGCAATGCCCGCGCCATGGGCGAATTCGGCGCCGTGGCCGTGGTTTCGGGCAAGATTCGCGGCCAGACCACCACCATGCCGCTGCAGGTGGAAATGTTCTATAACGAGTATCAGGGCACGGCCGCTTTCGCCTTGGCCTCGCTGCTGGCCCTGCTGGCGCTGGTCACTCTGGTACTCAAGTCGGCTCTGGAATGGCGTTTCGGCGACGAACTCGCTGCCACCGGCCGGGGTCACTGACAGGGAAGATTTATGGAAGTACGGGTACAAAACGTCCGCAAGGAATTCGATCGCTTTCCGGCCTTGCACGATGTGTCGCTGGATATCGTCTCGGGCGAGCTGATCGCGCTGCTGGGGCCCTCCGGCTCGGGCAAGACCACCTTGCTGCGCCTCATTGCCGGGCTCGAACGCCCCACGGCCGGCCGCATCTTCTTCGGCGACGAGGACGCCTCCGAAAAGAGCGTGCAGGAGCGCAATATCGGCTTCGTGTTCCAGCACTATGCCCTGTTCCGCCACATGACGATCCTCGAAAACGTCTCTTTCGGGCTCAAGGTGCGCTCGCGCGCCACCCGTCCGCCTGCCGGCGAAATCCGCCGCCGCGCCCTCGAACTGCTCGATCTGGTGCAATTGTCCGGGCTTGAAAAGCGCTATCCCAACCAGCTTTCCGGCGGCCAGCGCCAGCGCGTCGCCCTGGCCCGGGCCCTGGCCATCGAGCCCAGGGTGCTGCTGCTCGACGAACCTTTCGGCGCGCTCGATGCCCAGGTGCGGCGCGAATTGCGCAAATGGCTGCGCGAAATTCACGAGCGCACCGGCCACACGACCATCTTTGTCACCCATGACCAGGAAGAGGCGCTGGAGCTGGCCGACCGCCTCTGCGTCATGAGCCAGGGCCGGATCGAGCAGGTCGGCACGCCCGACAGCGTCTACGATACCCCCAGCTCGCCCTTCGTCTTCGGCTTTATCGGGGAATCGAGCGAGTTGGCCGTCAACGTGGAAAAAGGCGATATCTGGCTGGGCGACCGGCCCATCGGCATCGCCGCGGGCGAAAGCCAGGGCCCGGCGCGGCTGTTCTTCCGCCCCCATGATATCGAACTGGTCGAGGGCGATGCGGCCTTGGCGGGCGTCGTCGCCTCGAGCCGCCGCGTCGGCGGCACCCGTCGGGTCGAGCTCGAACTGGGCGGCGCCGGCCATCGCGTCGAAATCGACCTGCCCTTCGATCATCCCGCCGGCGAGCGCAGTCGCATCGCCTTCCGCCCCAAGCGCTGGCGGCTTTTCCCCGCCTGAGGAGCGGCCTTCGGTCGGCTTTGCCACATAAACCTTGATCTGCTCAAGAAACGCAAATATTGCGTAGAGGATAGACAAGGAAAAACTCATGGCGCCGACCAAACGCGCGAGCCAGGCCGACATCGCCGCACAATTGGGCGTCTCCGTAAGCACGGTCTCGCGGGCGCTGGCCAACGAGATCGGCATCAGCGATGCCGTGCGGCGCGACGTGCAGCGGGTGGCGCGCATGCTGGGCTACAAGTCCAAGCATCCGCCGCTTGCCGGCTCCATCGACAAGCGCGCCCTGGCCCTGGTGCCGCTGGGCAGCGCCACCAGCGGTTTGTCCGGTTTCTATTTCGGCATTCTCGAAGGCATGCGCAGCGAGGCGGCCAATATCGGCATGTCGCTGGATGTGCGCCTGGTCAACGAGCAGGGCGTCACGCTCGAGCTCATCCAGCGCCAATTGGCCCAGGCCGATGCCCAGGGCGTGCTGCTGGCCGGCATCGACCCCTGGGAGGAGCTGGTCGCCTGGAGCGAGGCCGACCAGGTGCCCATCGTGCTGGTCAATGGCAGCGATCCGCAGATGCGGCTCAGCGCCGTCTCTCCGGCCAATTTCTACGGCGCCTATATGGCCACCAAGCGCCTGATCGATGCCGGCCACCGCAAGATCCTGCATTACGGCCAGAAGACCCGCCCCACGCTCCTGCAGCGCCTGCGCGGTTTCCGCACCGCCATCGCCGACCATCCCTCCGTCCAGGGCAGCGTCGTCTACAATGCCGAAGTGCCCGTGGCGCAATTGGTCGAGGATATTCGCGCCGGCCGGCACGACATCACCGCCATTTTCAGCTGGAACGACATCGCCGCGGTCGAGCTGCTGGAGCATTTCTACGGCGGCGGCTCCGGCGTTTCGGAGAATTTCTCCATTATCGGCTTCGACGATCTGCCCATTGCCGGCATGGCCTCACCCCGCCTCAGCACCATGCGTGTCGACCGCCAGGCCATCGGCCACGTGGCCATCCGCGTGCTGCGACAGCATCTGGACGGCGACATGGCCGTTCAGCAGGTCCAGATCGGCCTGAGCGCGGTGGAAGGCGAAACCGTCTTCACCCTGCCAGCCTGACAACCATCCGCGTCTGGCGCCCCAGTAGACCTCATCCTGAGCTTGTCGAAGGACGAGGTCGTGCGCGCAGGGACTTGAGTGCGCCCGACCTCGTGGTTCGACAGGCTCACCATGAGGTCTTCGGGAAAGCTGGCTCAGCGGAAGCGCGCTACCGCCCCGTCAGGTGCAGCTCGATCTCCCCCACCGCATCCGCCGCCGCCACCGGCAGCCGATAGATCGCCCGCTTGCCCTCCCGGTCGGAGGTGAAATAGACGAATTCCCCTGCCGCATCGAGGATGGGGTGGGGATGGCTGTCCTGGCTGTCCCAGGAGGAATCCGAGCGCCCCAGCACCCGCCAGCCCACCCGGCCGCTCTCCCAATCGACATCGAGATGGGAAATCCAGGGGCAGGTGCGCGAACTATCCTCCGCCCCGCCATGATAATAGCCGTCGGTCACCAGGTCCGCCCGGCTCGGCCCGACGGTGAAATGCCCGTAGCGCCCCCAGCCCTGGGGCAAAGCCAGTTCGGCGATGGGTGCGCCCGAAAGCGGGATGCGGCCGATATAGGCGCGGCCATCCTCGTATAGTCCGTGATAGATCACCGCCTCGCCGTCGCGCTCCCACATTTCGTGGCAGGTCCAGTCCTTGCGGCTGCGGCCATCGCCTTCGCTGCGCAGCGCCCGATGCTGTTTGCCGTCCCACAGCCAGACGCGCCGGATGCCGCAATCGGCCGGCCATTCGTGATTGTAGAGGATATGCTCGGCATTGTTGGGCGAGAATTGCACATGCGTCACCCAGGCCGAGGGCACGGTCTCGCAGGCCAGTTCTGCCCCCGTTTCGGTGCTATAGACCCGCAGATAGGATTTGAGCCCCAGCCGGCGCACGCGCGCATCGATCCCCTTATGGCGCTCGCTCCAGGTTTCATCCTCGGTAAAGGCCGCCGCGTCCGTCGTGGGCACGCAAAGCCTTGTGCCATCGGCCGAGACATGGGTGAACGCGGTCACCTGCTCGTCCGGCAATGTGGCCAGGACCCGCTCGCGCCCTTCGAGATCGACCGCCCTGATCTCGCGGCCCTGGAGGTAGTAGAGCACGCCCCGCACCGCATCGAAGCTTACGCTGGCCTTGCCCAGCCCGCGATAGGGCTGACCCTCGAAATAGACATAGGAGCGCAAGATGCCCTCGTCATTGCCGGTGAGCTGGCGGATGCCCCCATTGTCCAGCCCGATGCGGAACAGGTTGGGATTGCCGTCCCGCTCGCCGATCGCCACCACATGCCGCCCATCCGCCGACAGGCTGGTGCTGGTGAAATAGAGCAATTGCAGATGCAGATCCGCCTGCGCGGCGATCCTTTCCGGTGTGGTCATATGCGCCCCTCCTTCGCGCCGCCCGCACTTCTCAACAGGCGTCCTCGGGCCAAGTGCATCACGCACAAACGCAAAAGTCACGCAAATTCACGGGATATCACATATAAATTGCGTATACTTGCAAAACCGCAAATTCCTGCTAATGTTTGCGTATGACTAAGCCGCGAGAAAAGCGGATAGCATGGGAGGAGAAGAATTTTGCGACAGATCGTTTCCAGATACCGGCTTCCGACGCTTGCCTGCGCAAGTGTTCTCGCTCTGGCCCTGGGGGCCGGCAATGCCGTTTTCGCGCAGGAATACAGCCAGGCGCCGATGCTCGATGCCCTGGTCGAAAATGGCAGCCTGCCGGACGTGGCCGAGCGTCTGCCCGCCAATCCGCTCGTGGTCGAGCCGGTCGATGCCATCGGCACCTATGGCGGCACCTGGCGCAGCGCCCTGCGCGGCGGCCTCGACAATGCCTGGATCGCCCGCACCGTCGCCTATGACGGGCTGGTCCGCTACAATCGCGCCTGGGACGAGATCGTCCCCAACCTCGCCGAAAGCTGGGAGGTCAGCGCCGATTCGCGCACCTATACCTTCAAGCTGCGCGAAGGGCTCAAGTGGAACAATGGCACGCCCTTCACCAGCGCCGATATCGCCTTCGCCGTCGAATTGATGAGCGAGCCCGGCTATGGCGTGGGCACCTTCATCAAGAACCAGAACAATCCGGTCGCCGTAGAGGTGATCGACGATCTCACCTTCAGCCTGGTCTTCGAGCATCCCAATGGCCTGATCCTCGACGAACTGGCTAGCGTCAACGGCTTCACCCTAGTCTCGCTCAGCAAGGATTATTGCAGCCAGTTCTATCCCAAATACAATCCCGACGCCGCCGCCAATGCCAGGGCCGCCGGCTTCGAGACCTGGGAATTGCACATGCAGGACCGCTGCTCCTGGGCCACCGAAACCATCCGCTGGGCCAATCCCGACCTGCCGATGATGAATGCCTGGATGATCGAGGAGCCGCTGACCGGCACCGCCACCCGCACCAGCTTCGTTCGCAATCCCTATTACTGGAAGGTCGATACCGAGGGGAACCAGCTCCCCTATATCGACCACTTGCAGATGCGCGTTTCCGACTCGATGGAGGAAATCACGCTGATGGCGCTCAATGGCGAGATCGATTTCCAGGACCGCCACATCGCCACGGTCGGCAACCAGCCGCTATTCTTCGATGGCCAGGAAGCGGGCGACTACCATCTGGGCGCCAACGTGCCCTCGAACATGAACACCATGGTGATCCAGTTCAATTTCAACCATGTCGATCCCAAGCGGGCCGAACTGTTCCAGAACAAGGATTTCCGCATCGGCGTCAGCCATCTCATCGATCGCGAGGAGATCATCGACGTGGTCTTTACCGGCCAGGGCGAACCCTTCCAGGCCGCGCCGCGCCCGGAAAGCCCGTTCTATGACGAGGAAATGGCCAAGCAATATACCGAATACGACCCCGATGCCGCCGCCGCGGCCTTCGAGGCGGCCGGCCTCACCAGAAGCGGTGAATTCTATACCTTCCCCGATGGCAGCCCGCTCAAGATCACCATCGACATGATTTCCACCGTCCGGCCGGAATGGATCGACATGATGGAGCTGATCCAACTTCAGCTCGAAGCCGGCGGCATCGATATCGAGCTCAACAATATCGACCGCACCCTCTATTACGAAAAGCGTCCGCTCGGTGACTTCGATGCCCAGATCTGGCAGGGCGATGGCGGCCTCGATGTGGTGCAGGAGCCCCGCTATTACATGGCTTCGGGCGCTGAATCGGTCTGGGCCTATCGCTGGCAGGCCTGGTATCTCGGCTCCAATCCGGAAATCGCCGAAGAGCCGGCCGATTGGGCCAAGGAGCAGATGGAGCTCTATAACCAGCTCCGCGAGGAAGGCGACGCCGAAAAGCGCTCCGAGCTGATGAAGCAGGTCCTGGCCCTGGCCAGGGACAATTTCCCGGTCATCGGCATCTCCCTTCCCGGCAATGGCTATTACATCGCCAAGAACAATATGCGGAACATCGCCGAACCGATGCTGCACGCCTATCTGTTCCCCACCCCGGCCCCCTATGACCCGTTCCAGTGGTATTTCGCACAGGAATAGGTCCGTCCCGGCCTCCCGCGGCTCCTCCCATGAGCCGCGGGACGGTTGGGGCCCAATCAGCGCAATCTTCCTTAGAAGGGCTGCCCTAGGGCTCGACCCGAGGGTGCCCCGAAGGGGCGGATGAGGGGGCTGCCGCCGCGCGAACCGCGTGCGTGGAGAGAACCCCTCACCCTGATTTTCTGCTGAACGCAGAAAAATCTGTCCCTCTCCCACAAGGGGCGAGGGAAGCACCGAGTTCGCTACGCCAGGACAACGCCCATGCTGCGTTTCATCACCACCCGCCTCGTTGCCATGGTCCTCACGCTCTGGGCCGTCAGCTTCGTGGCCTTCGCCATCATCCAGCTGCCGCCGGGCGATTACCTCACCACCTATATGGCGACCCTGGCCTCCAATGGCGATCGGGTGGACCCGGCCCAGATCGATGCCCTGCGCCGCCAATACGGTTTCGGCGAGCCCTTCATCGTCCAATACTGGAAATGGATCACCGGCATCCTGACGCGCGGGGATTTCGGCCAGAGCTTCGAATGGAAGGCGCCGGTGACGACGCTGATCTGGGGCCGGCTGGGCAATTCCATCCTGGTCGAGGGCCTGGCTGTCATCGTCATGTGGACCATCGCTCTCCCCATCGGCATCTATGTGGCGGTCAAGAAATATTCCCTGGGCGATTATCTCGCCACCATTGGCGGCTTCATCGGCCTGGCCATTCCCAATTTCCTCCTGGCGCTGCTGCTGATGTATCTCAGCTTCGTCTGGTTCGGCACCACCATTGGCGGCCTGTTCTCTCCCGCCTATGAAAATGCCCATTGGTCCATTCCCCGGCTCATGGATTTCCTCTCCCGCGCCTGGGCGCCGGTCCTGGTGCTGGCCACGGCGGGCACGGCCGAGCTGATCCGCATCCTGCGCGCCAATCTGCTCGACGAGCTGAAGAAACCCTATGTCACCACCGCCCGGGCCAAGGGCCTGCCGGAATGGAAGGTGATCCTCAAATATCCGGTGCGCGTGGCGCTCAATCCGCTGGTCTCCACCATCGGCTGGCTGCTGCCCGCCCTGGTTTCCAGCTCGGTCATCGTTTCGGTGGTGCTCAACCTGCCCACGGCCGGGCCGCTGCTGCTGCGCTCGCTCACCTCCCAGGACATGTATCTGGCCGGCGCCATCATCATGCTGCTGGGCGTCCTCACCGTCATCGGCACGCTGATCTCCGACCTGCTCCTGGCCTGGATCGATCCGCGCATTCGCTATGGGAGCAAATGACATGGCCGTCGAAACCATGCCCCCCCTCGCCGAAACGGCGCCGCCCCGGGCCCGCCGGGAATCGCAACTGGCCCTGATGTGGCGGCGCTTCCGTCAGCATCAACTGGCCGTGGTCAGCCTCTGGATCGTCGTCGCCTTCTATCTGGTCGCCGCCCTGGCCGAATTCCTGGCGCCGGTCGATCCCGCCTTCTACAGCGCCCGCTATACCTATGCCCCGCCGCAGGGCATCAATTTCATCGTGAATGACGAAAATGGCTGGCGCTTCCAGCCCCATGTCAACGGCTACAAGTCCGAGATCGACCCGGCCGCCATGCGCCGCACCTTCGTCATCGATCCCGAAGAGATCATTCCGGTGCGCTTCTTCGCGCCCTCCGAGCCCTATCTCCTGGCCGGCTTCATCCCCATGTCGGTCAAGTTCGTGGGCGTCGAGAACCCGCGCGATCCTTTCTATGTCCTGGGCGCTGACCGTCTTGGCCGCGATCTCCTGAGCCGGCTGATCCACGGCACTCGCATCTCGCTCTCCATCGGCCTGGCCGGCGTCACGCTCAGCCTCTTCTTCGGCATCATCATCGGCGGCTTTGCCGGCTATTATGGCGGCCTCTTCGACAGCGCGGTCATGCGCGTCATCGAATTCATCCGCTCCATGCCCACCATTCCGCTCTGGCTGGGCCTGGCGGCGGCGCTGCCCAAGGACTGGTCCGCGCTCCAGACCTATTTCGCCATCACCATCATCCTCAGTCTGATCGGCTGGACCGAACTGGCCCGCGTGGTGCGCGGCCGCTTCCTCAGCCTCAGGACCGAGGATTTCGTCACCGCCGCTCAGCTCGACGGCGCCAGCGACTGGCGCATCATCACCCGCCACATGGTGCCCAGCTTCACCAGCCACATCATCGCCGCGGCCACCCTGGCCATTCCCGGCATGATCCTGGCCGAAACGGCCCTGAGCTTCCTCGGCCTGGGCCTGCAACCGCCCATCGTCTCCTGGGGCACGCTGCTCCAGGAAGCTCAGAACATCCGCACCCTCGCCACCGCGCCCTGGCTGCTCACCCCCGGCATCTGCGTCGTCGTGGTCATCCTCGCCCTCAATTTCTTCGGAGACGGCCTACGTGACGCCGCTGATCCCCATGGACGTTGATCTTTCTGTCTTCACCTCTCCCTTCGGGGGAGAGGTCGGCGCGCAGCGCCGGGTGAGGGGGCCTTTGGCGCCCATCCGCCGGCTCCCCGCCTTGGCCAATTGCGAGGTGTCTCCGTGACCGCCCCCCTCCTCACCATCAACGACATGTCCATCGTCTTCACCTCGCCCGACGAGGCCGATATCGAGGCCGTGCGCCAGGTCGATCTCACCCTCACTCCCGGCAAGACCCTGGCCCTGGTGGGCGAAAGCGGCTGCGGCAAGTCGGTCACTGCCCGCGCCGTGCTGCGCCTGCTCGACAGGAATGCCGATATCCGCACCGGCGAAATCCTCTTCGAGGGCGAGGGCGGCAAGGTCGATATCGCCCGGCTCAAGCCCGACAGCGATGCCATGCGCGCCATTCGCGGCGCCCAGATTTCCATGATCTTCCAGGAGCCGATGTCTTCGCTCTCCCCGGTCCACACCATCGGCGACCAGATCGACGAGATCATCATCCTGCATGAACGCCTCACCCCCAAGCAGGCGCGCGAGCGCACCATTGCCCTGTTGGACCAGGTCGGCGTGCCCGGCGCCCGCGAGCGCGCCGATGCCTATCCCTTCGAGCTGTCCGGCGGGTTGCGCCAGCGCGCCATGATCGCCATGGCCCTGGCCTGTACCCCCAAGCTGCTGATCGCCGACGAGCCGACCACCGCGCTCGATGTCACCACGCAGGCGCAGATTCTCGATCTCCTGCGCCAGCTCCAGGACGATTACGGGATGGCCATGCTGTTCATCACCCACGATCTCGGCGTCGTCGCCGAAATCGCCGACGAGATCGCCGTCATGTATCTGGGCGACGTGGTGGAGCAGGGCGATGTCTTCGACGTCTTCCGGGCGCCCCGCCACCCCTATACCCAGGCGCTGATGAATTCGGTGCCCCGCCTGCAGCGCAAGGCCGAGCGCGAGAGGCTGTCGCCCATCAAGGGCAACGTACCCTCGCCCAAGGACCGGCCGCAGGGCTGCGCCTTCACCAGCCGCTGCCCCTTCGCCTTCGAGCCCTGCGCCGATACCCGCCCGGCCCGCACCAGCCTGCCGGGCAACCACGTGGCCCGCTGCCACCTGCTGACCGAGACCCGCGCGGAGGCCATGGCATGAGCACGCTTCTCACCGTCGAAAACCTCTCCAAGGTCTATACGTTGGGCGGGGGCCTGTTCGGTCCGGCGCGGGAACTGGTCGCGCTCAACGATGTCGGTTTTACCCTCGAAGCCGGCGAAACCCTGGCCATTGTCGGCGAAAGCGGCTGCGGCAAGACCACTCTGGGCCGCTGCATCATCAAGGCCCAGCCGGTCACCCATGGCCATGTCTATTACCACCCCAAGGACCGGGCCAAGGTCGAGCTCACCGCCCTGGGCAAGCGCGACATCAAGCCCTGGCGCCGCGATATCCGCATGATCTTCCAGGACCCCATGTCCTCGCTCAATCCGAACATGCGCGTCTTCGACATCGTCGCCGAGCCGCTGCGGATCCATCGCGTCGCCCGCGGCAAGGAGCTGGAGGAAAGGGTGCTGGACACCCTGGCCAAGGTCGGCATCGCGCCCGATGCCGTGGGCCGTTATCCCCATGCCTTTTCCGGCGGCCAGCGCCAGCGCATCGGCATTGCCCGCGCCCTGGTGCTCGATCCCAAGCTGGTCATCGCCGACGAGGCCGTCTCGGCGCTCGATGTCTCCATCCAGGCCCAGGTGCTGAACCTGCTCGACGATCTCAAGAGCGAATTCGGCCTGACCTACATTTTCATCAGCCACGATCTGGGCGTGGTCAATTACATCGCCGACCGCGTCCTCGTCATGTATCTGGGCCATGTGGTGGAAAACGCGCCCACTGAAATGCTGTTCGAGCGGCCGCGCCATCCCTATACCGAAATGCTGCTCGAGGCCCTGCCCATCGCCGATCCGACCCGGCGCAAGGGCCGCGGCAAGGAGCTCAAGGGCGAGATTCCCTATCTCGGCAATCGCCCCCGGGGCTGCCCGTTCCACACCCGCTGCAAATACGCCCAGGATATCTGCCGGTCCGAAAAGCCGGCTTTGCGTTCCATCAATGGCAGCGCCCAGATGGCGGCCTGCCATTTCGCCGAAACCCTCGACCTCAAGGGCGCCTATGACGCCGCGCCGCAGAAAGTGTCCGCCTAGATGACCTACGACCCCGCGACCGCCAATCCGCTCCATGGCAACCCGCTCAAGACCCGGGCCGACGTCGAAAAGGGCCTGCGCGATCTGTTCACGCCATTGCTGCCTTATTTCTCCGAGGGCGGCGCCCGCGTGCGGCTCGACGGGGCAGGGGCCCATTTCGATCGCGCCGCGGCCGATCTCGAAGGCTTCGCCCGTCCGCTCTGGGGCCTCACGCCCCTGGCCGCCGGCGGCGGCGCCTTCGATCATTGGGAACTCTATCGCCGTGGCCTCGCCAATGGCACCGATCCGGACCATCCCGAATATTGGGGCCAGGTCAACGGCATCGACCAGCGCCAGGTCGAGCTGGCGGCCATCGGCTTCACCATGAAAATGCTGCCCCATCTGGTCTGGGATCCGCTGGAGCAGAAGGCCAAGGACAATCTCGCCGCCTATTTGAAGCATGCGCGGCAATTCGACTATGCCGATAACAATTGGAAATTCTTCCGCATTCTGGTCGATCTCGGCCTCGAACAATGCGGCGTCGATTTCGACCGCTCCTATACCGACAAATTCCTCGCCGAGCTGGAGGGCTTCTATCTCGGCGATGGCTGGTATCGCGACGGCAATGTCCGCCGCATCGATCACTACATCCCCTTCGCCATGCATTTTTACGGCCTGATCTATTCGAAGCTCGCCAGGGGCGATGATGCCCGCGCCGCCGAATACCAGCAGCGCGCCCGCCTCTTTGCCCGGGATATCCAGCACTGGTTCGACGAGGATGGCGGCACGCTCGCCTTCGGACGCAGCCTCACCTATCGCTTCGCCTGCGGCGGCTTCTGGGGCGCCCTGGCCTTTGCCGATGTCGAGGCTCTGCCCTGGGGGGTGATCAAGGGCCATTTCCTGCGGCATCTGCGCTGGTGGAGCAGGCTGCCGATCGTCAATCGCGATGGCGTGCTCTCCATCGGCTATGGCTATCCGAACCTCTTCATGTCCGAGAGCTATAATTCCGCCGGCTCGCCCTATTGGGCGCTCAAGGCCTTCCTGCCCCTGGCCCTGCCCGAAGATCACCCCTTCTGGGCGGCCGAGGAAGTCGCGGCCGATTTCGACTCCCGCCCGGTGCCGCTCCGCCATCCCGGCATGGTCATGCAGCATAGCCCCGGCAATGTGGTCGCTTTGTCCAGCGGCCAGCAGAATTGGGAAATGCGCGCCGGCGCCGAGAAATATGCCAAGCTGGTCTATTCCTCGCGCTATGCCTTTTCCGTCGAGGTGGCCGAGCGCGCCTATCACCTGGGCGCCTTCGACGGCGTCCTGGCCTTTTCCGACGATGGCCGCCATTATCGCATGCGCGAGACTAACGAGGCCGCGCGCATCGCGGAAAACTGCCTCTATGCCCATTGGAAGCCCTGGAACGACGTCGATGTCGAAACCTGGCTGGTGCCCGCCAACCGCTGGCATATCCGCGTACACCGCATAAGGACGCCGCGGCCCCTGCATGCCACCGAAGGCGGCTTCGCCATTGCCCGGGCCGATCTCAATGCCGATACCTATATCGACGAGCCGGGCCGCGCCGTCGCCAGAAGCGCGACCGATATCAGCGCCATCCTCGATCTGGGCGGCACCCGCGCCGGCCGCGCCTTCCGCGCCTTGCCCAATACCAATCTCATCGTGGCCAAGACCATCGTGCCGCAATTGCGCGGCGATATCGCACCCGGCGAAACCCTGCTGATGACGGCGGCCATGGCTCTGCCGGCGGGGGATGAAGCCGAAGCCGCCCTGCAACACCCCCCTCAGGCGCCCGATCTGGTGGCGCTCGAGGCCCTTTTCGCGCGCGAAGGTGTCGATGTCAGCGCCATCCTGGTGCCGGAGCGCTTCTGATGCGGCCAAAACTCGCCTTTGCCCTCAGGGCAGACAAGACCAGGCATGTCTTCAATCAGGAGGCGATGGGTCGGCTGCATGCCTGCTGCGATATCGTCTCGGAAAACCCCATCGAAAGCTTTGCCGAGCCCGGGGCGCGGCAAATCCTCTCCGAGGTGGAGGTGTTGATGACCGGCTGGGGCTGCCCCGTGCTGACGCCCGACATTCTTTCCGCCGCGCCCAATCTGCGCCTCATCGCCCATGCGGCGGGCACGGTGAAGTTCACCATCGATCCCAGTGCCTATGAACGGGGCATCCGCGTCACCCACGCGGCCGAGGCCAATGCCGTGCCGGTGGCCGAATATACCCTGGCCGCCATCCTCTTTGCCAATAAGCGCGCCTTTGAACTGCGCGATCTCTACCGGGCCGATCCCTCCCGGCGCGGCGCCTATGCGCTGATGGACCAGCCCATCGGCAATTTCGGCCGCGTCGTCGGCCTGGTCGGGGCCTCCCGCATTGGCCGCAAGGTCGCCGCCATGCTCTCCGGCTTCGATTTCACGGTGCTGCTCTACGATCCCTTCGTGCAGCAGGGCGATCCGGTCACCGACCATGCCGAACTGGTCGATCTCGATCAACTCATGGCCCGCTCCGATGTCGTTTCGGTCCATGCCCCCTCCCTGCCGTCGACGCGCGGCATGATCGGGTCGCGGCAATTGAAGCTGATGCAGGATGGCGCCGCCTTCATCAACACCGCGCGCGGCGCGCTGATCGACGAGGAAGCGCTGCTGGCCGAATTGCAGACCGAGCGCATCCATGCCGTCATCGATGTCACCGAACCGGAAATTCCCGCGTCCGGCTCGCCCTTCTTCAACCTGCCCAACGTCTTTCTCACCCCCCATATCGCCGGCGCCGTCGGCACCGAGCGCGCCCGGCTGGGCCTGATGGCGGTGGAGGAGGTGGAGCGCTTCATCCGCGGGGAAACCATGCTCTACGAGATCGAACCGCAATTCCTGGAACGATTGGCGTGAGGCCCATGCTGGACGACAATCCCGACAACAACGACTGGCATCGCTCCCGGCTGCAATTGCTGACCTGGGACCGCACGCCCGACGACATTGCCAGCCCCGAGCATCAGGCGCGCCTCGAAGCCCTGCGGCAGAAGGCCGGCGCCAGCTTTGCGCCCAGCGCCTATGTCGCCGCCGATGCCGATATCTTCACCACCCGCCTGGTGCTGGGCGAGCAGAGCTGGATCGCCGGCCGCGCCCTGGTGCGCGGCGATGTCGAGCTCGGCGCCCATTGCACCGTCAATTCCTATGCCATGATTTCCGGCAAGGTCCGCTGCGGCGATGGCGTGCGCATCGCCAGCCACGTGTCCCTGGTCGGCTTCAATCACGGCTATGACGATCCGGACGTACCGATCTGGCGGCAGAAGCATGAAAGCCTCGGCATCGTCATCGAGGACGATGTCTGGCTCGGCGCCAATGTCGTGGTGGTCGATGGCGTCACCATCGGGCGCGGCGCGGTCATCGCGGCGGGTGCGGTGGTCAGCAAGGACGTGCCGGCCATGGCCATTGTCGGCGGCGTTCCGGCCAAGGTGCTGCGCTTTCGCGGTCGCGGCCGCCGGGGCGATGTCGAGACGCAATTGCACGCCTTGGGCGCGCGCGCCGCCGCGCAATGGCCCGATATCCTGGCCCGCAATATCGAGAATGGCGACTATATCTCCCGCGAGGCCGATGGCGCCCTGCGCGCCAGCAATCGCCATCTCTGCGACGCCATCGAGATCGCCGCCGGCTTCGACGCCCTGCCGCCCGGCCTCGATGTTCCCGGCACCATTGCCCGCCTCCAGGCCGTGCAGGATCCTCAAACCGGCCTCTTCCCCGATCCGCATCGGCCGCCCCGCCCGGGCGAGCCGCTGCGCGACAACGGCCTGGCGCTCTATAATGTGCTTTCGGCCGGCTATGCGCTCGAAGTGCTGGGCAGCTTTCCGCTGCACCGCATCGGCGCGGTCGAGCTGCCGGCTCCCGAATTGCGCCAATGGCTCAAGGGCCTGCCCTGG
>Ga0160493_100204_pt1 | contig 24511 bp, 22 predicted proteins | sample DID2MG_2_FD_108262 | JGI IMG/M metagenome (GOLD analysis project Ga0160493, IMG submission 108262) | Enriched soil microbial communities from UW Madison campus, WI, USA - DID2878_E24_FP2 MG | ecosystem: Environmental > Terrestrial > Soil > Unclassified | place: USA: Madison, Wisconsin | collected... | reverse complement strand
GCCGGCACCGTCCTTGCGGGCATGCAGCGTCGCGCGGCGGCGCCCGGCGCCATGGGCGAGGATGAAGCGGGAGACGCCGGCGTCGAGCCCGGCCTGGCGCAGCGGGTTTTCCACGAGGCTGGTCTTGAACGCCGCATAGCTCGCCGCGTCCAGATGCTGCACCTGGCAGCCGCCGCACTTGCCGAAATGCGGGCAGAAGGGTTGTGCGCGATTGGGGGCAGGGGCCAGCACCTCGAGCAGCGTACCGCGCTCGCCTTCCACCTCCAGCGCCACGCTCTCGCCCGGCAGCGCGAAGGGCACGAAGACGCGGCCGCCCTCGATCAGGGCAATGCCTTCTCCCTTGTGGCCGAGGCTGTCGATTTGGGCGGTAACGGGCATTGGGGAATCCGGGGCTTGCTGGATTTTGAGGTAGCGGGTTTGGGGCGGTGGGGCAACTCTACCTCTCCCTTAGGGGGAGAGGTCGGTCCGAAGGACCGGGTGAGGGGGCCTTCAATTCGCTCAGTGCGTGCCCGAAGGCCCCCTCACCCCAACCCTCTCCCCCAAGGGAGAGGGGGCGCAGGAGCCGAAGCGCCAAAAAACCGGAGCCCGATGATCGCTCATCGGGCTCCTGGCTTGCTGCTTAACTTGTTCGTCGCGGATGGCCCCTTTCCTTCTCCCCTGAGGGGAGAAGGTGGCCCGAAGGGCCGGATGAGGGGTTCAGCATCGCATTTCTGCCGAGAGGTCTTCACCCCTCACCCGGCCCTCTCCCCTGAGGGGCGAGGGGGCGATGGAGCCGGGATTGCGGCTGGCCTCAAACCTGCTGCACGGCCTCGACGCCGGGCACGAAATGGCGGAGCAGGTTTTCGATGCCGCTCTTGAGCGTGGCGGTGGAGGAGGGGCAGCCCGAGCAGGCGCCCTGCATGTGCAGGAATACCGTGCCTTCCTTGAAACCCTTGAAGATGATGTCGCCGCCATCCATGGCCACGGCCGGACGCACGCGGGTGGCCAGCAGCTCCTTGATGACTTCGACCATTTCCTTGTCGTCTTCTTCGTAGAATTCCTCGATCTCGTCGAAGGCGATGGGCGCATTGCCGTCTTCCACGATCACCGGCTTGCCGGAGAGGAAATGATCCATGATCACGCCGAGAATGGCCGGCTTGATATGGGCCCAATTGGTGTCGTCCTTGGTCACCGAGATGAAATCGGCGCCCAGGAACACCCCAGTCACCCCGGAAATGGCGAAGAGCCCGGTGGCGAGCGGGGAAATCGCCGCCGCCTCGACGGAGCGGAAATCGCGCGGCTCGCCGGCCACGACGTCGCGGCCCGGCAGGAATTTCAGCGTCGCCGGATTGGGCGTGGCTTCGGTCTGGATGAACATGGGAAATCCCTGCGCGATTAACAATTAGAATGCTTCTAAAATAGACTTTTAGGCCGCGATTGCAAGCCCTACTTCGCTCTCCCGAGGGCAGGGCAATCACGGATCGTCACCCTCGGGTCAGGCTCGAGGGTGACGAGCGATGGGGGTCCGATGCTGGGGCTCACGCGATCCTGGCCAAATCCTTCTTCTGGCGGCGGCGGATCACCGAGGAGGGAATGTTCATGGCTTCGCGATATTTGGCCACGGTGCGGCGGGCCACGTCGATCCCCTGCTCCTTGCGCAGCATGTCGGCGATGGTGTCGTCCGAAAGGATGTCGTTGCCCGGCTCGGCATCGATCAATTGACGGATGCGGTGGCGCACCGCTTCCGCCGAATGCTCGCCCCCGCCATCGGCCGAGGCGATGGCGGTGGTGAAGAAATATTTCATCTCATAGAGCCCGCGTGGCGTGGCCATATATTTGTTGGCGGTGACGCGGGAGACGGTGGATTCGTGCATGTCGATGGCCTCGGCCACGACTTTGAGCGTCATGGGCCGCAAATGCGCCACGCCATGGGTGAGGAAACCGTCCTGCTGGCGCACGATTTCGGCCGCCACCCGGGTAATGGTCTGGGCGCGCTGGTCGAGGCTCTTGGTCAGCCAATTGGCATTGGCCAGGCAATCGGAGAGAAACGCCTTTTCGCCCGCATCGCGCGTCTTCTTGCTGACGACGGCATAATAGACGCGGTTGACCAGGACGCGGGGCAGGGTGTCGGAATTGAGCTCCACCTGCCAGCCGCCATCCGGCCCGGGCCGCACGAAGACATCGGGCACCACCGCCTCCACCGGCCCGGTATCGAAAGCCAGGCCGGGCCGGGGATCGAGCAGGCGCAGTTCGGTCAGCATGTCGGCCAGGTCCTCGCGGTCGCAGCCCACCGCCTTGAGCAGAGCCGGCATATTGTGCTCGGCCAGAAGGCCGAGATTGGCCAGCAGCTTCTGCATGATCGGATCGAGCCGGTCGCGTTCGCGCAATTGGATGGCAAGGCATTCGGCCACGTCGCGGGCGAAGATGCCGGCCGGCTCGCAGGTCTGCAGCACGCCCAGCACCGCCTCGACATCCTCGATCTCGGCGCCCAGCACCTGGGCCACCGCATCGAGCTCGACAATGAGATAGCCCGCCTCGTTGATCCCGTCGATCAGGTGCCGCGCGATCAGCCGGTCGGCCGGATTGCGCAGCAGCATCTGCGCCTGCGCCTCCAGATGCTCGGACAGGCGCGGCCGGCTGGCGACATATTGATCGAGGTCGGGCGTCTCGCCGCCCTCGAACGACCCGTTGCGGTCCGGGCCGGCGGTCTGGCCGATATCCTGGGGAATGGCGTCGGGAAAGACGTTTTCGACCGCCGTGTCGTAGCCCTCGGCGATCTCGCCGGCATCCTTGACGCGCTCGCTCGAGGTGAAGGTGTCCTCATAGGCGCTCATCTCGGTCTGCCGCTCGGGCATCTCGGCCGGTTCGCCCCGCTCCTCGCCCCCGGCTTCCTCGCGCTCGAGCAGCGGATTGCGCAGCAATTCGGCATCGACGAAATCGTTGAGCTCGAGATGGCTGAGCTGCAGCAGCCGGATCGACTGCATCAGCTGCGGCGTCAATGTCAGGCTCTGCGACTGGCGGAATTCCAGCCTTGGCGAAAGCGCCATGGGCGATGGTCTCTGAATGCTGCAAATTTCGGCCGTTGCCAGCCGCTTCCCGCGCGCAACATGACTGAGTTTTTCCGGCACGGCAAGTTTCGTGCCAGACCGGGCGGATGCCTTCGGGATGCGCCACGCGCTAGATCGAAAAGCTCTCGCCCAGATAGACCCGCCGGGCCTCGGGATCGGCGGAGATGGTTTCGGGCTTGCCCTGGATCATCACCTTGCCGCCATGGATGAGATAGGCGCGGTCGACCAGGCCCAGCGTCTCGCGCACGGCGTGGTCGGTGATGAGCACGCCGATGCCGCGCTGGGTCAATTGCCGCACCAGGCCCTTGACCTCGGCCACCGCGATCGGATCGACGCCGGCAAAGGGTTCGTCGAGCAGCATGAAGGCCGGATCGGCCGCCAGCGCCCGGGCGATCTCGACGCGGCGGCGCTCGCCGCCCGACAAGGCCAGGGCATTGGACTTGGCCAGGTGCTGGATGGAAAATTCCTCCAGCAGCGATTCCAGCCGCGTCTTGCGCTCCGCCCGCCCGCTCACCGCGTTTTCCAGCACCGCCATGATATTGCCGGTGACGGTCAGGCCGCGGAAGATGGAGGGTTCCTGCGGCAGGTAGCCGATGCCCAATTGCCCGCGCTGGAACAGCGGCAGCCGGGTGATCACCTGCCCGTCGAGCAGGATCTTGCCGGCATCGGGTTTGACCAGGCCCATGATCATGGTGAACACCGTGGTCTTGCCCGCGCCATTGGGGCCGAGCAGCCCCACCGCCTCCCCGCGCCGCACCGCGAGGGACACGTCGCGCACCACGGCGCGCTTGCCGAAGCTCTTGGCCAGGCCATGGGCGACCAGCCAGCCGCTCTGGTCGATGCGGGTGCGGGATTCGGCACTCATTGCGAGGTGAAGATCCCGGTCACCCGCCCGCCACCGCTGCTGGTGAAGGTCGAGACATTGGTTTCAAGGTTCACCACCAATTCGCTGGCATCCACGGTGCCGCTGGCATTGGTGACCTTCACATTGCCGGTGAGGCGCAGCAATTGGTCGGCCGGGGTGAACACGGCGCGGTCGCCAATGGCGTCCTGGTCCTTGGTCTTGAGGCGCACATTGCCGCCCGAGGCCTCAAAGGTTTCGATATCGGTGGTGCCGCCCTCGCCATAGGTCGCCACCACTTTGGGCGCCCAGACGGTGACATTGGGATGGATGACCACGACATTGCCGGTGAACACCGCTTCGCGCACCGCCTCGTTCATCACGAACAGGTCCGAGGTGATTTCCACCTTGTTCTGCGCCCAGGCCAGGGGCGCGGGCAGCAGCAGGGCGGCGAATACGAGCAGGGTCCGAACGGGGCGCATCAGGGTCAATCTCCAGAACCGGAACGGACATCTTCACCCGGGGTTGCCGGCAGGGTGACCACGGAACGCGAAAAAGTCCAGACATTGGCGCCGGCGTCATAGACGAGACCCTGGGCCCGCACGGTCGAGCCATCGGCATAATCGATGCTCACCGCGCCCCTGGTGGTCAGCACCTGCGCCTGCCAGTCGAACACCGAATCGGCGAGCGTGCCGGTCGTGCCGGTGGAATCGGCGATAGCGGCCTGTCCGGGCACCAGGGTGAGCTGTTCGGTGGTTTCCAGTTGCGCGTCCTGCGCATCCACCTGCATCTGCACCCCGTCGGGCCGGTCCACCACCAGATGGGCGCCGCTCAGGTCGATCAGATCGGTGCGGTCGGTCGCCGCCCAGGCCCGCGCCGCCCATACCCGATAGGCCGATCCGTCTTCCAGCGTCCCGGCATATTCGGGGGCGTCGACCAGGATGGATTCGGGGCTGACCTCGATGCGTCCGACCCCGAAGCGCCCGGTAAAGCTGGCGACATAGATTTGCGCCAATAGGCCCGCCAGCACGATGAGCCCCATGCCCGGCAGGGCGATGCGCAGCACCGCGACCAGCCGGTTCCGCCGCTCCAGGCGGCGATGGATCCGCATTTGTCCCGAAATGGCCGCCATGGGCATTTTCCGCTCAGCTATGGGCGAAAATGTCGGTCTCGTCCCAGCCCAGCAGATCGAGCGCGCAGCGCGTCTTGAGGAAATCGAAGCAGGACCGGGCCAGCTCGGTGCGGCCCTCGCGGGCCAGCATGCGGTCGAGATGGCGCTTGAGATCGTGCAGGTAGAGCACGTCCGAGGCGGCGTAATCGAGCTGGGCGTCGCTGAGCTTGTCGGCGCCCCAATCCGAGCTCTGCTGCTGCTTGGACATGTCGATATTGAGCAATTCGCGCACCAGGTCCTTGAGCCCGTGGCGATCGGTATAGGTGCGCACCAGCTTGGACGCGATCTTGGTGCAATAGACCGGCCCGGTCACCACGCCGAAGCGGTTCTGCAGCACCGCGACGTCGAAACGGGCATAGTGGAAAATCTTGGTGACGCCCGGATCGGAAAGCAGCTTGACCAGGTTCGGCGCCTCGGTCGCATCCTGGGGAATCTGCACCACGTCGGCGCTGCCGTCGCCGGGCGAAAGCTGCACCACGCAGAGCCGGTCGCGATGCGGGTTGAGGCCCATGGTCTCGGTGTCGATCGCCACTTCGCGGCCGTAATTGGAAAGATTGGGCAGGTCGCCGCGATGCACTCTGATGGCCATGGAAAAAGTCCAGATTTTGTGTCCCGCCCTTCATTGGCACAGAGCGATGGCCAAGGAAAGGCATGCGCGCCGGCGCGCGGGGAATTGCGGCCCGCCCGTCAGCCCTTCCGATCTAAAGCTTCCTTTATATGGCTATTGCTTTCCCCGGACGGACCTGCGAGAACCAGAGCTGAAAGTGTGGGGAATGTGTCCTCACACGCGCACTACCGCGTGCGCCCTCGCCACTTGCAAAGAGGTTTAACGTGGCCCGATCTTCCTATCTGTTCACCTCGGAATCCGTTTCCGAGGGCCATCCCGACAAGGTCTGCGACCGGATTTCCGACGAAATCGTCGATCTGGTCTTCAAGGAGGCCAAGAAGGCCGGCATGGATCCGGCAAGCGTGCGCATTGCCTGCGAAACCATGGCGACCACCAATCGCGTCGTCATTGCCGGCGAAGTGCGCGTGCCCGAGACCCTTTTGAAAAAGGGCAAGGATGGCAAGGTGCTGCACGACGCCGCCGGCGCGCCCCTGGTCAATCCGTCCAAATTCCGTTCGGCGGCCCGCAAGGCCATCCGTGCCATCGGTTATGAGCAATCCGGCTTCCACTGGAAGAATGCCAAGATCGACGTGCTGCTCCATGGCCAGTCCGCCGATATCGCCCAGGGCGTGGACGAAGCCGGCAACAAGGATGTCGGCGCCGGCGACCAGGGCATCATGTTCGGCTATGCCGCCCGCGAAACCCCCGAATTGCTGCCCGCGCCGATCTATTACGCGCACAAGATCCTCGAAACCCTGACCCAGGCACGCAAGGCCAATAACGGCCCGGCCGGCAAGCTCGGCCCCGATGCCAAGAGCCAGGTCACGGTGCGCTACGAAAACGGCAAGCCGGTCGGCGTCACCCAGATCGTGCTCTCGACCCAGCATCTGGACGAGAACCTGACTTCCGCCGATGTGCGGCGCATCGTAGAGCCCTATATCCGCCAGGCCCTGCCCGAAGGCTGGATCGACGAGAACACCGTCTGGCACGTCAATCCGACCGGCAAGTTCGTCGTCGGCGGCCCCGATGGCGATGCGGGCCTCACCGGCCGCAAGATCATCGTCGATACCTATGGCGGGGCTGCTCCCCATGGCGGCGGCGCCTTTTCGGGCAAGGACCCCACCAAGGTGGACCGCTCGGCCGCCTATGCGGCGCGCTACCTCGCCAAGAACGTGGTTGCCGCCGGCCTGGCCGAGCGCGCCACCATCCAGCTCTCCTATGCCATCGGCGTGGCCAAGCCGCTTTCGATCTATGTCGACCTGCACGGCACCGGCAAGGTGGACGAGGCGCGGCTCGAAACGGCCCTCAGCGAGGTGATGGACCTGACGCCGCGCGGCATCCGCACCCATCTCGACCTCAATAAGCCCATCTATGCCAAGACCGCCGCCTATGGCCATTTCGGCCGCAAGGCCGGCCGCGACGGTTCCTTCTCCTGGGAGAAGACCGACCTGGTCAAGGCATTGAAGGAAGCGGTGCGGTAGTCACGCCCAGCCGAATGTAATATTGAGGCGCGACGACGCCCCCTTCTCGGCTCGTCACCCTCGGGCTTGACCCGAGGGCTCTTGCCGAAACCGACAAAGACAACGCCCTCGGGTCAAGCCCGAGGGTGACGAGCGGTGGGTGGGGGTATAATCGATGGCCCCTCACGAGCAATACGATTCAATGACCGACCACGAACTCCCCAAGACCCGCTCCGGCGAGCCGCGCGCCTTTTTCGGGCGCCGCTCCGGCAAGAAGTTGCATGGGGGGCAGAAGGCGCAGGTGGCCGAAAGGCTGCCGCAGGTGGAAATCCGGCTCGAGGGCGCGCTCGATCCGCGCGACCTCTTTCCCGGGGCGGCGCGCATCGTTCTCGAAATCGGCTATGGCGGCGGCGAGCATCTGGCCCGCAAGGCCGGGGAGGAGCCCGAGACCGGCTTTATCGGCTGCGAGGTCTTTACCGGCGGCATCGGCAAAATGGTGCAGGCCATCGACGCGAAGGGCCTCGCCAATGTGCGCCTGTTCACCGACGACGCGCTCAAGCTGCTGCTGGCCCTGCCCGAGGCTTCGGTGGACGCGGTCTATCTGCTCTATCCCGATCCCTGGCCCAAGACGCGCCATCACAAGCGCCGCTTCGTCTCCCCGGTGACGCTGCGGGAATTGGCGCGGGTGATCCGGCCCGGCGGCAGCTTTCACTTCGCCACCGATATCGAGGATTACGCCGATTGGACCCTCGCCCATGTCCTGCGCGAGCCCGCGTTCCTCTTCGCCCCCCCGGCGCCCGGTGCCTGGCATCAGCCCTATCCCGGCTGGCAGCCGACGCGCTACGAGCAGAAGGCGCGGCGCGAGGGGCGGATGGTCAGTTTCTATTTCAGCTTTCCCCGGCGCTGAACCGCCTCTCCGCGGCATTTAATGCATGCCGCCTCTGGACCTGGGCGCAGAAGGCCCCATATCCGAGCTTTACGCCGCCGGAGAACGTCCATGACCAGCCCCCTTTCCGAAACGCACCACGATCTTCTGGTGGTGCGGCCGAGCAAGTGGACGCTGGTGGTGATCGTACAATTGCGCCAGGGCACGATGCGGTTCAATCAATTGCGCCGCAATATGGGTGGGGTGCCGCAGAAATCGCTGAGCCAGACCCTGCGCGAACTGGAGCGCGACGGCTTCGTGACGCGCCGGGCCTATGCGACCATTCCGCCGCGCGTCGAATACGATCTGACCGAACTGGGACGGGAATTGCTCGCCCTGGCCGATGACTGGCAGCAATTCGCGCTGCGCAACCGCCGGGCGGTGGAGGAAGCGCGCCGGCGCTTCGACGATCTGGCCGGCGAAATCCTGCATTGAACCCGCAAGGGTTCGGGCGCCGTCATCGCTGACGGCGCCAGGCTTGTCGGTCAGATATTGGCCGGCTGCAACGTATCCGCGTCGAACAGGCGCATGGTCTGACGGCCATCTTCGCCAATCACGAAGGCGCGGACATGGGTGCCCCAGGTTTCCACGGACGTGGCGTTAACGCCCTGGGCCCGGAGCTGGTACAGCACGTAATCGGCATCGAAGGAGCTCGAATCGGAATCGCTTTCGATCGAGGTGGCCGGTGCGGCGGCCATGGCGGGCATGGCGATGCCGGCAAGGGCGGCTGCGGTAACGAGGGCGACGACGCTGTTCTTGATCATGGGAGGTGATCCTTTCTGTTTCAGACCAGACGGAGATGCGCACCCGCCCCGCGCCCCGCAACGGCCTCAAAACAAGTTTTTCGATCTTGAAATCCGCGCCCCGCCCCCGACGGTTTTTCCAGGGAAATCAAGGATTTTGTGCGTGCCTTGGTTTCGCCGGGGAAACCGGTTGCGCTTTGTCGGCGCCCGCTGTGCAACCGCCCGAGCGCGCCGATGGTTGAAGCGGAAAGGAGAGCGTCATCATGCAGACCTTCGTGCGAATTCTCGACACAATCCCCGTTACCCACAATGTCCGCCATTACCGCCTCGAGCGCCCGGCGAATTACCGGTTCAGCCCCGGCCAGGCCACCGAAGTCAGCATCGACCGCGACGGCTGGCGGGACGAGAAGCGCCCCTTCACCTTTACCTGCCTGCCCGATGCGGACGAGCTCGAATTCACCATCAAGAGCTATTTCGACCATCCCGGCGTCACCAACGAACTCTGGTCCCTGGGCGCCGGCGACCGGCTGATCCTGCGCGATGTCTGGGGTACCATCCAGTATAGGGGCAAGGGCACCTTCATTGCCGGCGGCGCCGGCGTCACCCCCTTCATCGCCATTCTCCGCCATCTCCATGCCAGCGGTAAAATCGCCGGCAACCGTCTCATCGTCTCCAACCGTACCGAGAAGGACATCATCCTGCGCGAGGAATTCGAGGCCATGGCGGGGCTCGACGTGCTCTGGACCCTGACCGACGATCCCAAATCCGCATTGCTGCAGGAGCGGATCGATGCCGGCTTCCTCGAGCGGCACGTCCCCGATCTCGCGCAGAACTTCTATCTCTGCGGCCCCGACGCCATGGTCGGGGACCTGCGCGGCCTGCTCGAGGCGGCGGGGGCCGATGTCGCCAACGTCACCTGGGAGCGCTAGCGCCTCCCTTGCCTTTCCCGGCATGGCCGTCTATATGAAGGCAACATCATTGCTCTCATTCGAGAGTGGGTGCCCTGACCGGCCCCCGCTCTTTTTGTTATCGGGACATCAATTGGCTTTCGATCTCGCTGAAAGGCGCTATATCAAGGAAACCGGGCTCGAAGCCCGGATTTCCCGCATCGTCGAACCGGTGGCCAACGATCTCGGCTTTTCCCTGGTCCGGGTGAAGATCACGCCGGAAAACGGCTGCACGCTGCAGATCATGGCCGAGGACGAGAACGGCCGCTTCACCATCACCGATTGCGAGACCCTGAGTAAGGATCTTTCGCCGATCCTGGATGTGGAAGATCCGATCGACCGCGAATATCACCTGGAAGTCTCCTCGCCAGGCATCGACCGGCCGCTGGTGCGCAAGCGCGATTACGAGCGGTTCATCGGCCACGAAGCCAAGGTCGAGCTGGCCGACATGATCAATGGCCGCAAGCGCTTCCGCGGCGAAATCGGCCCCGTCGACGACGAGGGGGTCATCATCATCCTGCCCGATGCGCCGGGCGGCACCGATCCCAATCACAAGCTCGCCTTCGCCGATATCGCCGAGGCCAAGCTGGTGATGACCGACAAGCTCATGGACATGGCCCGCGCCGACCAGGAGCTGCATCCGATCGACGACGACGAGACCGAAACGGTCGAATATGCCGACGCCGACAACGACGATAATCCTTCCGAGGAGAAGAACTAAATGGCCGTTAGTGCGAACCGCCTTGAGCTGTTGCAGATCGCCGACGCTGTCGCCCGCGAAAAGAACATCGACCGCATGGTCGTGATCGAGGCGATGCAGGACGCCATGGAAAAGGCCGCCAAGGGCCGTTATGGCGCCGAAACCGAGATCAAGGTCGAGATCAATCCGCGCTCCGGCGAAACCCGCATGTGGCGCCTGCTGGAGATCGTCGACGAGGTCGAGGAGCCCTCCCGGCAGGTCAATCTCAAGCTCGCCCAGGTCAAGAACCCGACCGCCAAGGTCGGCGACTTCCTGACCGAGCCGCTGCCGCCCATGGAATTCGGCCGCATCGCCGCCCAATCGGCCAAGCAGGTCATCGTGCAGAAGGTGCGCGACGCCGAGCGCGACAAGATGTTCGAGGAATATACCGGCCGCGTCGGCGAAATCGTCAACGGAAGTGTCAAGCGCGTCGAATATGGCAATGTCATCGTCGATCTGGGCCGGGGCGAAGCCATTATCCGCCGCGACGAGCTGATCCCGCGCGAAATGTTCCGCTATGGCGACCGCGTCCGCGCCTATATCTACGACGTGCGCCGCGAGCAGCGCGGCCCGCAGATTTTCCTGTCGCGCACCCATCCGCAATTCATGGCCAAGCTGTTCATGCAGGAAGTGCCTGAAATCTACGATGGCGTCATCACCATCCGCTCGATCGCCCGCGATCCGGGCAGCCGCGCCAAGATCGCCGTGACCAGCAACGATTCCTCGATCGATCCGGTCGGCGCCTGTGTCGGTATGCGCGGTTCCCGCGTCCAGGCCGTCGTCGCCGAACTCCAGGGCGAAAAGATCGACATCATTCCCTGGACCGACAATATCGCCGACCTGGTGGTGTCCGCCCTGCAGCCGGCCGACGTGGCCAAGGTGGTGCTGGACGAGCAGGCCGAGCGCATCGAGACCGTGGTGCCCGACGAGCAGCTTTCGCTCGCCATCGGCCGGCGCGGCCAGAATGTGCGCCTGGCCAGCCAGCTCATCGGCTGGGATATCGACATCCTGACCGAGCAGGAAGAGAGCGAACGCCGGCAGAAGGAATTCACCGAACGCTCGACCCTGTTCATGCAGGCCCTTGACGTTGACGAGATGGTTGCCCAGCTATTGGCTTCGGAAGGCTTCTCCTCGGTCGAGGAACTGGCCTATATCGAGAGCAATGAAATTGCCTCGATCGAGGGCTTCGACGAGGAAACCGCCGCCGAAATCCAGAACCGCGCCGCCGAATACCTGGCCGAGATCGACCGCAAATATGACGAGGAGCGCACCGCGCTCGGCGTTTCGGACGAGCTCTACGAGATTGCCGGGCTCAACGCGGCCATGCTGGTGGCCCTGGGCAAGGAAGATATCAAGACCGTCGAGGATTTCGCCGGTTGTGCCGCCGACGACCTGGTCGGCTGGACCGAACGCAAGGATGGCGAGACCAAGCGCTTTGAAGGCACCTTCAAGGACTTCCCCATTTCCCGCGAGGAAGCCGAAGACATGATCATGCAGGCCCGTATCAAGGCGGGCTGGATCAGCGAAGACGACCTGCCCGCCGCCGATGAGGGCGAAGAGGGCTATCCCGAGGAGGAGGCGGTCTAAGGACCGCCTTCAGGGGAGCACCCGGCTTTGGCCCGGCGCGCGGACATGGTGAGGACCTGTGCCTTGACCCGGACGGAAAAGCCGGTCGAGGCGCTGGTGCGTTTCGTGGTCGGCCCCGACGGCGTGCTGGTGCCCGATGTCGAGGCCCGCGCCGAGGGGCGCGGCGTCTGGATCACGCTGAGCCGCGATGCGGTGGCCGAGGCGGTGAAGAAGAAGGCCTTCGCCCGCTCGCTCAAGGCGCCGGTCGTCGTGGCCGAGGATCTGGCCGCGCTGACCGAATTGCGGCTGCGACAGCGCCTGCTCTCGGCTTTGGGCATGGCGCGCAAGGCCGGACAATTCGTCACCGGCGCCACCAAGGTGAAGGCGGCGCTCGAGGGCATGCAGGTGATCGCCCTGCTCACCGCGACCGACGCGGCCGAGGACGGGCGCAACAAGATGGCCGGCACGCTCAAGGCCCTCAACTATGCCCGGCGCGAGCAGGACATAAGCGGCCCGGACGTGCCGCATTTCGAATTGCTCCAAAGTGCCGAAATGGGTTTGGCACTTGGACTGGAAAATGTGATACATGCTGCCCTGACGACAGGGGCGGCAGCCCAATCGGCGGTGGACAAGGCCCACAGACTGGCCCGATACATCGCCCAACCGATGGAAGAGTACACCGACCGCAATGCGGCGTCCGGTGTGCTTTTGTCCGCGGATCAGGACGAAAGACGATAGGAAGTATGGCTGATAACGACGACAAGCGCACTGACGATACCGGCGCCAAGAAGACGCTGACCCTCAAGGGCGGCGCCGGCCTGGGCAATCGCCCCGGCGGGATGTCGCGCGGGCCGTCGCGCTCGACGGTGGTCGTGGAAAAGCGCACCCGCATCGTGCCCAAGCCCAATGTGGCGCCGGGTGGCGGTTCGGGCGGGCGTCCGGGCGCTTCCGGTCAGGGCCGTCCCGGCCAGGGCCGGCCGATGCAGCAGAACCGCGCGCCGCTGGGCCTCAGCGCCGCCGAAGCCGAGGCGCGCCGCCAGGCGCTGGCTCTGGCCGGCGCCCGCCAGGCCGAGGACCGCGAACGCTTCGCTGCCGAGGAAGCCCGCCGCATCGAGGAAGACAATCGCCGCCGTCAGGTGCGCGAGGAAGCCGCGCGCCAGGAAGAAGAGCGCCGCAAGGCCGAGGAAGCCCGTCGCGCCGAGGAAGAAGCGGCCCGCCAGGCCGAGCCCGAGCCGCAGCGCGAGGAATTCGTGCCGGCCAGCCAGCGCAATGCCGGCCCCTCCAGCGTGCGCACCGTCGCCGGCCGTCCCGGCCAGCTGCAGCGCCCGCAGCGCAGCCCCAATGAACGGCCCGCCGGCCGCCCCGGCGAAGGCGAGCGGCCTGCCGCCGGCGCCCGCCCGGGCGAACGGCGTCCGGCTGCCCCCGGTGCGCGTCCGGCCGGCGACCGCCGGCCCGGTGGCGGCATGGCGCCGATCGGCAATATGCCGCCCGCCCCGCCCAGCGAGGCCGATGGCCGCCGCACCCGCACCGGTGCGCCCCAGCATCGTCCCACCACCGAGGCGGAACTGGAAAATGCCCGTCGCGCCAGCCGCGCCCAGCCCGAACGTCCGACGCGCCGCGTCGATGACGGCTCGGCCCGCGGCCGCCTGACCCTGTCCAGCGCCACCACCGAGAGCGATCGCGACCGCGGTCCCTCGCTGGCCGCCATGCGCCGTCGCCGCGACAAGAAGATGGGCCGCAACCAGCAGGATGCGCCCAAGCTCAGCCGCGAAGTGACCATTCCCGAAGTCATCACGGTGGGCGAATTGGCCAACCGCATGGCCGAACGCTCGGTCACCGTCATCAAGATGCTGATGCAGCAGGGCCAGATGGCCAAGATCACCGACGTGATCGATGCCGACACCGCCGAGCTGATCGCCATCGAGCTGGGCCATACGGTCAAGCGCGTGTCGGAAGCCGACGTGGAAGAAGGCCTGTTCGATATCGCTTCGGACGACAAGGCCGAGGACCTGACCGATCGCGCCCCCGTCGTGACCATCATGGGTCACGTCGACCACGGCAAGACCAGCCTGCTCGACGCCATCCGCGAAGCCAATGTGGTGTCCGGGGAAGCCGGCGGCATCACCCAGCATATCGGTGCCTATCAGGTCGAGAAGAACGGCCAGAAGATCACCTTCCTCGATACGCCGGGCCACGAGGCCTTCACCGCCATGCGCGCCCGCGGCGCCCAGGCGACCGATATTGCGGTTCTGGTGGTGGCGGCCGATGACGGCGTCATGCCGCAGACCATCGAATCCATCAAGCATGCCAAGGCGGCCGGGGTTCCGATCATCGTGGCCATCAACAAGATGGACAAGCCGGAAGCCAACCCGACCCGCGTCCGCACCGAGCTCTTGCAGCACGAAGTCTTCGTGGAATCCATGGGCGGCGACGTGCTCGACGTGGAGGTTTCGGCCAAGACCCAGGCCGGCCTCGACAAGCTGCTCGAAACCATCCTGCTGCAGGCCGAAGTGCTCGAACTCAAGGTGGCCCGCGACGGGCGCGCCGAGGGCCTGGTCATCGAAGCCAAGCTCGATCGCGGCCGCGGTGCGGTGGCGACGGTTCTGGTGCAGCGCGGCACGCTCAAGATCGGCGACATTCTCGTGGCCGGCACCGAGTTCGCCCGCGTCCGCGCGCTGATCAACGATCAGGGCGGCCAGGTCAAGGAAGCCGGACCCTCCGTGCCGGTGGAAGTGCTGGGCTTCAACGGCGTGCCGAGCGCCGGCGACCGCTTCTCGGTCGTCGAGACCGAAGCGCGCGCCCGCGAGGTGACCGAATATCGCCAGCGCGCCATCCGCGAGAAGACGGCGGGCGGCGGCGCCACCAGCCTCGAGCAGATGATGAACCAGCTCAAGATCGCGGGCATTTCCAAGTTCCCGCTGATCATCAAGGGCGACGTGCAGGGTTCGGTCGAGGCCATCGTGGCGTCGCTCAACAAGCTCTCCACCGATGAAGTCTCCGCCCAGATCCTGTTCTCGGGCGTCGGCGGCATCACCGAATCCGATGTCACCCTGGCCTCGGCGTCGAACGCCATCGTCATCGGCTTCAACGTCCGCGCCAACAAGCAGGCCAATGAGCTGGCCAATCGCGACGGCATCGAGATCCGCTATTACAACATCATTTACGACCTCATCGAGGACGTGAAGAATGCCATGAGCGGCCTGCTCGCGCCCGAGCGCCGCGAAACCTTCATCGGTTACGCGGAAATCCTCGAAGTCTTCCAGATCACCAAGGTCGGCAAGGTCGCTGGCTGCCGGGTCACCGAGGGCATCGTGGAACGCGGCGCCGGCGTGCGCCTGCTGCGCGACAACGTCGTCATCCACGAAGGCAAGCTCAAGACGCTCAAGCGCTTCAAGGACGAAGTCAAGGACGTGGCCATGGGCCAGGAATGCGGCATGGCCTTCGAGAATTACGAAGACATCCGCGCCGGCGACGTCATCGAATGCTTCCGCGTCGAGACCGTGCAGCGCACCCTCTGATCGCTTCGATATCACCTTCAGGAAAGGGCGCGGCCATGGCTGCGCCCTTTTCGTTTGGCCAAGCTGCGGCCCAAGAGAGGATCGGAATGCCAAGCCTTCACCTGACCTACCGGCCTGATTATCGCCATGTCTACGATGCCGCGGCGGTGCTTCACCGCCAGCGCTTCAGCCGGGCCCAGAACCGGCGGGCTCAACTGGTGATCTTCGGCTCGATGTTCGGCGGCGGCATGCTCGCCGCGGCCGTCGGCATCGGCCTCAATATCTGGAACCCGGCCATTCCCACGCTGCCGGTCATCCTGGCCCTGCTGTTTCTCGTCGCCTTGTTCTATGCCGGGGTGATTGCCCCCCTGGCAGCGGCGCATGTCCATCGCCGCCATCGAAGCCGCCAGCCCCACCACGCCCATGGACTTCGTCGCCGACGACCAGGGCCTGCACTGGCGCGGCGCGCATATGGATTTCACGCTGGGCTGGAGCGGCGTGGAGGCGGTTTTCCTGACGCCGGGCGCCCTGGCCTTCATGCATGGCGCCCTCGCCCTGGTCCTGCCGCTCGATGCCCTGGAGAGCGACGCCCAGCGCCGCGAACTGGTCGAGCTCTGCCTCGAAAGAATGCCAGAGGCGGCGGCGCGCAAGAGTCGCGACGACAAGGCCTTGCAGCAGCTTCTGGCCCGCCAGGGCTAGATCGTTTCCGTATCAGTCCACCCGGATTGGGCTAGATGTTCTTAAAGCAGCCCACATTTAACTGAATCGCGGCTCCTTGCTCCGCCCTTGAGGGGAGGAGCCGGGGGAAGGGGTCCATCAGTGGATGACTGAACCACCCCCACCCACAGCTCGTCACCCTCGGGCCTGACCCGAGGGCGTTTGCGATATGCCCAAAAACAAAGAACCCTCGGATCAAGCCCGAGGGTGACGATCCGGATTGGGTTAACTATTCTTAAGCAGCGCACATTTAGCTGAATCGCGGCTCCTTGCTCCCCTTGAGGAGAGGGGACGGGGGAGGGTGTCCATCAGTGGATGACTGAACCACCCCCACCACAGCTCGTCACCCTCGGGCTTGACCCGAGGGCGTATGCCATGCACCCGAAACCAAAGACCCCTCGGGTCAGGCCCGAGGGTGACGATCCAGATTGGGCCGCTTCCCTCGAAGCCCGAACCGCTCTGGAGCTGAACAGTAAAAAGGCCCACCCCTTGCGGAGCGGACCTTTTTGATGCCGGAAGCGGGTGACTACGGTATGGTCCGCTGCCGGCAATTCCTTGAGATGTGACGCTCACTTAGGAAGCCTGGGGCTCCGGCGCAAGCCACATCCCGATGAATTTTTTAGTTGATCACCGTGACGCGCGCGCCGACCGGCACGCGGGCATAGAGATCGATGATGTCCTGGTTCATCAGCCGGATGCAGCCCGAGGACACATTCGTGCCGATCGTATACGGTTCGGTGGTGCCGTGGATACGGAACAGAGTGTCGCGGCCGTTCTTGTAGAGATAGAGCGCGCGCGGACCCAGCGGGTTCTCGGGGCCGGGGCCCATGCCGCCGGCATAGGGGCCGTAGCGGTCGGGTTCGCGGCGGATCATGGATTGCGTCGGGGTCCAGCGCGGCCAGGCCGCCTTGCGGCCGATCGTGGCCTCGCCGCGGAACACCAGGGCCTCGTCCTTGCCCACGCCGATGCCGTAGCGCAGGGCGCGATTGTTCTCGAGCACCAGGTAGAGGTAATGGGCCGGGGTATCGACCACCAGCGTGCCCGGACGCTCATTGGTGTAATAGGGCACTTCCTGGCGCCACCATTGCGGATCGACAAGGCGCAGATCCATGGCAGCGATCGGATAGGGTTCGTTCAGCACCGCGCCATACATGCGCAGGTAATAGGGGTCGATGACCGGCTCCTGCACGGCGGGCTGCCGCGTGGTGGAACAGGCCGAAAGGGCGGTGGCGGAAAGGCCGAGCAGAAACAGGCGGCGGGAAATCAATAGAAAACCTCAGGAACAGGTATTTCGGGAACTCGCGCACAGATTTGCCGCGCACTTACTTCATGGATAGCCATGCTATCCTTAACGTGGCACGAATGGGGCAGTTCCTCGCCACAATGTGATGGCGGCCCCGAGTGTTGCCGGAACGACACAACTATCCTTCAGGCAAGGAAAAAGGGCCGGTCTGCGGACCGGCCCTTTTTCGATTGTGGCGAAAAGCGGGCCTTATTCGGCCGCTTCCTCCTTGGCGATTTCCTTGCCGGTCGCCTGGTCGAGCACCTTCATGGACAGGCGGACCTTGCCGCGCTCGTCGAAGCCCAGCAGCTTGACCCAGACCTTGTCGCCTTCCTTGACCACGTCGGTGGTCTTGGCGACGCGCTGTTCGGCCAGTTGCGAAATGTGGACCAGGCCGTCCTTGGCGCCGAAGAAGTTGACGAAGGCGCCGAAATCGGCGGTCTTGACCACGGTGCCCTGATAGATGGCGCCCACTTCCGGCTCGTCGGTGATCGAGCGGATCCACTTGATGGCGGCGTCGATCTGGCTGCCGTCCGAGGAGGAGACCTTCACGGTGCCGTCGTCTTCGATATTGATCTTGGCGCCGGTCTTTTCCACGATCTCGCGGATGACCTTGCCGCCGGTGCCGATCACTTCGCGGATCTTGTCGGTGGGGATCTTGAGCGTTTCGATGCGGGGCGCGAACTCGCCCACTTCGCCGCGCGAGGCCGACAATGCCTTGGCCATTTCACCCAGGATGTGGATGCGGCCATCCTTGGCCTGGGCCAGAGCGATCTTCATGATCTCCTCGGTGATGCCGGCGATCTTGATGTCCATCTGCAGCGAGGTGACGCCCTCGTCCGTGCCGGCCACCTTGAAGTCCATGTCGCCTAGGTGATCCTCGTCGCCCAGGATGTCGCTGAGCACGGCGAATTTCTCGCCTTCCAGGATCAGGCCCATGGCGATGCCGGCCACCGGCTTCTTCATCGGCACGCCGGCATCCATCAGCGCCAGCGAGGTGCCGCAGACCGTGGCCATCGAGGACGAACCGTTGGATTCGGTGATCTCGGAGACCACGCGGATCGTGTAGGGGAATTCCTCGATCGAGGGACGGATCGGGTTGATGGCGCGCCAGGCCAGCTTGCCATGGCCGATTTCGCGGCGGCCGGGCGAACCCATGCGGCCCGCTTCACCCACCGAATAGGGCGGGAAATTGTAGTGCAGCAGGAAGTTTTCCTTACGGGTGCCTTCCAGGCTGTCGATATATTGCTCGTCCTCGCCGGTGCCCAGCGTGGCGACGACCAGAGCCTGGGTTTCCCCGCGGGTGAACACGGCCGAGCCATGGGTGCGCGGCAGCACGCCCACTTCGGCCAGGATCGGCCGCACGGTCTTGAGATCGCGGCCGTCGATGCGGCTGCCGGTATCCAGGATGTTCCAGCGGACGATCTTGGCCTGCAGGTTATGCACCACCTCGCCCAAATCTTCCTTGGAAATCTCGCCGGCCTCGATCTTGGCGGCGAAAGCCTCCTTGACCTTGGCATTGGCGGCATCCACGGCGCTATAGCGGGCCTGCTTGTCGGTCAGCTTGTAGGCGGCGCGCAGGTCGGCCTCGGCAATGGCCAGCACTTCGGTTTCCAGCGCCGAGAAATCGGGCGGATTGAAATCGCGCGGTTCCTTGGCGGCCAGTTCGGCGAGCTGGATGATGGCTTCGATCACCTGGGCGGAGGCCTTGTGGCCGAACATGACGGCGCCCAGCATCACCTCTTCGGAGAGTTCCTGGGCTTCCGATTCCACCATCAGCACGGCGTCCTGGGTGCCGGCCATGACCAGGTCGAGCTTGCTGTCCGAGCGGCGGTCGACCGGCAGGTTGAGCACATATTCGCCATCCACGTAGCCGACGCGGGCGGCGCCGATCGGGCCCATGAAGGGCACGCCGGAAATGGTCAGGGCCGCCGAGGCGGCGACCATGGCCAGCACGTCCGGATTGTTCTCCATGTCATGCTGGAGCACGGTGACGATGACCTGGGTCTCGTTCTTGTAGCCATCGGGGAAGAGCGGGCGGATCGGGCGGTCGATGAGGCGCGACACCAGGGTCTCGTTCTCGGTCGGGCGGCCTTCGCGCTTGAAATAGCCGCCCGGGATCTTGCCGGCGGCGAAGTATTTTTCCTGGTAATTGACGGTCAGCGGGAAGAAGTCCTGGCCCGGCTTGGGCGACTTGGCGCTGACCACGGTGGCGAGCACGACGGTTTCGCCCAGGCTGGCGAGCACGGCGCCGTCGGCCTGGCGGGCCATCTTGCCGGTTTCGAGCGTCAGCGGCTGGCCGCCCCAATTGATCTCGACCTTGTGGTGATCAAATTTGATCGACATGAATTTCGTCTTTCCATTCTGCCGGATGCGCGGGAACGCGAGGCCTAGGCAGGGACTCACGAACGTATCCGGTGTGCCCGCACCGGCACCGCACCCCATGTGCGCACCAGCTCAAAATCAGGCACGGGTTCTGTTTGGCGGGACAGAACATGGACAAGACAATGAGCCTCTCCACCGCGGAAGAGGCCGATAATCCTGCCATGCTCCGGCTCGCCGGCCTGGGGAATGCCCGGCCATGCCGTCCGCATTCCGCATGACATGCCCTGTTCCCTTCGGCTGCTTCCGGAACGGAAAGATATTCCGTCCCCCAAAGCGCCCCCGAGAAGGGCAACCGGCGCGGAAGAGGCCTCCCGCGCCGGAAACTTGTGCGCTTAGCGGCGCAGGCCGAGCTTTTCGATCAGCACCTTGTAGCGGTTCTCGTCCACCTTCTTGAGGTAGTCGAGAAGGCTGCGGCGGGTCGAAACCAGCTTCAACAGGCCACGACGGGAATGGTTGTCCTTGTTGTGGCCCTTGAAATGTTCGGTGAGGTTGGCAATCCGCTCGGACAGGATGGCGACCTGGACTTCCGGCGAGCCGGTATCGTTGGCCTTGGTCGCATATTCCTTGATGAGTTCGGTCTTGCGTTCCGCAGTAATCGACATCGGGCATATCCTTTCGAAAAATGAGGATGTTGGCCGCCCCAGCCGGGATGTCGTCCAGGTGGGGCCGTGTATGGCTGGCGGGATCGGAGCAAAGTCCGGACCCGTCGGCTGGCGCTCCTATAGTGCAAACGCGCCCGGAACGCCAGAACTATTGGTTTTCGGCGTCCTCGTCGGGCCGGCTGGCGGCGAAGGCGGGGTCGAGCGCGGCCAGGGGTATGTTGAACACCCATTCCACCCCGTGCTCATGGGCGATGCGGTCGACCTGGGCCCCCAGGGCGCCGCCCACCATGGTGCGCAGCACGATGGTGCCGAAGCCGGAGCGGTCGCTGTCCTCGAGCGGCCGGCTCAGCGTCTCGCGCCAGCGCATCTGCAATTCCTCCTGGTGCAGCACCCAGGTGAGATCGAGCCGGCCCTCCGGATCGGCGAAGGCGCCGTAGCGGGTGGCATTGGTGGCCAGTTCGTGCAGCGCCATGCCCAGGATTTGCGCCCCCTGCGGATTGATGCGCAGGTCCGGCCCCGCGATCCGGGCCCGGTCGTCGGGCGGGCGGAAGGGCGCGAGCTGCTCCTCGATCAGATCGCTCAGCATCACCCCGGCGCGCCCATGGGCCAGGAGCAGGTCGGTGGACCGCGCCAGGCCCATGATGCGCCGCTCCAGCGCCTGCACATAGGTGGGCACGTCCGTGGCGCCGCGCGCCGTCTGCTTGGCCATGGCGGCGATCACCGCCATCTGGTTCTTGGAGCGATGCGCCAGTTCGCGCATCAGGAAGCGGATGTCGCGCTCGGCGATCTGCCTTTGCTCGGAGGCCTCGGCCAGGGCCTGGGACACTTCGGCGATTTCGGTGACGGGATAGGAGCGCGGATAGACCGCCTCGCCCCGCCCCATCCGCGCCGCGTCCAGCCGCAGCCCCTTGACCGAGCGGCCGATGCGCTGGGCGATGAAGAAGGCGACCGCCGAGGCGGCCAGCGCGATGGCCAGGCCCCAGGCGCCCAATTGCAGCAGCGATTCCTGCAGGGGCTTCTGCACCTGCCCCGCCGAGGCCCAGGCGACGATGCGCCATCCGGTCAGCCCCGAGCGCCATTCGGCGGTCACCACCGCCTCGCCATCGAGATTTTCCTCGCCCCATTCGGTGCTGCTGCCCTGCTCGATCTGCCGCAGGGGCAGGGTGCTCCCGATCTCCAGCCCCGCCTCGGGCGTGGCGGCGATGACCAGATTGTCGCGATCGATCAGCGCCGCGTGCCAGCCGGCCGGCAATTGCCGCGATTGCAGCGCCGGCACCAGGTTGCGCGCATTCTGCGTCAGCGCGATGGCCCGCACCGGCTGCTCGTCGGCCAGCGGCAGCCACACATTGAAGGCATAGTTCCGCGCCGTCTGCCCGAAGAACAGCCCGGAAATGGTGACGGTGCCGCGTTCCAGCGCCTGCCGCACGGTCTCGGGGTCGGAGGTGGGGCCCAGGGCGGTGCCGAATTCGACGCGGGTATTGAGCAATTGCCGCATATCCCGGTCCACCGCGATGAGATAGGCGCCGGTGCCGGCCAGGGCCTGCATGGAGCGGTCGTTGAATTCGCCCAGATTGCCGCTGCGCAGGAAGCCGGAGGTGGACAATACGCGCAAGGTGGTGGCCATGCCGGAAATCTCGCGGTCCACCGAATGGCCCATGGCCTGCACGGTGGCATTGGTCAGGGCATGCAGCACGTCCTGCTGGGCATCGTTGGTGCGGTTCAGCAGCACCAGGGAAACGGCGAAGGCCGGGATCAGGATGGCGAGGACGAGGGCGATGAGATAGAAGGCAACCGGGCGCGAGCGGCCGTTCACGCTCCCCGTGCCGTCGTCTCGGACTACCGCGTCCGCCATGCCCCAATTCCCTTCGCAGTCTGGCCTTGCGGCTAGTCAGTATTTGGCGCTGGCGTCGCTGGCCGGGAAACTTTCGTCCACGGCTTCGTCAATGTCATCCCAATTTTCGGGTCGGTCGGCCATGGACTCGGGCCCGGCCGGCCGCACCTGCACGGGCGCGTCGCTCGGCCCGGGCTTCTTGCCGTCGCGCATGGCGGCGGCCGAATCCGGCTTTTCGGTCTTCTTGTGTGTCATGGGCTAGTCCTTTTCGTCTCCTACAACCCGCCAGAGCGCTCGTGGTTGCAGGGCATGGCATAGCGGCTTTGGCTCTGGTAAATAGCCGGTCATGACCGATATGGAAACCATGCCCCGGACCGCGCCCAAGCGTGTCTTCATCAAGACCTATGGCTGTCAGATGAATGTCTATGACAGCGACCGCATGGCCGATGCCCTGGCGCCGCACGGCTATGTGCCGACCCAGGACGCGGCCGAGGCCGATCTGGTCCTGCTCAATACCTGCCATATCCGCGAAAAGGCCTCGGAAAAGGTGTTTTCCGAGCTGGGCCGGCTCAAGGAAATCCAGGGCGAGCGCCGCGCCATGGGCGCCGACATGATGATCGGCGTCGCCGGCTGCGTGGCCCAGGCCGAGGGCGAGGAAATCGCCCGCCGCGCGCCCATGGTCGATCTGGTCTTCGGCCCCCAGGCCTATCACCGCCTGCCCGACATGCTGGAAAAGGCCCGGGGCCAGCGCCACATGCATCCCAGCCTGAAAAAGGCCGTGATCGACACCGATTTCCCCGAAGAGGACAAGTTCGCCCACCTGCCGGCGGCGAAAAAGGACGTTACGCTCGCCCGCGGCCTCACCGCCTTCCTCACCGTGCAGGAGGGCTGCGACAAGTTCTGTTCCTTCTGCGTGGTGCCCTATACGCGGGGCGCCGAAGTCAGCCGCCCCGTGGCGCAGGTGCTGGACGAAGCGCGCCGCCTGGTCGATGCCGGGGTCAGGGAAATCACCCTGCTCGGCCAGAACGTCAACGCCTATCACGGTCTCGATGCGGCCGGGCACCCCGTCGGCCTCGGCCGGCTCGCCTTTCTCCTGGCCGAAATCCCCGGCCTCGAGCGGTTGCGCTACACCACCAGCCATCCCCGCGACATGGACGATGCGCTGATCGAGGCGCACCGCGATCTGCCCCTGCTCATGCCCTATCTGCACCTGCCGGTGCAGTCCGGTTCCGACCGGATTCTGAAGGCCATGAACCGCAGGCACACCGCCGCCGAATATCTGGCGCTGATCGACAGGATCAAGAAAGCCCGCCCCGACATGGCGCTGTCCGGCGATTTCATCGTCGGCTTTCCCGGCGAAACCGACCAGGATTTCGAGGACACGCTGACCATCATCCGGCAAACCGGCTATGCCTCGGCCTATTCCTTCAAATATTCCACCCGCCCGGGCACGCCGGGCGCCAATCTGGGCGACCAGATCGCCGAAGCGGTCAAGACCGAACGCCTCCATCGCCTCCAGGACCTGGTCAACCAACAAACCGCCGATTTCCATGCCTCCTGCGTCGGCCGGACCCTGCCGGTCCTCATCGAACGCGTGGGCCGCCAACCCGGCCAGGTCGGCGGCCGCTCGCCCTATCTGCAGGCCGTCCATCTCGATGGCAGCCCCGACCTCATCGGCGCCATCCACGAAGTCGAGATCATCGGCACCAGCACCAATTCGCTGGTCGGACGGCTGAAACAGGCCGTCGCGGCCTAACCGGCAAACGCCGCCCGCACATCCCCACCCCACGCACCGCACCCACCTCCCCCTTGATGGGCTTCGAGCCGCCCCGCAGGGCAAATCTCTCCAGTGGAGAGATTTGAGGCGAGAAGGCCATGAGCGCTATGCGCGAATGGCGGAGCGCAGCTTGGCCGAAGGCCTTAGCGAAGCTAGGAGGGGGTGCTCCCGCGCACCGGCGTCTGATTTCGGCACCCTGCCGACCAACCCCCTCACCCGTCTCGGCCTTCGGCCGATCCACCCTCTCCCCGAGAGGGAGAGGAATAAGAGGCGCGTGCCGGCCCATTCTTCTCCCCCTCGGGGAGAAGGTGCCCGAAGGGCGGATGAGGGGCTTCGAGCCGCCCCGCAGGGCAAATCTCTCCGGTGGAGAGATT
>Ga0160493_100203_pt1 | contig 24541 bp, 27 predicted proteins | sample DID2MG_2_FD_108262 | JGI IMG/M metagenome (GOLD analysis project Ga0160493, IMG submission 108262) | Enriched soil microbial communities from UW Madison campus, WI, USA - DID2878_E24_FP2 MG | ecosystem: Environmental > Terrestrial > Soil > Unclassified | place: USA: Madison, Wisconsin | collected... | reverse complement strand
TACTTGCCGAGGGGCGCTGCCTTGCCTAAATTCGCTTCTGCAGGTTCGCCTGCATTGTTCTCAGGGCGGGGTGTAATTCCCCACCGGCGGTAAGGCAGCGATGCCAAGCCCGCGAGCGCTCCCGGTTCGGGAGGTCAGCAGATCCGGTGTGATTCCGGAGCCGACGGTCATAGTCCGGATGAAAGAGAACGGGATCAAGCGCCGGCCGGCGCGCGTGGCCTTTGCGGCCGCGTCATTACGGCCTGTCGTCTCCCGTAACCCTGGGGAAACTGGTTACGGAAAGGACGACGAATGAACCAGATTTCCTCTTCGAACGGCGCCGTTTCGGGCGCATCGTTCATGCTGGCGGCAAGCCTTGCCTTTGCCGGCGCCAATACGTTGCAATCGGTGCTGCCCTGGCAATACGGCATGAGTTCGACCGGCATGGCCTTCTGGCAATATCTCATCGCCTCGGTGCTGGCCCTGCCGCTTATCCTACGGATCGGGCTTGGTAATTTGCGGACCAGCCATCCGGTCGCGCACGAAATCCGCGCCTTCGTTTCGGCGCTGGGTGTGCATGTCTTCGTCTATGGTTTCGCCTCCGGCGTGCCGATCTGGCAGATGGTGACGCTGCTGGCCACCGGGCCGCTCTTCATCATTGTCGGCTCGGTGCTGTTCCTGGGCGAAAAGGTCTCGACGGCCCGGATTCTGGCGGCTTTGCTGGGGTTTGCGGGGGCGATCATCATTTCAGGGGTGGGGACGGAAAGCCTGGGCTGGCACACTTTCGTGCCTATCCTGGCGTCGGCGCTGTGGGCGACGACCGATATTCTGACCAAGTATCTGGCGCTGCGCGGGGAGCGGCCCGAGACGCTGACCATCTCGCTGCTGGTGCTGATGACGCCGAACCATCTGGCCATCCTGCTGCTGGTCAATGCGCTGGGCGGGGTGCTGCCGGCGGGGTTGGCGACGGGGTTCCCCTTCGCGCTTCCGGAGGGTAACGGCTTGTGGCTGCTGCTGTTTCTGGGCGCGCTGACCGCGGCGGCGCAATATCTGCTGGCCTTCGCCTATCGCGATGCCGACGCCACCTATCTCCAGCCTTTCTCGGACGTGAAGGTGCTGCTGGGCGGGCTCGTCGGCTGGATCGCGCTGGGCCAGGTGCCTTCCGTCTGGTTCTGGCCGGGAGCCATCCTCATCGTCCTGGCCTCCGCCTATATCTTCTGGTCGGAGAACAATAAGGCGCCTCAGGGGTTGGCTACAGCCTGACGCCGGCAGGCAATTGGTTAGCAGACTGTTACCGCTGACCCTTTCAAAAGGCGGGATCGCGTGAGCGATCTCGCCTTTTTCTTGCACGCGCCGCCGATCTGTTCCAAATCTGGAACGAACATTCCATGGAGACGGCAATGCCCGAGCCCATCATCAGCGCCGCGGAAGATTTCGACAGCCTGCGCAGCGCCATCCTGGAGCGCAAGGCGAGCCTGCCCAAACGGCTGGTGCAGGTGGCGGCCTATGCGCTGGACCATCCCGACGAAATCGCCTTCGGCACCGCGGCCAGCATCGCCCACTCGGCCGGGGTGCAGCCCTCGACCCTGGTGCGCTTCGCCCAGTCTTTCGGCTTCGAGGGATTTTCCGGACTGCAGCAAATCTTCCGGGCCCGGCTGCGGGAGCGGAACGCCTCCTACGAGGAACGGCTGCGCAAGCTGGCGGCGGATGGACTGGCGGTGGAGGAGAGCGCGGCGATCTTCACCGGCTTCGTGGCGGCTGGCCATGCGAGCCTGGATGCGCTGTCCAGCGCTATCGACCCGGCGGCGTTCGAGCGGGCGGTGGATATCCTGGCCGGAGCGGACACGATCTATCTGGTGGCCAAGCGGCGCTCCTACCCCATCGCCGCCTATATGGCCTATGCCTTCGGCAAGCTGAAGGTGCGCTATCAATTGGCCGGCAGCGCGGCGGGGGTGGACGATGACCTGCTGGCGCTGGCCGGGCCGAAGGATGCCGGCTTTGCCGTCAGCTTTTCGCCCTATGCCTCGGAAAGTGCGGGCCAGGCGCGGACCTTGGCGGGCAATGGCGTGCCGCTGGTGGCGCTGACCGATTCGGCGCTTTCGCCGCTGGCCGAGCATGCCGATATCTGGTTCGAACTGGTGGAGGCCGACCATGGCGGGTTCCGCTCGCTTTCGGCCAGCATGGCCTTCGCCATGGCGCTGACGGTTTCGGTGGCGGAGAAGCGGCAATTCCGGTGATTGCGCGCAAATAGAACGTACGTTCTATCTTGTGATGCAGTGGAATTCATGTTTCATTGTGACATCATTCGGAACGCAGTCGCAGGGAGGGATGGTGGTGCCCACCGGCCAGAGCAATGCTACGGACAGGGAACTGGACGTCATCACCATCGGGCGCGCCTCGGTGGACCTTTACGGCCAGCAGATCGGCACCCGGCTTGAGGATGTGGGGAGCTTCGCCAAATCCGTCGGCGGCTGCCCTACCAATATCGCCGTGGGCACGGCGCGGCTGGGGCTGAAATCGGCTTTGATCACCCGGGTCGGCGACGAGCAGATGGGCCGGTTCATCCGCGAGCAGTTGGAGCGCGAGGGCGTCGAGACCGGCGGAATCGTAACCGATCCCGAACGGTTGACGGCGCTGGTGCTGCTCTCGGTCGAGAACGACAAATCCTTTCCGCTGATCTTTTATCGCGACAATTGCGCCGATGCGGCGCTGAACGAAGATGACGTTGAGGACGCCTTCATCCGCAGGGCCAAGGCCGTGCTGGTGACGGGCACCCACTTCGCCAAGCCGCACAGCGACAAGGCGCAGCGCAAGGCCATGCGGATCGCGCGGGAAAATGGCGGCAAGGTGGTGTTCGACATCGATTACCGGCCCAATCTCTGGGGCCTGGCCGGGCACGATGCCGGCGACAGCCGCTATATCGCCTCGGACGCCGTATCGGCTCACCTCAAGACCGTGCTGCCCGAATGCGACCTGATCGTGGGCACCGAGGAAGAAGTACTTATCGCCTCCGGCGTCGACGATCTGCATGCGGCGCTGCGGACCATCCGGTCGCTTTCCACTGCCGTCATCGTGCTGAAACGCGGGCCGATGGGCTGCATCGTCTATGACGGCGCCATCCCCGACGATCTCGAAGACGGCATTGTCGGCAAGGGTTTTCCCATCGAGGTCTATAATGTGCTGGGGGCCGGCGACGCCTTTATGAGCGGGTTCCTGCGGGGCTGGCTGCGCGGGGAAAGCCACGCGACCAGCGCCACCTGGGCCAATGCCTGCGGGGCCTTCGCGGTCAGCCGCCTGCTCTGCGCGCCGGAAATTCCGACCTGGGCGGAGCTGGATTATTTCCTGACGCATGGCAGCAAGGAACATGCGCTGCGCAAGGATGCGGCGATCAACCATGTGCATTGGGCGACGACCCGGCGGCGGGAGATTCCGAGCCTGATGGCGCTGGCGGTGGACCATCGCGTGCAACTGGAAGAGATGGCCGGCGGCGATGCGCAGAAACTGGGGCGGCTGCCCCAATTCAAGGTGCTGGCGGTGCACGCAGCGGCGCAGATTGCCAATGGCCGCGACGGCTTCGGCATGCTGATCGACGACAAATACGGGCGCGACGCGCTCTATGCCGCCGGCGCGCTCAAGGACTTCTGGGTGGCCAAGCCGATCGAATTGCCCGGCTCGCGGCCGCTGCAATTCGAGTTTACCCAGGATCTGGGGTCGCGGCTGGTGGACTGGCCGGTGGATCATTGCATCAAGGTGCTGTGTTTCTTCCATCCCGACGATGCCGATGCGCTGCGGCACGGGCAGATCGAAAAGCTGCGTTCGGCATTCGACGCGGCGCGCAAGGTCGGCCGCGAAATCCTGATCGAAATCATTGCCGGCAAGCATGGGCCGCTGCACGATGACACAGTGGCCAGGGCGCTGACCGAGATTTACGATGCCGGGATCAAGCCGGACTGGTGGAAGCTGGAGCCGCAGCCCAATGCGGCGGCCTGGGCCGAGACCGATGCGGTGATCGAAGCGCGCGACCCCTATTGCCGGGGCGTGGTGCTGCTGGGACTGGATGCGCCGCAGGAGGAACTGGAACGCGGCTTTGCCGCCGCCAGATCGGCGCGGACGGTCAAGGGTTTTGCCGTGGGCCGGACGATTTTCGCCGAAGCGGCGCGGGCCTGGCTGGACGGACGCATGAGCGACGACGAGGCGGTGGCCGACATGGCGCAGCGGTTCGGGGCGCTGGTGGAGATATGGGAAGGGAATTGAACCTTGGCGGCATGCGGATGAGCCCGAACCCCCTCCCTAGCTTTGCTACGGCCTTTACGGCCTAGCGACGCTACCCTCCCCTCAAGGGGGAGGGTGAAGGTGGCGAGTGTGGCGAGATCGTGCCTCAGGCACAAATCCACCCTCCCCCTTGAGGGGAGGGTAGCGCAGCTGGACCCTTCAGGGTCCTAGCGCAGCTTGGGAGGGGGTTCAGGGCCCTCGACAGAACGAAAGTTTGAGGAAACGGCAATGAGCCAGAAGACAATTCGACTAACGATGGCGCAGGCCGTGGCGCGGTTTCTGACGGCGCAGAAGACCGTTATCGATGGCGAGACGGTGCCGATCTTCGGCGGGGTCTGGGCGATTTTCGGGCATGGCAATGTGGCCGGGCTCGGCGAGGCCCTGCATGGGGTCAAGGACGAATTGCCGACCTATCGCGGGCAGAACGAGCAGAGCATGACCCATGCCGCCATTGGCTATGCCAAGGCCAATTTCCGGCGGCGGTTCATGGCGGCGACGACCTCGATCGGGCCCGGCGCGTTGAACATGGTGACGGCGGCGGCCCTGGCGCATGTGAACCGCATTCCGGTCTTGCTGCTGCCCGGAGACGTGTTCGCCAATCGCCTGCCCGACCCGGTGCTGCAACAGGTGGAAGATTTCGGCGACGGCACCATTTCGGCGAATGACTGCTTCAAGCCCGTGAGCCGGTATTTCGACCGGATCACGCGGCCCGAGCAGATCGTTCCGGCATTGCGCCGCGCCATGCAGGTGCTTACCGACCCGGCCGAGTGCGGGCCGGTGACGCTGAGCCTGTGCCAGGATACGCAGGCGGAAGCCTATGATTATCCGGAGAGCTTCTTTGCCGAAAAGGTTTGGGTGCCGCGCCGGATCATGCCGGATGCCGATGAATTCGCGCAGGCTGCGGCGGCGCTGAAGCTGAGCAAGAAGCCGGTGATCATCGCGGGCGGCGGCGTGCTCTATTCGCAGGCCAGCGATAGCCTCGCCGCCTTTGCCGAGGAGCATGGCATTCCGGTGATGGAGACGCAGGCGGGCAAGAGCGCCCTGCCCCATGTGCATGAGCTGAATATGGGCTCGGTGGGCGTGACCGGCACATCGGCGTCGAACCTGTTGGCGGAAGAGGCGGACCTGGTGCTGGCGGTCGGGACGCGGTTGCAGGATTTCACCACCGGCTCCTGGGCGCTGTTCAAGAACGACGATATCAAAATCGTCGGGCTCAACGTGCAGGCCTTCGACGCGCACAAGCACAATGCCCTGCCGCTGGTGGCCGATGCGCGGGTGGGGCTGGAAGCGCTGGATGCGGCGCTGATGGGTTGGCAGGTTGATTCCGCCTGGACGCAGAAGGCGTTGAAACTGAAAGAAGATTGGCTCGTGGATGCCGATGCGGCACGGGCCTCGTCCAATGCCGAACTCCCCTCGGATGCGCAGGTGATCGGGGCGGTGCAGCGCGGGCGGGGCAAGGCCGTGCTGGTCTGCGCCTCGGGCGGGTTGCCGGGCGAATTGCACAAGCTGTGGCGCGCCGACGGGCCGGGCTCGTATCACCTCGATTACGGCTTTTCGACCATGGGCTACGAAATCGCCGGCGGGCTGGGCGTGGCCATTGCGCGGCCCGACGAGGACGTGGTGGTGATGGTGGGGGACGGCTCCTACCTGATGATGAATTCGGAGATCGTCTCGGCGGTGATGATGGGCGTGCGGCTCACCATCGTGGTGCTGGACAATGCCGGGTTCGGCTGCATCAACCGGCTGCAGATGGCGACCGGCGGGGCCAATTTCAACAATCTGTTCCGCGACACCTATCATATGGATTTGCCCAATGTGGATTTCGCGGCCCATGCCGCCGCCATGGGGGCCAAGGCGAAGAAGGTGGCGTCGGTGGGCGAGCTCGAGGCGGCTTTGGCGGAAAGCGAGGGCGCGGCGGGCGTGCATGTCTTCGTCATCGACACCGACCCGCTGATCACCACCGAGGCCGGCGGGCATTGGTGGGACGTGGCGGTGCCGGAGGTGAGCGAGCGGCCCAGCGTCAACGCGGCGCGCGAGGCTTATGTGAAGGCATTGCGGGCGCAGCGGGCGGGGTAAGAAAAGCCCCCTCATCCGCCCTTCGGGCACCTTCTCCCACGAGGGGAGAAGGGGGCACCGAGTTCAATCAACCACCGGCTCACCCCTCTCCCCTTGTGGGAGAGGGTGGATCGGCCAAAGGCCGAGACGGGTGAGGGGTTTAGCGCCGCGGCGCAGGAGAAGACGAAGTGAAAGCCAAACTCGGCATGTCGCCCATTGCGTGGTGGAACGACGATCTCAAGGAATTGAGCGATGACGTGTCGCTGGAGGAATGCCTGCGGCAGTCGCGCTCGGCCGGGTTTACCGGCATGGAGAAGGGGCGGCGGTTTCCGGACGATCCGGCGGTGATGCTGCCGATCCTGAAGGCGGCCGATGTGACGCTGTGCGGGGGCTGGTTTTCGGGCACGCTGGTGGACGAGGAGCTTTCGGCCAATAAGGACCGGATCGCGCCGATGATCGAATTGTTCAAGGCGGTGAATGCGCCCTGCATTGTCTATGGCGAGGTGGGGCGCTCGATCCAGGGCAAGCGCGAGGTGCCGCTGGCGCAAAAGCCGAAGCTCTCCGACGACGAGATGAAGGCCTATGCGCGCAAGGCGACGGCGTTCGGCGAATGGTGTGCCGAGGAGGGCATGAAGCTGAGCTATCACCATCACATGGCCGCCGTGGTGGAGACCGAGGCGGAGCTGGATGCGTTCATGGCGGCGTCGGGCGAGGGTATTCCGCTGCTGCTGGATGCGGGGCACCTGGCCTTTGCGGGCGGAGATGTGCTGCGCGCCATCGACAAGCATCACAAGCGCATCAATCATGTGCATGTGAAGGATATCCGCCGCGATGTGGTGGACGGGCTGGACCGGAGCCGGCAGAGTTTTCTCGATGCGGTGGCGCTGGGCGCCTTTACCGTGCCCGGTGACGGGTCGCTGGATTTCGGGGCCATCGTGCAGCGCTTTGCCGATCATGGCTATGAGGGCTGGTTCGTGGTCGAGGCCGAGCAGGACCCGGTCAGGAATCCGCCGCTCAGAATGGCGCAGGTGGGGCATGCCGAATTGATACGGGTGATGCAGGCGGCCGGATACGAGGTCGAGACGCAGGGTTTTCCGAAAGACTGAATCTTTTGAACGGGCTGTGCTAAAGCCTTGCCGGATTGAAGCAAGCGGGAGGCGGCGGGATGGCGCTCAAGGAAAACGATCTCAAATGGTTCCGGCCGCTGTGGCGGCGGGTGGCGGTGGCCGTGTTCCTGGCGCTGTGGCTGGGCTGGGAGCTGTTGTTCACCCAGGACATGTTCTGGGCCATCCTGGTGGGCGCGGCGCTGGCCTATGTGGCCTATAATTTCTTCTATACCTTCCCCAAGGAGGAGACTTCCGATGAGCAAATCCCCCCTCCTCGTCCGGCCGACGAGCAAGACCGGCAGGATCCATGACGTAACGCCCGCCTCGGCGGGATGGACGCATGTGGGTTTCGGGCTGCACCGGCTGGCGCCGGGCGAGGCCTATGGCGAGGCGACCGGCGAGCGGGAAGTGTGCCTGGTGCTGGTTTCGGGCAAGGGGCGCTTTGCCGTGGACGGCGAGGATTTCGGCGAGCTGGGCGAGCGGATGAGCCCGTTCGAAGGCGCGCCCTGGGCGCTCTACGTGCCGGCGGGGCGGAACTGGGCGGTGGATGCGAGCAGCGATCTGGAGCTGGCCATCTGCTCGGCGCCGGGCGGCGGGGATTTCCACGCCCGGGCGATCCCGCCGGGCACGCATCCGCGCATCACCCGCGGCAAGGGCGCCAATGTGCGCCATGTCTACAACATCATGCCGGAGGATGACGGCGCGGCCAATGCGCTGCTGGTGGTGGAGGTGATCACGCCCGAGGGCAATACCTCGTCCTATCCGCCGCACAAGCACGACCAGGACAATCTTCCGCATGAAAGCCAGTTGGAAGAGACGTATTATCACCGCATGAACCCGCCCCAGGGCTTCGGCTTCCAGCGGGTCTATACCGATGACCGGAGTCTCGATGAAGCGATGGCGATCGAGGATGGGGACGTGACGCTGGTGCCGCGCGGCTATCATCCGGTGGCAACGACGGCGGCGTATGACCTCTATTATCTCAACGTCATGGCCGGGCCGAAGCGGGTGTGGAAATTCCACAATGCGTCCGAGCATGAGTGGATGCTGAAATAGCTAGTCCAGCATGCTTTCCGGCAATTGGCCGTCGGTGAGGAAGGCGAAGGCATAGCGGGTGCCATCCTTGCCGGTGGCCTCGCAGGCATATCGGGCGGAGCCCTGCTGCGGGTTGCCGATCAACTCGCATCGGCCTGTCGCGGCTTGCTCGACATTGTTGTCGCCGCTGCCGTCCCTGCCCTCGATGACGCGGTCGACCTGCTGGGCGAGGCCCTGTTCCGTCCGCTCGACCGAACCGGCGAGGACGAGAAACCGCCCGCTCGGATCGTCGGTCCAGATGGCCAGTTCCATCGTGCTGTCGGTGTAAACCACCTGCATGATTTCATCGCCGCAGATGTCTCGCATGTCCTCGTCGCCGATGCTCAATTGCTGGCATTCGCCGCGCAGGCTGAATACGGAATGGGGTTCGGCGGTCTGGGCAAAGGCGGGGGGAACAAGCATGAGGCTGGCGATCAGCGGCAGGAATTTCATGGGCGCATCGGGGTCCGGATCGTGCATAGCGTCATGGAAAAAAGGGCGCCGTCATGACGCCCTTTGGATCATTGCCGTCATGGGACGCGCTTAGCGGCCCTGAAAGACCGATCTGTCGGCCAAGGGGCCGGTGATCTCGCTCACCTTGACCGCCCTGCCCTCCTGGACCGATTTCAGCGCCGCCTCGGCCAGGGCCAGGGCGATGAGGCCGTCGGTGCCGCTGGGGGAGGCCGGAGATTTCGATTCAACGCAGTCGATGAAGGCACTGATTTCGCGGGCATAAGCCTCGGTATAGCGGGTCATGAAGAAATCGTGCAGCGGCGGGCGGGTATAGCCGGCGGCGTTGGCGATTTCGATGGAGACCGGGCGCTGGTTTTCGGCGGCGACGGCGCCCTTGGAACCATGCACCTCGATGCGCTGGTCGTAGCCATAGGTGGCGCGGCGGGAATTGGAGATGGTGGCGTGCTTGCCCGAGGCGGTGAACAGCATGAGCGAGGCGCTGTCGTAATCGCCCGCCGCGCCGATGGCCTTGTCGACCAGAACGGAGGCCTGGGCGGAGACGGAATCGATTTCCTCGCCGAGCAGGAAGCGGGCCATGTCGAGATCGTGGATGGTCATGTCGCGGAAAATGCCGCCGGAACGCTTGACGTAATCGGCCGGGGGGGCGCCGGGATCGCGGGAGACGATGGTGACCATTTCCACCGCCCCGATCTGCCCTTCGGCAATGGCGGCCTTGACGGCCTGGAAATGCGGATCGAAGCGGCGGTTGAAGCCGACCATCAGCGTAGCGCCTTCGGCATCGACGACCTTGAGGCAGGCCTTGACCCGCTCGACGTCGAGATCGATCGGCTTTTCGCAGAAGATCGCCTTGCCGGCGCGGGCGAAGCGCTCGATCAGATCGGCATGGGTGTCGGTGGGAGTGCAGACGATGACGGCGTCGATATCGGCGGCAGCTTCGATGGCCTCGATGGTGCGCACTTCGGCGCCATATTGGCCAGCCAGGTCGGCGGCGGCCTGGGGCATGGCGTCGGCGACGGCGACCAGCCGGGCTTTGGGATTGGCGGTCACGGCCTTGGCGTGAACCTTGCCGATACGGCCTGCACCGAGAAGGCCAAAACGGACGATCATTGCGGGAAACTCCACCGTATGGGCCGAGGCGAGCCGGCCGGACATGTGGTGGAATGAATAGACGATTTTTGCGATGGATGGAACGTGAATTCCACAGGAAGGGGGGTGGTTTTGGGGGCGGACAGGTGCGTTCCTCGCGATGCCATCCCGGCGCAGGTCGGGACCCAGCTTGAGATGTTTCGCGGGCGGGCGATGGGGCCCGGGTCAAGCCAGGGGTGACAGGCTGTGGGTGTGGTGGGGTACTGCCTCAGACGCGATGCGGCACCCTCCCCCTTGCGGGGAGGGCTGGGGAGGGGGACGGGCGGCAGGGGACCGAGTACCAGGAGTCGGTGCGTGGGAGCACCCCCTCCAGCTCCGCTAGGCCTTTCGGCCAAGCTGCGCTCCGCCATTCGCGCATAGCGCTCATGGCCTTCTCGCCTCAAATCTCTCCACTGGAGAGATTTGCCCTTCGGGATGGCTCGAAGCCCGTCAAGGGGGAGGTGGGCATCGCGCCTGCCGTGCGTGCGGGATGGCTCGAAGCTAATGCTCGCGGGCGCGTTCGAGGATGCGTTTGCATTCCAGCAGTTCGCGGAGGACTTCGGAGAGTTTGTCGCGCGATTCCTGGTCCAGCGCGGGGCTGGCCAGCATCACGGCTTCCTCGATTTCGGCCTCGTCGCTGGCCGCTTCGGCTTCCTCGATCATGGGCAGGATTTCGTCCAGGCCCTTGCCTTCGCCCACGGCGATGACATAGCGCGGCCCCTGATCCTTGAGGATGCGCTGGACGCCCTTGATGGTAAAACCCTGATCGTAGAGAAGATGGCGGATGCCGCGCAGGAGCATCACGTCTTCCGGCCGATAATAACGGCGGCCGCCGCCGCGCTTCAGCGGCTTGATATTGGCGAAGCGGGTTTCCCAGAAACGCAGGACGTGCTGGGGAAGATCGAGCTCCTCCGCGGCTTCCGATATGGTGCGGAACGCGTCTGGCGACTTGTCCAAACCACAGATCTCCCGGGTAAGAAAACCTTACTTTCCAGCGGAGACCATAGACTTGTTAATCTTGGACTTCAACACATTGGAGGGTTTGAACACAAGAACCTGCCGCGGCAGGATCGGCACTTCCTCGCCGGTCTTGGGATTGCGGCCGATACGCTCGTTCTTGGACCGCACCTGGAAGGAGCCGAAAGAGGACAGCTTCACATTGGCACCCGTCACCAAAGCGTCGGATATCAGCTCGAGCACGCGCTCCACCAATTCAGCCGACTCAGTACGGGAAAGACCTACCGAACCATAAACCGCTTCGGCCAAGTCTGCCCGCGTTACCGTCTTCTGCGTCATTCGCACCCCCTTATTGGCTTGGGTCATGCACTTCCCCGACCCCGAAAGGTCCGGCTGATCTAGCGGGAATAGCTTCCCCAGAACGACGCGGCAAAAGGTCTTCGCCCGTGAATGCCACGCCGGGTTCCTCCACCCATCGAAGACACTAACGCCTTGAAACGCTTAAGGTCAATGCGCAGACATGCGCTACCAGCGAATGAGCGCGGCACCCCAGGTAAAGCCGCCACCCATGGCCTCGAGCATAACGAGATCGCCGGGCTTGATCCGACCATCGGCCACCGCGACGCTGAGCGCCAGCGGCACGGAAGCCGCCGAGGTATTGGCATGCAGATCCACGGTGGTGACCACCTTTTCGGGCGGCAGGCCAAGCTTGGCCCCTGCCCCGTCGATAATGCGCTTATTGGCCTGGTGCGGCACGAACCAATCGAGATCGTCCACCGTATAACCGGCCTGTTCGAGGCTTTGATAGACCACGTCGGTGATCTTGCCCACGGCGTGGCGGAAGACCTCCGGACCCTGCATGTGAACGACCCCGGTCGTGCCGGTGGTCGAAGGACCGCCATCGACATAGAGCTTGTCCCAATGACGGCCATCCGAGCGCAGGGCCGACGAGAGGACGCCGCGCTCTGCCTCGCCTTCGGCCAGTTCGGCGCGTTCCATGATAACGGCGCCGGCGCCATCGCCGAACAGGACGCAGGTGGTGCGGTCCGTCCAGTCGAGCAGGCGGGAGAAGGTTTCGGCACCGATGACCAGGACGCGATTGGCCAGGCCGGCCTTGATATAGGTGTCGGCCGTGGTGACGGCATAGACGAAGCCGGAGCAGACCGCCTGGATATCGAAGGCGAAGCCGTGATGCATGCCCAGCTTCATCTGGATCAGCGTGGCGGCGGAGGGGAAGGTGTAATCGGGCGTGGTGGTGGCCACCACGATGAGGTCGATATCGGCGATGGCGAGGCCCGCATTGTCGAGCGCGGCCCGGGCGGCGGCAACGCCGAGATCGGAGGTGAATTCCCCCTCGGCGGCAATGTGCCGTTCCTTGATGCCGACGCGCTGCTGGATCCATTCGTCGGACGTATCGACGGTCTTGGCCAGTTCTTCGTTGGTCACGATTCTTGCCGGCAGGTAGCTGCCGATTCCACGAATGACGGAGCGGATTCTGGTCACGCCGATTTGGCCTCGGTCTCGGTGGACGGCTCACTTGCCGCCGTGTGAATGGGGAAGCGTTGCATGGTATCGCCGACCTTATCCATCAGCCGGCTGCGGGCCATTTCATAGGCGAGGCCCAGCGCGCTCTTGTAGCCGATCTCGTCAGTGCCGCCATGGGATTTGATGACGATGCCGTTGAGACCCATGAACACGCCGCCATTGACCGTGCGGGGGTCCATCTTGCGGCGCAGGGCATTGAGCGCCGAGGACGCGAAGAACGCGCCGATGCGGCTCATGAGATTGGCCCTGAGGGCGCTGCGCAGGTAGGAACCGACCTGGCGGGCCGTGCCTTCGGCAGTCTTGAGGGCGATATTGCCGACAAAGCCTTCGGTGACGACCACGTCCACCGTGCCCTTGCCGATATCGTCGCCCTCGACGAAGCCGTGATAGGTGAAGCCGGCGCCGCTGGCCTCGGAGAGAATCTTTCCGGCTTCCTTGATCGATTCGAGACCCTTGACCTCCTCGGTGCCGACATTGAGCAGGCCGACGCTGGGATTGTCCGAATCGAACAGGGCCCGCGCGAGGGCCGATCCCAGAATGGCGTAATCGACAAGCTGGCGGGCATCGGCCCCGATGGTGGCGCCCATATCGAGCACGATGATGTCGCTGCGCAGGGTGGGCCAGATGGCGGCGATGCCGGGCCGGGAAATGCCGTCCATGGGGCGCAGGCAGAAGGTGGACATGGCCATGAGCGCGCCGGTATTGCCGCCGGAAATGGCGACATCGGCTTCCTTGTTCTTGACCGCCTCGATGGCCATCCACATGGAGGAGGTGCCCTTGCCCTTGCGCAGGGCCTGGCTGGGCTTTTCGTCCATCGCGATCACCGTTTCGCAATGGCGCACCTGTGAGACGGGCTTGAGCGCCGGAAATTCGTCCAGCAGCGGATCGATCCGGTCCTTGAGGCCATGGAAGATGAAGCGCGTATTCTTGCGCTCCTTGAGGGCCAGATGGGCCCCGTGGATCACGGCGCGGGGGGCATTGTCGCCGCCCATCGCGTCCACGGAAATCGTTATATAATCGGTCATTTCAGCCCGTATTTCGGCCCCTCAGGGCAGGCCCGCAAACATATAACATCAACTCCGCGGCGCAAGCCCCGCAGGTCAGTCCTTGTCGTCCTGTCCGCCCTTGAGCGCGGCAAGCTTGGCGAAAGGTCCCGCTTCCGGCTCGTTCAGGGTGACGTCGAGCGCCTCCAGCGATTCGCCTTCCCGACGCGGATAGGGATCGAGCGCCAGGGCGAGGGTTTCCAGCAGCAGGGCGCTGAGGTCAACCTCGGGACCATCGATATGATCGGGAAAGTCCTCGTCTTCGAGGTCGATAAACACTTCCGAGCCGGGCGCGGGCGGCGTGTGATCGCGCGGGGCCGGCAGGAAGACGCGGTCGATATCCTCGGCAATGCGCTGGGCCACGGGCTCGAAGCTGACGATGGAGGCCTGCGTGACCGCGGCATCCAGATGCCCCAGAGCCCGCAGGCCGCCGCGCAGGGGCGTTACGGTCAAGCGGGCGGAAAAGTGCTCGACGGAGAGGATGTTCATGGCTGCGGCGATGGCGGCGCGCGTCGATTCGTCGGCCTCGACGTTCACGGAGCGGCCGGCGGCCGGCAGCTTGTCGATGCGCACGATCGCATCGAAGAGCGGCTCAGGGGAGCGGCTCACGCGGCGGCCTCGAAACGCAGGTCGCCGCCGATAATGGAGCCGACCGATTGCGCAGCCAGCGCAGCGTCGCGCCCGGCCACATAGGCGGCCAGCGCCCGGACATCGGGGCTGTCGGCGCCATCGAAGATATTGCGGGAAATCACCGCCGCCAAAGCGTCGGGATCGTCTCTATCCAGCGCCTCATTCAAGGCGGCGAGGAGGCCGAAAAAGATATTGCCCATTTTCTGGATCTTCTTGGGCACGCCCAGGTCCCCTGCCCCCATTTCGCGCAGCGAACGGTCCATGTCCTTGAAAAACAGGTCGAAAACCGCCTGGCTGAAGGCCTTGACGTCCTTGGGCTCGTTGCGCAGCCGCCGGAACAGCAGCGCCATGTGCAGGCTGATCATGTCGAAGCGGCCGGTCACGGTGTCCGGCACGTGCCATTGCGCATAGAAAAAAGGCTGCCGGGATTGCGCCACAATGGAACTATAGACGGCGTAAACCGGCTCTGTGGCAGTGTTCTTGCGGAACAAAGTCAATATCATGGGATTGCACTCAGCGTCGGTATCGGTCAAACACGGTCGGGATTGGATGCCGGATCATTGCCAGCTTGCCAGACAGCCAAGTTGACCGCTACACATTCCGGCGCCCAACGGGCACGCGCCTTGTTGTCACGCCTATAGTCGAGAGCCATCGGGAAAGTCAAATTCATGCCCCTGCGTCTTGCCAAAGCCTCCGTCGCCGCTGCACTTCTCGCGGTCGCGCTCGCCGGCTGCACCAGCAGCACGTCGCTCGTGTCCAAGCGCACACAGGGCTATGAAATCCCCGATACCGCATTGCAGCAAATCCGGCCGGGCCAGAGCCAGCAATTGGTACAGACCGTGCTGGGCTCGCCGCAATCGACCAATACGTTCGGCGACCAGACGGCCTGGTATTATGTCGAGACCAAGGTGAACCAGACTTCGTTCGGCCTGACCATGGTGCAGGAGCGCACGGTGCTGGCGGTCTATTTCGACCGTAACAAGCGCGTTACCGAACGCGCTGTCTATACGCTCGAGGACGGCCGCGCCATCAATGTGGAGACGCGCCGCACGCCGTCCTTCGGTCAGGACAAGACCTTCATCGAGTCGATCCTGGAATCCTTCTGACCGCCCTCACTCACGGAATTCGGAAAGCCCCGGCCCTGCGCCGGGGCTTTTCGTTTCAGGCCGGGCGCTGGCGATAGGCGCCCAGGGCAAGCAGCAGGATCGCCGCGCCGGCCAGGGGAATGGCCAGCATGTTGATCGCCTCCCAGCCGAGCACCTGCAACAGGAAGCCCGAGCCGAGCGAGGCAATAGCGCTGCTGCCGAACACCACCTGCTCGTTGACCGCCTGAACGCGGCCGGCCTCTTCGGGGCGATAGCTGGTGGCGAGCATGGTGGTGGAGCCGATAAAGCCGAAATTCCAGCCCACGCCGAGCAGGATCAGCGTGACGGTGAAATGGCCGACGCTGATGCCGTTGAGCGCCACGACGGCGCAGACGATGATGAGCAGCAGGCCGATGGCGGTCACCAGATGCGCGCCGAGCCGCTTGATGATGGCGCCGGTGACGAAGCTGGGCGCGAACATGGCGACGACGTGCCATTGAATGGCGCCCGCCGCCTCGGCCGGGGCATGGCCGCAGAAATGGACCATGGCCAGGGGCGCCGCGACCATGATGAGGGTCATGAGCGCATAGGTGAGCGCGGCGCCGATCATGGGCGTGACGATTTCCGGCTGGCGCAGAAGCACGGAAAGCGGGCGGCCCCGGCCGGCGGGCGCGCCCGGCACGCGGGTGGGCGCGAGGCGGGTGAAGGCCAGCACGAAGACCGACAACAGCGAAAGCACCGCGATGACGAGGAAGCTGGCGGCATATTCGGCACCGTCGATCCAGGTGCGGGTGATGACGCTCAATTGCGGCCCGAGGAAACCGGCGGCCACGCCGCCGAACAGCACCCAGGAAATGGCCTGGCTCTTGAGGTCCGGCGCGACGCTGTCGGCGGCGGCGAAGCGCACCTGCTGCATGAAGGCGCCGGACACCCCGACGAGAAAGAGCGCGGCCGCGAAGAGATAGAAATTGCCCAGGACGACGGCAAAGGTCGCCAGCAGGGCCGCCGGGATGCCGATGGCGGCGCCGAGCATGAGACCGCGGCTGCGCCCGAGCCGATAAATGGTCATGGTGGCCAAGGAGGTGGCCAGGGCCAGGCCGATGATCATGGCCGTGGTTGGCAGGGTCGCCGCGCTCGGATCCGGCGCGAAGCCGACTGCCGCCAGGGCGGCCACGGACATGATGATCGAGGACGACGAGCCGCCCAGAGCCTGGACGGCGGAAAGCAGGCCGATATTGCGGTAGGATTGGCTGCGGCTGGTGTTCATGGCGCGATTCCGGGAGGGACGACCATGTGATGGCCGCCCTGCCCCCGCGTCAATGAATATCCGGCTCAGGCCAGATCGGCACCGGCATTGCGGGCCATGGCATCCAGCGCGGCGTTGACGAGGCCGGAGGCGTCGTCTTCGTAGAAGGCGCGGGCGACATCGACATATTCGGAAATGACGACGCGGGCCGGGATATCGCGACGGCGCAGCAATTCGAAGGCGGCGGCGCGCAGAATGGCGCGAAGCGTCGCATCGACGCGCTCGATGGGCCAGCCGTCGGCGAGGGCCTTGTCGACCGAGGGATCGATCTCAAGCTGATGCCTGGCCACTCCGCTGACGATCTGGCGGAAGAAGTCGGCATCGGCCGGAAGATATTGTTCGCCTTCGATCTCGCGTCCGAGATGGAAGCTGCCGAACTGGGCCAGGGTATCTTCGAGCGAAGCGCGGCCCACATCCATCTGGTAGAGCGCCTGTACGGCGGCCAGACGCGCGGCGCCGCGCTGATTGGCGACGCGGGGATTGGCGGAATCGCGTTTCGGATGGTCAGTCATTCAGCTTCGCTTTTATGCCGGACAGAACGAGCGCGGCGCGGGCCGCATCTCCTCCCCGGTCCTGATCTTGTACATTGGCCCGGATCCAGGCCTGTGCTTCGGTTTCCACAGTGAGGATGCCGATGCCCAGAGGCAGAGCATCGACAACGGCCAGTTCGGCCAGAGCGCGAATGCTCTCGCCGGCCACCGCCACGTAATGATTGGTCTGGCCACGGATCACGCAGCCCAAGGCCACATAGCCGTCAAACCGCCCGGTTTCAATGGCCATTGCGAGCGCAACGGGCACTTCCATGGCGCTGGGCACGGCAATGACCTCGTGGGTCGCGCCGGCGGCGTCCAGCGCGGCGAGCGCGCCGCGCTTCATCTCGTCTGCGATACGGGGATAGGCCCGGCCCTCCACGACGAGGAAATGCAGGCCCCTGCCCGCGCCTTCCGGCACCGGGAATCGCACGCCATAGGAATCCATCAACACCCTCCCTGCGCCGAAGCCAATAGGGGCATGATAGCGCATGTTCTGCGCGCGCGGCAGGGATGGTTTCCGGCAGGATGAAGGAATGTTTCCCGCCGCGCGGAAGGCGCGATCAATCGTCCTCGCCCGGGAGCTCCCGCTGGTCCTCGGCCAGTTCGGTGAGGAAGGAGCGGAAATCGTCGGCGGCGGAGAAGTTCTTGTAAACGCTGGCGAAACGGACGAAGGCCACGTCGTCGAGCCCCTTGAGGCCTTCCATGACATATTCGCCGATCTGATCGGAGGTGATTTCGACGTCGCCCAGGCTTTCGAGCTGGCGGACGATGCCGGAAATCATGCGCTCGACGCGCTCGGGATCGACCGAGCGCTTGCGCAGCGCGGTATTGACGGACCGCGCCAGTTTCTCGCGATCGAAGGGCACTTTGCGCCCGGTTTTCTTGACCACGGTGAGGTCGCGCAATTGCACGCGCTCGAAGGTGGTGAAGCGGCCGCCGCAGGCATTGCACACGCGGCGGCGGCGGATAGCGCCCGAATCCTCGGTCGGGCGGCTATCCTTCACCTGGGTATCGTCATTGCCACAATAGGGGCAGCGCATTGTTACCCTTTCGTCTCGCTTTTAGGCGTAGATGGGGAAGCGCGCGGTGAGCGCCTTCACCTTCTCGCGCACGGCGGCTTCGACCGCGGCGTTGCCTTCGTCGGAATTGGCTTCCCGCAGCCCGTCGAGCACTTCCACGATCAGCGAACCGATCTCCTGGAATTCGGCCACGCCGAAACCGCGGGTGGTGCCGGCCGGGGTGCCCAGACGGATGCCGGAGGTGACGAAGGGCTTTTCCGGATCGAAGGGAATGCCGTTCTTGTTGCAGGTGATATAGGCGCGGCCCAGGCCCTGCTCGGCGCGTTTGCCGGTGGCATTCTTGGGGCGCAGGTCGACAAGCATCAGATGGTTATCCGTGCCGCCCGAAACCACATCGAGACCATGGGTCTTGAGCGCTTCGGCCAGGGCGCGGGCATTGTCCACCACCTGCCTGGCATAGGCCTTGAACTCGGGCTGCAGCGCTTCCTTGAAGGCCACGGCCTTGGCGGCGATGACATGCATGAGCGGGCCGCCCTGCAGGCCGGGGAACACGGCCGAATTGATCTTCTTGGCGATGTCCTCGTCATTGGTGAGGATCATGCCGCCGCGGGGGCCGCGCAGGGATTTGTGGGTCGTGGTAGTCACGACATGGGCATGGGGCACCGGCGAAGGATGAACGCCACCGGCGACGAGGCCGGCGATATGCGCCATGTCGACCATGAGATAGGCGCCGATGCTGTCGGCGATTTCGCGGAAGCGCTTCCAATCCCAGATGCGCGAATAGGCCGTGCCGCCGGCCAGGATCAGCTTGGGCTTGTGCTCGTGGGCGAGGCGTTCGACCTCGTCCATGTCCAGCAGGTGATCATCCTTGCGCACGCCATAGGAGACGACGTTGAACCACTTGCCCGACATGTTGACGGGTGAACCATGGGTGAGGTGGCCGCCGGAATTGAGATCGAGGCCCATGAAGGTGTCGCCGGGCTGGAGCAGCGCCAGGAACACGGCCTGGTTCATCTGCGAACCCGAATTGGGCTGCACGTTTGCAAAGCCGGCGCCGAACAATTCCTTGGCGCGCTCGATGGCCAGGTTTTCGGCGATATCCACGAACTGGCAGCCGCCGTAATAGCGCTTGCCGGGATAACCCTCGGCATATTTGTTGGTCATGATCGAGCCCTGCGCTTCCAGCACGGCGCGCGAGACGATGTTTTCGGACGCGATCAGCTCGATTTCATGCCGCTGACGGCCCAGCTCCAGCTCGATCGCCTCGGCGATCTCGGGGTCGGTTTCGGCCAGACTGTTGGAGAAGAACTGCGGATACAGCGAGGATGACGTGGGGCTCATGAGAAAAAGACCTCGCAAAAGACGGAGCAAACAGGCGTGGACGCGCTCATATCATGGCGCAAAGCGCGATTCCAAGAGCGACAGGTTCGGGATGATGTCATGGGGCTCCCCTGGTTGACGAATGGGTGCCCAGGCGAGCGGCTCTCTCAAGGTTCGCGTTCCCCGATGGTTCCCCATCTTTTCTCGCCAGTCGCGCGAACGAGACGGTTATGCCGCAGAACGGGCGCGAGGGAAAGGGGGTAGCGGGGCTCAGGGTCGATATGGCGGCCCACGCATGGCTTTGCATCGGGCCTGACCCGAGGGCAAAGCGGCGGATTTCACGATGTCATCCCCGATATAGAGGCCGCGAACAGAGGTTCCCGCTTTCGCGGGAATGACGCCGTGGGTGAGGAAAGCGCCAAAGGAAACACGCCCCTCCAAGGGGGGGCCGCAGCCCGTATGAGGCAAGTTTTGTTCCCGTCTCCGGGGCCGCCTTCCCTAGGGAGGCTCAGGCGAATTTGCCGTTTGTGGGCGGCGTGGGGGCGGCCTCGGACGCGAGACGGCGTTGCAGCTTGGCCATGGCGAGGCGCTGCATGTGTTCGCGGGCGGCGTTGAGCGGGGTGATGACCACGACTTCGATGCCCGTGGCCTCGTCGATGGCGGCAACGCGCATCTGCTGGCCGATCTGGACGAATTCGAACAGAACTGCGCCGTTGCTCATGAGCCCTCCGATGGGTGGAGGCTAACGGATTTTGGATGAGGCGGGAAGCCCGGCCTACCGCCAGGTCTCCCAACCCGCGTGCGTGGAAAGAGCCCCTCACCCTGAACAATCTGCTGGACGCAGATTGTTCTGCAAGGGGCGAGGGGGAGATCGCGATTGTGGAGGGTTCGTGCCATTCGAGCATAGCTCTCATGGCCTAGCCGCGTAAATTCGCTCCACCGGAGCGAATTTGCCTTCGGCACCGCGTCTAGCTTTCGAATGCGATCTTGCCCTGGGCGTCGAACTGGTAGACGTCGTCGCGGAAGCTGACCGTGCCCTGCTTATTGGCCCAGGCGGTGATGTAGGTGGTGTGGATCGGCACCTGATTGCTGATGGCCACATCGAGCCGCTGCAGCGAGTCGAAGGTCTGATCGACGCGGGAGCGGTCCCAGTCGCCATTGTCGCGCAGCAGCCAGGTCACCAATTCGTTGACGCCCTCGACGCGGACGCAGCCCGAAGAGTGGAAGCGGGCATTCTCGCCGAACAAGGCCTTGGTCGGCGTGTCGTGCAGATAGACGTCGTGCTTGTTGTAGAAATTGATCTTGCAATGGCCCATGGAATTGGCCGCGCCCGGCTCCTGGCGATACATGTAGTTCACCTGAGCATCGGTGATGTTCGCCCAATCGATGGTTGCGGGATCGATCGTATTGCCGCTGCCGTCATAGATGAAAATATTCTGCTCGGCGAGGTAGTTCGGGTTTTCCAGCATGTACTTGGTCAGGTCAGCCCGGACGATGGACTTGGGCACATGCCAATAGGGATTGAAATTGATCTGGTGGATCTTGCTGGCCAGAATGGGCGTGGCGCGCTCGACGCGGCCGACCACGGCGGTGTGGCGCTGCTCGACCATGGAGCCGCCGACGGCCTCGATGGTGGCGGCCGGAATATTGACGACCACGTAGCGGTCGGTGAGCGTCGGCGCCATCTGCTGGACGCGGGTATAGTTCAGATAGAGCTGCTGCAGGCGCGTGGCGGCCGGCACGTTCATGGCGTACCAGGTGGCTTCATCGATCTGGCCGTTGACCACCAGGCCATGGCGGGCCTGGAACGAGCGGACACCGCGGTCGGCATCGGCGTCGAAGATGTCGTTGGCATATTCGACCAGCGGCATGTCGCCCGAGGAAATCAGGCGGCGCTTGACCTGCACCACCGCCGGCGAGGAGGCGCCGAGCTGGAGCTGGTAGGCCTGCTGGGGGATTTCTTCCCAGCCGCCGGCAGCCACGAAGGGCTCGTATTGCGCGATGGCGAGCTGGAGATTGTTGAGCGTGTCATAGGACAGGATCGGCTCATTGGTGGCGATCAGGGCCCGGGCGGCGGCCGTGTTGCCGTCGCGATCCGTCTCGCGCAACACCCTGCCCGTGCCAGAGAACATGTCGAAAAGCGAGCCGCCATCCTGCGCACGCGCCGCAGGCAAGGCCGCGCTGGCGCCCAGGAACGCTACGGAACCTAAAAACTTGCGTCTGTTCAACCGCATTCAGTCACCCATCAGACCAACCGCCATCTCGGCGGGCGTACCATTGCTTGGCCAGGGCTCACAATCATGGTCAACGTGATGTGAATGCTCCAGCCTCACCATCCTTTGTCAGGAAATGGTTTCCAACCGGTAATGGCGCTGCTCCCTGTTTGCGGCGCAAATAAGAACGCCGACCCGAGGGCCGGCGTATGTCAGCAGTTGTGGCATGGAGGCAACACGCCACCACGTGCCGAATTGTCCGCCGGTTGGTTCCGGTCAGAGCTTGTAGAGAATCTGGTCGACCCAGAACCGCTCGAGGCGGGCCAGCGCCTTGTTGAGGTTGTCGAACTCGTCGTCGCCCAGGCCGCCGACCTTGTCGATGGACTTGAGGTGACGGTCATAGAGCTCGTCGATCACTTCGGCCACTTCCTCGCCCTTGGGCGTCAGGCGGATGCGGACCGAACGGCGGTCGGTGCGCGAGCGCTCCTGGAAGATGTAGCCGGTCTCGACCAGCTTCTTGAGGTTGTAGGACACGTTCGAGCCCAGGTAGTAACCGCGCGAACGCAGTTCCCCGGCGGTGAGCTCGGCATCGCCGATGTTGAACATCAGCAGAGCCTGGACGGGATTGATATCGTCCCAGCCCATGCGGTCGAACTCGTCCTTGATCAGATCGAGCAGACGGCGATGCAGGCGCTCCACGCGGGAAACCGCTTCGAGATAGAGTGGCTTGAGCCCTTCGTTCCGTTCCGGAGTAAGCGCCTCGGCCGCGTTCGATTTCATTGCCATTTGTGCCTCACTGTAAAACTTGCGTGCGATTTTTCGCATCTCATGAGGCCAAACTACGGCGGTCGGACTAAGATCGCCCTAAGCGACACGCTTAAAACTATCTTACTGGAAAGCAATGAGAATTTGGCTTAACGGGGCCTTACGCAGGGTCAGAGAATTGTAACCTTTCCGAGGTGTGAAGAACCCGGCCTCAGGCGCGGAGCAGCGCCGGCAGGCCGCGCAGCTTGGCGATGAAGACAAGGCCGACGAACAGCATCTGGCCGGCCAGCAGCGCCTGGCCCAGGCCGTTGAGCGCGGTCCAGTGCACCGCCAGCAGAAGGGCACTGAGCGCAGCCCAGGCGCCGTCCCCGGCGATATTGGCGAGGATTGCCGAACGGGAGGGATTCCCGGCAGTGCCGATGGCATAGTTGAACAGGGCCCAGGGCAAGAGGAAGGCGCCGACGGCGAGAAGGAAGCCATCGGCGGCGGGCCAGCCCGCCAGAGCGGCGATGGGCCCGGCCCCGGCCAGCAGGGCGATGCCCATAAAAGCCGAGACGGCGGCGTCGCCGGTATAGATGAATTGCGGCGAACGGAGATTGGCGGCGAGGGAAAGATCGGACATGGGGATTTTCCGGATGGGTTGACGATGGCCCCATGCTGGCGCCGGCAGGTCATTGTCTCAATTCCCTCCCAGGTAATGGAATTGCGCCGTCACTTGCGGCAATGTCCGCGCCAAGGAGACCAGCATGTTCGAAACAGCCCTGCGGGAATGGCGCAACAGGCGCGGCATGAGCCAGATGGCACTGGCCCTGGCGGCGGAAGTGTCGCCGCGGCACCTGAGCTTCCTGGAATCGGCTCGGGCGCGGCCCAGCCCGGGCATGGTGATGCGATTGGCCGAGGCGCTGGACCTGCCCCTGCGCGAGCGGAACGGCCTATTGGTGGCGGCGGGCTTTGCGCCGCAATTCGGCGACAGCGACTGGCTGAGCCCGCAAATGGCCGAGTTGCGGCAGGCGGCGGAATTGCTGCTGGCGGCGCATGCCCCCTGCCCCGCACTGGTGCTCGATGCCGGCTTCGACATCCTGGAGGCCAATCCGGCGGCCTGGGCGCTGCTCGGCGGCAAGCGGCCGGATGGCGGGGCGCTCAATCTCTGCGACCTGGTGTTCCAACCCGGCCCGGTGCGGGCGGCAATCGTCAATTGGGAGGAAGTGGCCGGCTATCTGCTGCACCGGCTGCTGGACGGGACAAGGCGGCATGGCCCGCAATCGGCGGTGGCGCAGACGCTGATGCGGGCCCGGCGGCAGGATGGTGCGGGGGCATTGTACCGCAGGCCGGGCGGCGCGCGCAGCACAGTACTGCTGCCGCTGGAATTCCGTGTCGGGGACGAGGTGACGCGCTGGTTCACCACGGTGACGAGTTTTGGCGGACCGCAGGATGCCCTGGCCGAGGAAATCACCATCGAGCAGTTTCACCCGGTCGAGCCGGATTAATCTGCCTGGGCGCGCCTGATGCGGAGGCCAAGGACGAAAATCACGAGGATCGCGATCAGAATCGCGACGCGCAGGACCAGGCCCAAGGTGGTGATGCGGATATCCGGATTGCCGGAAAGATAGAGGCCAAGCTCGATGATCGTGGTGGCGACAAGCAGGACGGCGCCCCAGGATGCCTTGATCCAGAGGCCGACGGCGGCGAAGAGCCGCGCCAGCGAGAACACGGCCAGATAGGCGAAACCGGAAAAGCCCATCACGGCGACGGGGCTGGCCGAGCCCATATTGACGCCGAGCAGACGTGCCGCATCGCTGAGCCCGAGAAACAGGGCAATCACGGCAATGATGCGGACATAGAGTGCGAAAGCGGGCGCCTGGAAGAGCATGGCGGGTTTGATAATACGGCCGGCGCGCTGCGACAAGCTTTGCCTTGGAGGGGCGCCGGCTGTCTGCTAGGACCGGTGCGGGGCGCAGGCCCCTTCCCCAGCCGCAAACGGATAGCGATCATGAGTCAGGACTGGCCCAAGCACGATATGACCTTTCTCGGGGGAAGGCG
>Ga0160493_100201_pt1 | contig 24718 bp, 27 predicted proteins | sample DID2MG_2_FD_108262 | JGI IMG/M metagenome (GOLD analysis project Ga0160493, IMG submission 108262) | Enriched soil microbial communities from UW Madison campus, WI, USA - DID2878_E24_FP2 MG | ecosystem: Environmental > Terrestrial > Soil > Unclassified | place: USA: Madison, Wisconsin | collected... | reverse complement strand
GGCGGCGCCAATTATTGAATGGATTGCCGCGATAAGCCGCACTGGTCATCCCGGCCCGCCTGCCTTACATATCGGGCGATAGCAATTCTTGCGGAACGGACAGGGCCATGAACCAGAACAATCGCATATTCGACGGGCTGGGCCGGGTGATGAACGAGGCGGCCGGCGTGGCCGACGGCGTGCGGCGGGAAGTGGAAACCGTGGTCAAGTCGCAGGCGCAGCGGATCGTCAACGACATGAACCTGGTCAAGCGCGAGGATTTCGACGCCTTGCGCGAGCTGGTGCAGGTGCAGGGCGAGGAAATCGACGCGCTGCGCAAGGAACTTGCGACTTTGCGCGGCGGGACGAAGGCGAAGTAGCTTCGCCTCGCCTGAGCGAACGGACACATTTCTATCGCGGATCGTCACCCTCGGGCTTGACCCGAGGGTTCTTTGTTTCTGGGGTCATCGCAAACGCCCTCAGGTCGGGCCCGAGGGTGACGAGCGGAGGGTGGGGTGGTTCAGTCATCCACTGATGGCACCCTCCCCCTTGCGGGGAGGGACGGGGCGGGGAATGGCGCGCTTGGCCCGATCGGTCCGTCGTCTGTACTTATTAACACTTCCTTGCCCCGGGAAAGCGCAGTGATGGCGGGCGTTTTAATGGTTCGTTAACCTTGTCGGCCTGATCATCATCCACAAGAGAATGCCGCTCTGCTGGCGGCCCGCGTCCCCTGAATCAGTGACGCAGTGTAGGTTTGTTTCAGGAGGACGATTCGACGCCGCTTTTGCGGGCCTTGTTCCTTCCAGCGTATGCGTGAGTGCCGGTCCGAGAGGGCCGTGACGACCAAATCCTAGCCAGGACGGACCTTCATGTCCCTGATTGAATTCGAGCCCGACCGGACGTCCCATCCCGTGGACCTCGTCGAGCATATCGCTTCGATCAATGACTGGACCTTCGAGCGGCAGGATGCCGACGAGATTTCCATTTCCGTGCGGGGCGGCTGGAGCGACTATCATGTGTCGTTCAACTGGATGGAAGATCTCGAAAGCCTGCATATCGCCTGCGCCTTCGATCTCAAGGTGCCGGAGGGCCGGCGTGCCGAAATCAAACAATTGATCAGCCTGATCAACGAGCAATTGTGGATCGGCCATTTCGATATCTGGCACAAGGAAGGCGTGGTGCTGTTCCGCAATTCGCACCTGCTTACCGGCGGCGCCGACGTGTCGCCCCAGCAATGCGAGGCGCTGCTGCGCTCGGCTTCCGATAGCTGCGATCTCTATTACCAGGCCTTCCAGTTTGTGGTCTGGGCCGGAAAATCCGCCGCCGATGCGCTGAGCCACGTCATGTTCGAGACGGTCGGCGAAGCCTGAGCGGGTCATATTCACCGCTACCCGTTTATCGTCATTGCCCGGCTTGTCCGGGCAATCCATTTTGATGCAGCATCGCATGGACCACCCGGATGAACCGGGTGGTGACGATCCCCAAGGGTTCCGCCCGATTGCTGCCGAACCTGCCATCAGGAGACATGCCCAAATGACAAATCTTGCTGCAATCGGCCCGGTCATGCTGGTGGGCGCCGGCAAGATGGGCCTGGCCATGGCGCAGGGCTGGCTGGATGCCGGCTTGCCGCCGACCAATCTGGTGCTGGTCGATCCGGCGCCGGGCGAGGCGGCAAAGGCGCTGGCCGAGGATTATGGCCTTTTGATCCATGGCGCGGCCAGCGGGCTCGAGCCCAATGTGCTGGTGCTGGCGGTGAAGCCGCAGATCATCGGGCCGGTCATGGAAGGATTGGCGCCGGTCATCGGGCCGCAGACGCTGGTTCTGTCCATCGCGGCGGGTATTTCCATCGCGCGCCTGGCGGCCGGGATGGGCACGGGACGGGTGGTGCGCACCATGCCGAATACCCCGGCGCAGATCGGCAAGGGCATTACCGGAGCGGTGGCCGGTCCCGATATCGAGCCGCGAGACCGCCAGGCGGCGGATGCGCTGCTGGCCGCGGCGGGGCAGGTGGCCTGGTTCGACCGCGAGGACGATCTGGACGCGGTGACGGCGGTTTCGGGCTCGGGCCCGGCCTATGTGTTCAACCTGGTCGAGGCCATGGCCGCGGCGGGCGTGGCGCAGGGCCTTGCCGAGCATGTGGCGATGCAATTGGCCCGCCAGACCGTGATCGGCGCGGCGGCGCTGATGGAAGCCGATCCGGCCCCGGCCGGCGTGCTGCGGCAGAACGTGACCTCGCCCAATGGCACCACGGCGGCGGCGCTTGAAGTGTTGATGGGGGCCGACGGGCTGACCCCGCTGATGGAACGGGCGGTGGCCGCCGCGCGCCGGCGTAGCGCGGAACTGGGGCTGGGGTAAGTTTCCGCAGCGGAAATGCCTTTAGCATGATGTCGCACAGGGAACACACGGAGTCGCCACGGGCACGATCTGCACCCTCCCCTTGACGGGGAGGGCTGGGGAGGGGTGTTCACGCGCTCAGATATTGGGGCTCCCGCATCCCCTCCCATCCTCCCCCGTCAAGGGGAGGTGCAGGCCGGCGTATACCGAAGCATCAAGCGAAACGCTGCTATTGTTAAATCCTGTCGGTCAGCCTCAACCGATCCAATGTCGGGCGATCTTCGGGGTCGACCATGCCGACGAGGAAGCGGCGGACCTCCGTGGCGGCTTCGGTCGGCAGGGCGGCGATGGAGGCGTCGATGCGGGTGGCCTGGTTGGCCGACAATTCGCCGAAGAAATGCCGGCCCTTGTCGGTGGCGTAGAGCAAGCGCTGTCGCCGGTCGGCGGCGCCGGTGCGCTGCTCGACGTAGCCGTGATCGATCAATTGGCGCAGCACGCGGGCCAGGCTCTGCTTGGTGATCTTGAGGATATCGAGCAGGTCGGCCACCGGCATGCCGGGTTTGAGATTGACGAAATAGAGCACGCGGTGATGGGCGCGGCCGAAGCCCTGGCGCTCGAGCAGCGCATCGGCATCGCCGGTGAAGTCCCGATAGGCAAAGAAAAAAAGCCCCATGATGTCGAGGGGCAAGTGGGCGTGTTCGGCGAGCGAAGAATTTATGTCAGCCTTGTTGACATTTTTTCGATCCGCTGACATAGTGACTCCATCGCCGCATCCGTTTCGTCTTATCCCAAAGACATTCCGGTTTGCCAAGGGTTTGACCCTGATGCATGATCGTGGGAAACGACGAGCGCGAAGGCGCGGTGAAGACGGATTTTGGAGAGGAACGATGGCAGGCCTGCCGATGGACCAGCGCGATGGCTGGATCTGGTTTGATGGCGAACTCAAACCCTGGAAGGAGGCTAAGGTGCACGTGCTGACGCACGGGCTGCACTATGCCAGTTCCGTATTCGAGGGCGAGCGCGCCTATGGCGGGGAAATCTTCAAGTCGCGCGAGCATACCGAGCGGCTGATCCGCTCCGCCGCGACGCTGGACATGCCCTTCCCCTATTCGGTCGACGAAATCGAGGCGGCCAAGCGCCTGGTGCTCGACAAGAACGGGCTGGTGGACGCCTATGTGCGTCCCGTCGCCTGGCGCGGTTCGGAAGAGCTTTCCGTGCCGGCGCGCAACAACAAGGTGCATGTGGCCATCGCCGCCTGGGTGTGGGCAAGTTATTTCTCGGTGGAGGAAAAGCTCAAGGGCATTCGCCTGGAATGGAGCAAGTGGAAGCGGCCGAGCCCCGAGACCATTCCGTCCTCAGCCAAGGCGGCGGGTCTTTACATGATCTGCACGCTCTCCAAGGACGCGGCCATGGCCAATGGCTATGCCGACGCGCTGATGCTGGATTATCGCGGCTATGTGGCGGAAGCCACGGGCGCCAACGTGTTCTTCATCAAGGGCAAGGAGATCACCACTCCGACGCCCGATTGCTTCCTCAACGGCATTACCCGCCAGACGCTGATCGCGCTGGCCAAGGAGAACGGCTTCACCGTCACCGAGCGGCATATCATGCCCGAGGAACTGGGCCAGTTCGACGAATGCTTCCTCACCGGCACCGCCGCGGAAGTGACGCCGGTTTCGGTGATTGGCGACTACAAGTTCACCCCCGGCGAAGGCTGCCGGACGCTGATCGATGCCTATTCGGTCGCAGTGCAGCCGAAGCGGGCGGCGGCGGAATAGGGTTTCGCTGGAATTGAGATTGAGGGCTGGGCAGAGATGCCCGGCCCTTTTTGTTTGGGGCGGCCCCCCCCTCATCCGCCCTTCGGGCACCTTCTCCCCGAGAGGGAGAAGAATGGTCCGGCGCGCTTCCTATTCCTCTCCCTCTCGGGGAGAAGGTGGATCGGGCGAAGCCCGAGACGGGTGAGGGGGCCTTACGGTTCCCACCGCTCCCGCGCTTCATCGTCCTCCGCCTTCGCCTCCACCCATCTCAATCCCGCCGCCGTTTCCTCCTGTTTCCAGAAGGGGGCGTCGGTCTTGAGGTAGTCCATCAGAAATTGGGCGCCGTCGAAGGCGGCCTGGCGGTGGGGGGCGAGGCTCATCACCATCATGATGGTTTCGCCGGGGACGAGGCGGCCGTGGCGGTGGATTATCGCGGCGTCGGTGAGGGCGAAGCGAGCCATGGCGGCGTCGCGGATGGCGGCGAGCTCGTTGCGGGCCAGGTCCTCGTAGCATTCGAGGATGAGGGCGGCGATCGGGTCGTCGGGGCGGGAGCGGACGAGGCCGGTAAAGGTGACCATGGCGCCGGCTTCGGTATGGGCGGCCTGGAAGCGATTGGCTTCGGCGCCGGGATCGAAGGGCTCATGCGTGACGCGGATCATCTCAGCCGCCGGTCATGGGCGGGAGAATGGCGATTTCCCTGGCGCCGGCGATGGGGGTGTGGCCGGGGACGATGCGTGCGTTGATCGAGAGCTTGAAAATGGCGGGGTTTGCCATCGCCAGATCAAGCGCTTCGTCCTTTGTGCGGAGCCAGGCGACGAGATCGTTCAGCGTCACGACATCGGCCGGCGGATTAATCTCGTCGGCGGCGCGGTTGAGGCGTTCGCGCAGCCAGGCGAAATAGAGCACCCTCATTTGCCGATACCGGAGAGATGCGGCCAGGAGGCGCGCAGATAGGTCCAGCCGGTCCAGAGGGTGATGATGCCGGCGGCCCAGAGCACGATGTCGGAGACGAGACCCAAGCCGGGAATGATGCGTTCGAGCAGGATGATGGCGAGGGCGACGAGCTGGATGGTGGTCTTCCACTTGGCGAGCTGGCTCACCGGCAGCACCACGGCCTTGTTGCCGAGGAATTCGCGCAGGCCGGGAATGAAGAATTCGCGGAACAGGATGGCGCAGGCGGGGATCATGTCCCAGCCGGAAAGGCTCCCGTCCCAGGCCAGGGCGGTGATGAGAATGCCCACCAGGAGCTTGTCGGCAATGGGGTCGAGCATGCGGCCGAGATCGGAATATTGGTTCCAGGCCCGGGCAAGAAAGCCATCGACCCAGTCGCTGGCGGCGGCGAGGACATAGAGCACCAGCGCGACGATGCGCAGGACGATGTCGCCATCCATAACCAGCCAGACGATGGGGATGATCGCCAGAATGCGGGCAATGGTGATGATATTGGGGACGAGGAGCAGCGGGTTGCGGTTCATGGGGGGAGAGAACAGGAAGGGGGGCTGGGGGTCAAGTCGGTTCGACGAGCGCCATGTGCGCCCCCTTTTGATGGCGTGTTAACACGCTTGGAAATCGGGGCTCCCGCACCCCCGCCTAGCTTTGCTACGGCCCTTTGGGCCTAGCGACGCTACCTCCCCCGTCGAGGGGGAGGTGTAGGGCGGTGGCGGGGATAAATCAGGCCACGGCTTGGTTGTTGACAGCGCGGCGCTTTTCGACGGCTTCGGCCAGGGCGCGGAGGGCCGTGACGGTGGTGTCCCAGCCGATGCAGCCATCGGTAATGGACTGGCCATAGGTCAGTTCCTTGCCGGGCACCAGGTCCTGGCGGCCGGCGACCAGGTTGGATTCGATCATGACGCCGATGATGCGCTGGTCGCCATTGGCGAGCTGGGCGCCGATATCGGCGAGGACCAGGGGCTGGTTTTCCGGATTTTTCGAGGAATTGGCGTGGCTGGCATCGATCATGATGGCGGGGTTGAGGCCGGCCTTGATTGCGGCCTGGGCCGCGTCCTCGACGCTGTGCGCATCGTAATTGGTGGTCTTGCCGCCGCGCAGGATGATGTGGCCGTCCTGGTTGCCGGTGGTGGCCGCGATGGCCGAGCGCCCGTCCTTGGTGACGGCGAGGAAATGGTGGGGATGGGCGGCGGACAGCACGGCATCGAGCGCGATCTTGACGTTGCCGTCGGTGCCGTTCTTGAAGCCGACGGGGCAGGAGAGGCCGGAGGCCAGTTCGCGGTGGATCTGGCTTTCGGTGGTGCGGGCGCCGATGGCGGCCCAGGCGACGAGGTCGGCAATATATTGCGGCGTCGTCATGTCGAGGAATTCGCAGGCGGCGGGCAGGCCGAGATTGTTGATGTCGAGCAGGAGGGCGCGGGCGGTATGCAGGCCCTGGGTGATGTTGAAGCTGCCATCCAGCTCGGGATCGTTGATCAGCCCCTTCCAGCCCACAATGGTGCGCGGCTTTTCGAAATAGACGCGCATGATGATTTCGAGCCGATCGCCGAGTTCCGTGCGCAGGGCCGCGAGGCGGTTCGCGTAGTCCATCGCCGCCTTGGGGTCGTGGATGGAGCAGGGGCCGACCACGACGGCCAGGCGATCGTCCTGGCCGCTGAGGATATTGTGGAAGGCGTGGCGGGCGGAAATGACGGTGCGCGTGGCGGCATCGGTGCGCGGATGAGTGCGCATGACCTCGATGGGCGTGGTCAGCGGTTTGATTTCGGTGATGCGAAGATCGTCGGTGGATTTGAGCATTTCTTAGTCCTCGGGATGGTTTCGAGGGGCCAAGAAAAAAGCCGCCTCGGAAGTCGGGCGGCTGGCTTGCGATTTGGTCTGGTCAGTAAGGGGATCAGGACGCGCGCGCAATAGCCTCCGCCGGGAGCGGATAGCTAAAGTACCAGTAAAAGGTGGCGGCGTTGATCATGGGCGGGAAGGTAGCGAGGAGTCGCAGGCTTGTCGAGTCCCGACTTTGGTAGGGCTTTCCCAGCCCGAAATAAACATTGCGTCGGCCTAGCCGCCGGCGCCCTGGTAATTGCGCAGGCACCAGCGCCAATGGAACACTGCCAGAAGCATGCAGAGCGGGCCGGCCGCCAGCGAGGCCAGGGGCGCCCAGGCGCCGAGCAGGGGCACGGGCTTGCCCAAGATGACCGCGACGGGAACGAAGGCCATGAAGGCCAGGGGCGCCAGGGTGATCATCAGCATCTGCAGGGGCGCAGGGAAGATGTTGAGCGGATAGCGCGCCAGCTCCCAGAAGCCGAAAAAGATGGAAAACAGGTGCCGCGAGCGCACCCAGACCAGGGCGGTGGTGCCGATCATGGTCATCAAGGCGGCGGTGAGCATGGCGGCGCTGATCAGGGCGGCGATGAAATAGAGGACGAGCAGGGGCGACCAGGCGATCCCGACCTGGGTGAGCGACCAGGCCATGAGGCCGGTGGCGAGAATGACATGGCCGCCATAGCCGATATTGATGCCGGAAAAGACCAGGAATGTCCAAGGACCGACCGGCTTGACCAGAACGGCATCGAAGGTGCCCAGACGCACCTTTTCCTCGATGTCGCGGAACTGGGTGAAGCTCAGGCAGGCGCCCAGGGAATAGGCTAGGAGATGAAAGGCGAGCAGCAGGGCCATGTCGGGCCATTGCCAGCCGCCCAGATTGTCGAAACGCGCGATGATGAGGGCGATGGTGGCGTACATGGCGCCATAGCTGAAGCCCTGCGACAGCCAGGCCAGGAACATGGCGCCGCGATATTCCATGCGGGTGCGCACATACATGCGGACCAGGTGGGGGATGAGCGCGATATTGTGCAGCATGGCTCAGCCGCCCTGCACGATGAGACGATGGCGGGCCCGGGACCAGAGCCAGGCGAGGAAACCGCCAAGCGCGGCGAGCCAGGCAAGGCCGATGCCGAAATAGAGGAAGGCAGCGGGGGGATCGAGCTTACCCAGATAGATTGCGGTGGGATAATAGCTGACCCAGGCGAAGGGCAGATAGCCCAGGATGCCCGACAGCCAGCCCGGCATGAACCAGAGCGGTACGATGGCTCCGGAAGCCAGGGCCATGATGCCCTTGAGAAACCATTCGAGCGCGAAGGCGGTGAGCAGCCAGAAGGCCAGGAGGCCGCAAAGCGTCCCCAGGGTGAAGAGCATCAGCCAGGACAGGGCCCAGAAGGGCAGGGCCATGAGCGCGTGGAAGAGGCTGGCCGGCGGCAGCAGGCCGACGGAGAAGCCGACGATGAGCAGGACCGGCAGCGTCACCACGAGCTGGTCGAAGACGTAATGGCCGAAATGGGTGGCGAGCAGGCTGGCCGGATAGCTCAGGGGCTTGAGCAGGAAGATGGTGATGTCGCCGGTGCGCACGGCCTCGCCGACATCGTTGATGAGCCTGTCGGTGTTCCAATAGAGCAGGCCGGCGATCATGACATAGGTGATCATCTCGGGCAGGGTCGCGCCGTCGACCACGACCTGGCCGGCAAAGGCGGCGGTCCAGATGGCGATGAAGGCGAAGGAAATGACCAGTTCGCCGAAGGCGCTGGCCCAGACCTGGTTGCGATAGGCCAGCCGCGACTGGAAGGCGGTGAGCGCGAAGGCTGGATAGGCGCCGGCTCTCATGACGATGCGCCCGCGAGCCGGGACTTGTTCTGGTAGAAGGTACGGATCACCTCCTCGATGTCGGGCTCCTCCAGCTTGACGTCCTTGAGGCCATGGCCGCGCCCGACCTCGTTGAGCACGTCGATGAGGGAAATGGCCTCGTCTTCGAGCAGGTAATGCTTGGCGGCCCCCTCGTCGCGGTTGAGCGTGGCGGTGGCGAGGGGCAGAGGACCGGGATCGGTGGCGAATTCCAGCGTCAGGCGGCGGCGCGAGCCGAGATCGGCACGCAGCCGGGTCAGTTCGCCATCGAAAAGCAGCTTGCCATCGTCCACCATGATCAGGCGGGGGCAAATCTCCTCGATATCCACCAGGTCATGGGTGGTGAGGATGATGGTGGTGCCGCGCTCGCGATTGACCCGGGCGAGGAATTTGCGCACTGCGTCCTTGGCGACGACGTCGAGGCCGATGGTCGGCTCGTCGAGAAAGATGATCTTCGGATCGTGCAGCAGGGCGAGCGCGATCTCGGCGCGCATGCGCTGGCCGAGGCTGAGCTGGCGCACCGGGCGATCGAGATAGGCGCCCATATCCAGCATCTCGGTGAGGAAGGCGAGGTTGTCGGCAAAGCGCGCCGCGGGAATATCGTAGATGTGGCGATTGAGCGCGAAGCTGTCGCGCACCGGCAAATCCCACCACAATTGGCTGCGCTGGCCGAAGACGACGCCGATTTCGCGGGCATTGCGCATGCGATTGGCATGGGGTTCGCGGCCGAGCACCGAAAGCGCGCCGGCGCTGGGCGTCAGGATGCCGGTCATCATCTTGATCATGGTCGACTTGCCGGCGCCATTGGGCCCGAGATAGCCCACGGCCTCGCCCGGTTCGATGGCAAAGGTGATGCCGCTGACGGCGCGGATTTCGGTATAGGTGCGGGAAAACAGGCTGCGCAAGCCACCGGCCAGGCCGGACTGACGCTTGAGCTGGCGGAAGGTCTTGCCCACGCCATCGGCCGAAATGATCGCTGCCATCGAAACGCTCCCCCTGGGCGGGGGAGGCTAGCCGATTCTGCGGCTCATGAAAGCGGGCGGATTATTGCGGGCCCGCCATGTTGAATTGCTGCAGGTGCAGAATGGTGACTTCACCATCCCATTCCGGCCAGTGGCGGCGATGCAAATCCACGAAGCGCTGGGTCCAGGCGACGATCTCGGCCTCGGTGTCGAGCTCGTAGATGGCGTAGCCGCCGACCTGTTCCTTGGCTTCGGCATAGGGACCGTCGGTGACCATCTGGCCCTTGCGGGTCGTTACGGTGCCGGCCAGCGCCATGCCGCCGGTCTCGGTCATGCGGGCGCCGGCCTCCATGCCGAGCTGGACAATGGCGGCCATGAGCGCGGGTGGCGGATTGGTGGCGCTTTGGGGATTGAGCGTCTTGACCATGGTGAGGAATTTCATCGGGGGCTCCGTGGCTTGTGTGAGAGCGACGAATGGGAGGGTGGGATTTCGACGAATACATCCTGCGCCGCATTTTGGACGTCATCACCGGGCTTGTCCCGGTGATCCATGCTTGGGGGAGATGGATTGCCCGGACAAACCGGGCAATGACGAAAGACCTTTGATTTGTCGCGGAGGAGAGAACCCCTCACCCTGATTTTCTGCTGAACGCAGAAAATCTGTCCCTCTCCCGCAAGGGGAGAGGGGAAGGGCGGAGGCGGTCACGTCCGATTGAAATAATCGTAGACCAGTTGCGCCATGGCTCTCGAAATGGTGGGCACGGCTTCGAGGTCGGCCAAGGAGGCGCGGGAGACGGCCTTGGCGGAGCCGAAATGGTTGAGCAGGGCGCGCTTGCGCGTGGGGCCGATGCCTTCGATTTCGTCGAGCGGGTTCTTCACCACGTCCTTCTTGCGCTTGGCGCGGTGGGTGCCGATGGCGAAGCGGTGGGCTTCGTCGCGGAGGCGCTGGACGTAGTAGAGGACGGGATCGCGGTGCGGCAGCATGAAGGCGTCCTTGCCTTCCATGAAGAACTTTTCGCGACCCGCATCGCGCTCCTCGCCCTTGGCGATGCCGATGAAGGTCACTTCCTTGGGCAGGTTGAGTTCGGCGATCACGCCGCGCACGGCACTCATCTGGCCGGCGCCGCCATCGATGAAGACGACATCCGGCCAATCGGGCATGCCGGTATTTTCGTCCTCGGCATCGGTCTCGCTTTCGGCGGCGAGGCGGGCGAAGCGGCGGGTCAGGACCTCGCGCATCATGCCGAAATCGTCGCCGGCGGAGATGTCGGATTTGATGTTGAAGGTGCGGTAGTGCTTCTTGGAAAAGCCTTCCTCGCCGGCCACCACCATGGCGCCGACCATGTTGGTGCCGGAAATGTGGGAATTGTCGTAAATCTCGATGCGGCGCGGCACCTCTTCGAGCCCGAAGGTCTCGGCGACGCCTTCGAGCAGGGTGCGATGCGACGCGCCCTCGGCAAGCTGACGGCTCAGGGCTTCGCGGGCATTGTTGAGGGCGTGATTGACCAGGTCGCGCTTCTCGCCGCGCTTGGGCTGCTCGATATAGACGCGGCGGCCGGCGCGGGAAGAGAGGGCCTCCTCCATGAGCGCGTGTTCGCTCAGCTCGTGGCTGATGAGAACGAGACGGGCGGGGGTACGGTTTTCGTAGAACTGGCCGATAAAGGCTTCGAGCACTTCGGCGTCGGTGAGACTGGCGTCGGCGCGGGGGCGATAGGGGTAATTGCCCCAGTTCTGGAAGGCGCGGAAGAAGAAGACCTGCACACAGAACTGGCCGCCTTCGTGGTGGATGGCGAAGACGTCGGCTTCCTCGACCGAGCGGGCGGTAGCGTCGCCCTGGGACTGGATGAGCGCAAGAGCGGAGAGGCGGTCGCGGATCAGGGCGGCGCGCTCGAAATCGAGGTCCTCGGCGGCCTTGTTCATATCGGCCTGCAGATGCTCCTGGACGCTGCGCGACTTGCCGGAGAGGAATTGCCGGGCATCCTCGACCAGTTCGCCATAGGCTTCGAGGCTGATTTCGCGGGTGCAGGGGCCGGCGCAGCGCTTGATCTGATATTGCAGGCAGGGCCTTGTGCGGGCGGCATAGAAGCTGTCCGAGCAATTGCGGAGCAGGAAGGCCTTTTGCAGGCTGGCAATGGTGCGGCCGACGGCGGTGGCCGAGGCGAACGGACCGAAATAGTGACCTGGCCTGCGGCGGGTGCCGCGATGCTTGGTCAGCTCGGGGGCCTCGTGATCGGTGGCGATGAGTATATAGGGAAAGCTCTTGTCGTCGCGCAGCAGCACGTTGAAGCGCGGCTTCAGGCGCTTGATCATATTGGCTTCGAGCAGCAGCGCCTCGGATTCCGTCTCGGTACGGACGAATTCCATGCTGACGGTCGAGGCGATCATACGCTGGAGGCGCAGTTCGAGCCCGTCGGGGCGGGTGTAATTGGTGACGCGCGCCTTGAGGTTGCGGGCCTTGCCCACATACATGACCTCGCCCTCGGCATCGAGCATGCGATAGACGCCGGGCGCCGCGGGCAGGGTGCGGACAAAGGCACGGATCACGTCCGGGCCGGATCTCGGAGGCGGGGCTGTTTCGGTCATAGTCGGGGCGTCGGGCCGCTTCGGGGCGGAAATTCGAGATGCTCGCCACCATCCAGGGCCAGCATCTGCCCGGTATAGGACGGCATGGACAGAATGGCGAGAATGCCGCGGGCAATGGCCTCGGGGCCGGCATGGCGCTGGAGCGGCAGGGCCTGGACCGAGGCATCGAACTCGGCCTGGCTCTGGCGCGAATTGGGCAGGACCGGACCGGGGCCGATGGCATTGACGCGAATGGCGGGAGCCAGGGACTGGGCCAGGGTTCGGGTGGCGGTCCAGAGCACGGATTTGGACAGGTAATAGCTGAAGAAGGCGGGGCTGGGATGGAGGACCCGCTCATCGATCATGTTGACGATATTGCCCTCGACGCCGTCCGGCAATTGGGCGGCGAAGTCGCGGGCCAGGAAGATGGGCGCTTCGGCATGAATGGCGAAATGGGCATCCCAGAGCTTTTCGTCAATGTCGGCGGCGCTGTCCGGCTCGAAGATCGAGGCATTGTTGACGAGCACGGTCAGCGGGCCGAACGGTTCGGCGGCGCGGGCGATGAGCGTCTGGCGCTGGGCGCGCCTGCCAAGATCGGTCTTGAGGATTTCCGCGCGGCCGCCTTCGGCGCGGATGCGGGCGCGCAAGGCCCGGGCGCCATCGGCGTCGGAGCGATAATGGATGATGACGGCATGGCCTTCCATGGCCAGGGCAAAGGCGATGGCCGCGCCGATACGGTCGCCGGCGCCGGTGACCAGGGCGACCGATCCGGTCTGATTCGGAGCTGGATTCTTGCTTTTTGGCATCGGGCGGACCATAGGCCGGACAAGGGGCTTCTTCAATCGCCGGGGAATGGCATTGGCGGCGGGTAGAGCGCGGCGCTGACAGAAAATGGCAGCAGGTTTTTCTTTGCCCTTCCAAAAAAGGGGCGTAGCCTCCTCTTGTATCGCAGAGTGAACGACTCAGCGACATGAAGAGGAGGGCGTGACTATGGAAGTAATCGTTTCTATCCTGGTTCAGCTTGTTGCGGGCGGGGCTGGTGGCAATGTGATCGGCCAATTGGCCAAGCAGCTCAATCTGGGGACGGCCGGCAATTCGGTCGTCGGCGCCATCGGCGGTCTGGCCGGCACCTGGCTCGCCGGCATGATTCCCGGACTTGACGGCCTGGTCGGCGCTGCCGCAGGAGCGGCGGGCGCCACGGGTGGGCTCGATCTCGGCGCCCTTGCCGGACAAGGCGTTACCGGCCTGGTCGGCGGCGGCCTCCTGACCGCCATTGCCGGCCTGATCAAGTCGGCCACCGCAAAGGCCTGACCACCAATTCCACACGGCGTTCCGCGGCCCTGGCCGCGGGGCGTCTTCAGTTCGAGTTCGCCTCCCTATGACTGTGCCCGCCAATAGCCTGCCTTCCGATCAGATCGGGCGGGCCATTCTTCTTACGCTTGTCACCATCATCGTCTTCGGCATCCAGGATGCCGTCTCCAAGATGCTGGTGCAGACCTATTCGCCCTTCCTCATCACCATGATGCGCTATTGGGGCTTTGCCGCCTTCGCGCTGTTCATGGTGGCACGCCAGGCGCCGCTGCGGCAGGCGCTGGTGTCGCGGGCGCCGGGCTGGCAGGTGCTGCGCGGGGTGCTGCTGATCGCCGATATCTGGTTTTTCGCGCTGGCCTTGCAGACGGTGCCGCTGGGGGAATTGCAGGCCATCGTCATCGTCTATCCTCTGCTGGTGACGCTGTTCGCCATTCCCATCCTGGGCGAGAAGGTGGGCGTGTTCCGCTTCGCGGCGGTGGGGGCGGGCTTTCTGGGCGCGCTGATCATCATGCGGCCGGGTGGCATCCCGCTCGATTGGGGCGTGGCCTATGCGCTGGCTTCCGCGGCCTTTTACGCCATCTACATCGTCATCACCCGCAAGGTGAGCAGCGTGGACAGTGCGGCCACCAGCCTGACCTATATCGCTGTTGTCGGACTGGTCCTCTCGTCCTGCGTCGGGGTATTTTTCTGGGAGCCGATGGCATGGGGCGATTTCGCGCTGGTGGTGGTGATCATGGCCACGACCTGCGCGGGGCACGGGGTGATGGTCTACGCTCTCACCATGGCGCCGGCCAGCGTCTTGCAGCCGTTCAACTATTTCTCGCTGCCCTGGGCGATCATTCTCTCCATCGTGGTGTTCGGCCACTGGATCGACGCCATTTCGCTGCTCGGCGCATCGGTGATCGTGGCCGCGGGGCTGGTGGTGATGTGGCGCGAGCGGGCGCGCAAGGTGAAGGTGGTTAAGGAGGAGGCCGTGCCGGGCCACGAATGAGACGCCGCGGCGGGTTGAAGTCGCGGCGGGCAGAGGGCATGTGTGGGGCGAAACAGGGAGGTGCCCCATGATCTGGCTGATCGAACTCGCGCTGGTCCTGCTGCTGGTCGGCGGCGGCTGGACGATGATGAACCGGGGCAGGCACACCGACAGGCGTGAAGCGCTGACTATGCGGCGGGTCGATGCCTATATCGAGACCATCCGCCGCGAGCGGCGCAATCCGGACCTCGCGGCGATGAGCGACACCGAATTGCGCGACCTCCTGCATTCGGGCGCGCGCAACCTGCGGGCGGCGGAGCAGAAGAAGGGCTGGATATTGCTCGGCATCGGGGCGGCGACGCTGGTTGCCGCGTCGGTGCTGGCGGCGCAGGAAGGCTGGGTGGGGTTCGGAGCGACGGCGGCGATCGGCGCCATCGTGGCCTATGGGGCCAACGAGTTTCTCAATCGCCGGATGCGGGCGCCGCTGGAACGGCGGGGCGTGGATATCGAGCGGCTGACCGTGAAATGAACAACGCCGCCCTTGCGGGCGGCGTTGCCGGATTTGCCTGGCCGGTTAGTTGCCGACGCAGAAATAACCGTTAGGACCGTTGAAGCAGACGCTGCCATTGCCGGGAGCCGGGTAGATCGGCTGCGGACGCGGCGGGCGCGGGTTCCAGTGGGGCGGGCGCGGCGGACGCGGATTGCCCCAATGCGGCGGCTGAGGACGCGGATTCCAGTGGGGCGGCTGCGGACGCGGCGGGGTCCAGACCGGCGGGGGCGGAGGGGGACGATTCCAGCCGCCGCCCGAGCTCAGGTAATTGGACGAGACCCAGCCATCGGGGCCGCGCTTTTCGACATAGCACCAGGAACCACGGCAGTGTTGCACGTCGACCTGTTCGCCGCGGCGCAGTGTGTCGATGACGGCATAGCCGGTGCCGGGACCGGAGCGGACATTGACGTTACCGGTGGCGACAGCGGGGGCCGCGAAAGCCGCTACCGTCGAGACCAAGATGCCGAGCGTGGCCAGCCCGGTCGTGAGCAGTTTCCTGTTGAGGGCCATAAGGGGCTCCTTTCAAAACATTCTGGCGTTCGTGCCTTGGTCCCTAATCAACAGGATCGCGCATGAACCTAACCTGAACGATATGTTAAGGCAGAAACGGATTGGGGGGAGAGGCGGTTCCGCGGGGCCCGTTCGGTGGCTGGAGCGGGCCTACGTAACTCCACCATCGTCACCACCGGGCTTGTCCCGGTGGTCCATGCCCTCCTCGCCTCCGCAAGATGGATTGCCGGGCCCTCGGGTCAAGCCCGAGGGTGACGAGTGGTGTGTGGGAGGGTGACGAGCGGTGCGTGTGGGAGAGTGAATGCGCTAAAGCCGCAGGAGGGCGACGAAGCGGCCGAGGGTTTCGGCGAGGCGTTTGCGGTGCTTGGACTTGAGTTCGCCCATCAGGGCTTCCTCCAGCAGGGCCCAGTGATCGGCCAGGCTGTTGCGGATGCGCAGGCCGCGTTCGGTGAGGGCGATGCCCGGCTCCAGTTCGGGGCCGACGGCCTGGCGGGTGACCAGATCGCGGCCGGCAAGCCGTTCCAGCCGGGTGGCGAGCATGTCGGGCGGCAGGCCCAGTTCCTCGGCCAAAGCCGTCTCGGTGGTGCCGGCGCGGCCGAGCACGAACAGCACGGCATCGTCTCCCGGCTCGAGACCTTTCTCGATCAACGGGACCAGCACGGCCTTGTGCGCCAATTGGCCGGCTTCGATGAGCCGGTAGAGCGCTGAACGGGACGAGGGCTTGGACATAGGCGCGAAAATAGTCCGAACTCCGTGGCTGCGTCGATTGGGCATCCCATCCTATCGTTAATCATCGAATGGCCAAGGGGCGTTATTGTTCACTCCATGCAGATGAGTTATGCGTTGATTGACTATGGTTTCGTGAACGGATTGAGATGAGCCAGGACATTGCCCGCATCCGCGCCTTCGTCCAGGTCTTCGACGCGGGCGGGTTTTCGGCAGCGGCGCGCGAGCATGGGCGCTCCAAGGCGCTGCTCAGCAAATATGTCACGGACCTGGAGGACTATCTGGGCGTGCGGCTGATGAACCGCACGACGCGAAAACTCAGCCTGACCGAGGCGGGGGAGGCCTATTATCGCGAGGCCTCGGCGCTGCTGCAGCAGCTCGACGACCTCGACGCCACGATCAGCGACCAGACCAGCGAGCCGCGCGGCCTGCTGCGCGTGTCGGCACCGCGCAATTTCGGCGAATCCACGCTGGCGCCGGCGATTTTCGACTATCTCAAGAAATATCCCAAAGTGTCGCTCGATCTGCGGCTGGAGGATCGCTATGTGGACCTGGTGGACGAGGGGATCGACGTCGCCCTGCGCATCTCGACACTGGCCGATTCCTCGCTGATCGCCCGCAAGATCGCCGACATGCATGTGGTGGCGGGGGCCTCGCCGGAGCTGCTGAAGCGCGTGGGCGATCCCAAGCATCCCGAAGATTTGCGGCACCTGCCCTGCATCATCGACGTCAACCTGCAGGGCCAGTCGAACTGGCGCTTCATCGAGGACGGCAAGACCGTGTCTGTGCCGGTGAGCGGGCCCGTGCGGGTCAATTCGCCGCTGGCGGCGCGCCAGGCGGCGATAGCGGGCCTCGGTTTCGTCATGTTGCCGTCCTATCTGGCCGACCCGGCGGTGGAGCGGGGCGAGCTCGTTCCGGTGCTGGGCGCCTTCCTGCCGACGGGACAGACGCTGCAGGCGGTCTATCCGCACCGGCGGCACTTGGCGGGCAAGGTCAGGGCGCTGATCGACCATCTGGTGGAGTGGTTCGCCATCCATCCGATCACATAGGGGCAATCGGCTTTGGGTTTTTCCGGCTTGCGAAACGGTTTCGCGGCAATGGCTCTGGTGCTGGCCGGGATGAGCCAGCCGGCGCTGGCGCATCCGCATATCTTCATCGACGCAGCGGTGGACATCACGCTGGACGATGCGGGGCGCGTGGCGGCCCTGCATCATAGCTGGACCTTCGACACCGCCTTTTCGGTGTGGATGGTGCAGGGGCTCGACACCAATAATGACGGCATCGTGTCGTCCGAGGAAATGCAGGAGCTGGCCGACGAGAACATGCTCGGCCTGGCCGATTTCGGCTTCTATACCGTGGCCGGCGACGGCATGGATTTCACCGCTGCCGGCGACCAGCGCATGCGCTACGAGAACAATCGCGTGACGCTGGACTTCACCATCGAGGCAGTGACGCCGCAGGCGGCTGGCAATCATTTCGAGCTGGGCGTCTATGACGCCGAATATTACGTGGCCATCGCCTTCGACGACGTGTCCGACGTCACCCTGATCAACGGCGCCGACGATTGCGCGGTCCATCTCGAGCCGCCCAAGCCCATGGCGCCCGACGTGGAGGCGCGGCTCTATGCGCTGGGCCCCGAAGTGCTGGAATTGCCGCCGGACCTCGCGGCGGCGATGCGCGGCACGCAGGGGATGATCGTGTTGTCCTGCGGGGAAGCGCCGCCGGCGGCGACCGCCGTGGAGGCGGTGAACCAGATGGCGGAGGCGCGGCCGGCCATGCCCTTTGGCGGGCCGCCGCCCGAAGTGGGGCTGAACCTGCCGCGGACCGGATTTTTTGGCTGGCTGCAGAATCAGCAGCGCGATTTCTATGCCGCGATGACCAATGCGCTGGACGCCCTGCGCAGCGACTGGAACGCCTTCTGGGTGCTGGGCGGGCTGAGCTTTCTTTATGGGGTGTTCCACGCCGCCGGGCCGGGCCACGGCAAGGTGGTGATTTCCTCCTATATGCTGGCCAACGAACGGCAATTGCGGCAGGGCATCGCGCTGAGCGGCATTTCCGCCCTGATGCAGGGCGTGGTCGCCATCGGCTTCGTGCTGGTGCTGGCGGGCATCTTGAACCTGACCAGCACGGCTTTGGGCGCGGCGGCGCATTGGGTGGGCGTGGTCTCCTATGGGCTGGTGGCCCTGCTCGGGCTGTGGCTGGTGCTGCGCAAGGTCTTCGGGTGGGGGCACCATCATCACGGGCACCACGAGCACGATCACGAGCATCACCATCACCACGATCACGACCATGACCACGGTCCGCATGAGCATATGCATCATGCGGTGGGGCCGGCGGACATCAAGGGCGATTGGCGGGAGCAATTGGGCGTCATCCTGGCGGTGGGGCTGCGGCCCTGTTCGGGGGCGCTGGTGGTGCTGGTCTTCGCATTGTCGCAGGGCCTCTTGGCGGCGGGGATCGTTTCGGTGCTGCTGATGAGCCTGGGCACGGCGATCACCGTGGCGGCGCTGGCGAGCCTGGCGGTGCTGGCCAAGGGGCTGGCGGGGCGGATCGGCGGGGCCGACAGCGCCATTGCCGACCATGTCCTGTGGTGGGCCGAATTGCTGGGGGCGGTCGCGGTGCTGGCCTTCGGCGTGCTGCTGCTGATCTCGAGCCTCTAGGGGGACAATGGCTGGGCTCCTTGGCCATTCCCGGCCGTATTCCGTCCGCGTCATTGTCGGGCTTGTCCCGGCAATCCAGCTTGCTTGCGGCATCGCATGGACCACCCGGATAAACCGGGTGGTGACGGAGGAGGAAAGGTCGAGGTCAAACCGAGGCGCCGTCCTGGAGCATGGCTCCCGTCGCTGATCCGGATCGAAGCGGAGCGCGACCCATCGCCGCCTTGCGAACAGGGCGGAAGTGGTTAAGGTGCGCCAAAATTCTGGAACGCTTCCGATCTGGGCCCAATGTCCGAACATTTTCCGCCGAACCATCCCGTCCTGCCCCAGCAGAAAGTGGGTGTGCTGCTGCTCAATCTGGGAACCCCGGACGGGACCGATTACTGGAGCGTGCGCCGCTATCTCAAGGAATTCCTGTCCGATCCGCGCGTGATCGAGACCAACAAGCTGATCTGGTGGCCGATTCTCAATTTCGTCATCCTCTCGTTCCGGCCGCAGAAAAGCGGGCATGCCTATGCGCAGATCTGGGACAAGGAAAAGAACGAAAGCCCCCTGCGCGTCATCACCCGCGAACAGACCGAGAGCCTAGCACGGCGCCTGGGGGGCGAGGACATCATGGTCGAATTCGCCATGCGCTACGGCAATCCCTCGACCAAATCGGTGCTGGAGAAAATGCAGGCCGCCGGGTGCCAGCGCATCCTGCTGGTGCCGCTCTATCCGCAATATTCGGCGACCACTACCGCGACCGCCAATGACAAGGCGTTCGACGCGCTGCGCGAAATGCGCTGGCAGCCGGCAGTGCGCACGGCCCCGGCCTATTTCGATGATCCGCACTATATCGAGACGCTGGGCAATTCGATCCGCGACGGCGTCGCGGCGCAGGACTTCGAGCCCGACGTGGTGATCACCTCCTATCACGGCATGCCGGTGGACTACCTCAAGAAGGGCGATCCCTATTATTGCCAGTGCCACAAGACCACGCGGCTGCTGCGCGATTACCTGGGCTGGCCGGAGGAGAAACTCCTCGTCACCTTCCAGAGCCGGTTCGGGCCCACCGAATGGCTGCAGCCCTATACCGACAAGACGCTGGAAGCCCTGCCGGGCAAGGGCATCAAGAAGGTGGCGATCCTGGCCCCGGCTTTTTCGGCCGATTGCATCGAGACGCTGGAAGAGATCGCCATGGGCGGCAAGGACAGCTTCATGGCGGCGGGCGGGGAGAAGTTCGCCTATATTCCCTGCCTCAACGCCTCGACGCCCGGCATGGATTATATCGAAGCCATGGTGCGGCGGGAGCTGGGCGGCTGGGTCTGACCTCTCCCTTGGGGGAGAGGTCGACGCGCTGGCGCGGCGGGTGAGGGGGCCTTGGCAACCAGCCTGCCGGAAGGCCCCCTCACCCGGCCTGCGGCCGACCTCTCCCTCAGGGGGAGAGGTGAAGAACCTCACCAGCCTCGTCCGGCAAAATCGGGCGGGGTGACGTTGACGAGGCCGCGGCCGACGATCTGGCTGCGGGCGACCCAGCCATAATCGGGAATGCGGCAGAAGGTTTTCGCGTCGGCGGGCCAGAGCGTGTGGCCGGCATCGCCGATCCAGCTGCCGCGATTGCTGTCGCTATCGGCCTGGGTGCAGCGGTCGATCGGGATTTCCGTGCCCTCGCCGATATGGCCGATGACCGGGAAGCGGTCGCCGGGACCGGTATGGACCGGAATGGTGCCGCCCGAGACGCGGGCGGTGACGGTGAGGGCCTGGGCGGGCGCGACGGCGCCGCCAAGGGCAAGGGCCGCGAGGGCCAGGGGGATGAGGGCGCGCATGGGGGCCTCCGCAATGGTTTTCCCTTCAATGCGCGCGCCTCGTGGCGGGTTCAAGGCGCGGTGGTCCGGCGCTAGAGATGGGGCGAGGGTAGGCCGTCGTCCCGGCGCGGGGCGGGCGCATCGTCGAAATCGTCGTCATCGTCCGGCCAGGGCGCGAGCTGATCGGCATGGAGCGCCTCGAACTGGCGCAGGCCGGCGGCGAGGCGGGCGACGAGAATGACGAAATCGGCCTGGCTCAGCGTCGGCTCTGTAAGCCAGGGAAACCAGGGCAGATCGGCATGGCGACAGAAGAGCTTGTTGGCCCGGTGGCGGACGCTTTCGAGCGCCCTGACAGTGGGAAGGCCCATGTTGCCCGAGGGCTTGCGCTGATCCAGCACGTTTTTGAGGGCATCGATTTCCAGGCGCAGCCGCTGATAGCTGGCGAGGGCGCGGGGGCCGAGTGGGGGATAGGGTATCATGCTTGCCTCGTATTTGTGATGTCGAGGCATTCTAGCGCGGGTGCCGCCAGCGGGGATAAGCGCCCGGCCTTGCGGCTTGCGCTGATACGGTAACAGGCGGCCTTTGGCCCATCCGAACTTTTAGAAACGAGCCAAAGGCCGCCTGTTACGAAACCGGATTTTCCCACGGGTCCGGATTCAGGCGGTACCGTTATTGCAGGTCCGGCTGCCGAGCTTCTGCCCGCGTGAAGAGGCGCCCCTCTTCCCGGCCTCCCCACCCGACCCTGCGTGGGGGCCGCGTAACTGGCGGGGATGAGGGAAAGATAACGGAGGGTGTTGGGGGCGGGGATAAATTTTTTTCGAAATAATGCCGCCAGCGCAGATCGCCACCCTCGGGCCTGACCCGAGGGCGCTTCACTTCATTGGCATCAACTCATCCACAGCCCCGATGCGGCACCCTCCCCCTCGCGGGGAGGGATGGGGTGGGGGTGAGAGGCAGGATGTGTGATAAAGGCATCGAGCGGGTGACGCACCCCCTCCGAGCTTCGCTAGGTCCTAAGGACCAAGCTCCGCTTGCCTCCCCCGTCAAGGGGGAGGTGAAGAAAGAAACGAAACCTCAATACCGCACCCCGCGCTTGGCCACGATTTCGGCAATCCGCTGCGTGTCGCCGGCATTCAGACTTCGAGCCGTGCCGCAGGCGAAAGCGCTCCGGTGGAGCGATTTTAGCGGAGAAGGCCTGGAGAGCTATGCTCGCACGGCGGCGTGTGCGCGTTGTTCCCAGGCACACAATTCGTCACCCTCGGGCCTGACCCGAGGGCGTTTTGCTCCGCGCTCCGCCGTTGAGCAAAGGACCACAAGCACAGAGCCCTCGGGTCAAGCCCGAGGGTGACGATCGGTGGGTGTGAGGCGTGGCGCCTCAATACCTTACCCCGCGTTTCGCCACGATCTCGGCGATGCGCTGCGTGTCGTCGGCATTCAGATACCGCCCGCGTTCGAGGATTTCGAGGACATATTCCTCATAGGTCAGCCCGATCAGCGCGGCGCGCTGGGCGCGGAGCTTTGCGATGTCGAACGGGGCGTCGAAGGCCTTTTTCTTCGCATGCGCCCATTCGAAATAGCGGCCAATGCCGTTTTTGCCCCAGGGCGGGGTGTGGGTGAGATCGTCATCGAGCGGCGGGCCGCCGTTGGAGAGGGGCGCGGTGGTCATGAGGGGAGTGTGGAGCCAGACGGGCAAGGCGTCCAACGAAGGATTTTTATTGTGGGATAGGGCGGGGTTATAAAACACTGTAAGCTAGTGGCCGCTGCTTCACGTCTTTTCAGCTGGTCGAGTAAACGCTTGGACAAACATTCCGCCAGCGAGCTTCTGCGCCAGCAGTTGCGTACCAACTCTCTGCTTGTCGCGCCAGTTTTCCCCCGTGCCCACTCCTTCAACATATCCCGTGAAAGCCGCCTTGAGTTCGGCCAATTTACCAGCATCGATCACTCGAAAATCTTGCGCAGGAAACGCTTGATCGCCAAACTTATTGCTTTTGTGAATAATCAGAGGAACGCGTGGAATATTTGGATACTGCGTATCGCACCAGCTTGCTGACCCATGCAGTTGATCGCAGTCTTTCTTAGCGACGTCGTTTCCAATAGCGCCACTCTTGCACTCGATCACCGCAAGCGAGTTCGGACCTAGGGCCCATAAGTTGTCAGGACCCTTTCCAGTTTCTTTTTCGGGTCTGGCAGACTGGAAACCCAGCGCTTGGCCCATTTCCTGCACGGCCTTTTCAAAATCATCGGTGCGGTCAGGGTCAAAAATCAATCTGTCTCGTAATTCCATCGCCCAAATTAGCATTTGGTGAGGAGTGTCGAAGCGCGAAAGAAACTCCGCGGCAGCCATCGCTTGCTCATTGTGCGCCTTTATTCTGGTATGCTGTACGCCCGCAATTGGCTTCACAACTGCGCTATTCGACGTGACCGCAGTCATGAGTATGGCTTGAGCCGTGGGCTTATCGAAGAAGTTGGTATATTCAGCCTGTTGCTGCTTCAGGTAACCCTTTACCGAAGGATCTTGAGCGCCATCCGCCAACGGCTTCAAGGTATCCGCAGCCTTCTCGTATTGCTGCAAGCATGCAAAATCAAACGCTGCGCGCTCAGCTTCTACGTAATCTTCTACATACGATTGGTCAGCTTTAGGCGCATTAACAATTGCGACCTTGGAAGCTCGGAGCCAGTTGGGGTCGGCGTTAAACGAGTAAGCCATAACGTCGAGAAGTTCTTTTTGTGAAGTAGAGGTAATTTGCTTTGCTATTTGTCGAGCAAGTTTGATTTGCGCTTGAGTAGTGGGCGTAAACCGATCGAAAGTATCAGGGAAATTAACGACCTTGGTCAGGTCCGAGCCGAAGAGCAGTACGACACACCGATCGTCGCCACCTCGCACGCCCCTCCCCATGCCTTGTTCCACGCGTTGCACTTGTTCAACGAGCAGCCCTTTCGACCCCTCAAGCACATTATTTCTACGCTCCCTGATCGGACCAACGGTTCGGGGGAGTCCGTCCAGAACAAGTAGTTCGCATGCAGACCCTGGTAGGTCTATGCCATCATATCGATTGATCAGAACTGTCAGTCCGACATGGCCAGCGCGAAGGGCTGCTACGCCCGACTCCATGTTGGTGGTTTCAAGAATTTGCCTGGCCACTGGCGCCCAGAATTCAGATCGAACCTTGGAAGGAACTAGAACCACTACGTTTCGGGACTGAGCGACGCTTTTGACAATATCTCTCAGATCATTTTCAGTAAAATCACGATTTATTTCTTGAGGTGTAAGAATCAGTCGATCGCCCATGTCGCTGGTAGATGGCGTGATCGGGCTTGTTACTGATGCCTTGTCTGCTCCTAGGTGTGTGACTAGAACGCTGTCATTTGCTAGGGTTGCGGTCATAAATACTTTGCGTTTCGCCTGGGAAAATGCCGGAATAGTGGAGATGGGCGTGCAACGCGGAGCAAATGCCATCCGTCGCCCACCAAATACACACTGGCAAAGCGGAAGGACACTCTCCATCAACCGTAAAGGGAATTTTATGTCCGGCTCCGTGGCTCCATATTTTTTTAGGATTTCCCTAACTTGACCGACCTGTGCCTGCCACATCCAAAATGGAATTTCGACCAAGGCCGATGGGTCACCGGTAATGATATCATGGTGTCGGAACTGATCGTGGACTTTCATCTGCTCCGCAAATAGTGCCCAGATTTCGCCGTACGCGCCGTGATCTCGACCTATTTCGATTGTGAACTGGTTTTCAATTACCGAAAAACAAGCGTGTGCGTCATCAATAACAGCGGATCCAATTGGGATGTTTATTTGGTTGACACCAAAATGTGACCCCCCATTGACCACCTTGAAGATGTTGGCGACCAGTACGGCTTCCCGGCCTGACCCCCATAGGGTGGTCCGGTTTCAGTCTTAATGCATGATCGGCTTTTGGGCTATTGCCTGTGCAGATGGGGGTGCCGATCCGCGTGGTGGCGCAGGCCAGATAATGGCCTGCGGTG
>Ga0160493_100199_pt1 | contig 25632 bp, 22 predicted proteins | sample DID2MG_2_FD_108262 | JGI IMG/M metagenome (GOLD analysis project Ga0160493, IMG submission 108262) | Enriched soil microbial communities from UW Madison campus, WI, USA - DID2878_E24_FP2 MG | ecosystem: Environmental > Terrestrial > Soil > Unclassified | place: USA: Madison, Wisconsin | collected... | reverse complement strand
GGAAGTGCGCTCGAAAACGCTGGCGCTGGCGCGGATCGAATATGTGCGGGCCGCCATCGCCGTGGGCGCTTCGGACCGCCGCATCATCCTGCGGCACATCCTGCCCAATGTGCTCAGCCACATCATCGTGGCGGTGAGCCTGGCCATTCCCGCCGTGGTGCTGCTGGAAAGCTTTCTCGGCTTCCTGGGCTTCGCGGTGAAGCCGCCGCTGATCTCCTGGGGGCTGATGCTGCAGGATACCGGCACGTTCTCGGTGATCGGGTCCTATCCCTGGATTCTCTCGCCGGTGGTGTTCGTGCTGATCACCGTTTTCGCGTTCAACGCGCTCGGCGACGGGCTGCGCGACGCCGTCGACCCCTATTGAGGAGCGGACGATGACACAAGCCAATCTTGCGCCCGCCGAACGGCACGATCTGGGCCAGCACGGGCGCGAACTGATCCTGGATGCGCGCAATGTGGGGGTGGATTTCAAGGTCGAGGGCGGCGTGGTGCATGCGGTGCGCGACGTGTCGTTCCAGCTTCACAAGGGCGAGACCATCGCGCTGGTGGGCGAGAGCGGCTCGGGCAAGTCGGTGACGGCGCGGGCCTTGATGAAGCTCCTCACCAAGCGCGCCAGCATCCTGCCCCAGACCCGCATCAGCCTGGCCGGCAAGGACGTGGTGGCGATGAGCGACCGCGACATGCGCCGGATGCGCGGCAACGACATCGCCATGATCTTCCAGGAGCCGATGAGCTCGCTCAACCCGGTCTATACGATCGGCCAGCAGATCTGCGAGATCATCCACCTGCACAATCGCGTCTCGCGGCAGGAGGCGATGAACCGGGCCGAGAAGCTCTTGGAGGAAGTGCAGATCCCCGAGCCGCGGGCCCGGCTCAACAATTATCCGCACCAGCTTTCGGGCGGGCAGCGGCAGCGGGTGATGATCGCCATGGCGCTGGCCAATCGGCCGGACGTGCTGATCGCCGACGAGCCGACCACGGCGCTGGACGTGACGGTACAGGCGCAAATCCTCAACCTGATCAAGGATCTCAAGGACAAGTACGGCATGGCGGTGATCCTGATCACCCATGACCTGACCATCGTCCGGCAATTCTCCGACTATGTCTATGTGATGCAGAACGGGGTGGTGCAGGAACACAACGAGACCGAGGCGCTGTTCGACAATCCCCGGCATGCCTATACGCGGCACCTGCTCGCGTCCGAACCGCGCGGGCAGGCACTGCCGCTGGCGGAGGGCGCCCATGAGACGGTGCTGGAGGGCAGAAGCGTCAATGTCACCTTCACGCTGCGGCGCGGCGGCTTCTTCAAGCCGGACTTCTTCGACCTCAAGGCGGTGGACAATCTCGACATCAAGCTCATGCGGCATGAGACGCTGGGCATTGTGGGCGAGAGCGGCTCGGGCAAGACCACGTTCGGCCAGGCGCTGGTGCGGCTGATCGGCAATCAGGGCGGGCAGATCTGGTTCGATGGCGAACGGATCGACGGCAAGGACCGCAAGGCCATGCGGCCGCTGCGCAGCCGCATGCAGATCGTGTTCCAGGACCCCTTCGCCAGCCTCAATCCACGCATGTCGATCCGCCAGATCATCGAGGAGGGCCTGGTGGTCAACACTATCGGCGCCAATGGCCGGGAGCGCCTGGAACGGGTGCGCCAGGCGCTGCGCGATGCCGGCCTGCCCGACAATATCCTGCAACGCTTTCCGCATGAATTTTCCGGCGGGCAGCGCCAGCGCATCGCCATTGCCCGGGCCATCGCGCTGGAGCCCGAATTCATCCTGCTCGACGAGCCGACCTCGGCGCTCGATCTTTCGGTGCAAGCGCAGATCATCGACCTCTTGCGCAAGCTGCAGGACGAGCGCGGGCTGAGCTATCTGTTCATCAGCCACGATCTCAAGGTGGTGCGGGCGCTGTGCCATCGCGTCATCGTCATGCAGCATGGCAGGATCGTCGAGGAGGGGCCGGTCGGGGAAGTGCTCAGCAATCCGCAGACCGAATATGCGGCCCGCCTGGTGCGCGCCGCCTTCGAGATCGCCGCCTGAGGCGGCGCAGGACCAAACGGAAACGGCCTCCAGCATGGACACTGGAGGCCGCAGCAGAGGCGCGGGAGGACGCCCCTTGTCAGCGATGCGCGCCGGACAATTCGCGCAATTCCTCGACCGAGCGCACGCGCTTGCGGGCGGCACCGTCCCAATCGCGGGTCTTGACCGTGGACTTGGCGATCCGTTCCTTGGCCGCCGGCACGGCATGGGCATATTGGGGCAGCCATTGCGCCTGGGCGACGACCATTTCATCGACCATGGCCCAGACCTCGTCGGGCGTGCAGATGGCCCCGACCAGGGGATCGTGCAGCACGGCGAGCTTCAAAATATCGATATCGCCCTTCATGGCCGCTTCGACCGAAAGGCGCTGCACGCTCACCGAGACCGAGCAGGTGGCGGCGCAGGCGGTGGGCAGGGTGATGCCCTCGATCATGTTGATGCCGAAGCGGTCGACATAGCCGGGGCTTTCGATGATGGCGTCATCGGGCAGATTGGTGATGATGCCATTGTTGCGGCGGTTGAAATGGCCGCGATAGGGCCGGCCGGTCTCCATCGCCTCGATGATGTAGCTGGCATGTTCGCTGGTGCGTTTATACTGGTCGAGCGGCTTGGCCGCCTGTTCCTTGAACATGGGAAAATCGGTTTCGAACCAGTTCCGCCGCTCGGTGGAATAGCGCAGATAGCCGCCGGTCTCGCCGTGAATCCAGTCGCTCATGTCGATCCAGCGGCCGATTTCCTCGGGGCGCTTGCGATACCAGGGCAGGTATTCGGAGAGGTGGCCATTGCTTTCGGTGGAATAGATGCCGAAGCGCTTGAGCACGTCGATGCGGACCTTTTCGGTCTTGGAATAGACCGGATGGGCCTCAAAACCCGCGATCAGCTCGTCGGCCTCGATCTTCCGGCCCTTGGCGCGGATATCGATATACCAGGTCTGGTGGTTGATGCCCGAGCAGACATAGTCGAGCTCGCTGTCGGCCACGCCCAGCACCTGCGCGATCTGGTGGGCGCCATGCTGGACGCCATGGCAGAGGCCGACGACATTGACCCCGCCATAGAGATCGGCGGCCCAGGTGTTCATGGCCATGGGATTGGCATAATTGAGGAACAGGGCGCCCGGCTCGGCGACCTCGCGGATATCCTTGCAGAAGTCGAGGATGACCGGAATGTTGCGCTGGCCATAGAGAATGCCGCCGGCGCAGATCGTGTCGCCCACGCATTGATCGACGCCATATTTGAGCGGAATGGAAATGTCGGTGGCGAAGGCTTCGAGGCCCCCCACCCGCACGCAGCTCATGATGTAGCGCGCCCCGGTTATGGCGGCGCGGCGGTCGGTGGTGGCGCTCACCTTGGCGGGCAATTTGTTGACGGCGACAATGGTCTCGATGACCTGCCGGACCATGTCGAGATTATGCGGATTGATGTCGGTCAGCGCGAATTCGACCTCGGCGAATTCGGGCACCATGAGCAGATCGGAAATGAGCGTTTTGGTGAAGCCGATCGAGCCGGCGCCGATGATTGCGACTTTGAATGACATCAAATCCTCCCGATGCGCCACGGGGAAAGGGCGCCGATCCATTGCTAGCGCGGGGCGGCCGGAGGATGGTAGAGAAAGCTTGTGCGACATCGGGTAATTTTGTGCTCTCCCATCTCATCGACCATGGCCATGACATTCGCGTGCTGGACCTCGCCAAGGCGCCGGTGCCGCTGCATTGCATGGCGGTGAGCGCCGGCTATGAGCAGCGGCGGAACGAGGTCTATTCCTGGGACGGATTGCAGCGCGGCACCTCGCCCTTCGTCGTCATCCAGCACACGTTGTTCGGCGAGGGTCGGCTGGATTTCGCCGGCATGCGCCACCGGCTGCTGCCGGGCCAGACCATGGTTCTGACCATGCCGCATGCGCATCGCTACTGGCTGGAGCGGGGCGGGCATTGGGAATATTTCTGGATGGTGCTCAACGGCCAGGAGACCTTGCGGCTGGTGCGCGAGATCATCGCGGCGCGCGGGCCGATCCTGCGGCTGCCGCCCGCCATCATCGACCGGCTGGCCGGGGCCTGCCTGACCCTGATGGACAGGGCGCAGATCGGGCGCGGCGAGGCCTCCAGCGCCGCCTATGCGGCGGTGGCTGCGCTCTATGACGGCGCCTTTGCCGATGCGGTGGAGAGGGGGCCGGAGCGGCCGGCCGCCCTGCAACGGGTGGCGCTGCATGTGGAGACCAATCTGTCCGCCGCCCTGCAGGTGGAGCAATTGGCGGCCATTGCCGGCATGAGCCGGGCGCATTTCGTGCGGCAATTCAGCGCCGGTTTCGGCATGCCGCCATCCGAATGGGTGCTCAGGCAAAGGCTGGACCGCATCGAGCGCCTGCTGGTCGCCACCGATATGAGCGTGGCCGCGATCGCCCGGCTCACCGGATTTTCCAGCGCCAATTACCTCGCCAAGACCTTCCGCCGCGCCCGCGGCACCGCGCCGCTGCAATTCCGGCTGAGCCGGCGCGGCGCGGGGTGAGGCGCCACGATGCCCGTCCGGCCCGCCGGCAAGAAAGAGCGCGAAGCGATCCGAGCAACGGGGATTGTCGTCGAACTGACATGGAAGTGTAGTCGGAACGCCACGTGGATGCCGTAGCAGCCCCTCGTTCTTGCACCAACGGGGCGCTCACATGCCGATCTCTCGCACTTTCACCACCCGCTTCACCAAGGCCGCGCTGGCGCTGCTGCTGGCGACGAGTTCGCCGCTGGCCATGGCGCAGGACCGCCCCGACCTGGTGGTCGGCGTCGCCGATCTGCCGGCCACGCTGGAGCCCGGCAAGGAGCTGTCCAATGTGGGCACCCGCGTCAATTACAGCATTTTCGACACGCTGATCCGCCGCGACTTCCTTTCGGCCGAGGGCGGCGGCGGCTCGACCCTGGTGCCGAGCCTGGCGACGCGCTGGACCCGGATCGACGACCGCACCCTGGAGGTGACGCTGCGCGACGACGTGACCTTCCACAATGGCGCCAAGCTCACCGCCGAAGACGTGGTCTTCACCTTCTCGCCCGAACGCCTGAGCGGGGAAAATGCGCTGCTGCCCGAAGGACCAGCCTATTTCTCGGTGCTCGAAGCGGTCGAGGCCATCGACGACACCACGCTGCATTTCATCACCAAGGGGCCCGATCCGCTCTTGGAACAGCGTCTGGCCTCCTGGGCCTCCTGGATCGTCAACAAGGCCGATTGGGAAGCCAAGGCCGCTGAAGATGGCGGCGTGCCGATGTTCCCGGTGGGCACCGGCCCCTATATGCTGGACAGCTATCGCGCCGACGAAGCCATTCGGCTGGTGGCCAACGACGCCTATTTCGGCGGCACCCCCACCGCCGCCTCGGTGACCTTCCGCGAGGTGCCCGAGCCCTCCACCCGCGTGGCGGGCCTGGTCTCGGGCGAATTCGACATCATCACCAATGTGGCGCCGGACCAGATCGACCAGATCAATTCCTATGACGATATCGAGACCCGCTCGGTGGTGCTCGCCAATTCGCATGTGCTGGTCTACAACGTCGCCGATCCGGCGCTGAGCGATGCGCGCGTCCGCCAGGCGATGAACCTGGCCATCGACCGCGAATTGTTGAACCAGGCCCTGTGGGGCGGCCAGGCCGTGGTGCCGAACGGGCACCAATATCCCGAATTCGGCGACATGTATAATCCCGACCATGTCGGGGTCGAATACGATCCGGACCGCGCCAGGGCGCTGCTGGAAGAAGCCGGCTATGACGGCGCGCTGATCCGCTACACCACCCAGCCGCATTATTATCTCAACGCGCTGCCGGCGGCGCAGGCCATCATCGAGATGTGGAAGGCCGTTGGCCTCAATGTCGAGCTCAACGTGGTGGAAAGCTTTTCGGGCGTCGACTTCAAGACGCTGCAGGTGCGCACCTGGTCCAATTCCACCCGCTATCCCGATCCCGTCGGGGGCTTGTGGAACCTCTGGGGTCCGTTCGGCAGCCCGCAGCGGACCAATCAGAGCTGGATCGGCACCGAAAATCTCGAGCGCTTCAACGCATTGGGCGCCATCCTCGAAAGCACGGTCGCGCTGGAGCCGCGCCAGCAGGCGGCCTGGGAAATGCTCGATATCTGGAAAGAGGACGCGCCGGGCACCGTGCTCTACCAGCCGCTCGAAACCTATGGCGTGGCCAAGGACGTGAACTGGCAGCCCTACACGTTCTACTACATGGACCTGCGCCCCTATAATCTCAGCTTCGACGCCGAATAATGGCGGGCCTAGCACTCGAGGCGAGGGGCGGCATCGATGCCGCCTCTCAGCCAAAGGCGGGCATCGAGCCGGTGCTGCGGATCGCCGATCTCCGCGTCTCGGCCGGGCCGGTGGACTTGGTGGAGGCGGTCGATCTGTCCGTCATGCCAGGGGAAACGCTGTGCCTGGTGGGCGAAAGCGGCTGCGGCAAGAGCCTTACCTGCATGGCGGCGCTGGGCCTGCTCGATGACGGGCTGAAAGCCAGCGGCTCGGTGCGCCTGTTCGGCACCGAAACGCTTTCGGCGCCGGAGCGCGTCATCAATGCCATTCGCGGTCGCGCAGCCACGATGATCTTCCAGAACCCGATGGCCGCGCTCAACCCGGTCAAGCGGGTCGGCACCCAGATCGCCGAGGCGATCCGCGCGCATACCGATCTGCGGGGCGGCGCCATCGACCGGCGGGTCAGCGAATTGCTGGAGCAGGTCGGCATTCCCAAGGTGGAGCGCCACAAGCTCTATTATCCGCACCAGCTTTCGGGCGGCATGTGCCAGCGGGTGATGATCGCCATGGCCCTGGCCTGCAAGCCCAAGCTGCTGATCGCGGACGAACCGACCACGGCGCTTGACGTGACCATCCAGGCGCAAATCCTGCGGCTGTTGCGGGACCTCCAGGCCGAGCTGGGCCTGGCCATCGTCTTCGTTACCCATGACCTGGGCGTGGTGGCGGAAATCGCCGACCGCGTGGCGGTGATGTATGCTGGGCGGATCGTGGAAACCGGGCCGGTCGATACGCTGTTCGTCGATCCGCGCCATCCCTATACGCGGGCGCTGATGGCCTGCCGCATCGGCTTCAACCGCGAGCCCGGCACGATGCTGGACGCGGTCAAGGGCACGGTGCCGGCCCCCTCTTCGCGTCCCGAGGGCTGCAATTTCGCGCCGCGCTGCCCGCTGGCCGATGCGCGCTGCGCCGTCGAACCGGCTTTGGCCGGGGACGAATCGCGGGCCGTGGCCTGCCACAGGACCGGAGCCCTGGCGCCATGAATGCGAGCCCCACAACAGGCCTCGTCGCCCGCAACCTGGTGCAGACCTATGCGACCGGGCGGCGGCTGTTCGGCCCGGCCGAAACCTTCCGCGCGGTGGATGGGGCCAGCTTCGAGATCGCCGAAGGCGAGACGCTGGGCATTGTCGGCGAAAGCGGCAGCGGCAAGTCGACGCTGGGCCGCATGGTGGCCGGCATCGAGGCCCCGACCAGTGGCAGCATCTCGTTCTGGGGCAGTCATTATGCGCCGCTGGGCTCGGCCGCGTGGCGGCAGCAGCGCCGGCAGGTGCAGGTGGTGTTCCAGAACCCGGCCGCCGTGGTCGATCCGCGCTGGACCATCCATGCGCAGGTGCGCGAGGCGCTGACCACGCATGAGGTTCTGGCCCGTTCGGAAGCCGACGACCGGGCGCAGGACATGCTGGCCCTGGTGGGGCTGGGCAATATGGGCCAGCGCCTGCCGCATCAATTGTCGGGCGGGCAATTGCAGCGCGCGGTGATCGCGCGGGCGCTGGTGCTGCATCCGCGGCTGGTCATCTGCGACGAGGCGGTGAGTGCGCTCGACGTTTCGGTGCAGGCGCAGATCGTCAATCTGCTGCTGGAGCTGCGCGAGCGGCTGAAGCTGTCGCTGATGTTCATTTCGCACGACCTTTCGGTGGTCCGCCATATCAGCCACCGCGTCGGGGTGATGCATGCGGGCAAGCTGCTGGAAATCGGCGATGCGCGGACGCTCTTTGCGGCGCCGCGGCACGATTATACCCGCAAATTGCTGGCGGCCATTCCCGCCGATACGCCGCGCCAGCGCCGCCAACGCGACCTCACGACCTTCGCCGGATCATGACCAGGGTTTTTATGACATGAAGATCATCGCGCATCGCGGCGACAGCGCCCATTTTCCCGAAAACACGCCGGCAAGCTGGGACGGCGCCTATGCGGCCGGCGCCTTCGCCATCGAGACCGATATCAGGCTCTCCAGCGACGGCGTCTGCGTCTGCGCCCACGATCCCGATCTCGACCGGCTGTTCGGCCGTTCCGAGCCGGTGAGTGCGCTGCCCTTCGGCGAACTCACGGGCCTGGCCAACGCGCAGGGCGGGCGCATCGCCCCGGCGGAAGAGGCGCTGGCCTATGCGGCGGCGGGCAAGCCGGTGCTGCTCGATATCAAGGACGAGAGCGGCCCGGCACTGGAAAGGCTGTGGCAGACCATTGTCGACAGCGTGCCCGCCGCGCAGCGGGGCCGGATCTGGGCGGGATGCCACGGCCTCGACGCCGTCCGCTTCTTTGCCGGGACCGACGCGGTGAACATTCTCGGCTTCATCCCTTCCCCCGACGATGCCGTGACCTTCTGGGCGGCTGGGGCGACGATTATCCGGCTGTGGGAGCGGGACGTGTCGGCAGAGCGGGTGGCCGAATTGCGCGGGCTGGGCGCGGAAATCTGGGCCACCACGGGTGGCCCCGGCACGGCTTTCCCCGGCGGCGACACTTCGGCGGCGAACCTCCGGCAATTGGCGCGGACCGGTGTCGCGGGCGTGCTGGTCAACGACGTCAAGCTGGCCGTGGACATCATGGAGACGATGAAATGAACAAGGGATCGACGCTGTTGATCACCTTCGACGGGCTGCGCCGCGATCGCGCCAGGGCCGATTTGATGCCGAACCTCGCCCGGTTCATGGAAGAGGGCAGCGATTTCATCAATTCCCGCTCGATCTTTCCCAGCGAGACCCGCGTCGCCGTCACCTCGACCATGACCGGCTGCCCGCCGGGCGGCCATGGCGTGGTCGCCAATCAATTCATCCATGCGGTGCGTCCCGAGGGCCTGTTCCGCACCTCGGAATGGGAAGATCTGGAGCTTGCGGCGCAAGCCGGGCAATTGCTCGACCGCGAGACCATGGGCCAGCGCCTGGCCAGAGCTGGCCGCAGCATGGCCGTGGTCAGCACCGCCACCAAGGGCGCGTCGCGAATGATGAATTCGAGCGCCCATGCCCTGGGCCAGCCGGTCTTTTCCATGCATGGCGTCCCGGTTTCGAGCCCGGACCTGCATGATGCGGTGCTGGCCCAACTCGGGCCGATTCCCGAGGCCGGCGCGCCGAACGGGGCCCGCATGGATTATGCGACCCGCGCCCTGATCGAGGTGGTCTATCCGCGCCACGAACCCGATTTCTGCGTGTTCTGGATGAACGAGCCGGACACGAGCTCGCATCGCTTCGGCGTCACAGCGCCGGAAACCGAAATGGCGCAGCGCATCTGCGACGACAATTTCGGGCGCATTCTCGAATGGTGGCGCGCCGGGAACGGGCCGGAGAACATCGTGGTCATGTCCGATCACGGCCAGATCACCGGACGCCGGCAGCTCGCAACGCTCGATATCATCCCCGCCGCATTCGGGCGGGCCGCCATCGGCTCGTTCAGCAGTCTCTATCTCGACGACCCGAGCGATGACGGCAAGGCGCGGGCGGTCGATTGGCTGGTGCAGCAGGATTTCTGTGGCCTGGTCTTTGCGTCGGCGGAAAACGGGGAAGCGATAGCGGGCGCCCTGCCCTGGGCCGCCGTGCGCAACGACCATAAGCGCGGCGCCGATGTGGGGTTCACGCTCCGGTCCAGCGACAGCTCGGACATTTGGGGACCCGATATCGATGCCTGTCTGTTCGCGGCCTGGATTTCGGCCGGCGGCGGCATGCATGGCGGGCTCAATCGGGGCGAGCTTTCCACCGTCCTGGCGGCGCAGGGTCCGGCCTATCGCGCCGGCTTCGTCTCGGAGACGCCGTGCTGGCTGCCCGATATCGCGCCCACCATCCTCACGTCCATGGGCCTGCCGCTGGACGGCACGGAAGGCCGGCCGCTGGTGGAGGCCCTGGTGGGCGAAGACCCGCGCTTCGGCGTGGCGCCGGCGGTGGAGACACGGACATTGCGGGCCGAGCATCGCGGCCATCAACACTATCTGCGTCAATGGGTGATCGCGGGCCAAACCATCGTCGATTGCGGCTGGACCGGCGGCACGGGGGCCTGGGCGCCATGAACCTGCACTTCGTTCTCACCAAGCTGGTGCGCGGCAGCCTGACGCTGCTGCTCACCGTCAGCTTCGTCTTCATCGTGCTGCGCGCCTCGGGCGACCCGGCCCAGATCATGCTCTCGGACGAGGCCTCGCCCGCCGCCATCGCCACCTTCCGGGAACGCTGGGGGCTGGACCGGTCCTATTTCGAGCAATATCTGACCTATCTGACGGCGGTGCTGCAGGGCGATTTCGGCACCTCGTTCCGCGACGGCAGGCCGGCGCTGGACGTGGTGATGGAACGGGTGCCGGTGACGCTGCTGCTCGGCTTCACCGCGCTGCTCATCACCCTGGTGCTGGGCATTCCCTCGGGCATCGTCGCGGCCCTGTTCCGGGGAAGCTGGGTGGACCGGCTGACCATGTCCTTCACCATTCTGGGACACAGCATCCCCAATTTCTTCCTCGGCATCATCCTGATCCTGGTCTTCTCGATGACGCTGCGCTGGCTGCCCAGCTCGGGCACGGGCAGTTTCTGGCACCTGTTGATGCCGGCGCTGACGCTGGGCACGGCCGCCGCCGCCACCATCGCCCGCTTCACCCGCTCCTCCATGCTGGACGTGCTGCACCAGCCCTTCATGCGCACGGCCAAGGCCAAGGGCATCGCCCATGACAAGCGCATCCTGCGCCATGCCCTGCCCAATGCGGCCATTCCGGTGGTGACGGTGCTGGGCATGCGCATCGGCGGGCTGATCGGGGGCGCGGTGACCATCGAGACGGTGTTCGCCTGGCCCGGCCTGGGCATGCTGCTGGTCAATTCGGTGAACCAGCGCGACCTGGCCGTGGTGCAGGCCGTGGTGCTGCTCATCGCCTTCACCATGGTGGTGGTCAATCTCATGGTCGACCTGGCCTATGGCTGGCTCGATCCGCGCATCGACGTGCAGAACCGACGGGTTGCCAAGGCATGACCAGCACCGATCTTTCCGCAATGGCCCTGCCCGCAAGGCGGTTCGGCTGGCTCACCCGGCTCTGGAAATCCCGGCCCTCGCTGGTGATCGGGCTGTCGCTGGCCTGGCTCGCCCTGGTGGTGGCGATGGCGCTGTTCGCCGAATTCCTCGCCCCCTATGGCTATGCCGACCAGAGCCTGCTGAAGCGCCTGCAGCCACCGGCGGCTTTGGGCGGCCTGCCCGAATACCTATTGGGCACCGACAATCTGGGCCGCGACGTGCTCAGCCGGGTCATCTATGCCATGCGCACCAGCATTCTCATCGCTTTGATGGGCACGCTGATCGGCGCCTGCGTCGGCACGGTGCTGGGGATCGTGGCGGCGCATTTTCGCGGCTGGGTCGACGATGTCATCATGATGCTGGTGGATTTCCAGGCGGCGATCCCCTTCCTCATCGTCGCCCTGGCCGTCCTGGCCTTTTTCGGCAATAATTTCGTGCTGCTGGTGGTGCTGATCGGCCTGTTCGGCTGGGATGGCTATGCGCGTATCGCGCGGGGGCTGGTGCTCTCTACCAATGGCCAGGGCTATGCCTTTGCCATCCGCACTCTTGGCGTGCATCCCGCAAAGGTCTACATCCGCCATGTTCTTCCCAATATGATGGGCGTCATCATGGTGCAGGTCACGCTCAATTTCCCCGAGATCATTCTGCTCGAAACCTCGCTGTCCTTCCTGGGCCTGGGCGTGCAACCGCCGGGCACCAGCCTGGGCCTGCTCTTGGGCGAGGGCCGCAATTACCTGGCCACCGCCTGGTGGATCGGCATTCCGGCCGGCGTGGTCATCTTTCTCACCACGCTCGCCATCAGCCTGGTGGGCGATTGGCTGCGCGACAGGCTCGACCCCAATCTGAAAGGCAAGCCGGCATGAATGCCTCCGCGTCGCCAAAGCGCCTCGCCTCCATCGACGAGCTGGATTTTTCCGCCGTGCTCTCCGATCTCGACGGTATCGTCTATCGCGGCGAGACGGCGGTTCCCGGCGCCATTGAGCGGTTCAATTTCTGGCGCGCGCAGGGCCTGCCCTATTGTTTCGTCACCAATAATGCCGAGAAATCGGCGGAAGCTTTCGCCGAGAAAATCCGCGGGCTCGGCATAGACTGCGCGCCCGAACAGGTGATGACTTCGGGCGATGTGGCGCTCGAGCATGTGCGCGCGCATTACGCTGCCGGCACGCGGCTCTATTGCATCGGCTCGGCCGCGCTCAAGGCGCGGATCGGCGATGCAGGGTTCGTGCTCGCCGACAAGGATGTCGAAATCGTGCTGGTGGCACTCGACCGGCAGTTCAATTACGAGATGATGAAAACCGGGCTGCGAAACGTCTTGGCGGGGGCGACGCTGATCGGCACCAATCCCGATCTCATCCGGCCGGTCGCCGATGGCTTCGAGCCCGGCGCCGGGGCTATCACCCAATCCATCGCCATCGCCGCCGGCGTCACTCCGCTCTATATGGGCAAGCCGGGGCCGGCCATCATCGAGGCGGCGCTGGCGCGGCTGGGCGTCGAGCCGGAAAGCGCCATCATGCTGGGCGACCAGCTCGATACCGACATCCTCGCCGCGCAACGGGCCAGGGTGCGGGGCGTGTTCGTGGAAACCGGCGTGCCGCTGAACCGCAAGAGCGCGGTGATTGCCGATTATCTCGTTGCGCGGCTTTAGCAAGCCGAGCGCCACTGACCTCGCCCTTCGACAGGCTCAGGGTGAGGTCTACTGAGAGGTCGGCGCCAGCGTAGCCTTCATCCGTCCAGCAGTGCCTGCATCATGCGCTTCGACGCAGCGGCATCGACCAGAACCGGCGTCGCATCGCTCACCTGATCGAGCGAGCCGATGATGGGGAGCGCCGCGAGGCGCGGGTCGGCGATGGCGCCCCTGGTGGCGGCGACCAGATCGTCGACATTGATGGTGGCGAAGGGGCGTTCGAAATAGGGACCGATCACTGGCTCGCATTTGTCGCCGATGCCATCGGCCATCTGGCGGCGGGCCAGGGCGAGATAGGCCTCGGCCAGCGCTTCGCCGCGCGCCTGCCAGTCGGCGGCCAGCAGCGCCCGTTCGAGGAGCGGGGCGAGCGTCCTGGCCAGCGGCAGGCGCGCGAAGGCGCTGCCGAACCATTTCGGATAGGGCGCATATTTGCGCTCCAAAAGGAAGGCCATGCGCATGACGTCGCGCGCCAGGCGGGCGGCGATCACCCGCGAACCCAGATCGTCGCCGACCTGGCCGGTGCGGCCGACAAAGGCCTGTTCCTCGCCGATGCGCCCCCATTGGCAGGCGATCTTGTAGAGCCAGACATCGCGCGGGAAATAGGCCAGCGCCCGCCGCACCTGCCCGAGACGGTCGTCATCATCGTGAAAGACCGCCCCGGCCGTGTAGGCGAGCAGTTTCTGTTCGGACAGGGCAAGCCATTGCAACGGGCCGAGATCGCGCACCGAACCGATGGCCAGGCGGCTTTCGAGGCTGGCCTGGATGGTGTGAATTTCGAGCCCATGGACGGCATGGCCGGCGGCGCCCGGACCGCTAGCGGGCGGATGGGGGCGGGAGCGCCAGCCGATCGGCTCGCCGAGAAAGTGCGTTGGCGCGGCATCGGCGAAGGCATCGACCAAGGGCCGTGCATATTGCGCGAAGTCGTCGGGCGAGACGAAGAGCTGCACGCGCGGGCCCCAATTGTGATCGCGCGAGGTTTCGTCATCGAAGCCGAGCAGTTCCGAGCCATAGAAGCTCAGCGCCGCCGCATGGCGCAGGCCGGGCGCGGCCTCGCTGAGCCAGGGGCGGACCACGTCGTTATAGAAGCGGCGTGAAAGCTCTATCCCCTGCATGGCTGTCCCCTCCCGTCTACGCCGACCTTATCGATGCGGCCACTTTAGAGGGTTTTGCCCAATTGCTGAAACAGCCCGCACGCGTCGATGTAAATTTCGTCGTCATTGCCGGGCTGGTCCCGGCAATCCATCTTGGGGAGGCAATGGACCACCGGGACAAGCCCGGTGGTGACGGCGGGGGGGGGGGCGCGCATCAACAGAGCGAAGCGCTTTCGAGTGGCAGCGGCCGGCCTGCCATTCGAGCATAGCTCTCATGGCCTAGACCGCTAAAATCGCTCCACTGGAGCGATTTTGCCGCATCGCGGCCGCGGGCTAGACGTCCAGATTGCTCACATTGAGCGCATTGTCCTGGATGAAGTCGCGGCGCGGCTCGACCAGGTCGCCCATCAGGGCGGTGAAGATCTGGTCGGCTTCGTCGGTCTGGTCGATCTCCACCCGCAGCAGGGTGCGGGCATTGGGATCGAGCGTGGTTTCCCAGAGCTGTTCGGCATTCATCTCGCCCAGGCCCTTGTAGCGCTGCAGGGAAACGCCCTTGCGGCCGGCATCGGTCACCGCCTTGAACAGGGTCGAGGGGCCGTAAATGTTGATCGTCTCGCCCTTGCGGGTCAGGGTGGGCACGCCGCCGAACAATTCGTCCAGCCGCTCGGCCAGGGCCCGCAGCTTGCGGGCATCGGCGCTTTGCAGCAGGGCGCGGTCGATCTGATGCGTCTCGGTGACGCCGCGCACCGTGCGCGAAAAGGCCAGGGCTTCGTCCTCGGTGATGGCGCCGGTCCAGCCGCGCTCCAATTCGTCGGAAATGCGGTCCAGCCGATTGGCGACGCGCGTCAGCGTCTCGGCGCTCCTCGCCGGATCGGCCATGGCGTCGGCATCGAGCCCGCCGACAATGGCGGCCTGTTCCACCAGGTTGCGATTGTAGCGGGTATTGAGATTGTTGATCGCCTTGGTGATATCGCGCGCCTGCTGGAGAATGCCCAACAGGTCGTGACCGGCATGCTCGGCCCCGTCGCGCGTCTTAAACACGGCGTCTTCCAGCCCGCCCTGGAGCAGGTAATCCTCCAGCGCTTCCTCGTTCTTGAGATAGAGCTCGGAGCGGCCGCGGGTGGCTTTGTAGAGCGGGGGCTGGGCGATGTAGATATGGCCGCGCTCGATCAATTCGCGCGTCTGGCGGTAGAAGAAGGTCAGGAGCAGCGTGCGGATATGGGCGCCGTCCACGTCGGCGTCGGTCATGATGATGATCTTGTGGTAGCGCAGCTTGTCCGGATTGAATTCCTCGCGGCCGATGCCGGTGCCGAGCGCGGTGATCAGCGTGCCGACCTGGTCGGAGGAGATCATGCGGTCGAAACGGGCGCGCTCAACATTGAGGATCTTGCCGCGCAGCGGCAGCACGGCCTGGTTGGAGCGGTCGCGGCCCTGCTTGGCCGAGCCACCGGCCGAGTCACCCTCGACGATGAAGATTTCGCTTTTGGCCGGGTCGCGTTCCTGGCAATCGGCGAGCTTGCCGGGCAGGGAGGAGATTTCCAGCGCCCCCTTGCGGCGGGTCAGTTCGCGCGCCTTGCGCGCGGCCTCGCGGGCGGCGGCGGCTTCCACCACCTTGCCCACGATGGTCCTGGCTTCGTTGGGATGCTCCTCGAACCATTGGCCGAGCTTCTCGTTGACGATGTTCTCGACCACGGGGCGGACTTCGGAGGAGACCAGCTTGTCCTTGGTCTGCGAGCTGAACTTGGGGTCCGGCACCTTGACCGAGAGCACGCAGGTCAGGCCCTCGCGGGTATCGTCGCCGGAAAGCTCGACCTTTTCCTTCTTGGCGATGCCCGAGGAGGCGGCATAGCCGGTGACCTGGCGCGTCAAGGCGCCGCGCAGGCCGGCCAGATGCGTGCCGCCATCGCGCTGGGGGATGTTATTGGTGAAGCAGAGCACGTTCTCGTGGTAGCTGTCGTTCCATTGCAGCGCCACTTCCACGGTGATCCCGTCCTTTTCCGAGCGCATGGTGATCGGCGTGTCGATCACCGGCTGCTTGGACTTGTCGAGATAGCGGACGAAGGCCTCGAGGCCGCCTTCGTAGAAGAGCTCGATCTCGACCGGCTCGGGATGGCGCCGATCGGCCAGGAGGATGCGGACGCCGGAATTGAGGAAGGCCAGCTCGCGCAGGCGGTGCTCCAGCGTCTTGAGGTCGAATTCCACCATGGTGAAGGTTTCGGTGGAGGGCAGGAAGGTCACCGCAGTGCCCGAGCGCCCCTCATATTCGCCCACGATCTTGAGCGGCGCATCGGCCACGCCATGGGTGAAGCTCATCTCGTGGATCTTGCCGTTCTGGCGGATGGAGAGCTTGAGATAGACCGAGAGCGCGTTGACCACCGACACGCCCACGCCGTGCAGGCCACCGGACACCTTGTAGGAATTCTGGTCGAATTTGCCGCCGGCATGGAGCTGGGTCATGATGACCTCGGCCGCCGAAACGCCTTCTTCCTTGTGGATGCCCACCGGAATGCCGCGACCATTGTCGGTGACGGTCACCGAGCCATCGGCATTGAGGGTCACGGTCACCAGATCTGCATGGCCGGCCAGGGCCTCGTCGATGGCGTTGTCCACCACCTCATAGACCATGTGATGCAGGCCCGAACCGTCGTCGGTATCCCCGATATACATGCCCGGGCGCTTGCGCACGGCATCGAGGCCTTTCAGCACCTTAATGCTGTCGGCGCCATATTCGGTGGGGATCGGGTTTTCGCTGTCGCTCATAGGGTCCGAATCAGTCGTTAAAACTCAAGTTCCGTTCTAGCGGAATGGGGTGGAAACCCCAAGGAAATTGGCCGTTTCCGGCGGCTTTAGATGGGCATAAGCCCCCCGGCTTGAAAGCGCGGCACCGGGTAAAACCGACCCGGCGGCAGGCTGCGCCCTATTCCCGCGCCAGGCGCCCGTCGCGCACCGCGATCCGTTGCGCCCGGTCCTCCAGCGCCTCGAACAGGACCGGGTCGGTGCCGGTGAGGAAACATTGGGTTTCCAGCCCATCCAGCGCCTGGAACAAGGCCTTTCTGCGGTCCGGATCGAGATGGGCGGCGATCTCGTCCAGCAGGAGAAACGGCACGATGCCGGTGCGCAGGCGCACCAGCCGCGCATGGGCAAGGATCAGGCCGATCAGCAGCGCCTTCTGCTCGCCGGTCGAGCCGAGGGCGGCCGGCATGGATTTCTGCGCATGGACGACCTCGAGATCGACCCGGTGTGGTCCTGATGTGGTGCGTCCGGCGGCGCGATCAAGGCCGCGCAATGCATGCCAGCGCTGCGCCAGGAGGCTTTCCAGTTCCGCCGAGGTGGCGGGCTCGGCCACATCCTCGAATAACGGGGTCAGCGACAGCAGGGCCGCCGGGAAATTGGCGTCTTCGAGGCTCTCGGCGATCAGCGCCTGGAGCGAGACGAGACTGTCGGTGCGGTTGAGATGCACCGAGGCGCCCAGTTCGGCCATCTGTGCCTCGACCGCCGTGAGCCAGCGCGGATCGCCTTCCTCCTCCAGGAGCCGGTTGCGCTGGCGCATGGCCTTTTCGAAATCGGAAACGGCGGCGGAATGGGCGGGAATGAGCGTGGTCACCAGCCGGTCGAGAAAGCGCCGCCTTTCCCCCGCCGGGCCGGAAAACAGGCCATCCATGGCCGGGGTCAGCCAGAGCACGCGCAGATAATCGCTCATCGCCTCGATGGAGCGGGCATTGGCGCCGTTGATGCGCACCCGCCGCCCGCCATCGGGCAGCGCCCCGGTGCCGATATCGGCGGGGCCGCTATCGGTCTCCACACTGGCGGCCACCGCCCAGTTGAGGTCGGAGCCATGGGCCTGGAGCGTATCGAAACTGGCCCCGCGCAATCCGCGCCCCGGCGAGAGCACGGAGATGGCCTCCAGCAGATTGGTCTTGCCCGAGCCATTGGGCCCGGTCAGCACCACATGGCGCTGGTCGAGATCGAGCGCCGCGGCGGCGTAATTGCGGAAGGCGGTGAGGCGGAGGCGGGAAATGTGGCGGATCATCGGAAAGGCCCCCCTCACCCGGCCCTGCGGGCCGACCTCTCCCCCAAAGGGAGAGGTGCTGCTGCGCAGCATCGACGCGCGCCTTCACCTCTCCCTGGGGGGAGAGGTCGCCGCGAAGCGGCGGCTGAGGGGGCCTTCATGACGGGCAGAATATCCGGGCCCTGCGCGCATGGCGCTCCGGGCGTTCGGACCTTAAATCGCGCCACTGGCGCGATTTCCCCTGGCGGGACGGTCCTCACACCCGCATCGGCATCAGCACGTAGAGCGCGTTGGCCTCGCCCTCTTCGCGCACCAGGGTCGGCGAATTGGCATCGTTGAACAGGAACACCGCGTTTTCCGAGCGAATCTGGGAAATGATGTCGAGCAGATAGCGGGCATTGAAGCCGATCTCGAAGCCGTCGGTATCGAAATCCACCGCCACTTCCTCGCTGGCGGTGCCGTGATCGGGATTGGTGACGGAGAGTTCGAGCAACCCGTTCTGCGCCGAGAGCTTGACCGCCTTGCCGCCGCGATCGGAGGCGATGGTGGAGACGCGGTCCACAGCGATGGCGAAGCCGGCGCGGTCGACCAGCATCTGCTTGTCGTTGTTCTTGGGCGTCACCCGGTCGTAATCGGGGAAGGTGCCTTCGATGAGCTTGGAGAGCAGCACCACGGTGCCGACGGTGAAGCGGATCTTGGTGTCGGAAACTTCCACATGCACGTCGCCGTCGACGCCATCGAGCAGCTTCTGCACCTCGCCGACGGTCTTTTTCGGCACGATGATGCCATGCATGCCCTCGGCGCCGGCGGGCGCGGCGATTTCGGCGCGGGCCATGCGGTGGCCGTCGGTGGCGACGGCGCGGAACAGGCTGCCGGTAGCGGAATTCTCGACGGCATGGAAATAGATGCCGTTGAGATAATAGCGCGTCTCCTCGTTGGAGATGGCGAATTGGGTGCGCTCGATCAGCTCGCGCAGGGAGGCGGCGGCGATATCGAATTCATGCGCGAAGGCGCCGGATTTGAGATCGGGGAAGCTGTCGGGGCTGAGGCAGGCGAGATTGAAGCGCGAGCGGCCGGAGGTGAGCACCATGTTCTCGCCGCCATCGGTCTCCAGCCGCACCTCGGCGCCATCGGAGAGCTTGCGCACGATTTCGTAGAGCGTATGGGCCGGCACGGTGGTGGAGCCGGGGGTCGAGACCATGGCCGGCACGCTCTCGGTCACCTCGATATCGAGGTCGGTGGCGCGCAGCTCCACGCGGTCGTCGGCAGCCTTGAACAGGACGTTGGCCAGGATGGGATAGGTGTTCCGGCGTTCGACCACCCGATGCACATGGCTCAGCGACTTGAGCAGATGATTGCGTTCGAGCGTGACTTTCATTTCTCACCCTATTCCTGGCACTCGATAGCCATGCCGAGAGACGACAGGCCCCCGGCGAACCGGGCTTGGACATTTACAATTCGGTGGCCAAAAGGCAAGGGCGGCGGGCCGCTCGGGCGCGCTTTGCACAAGGCTTGATGGTGCAACCCCGGCATGGGCTCCACGTTGAGGTGGCAATCTAGCCATGGAGGGCGCCATGCCCGGTAAATCGATCTGGACCCGCTACGGATATGCCTGGGTCACCCTGGGGTTTTTCGCCTTTTCCATTCTCGGGCACTGGCTTTTCGGCTGGTTCGCCTTTGCCGGCGACCAGCTCAGCCATGGCCAGGCGCCGCAGGTCGGCCCCTATGTGGTGGAAATGCTGCGCGACACGTTCGAGAACTGGCAGTCCGAATTCCTGCAATTGCTCTGGCAGGTGGGGGGCCTGGCCATCCTGCTGCATGTGGGCTCGCCGCAATCCAAGGAGGGCGACGACCGCATGGAGGCCAAGATCGACGAAATCCTCAAGCGCGTCGATCCCCGGGAGGGCGAGGCGATCATCAACGAGTTGGACGAGGCCTATGCCGGCCGGCATACGGACGCGCAATACCGGCAGAGGGCGGAAAGGCGGGAGTGACCGGGGCCTGCAGATAAAGCGCAAGGGCGGCGGCGCGTTTGGTGACCCCGATCTATGGATCAGCCTGCGAAATGCACCTTGATGGCGAAGCGCTCGGCCGGATCGGCCCCCAGCGCGTCAAAGCCGGTAAAGGGCGCGCAGCGCTGGACGGCGCGAATGACGCTTTGCGTAAGTGGTTCGAGCCGAGTTGCAGATTTCTTGGATTCGAGGGCAACGCTCGGCGGTGCATCGAGGCTACCATCGCCAAGCAGCGTCAGATCGATGCTGATGCGCTGTCCCTCAAAGCCTGGGGGCAGGTTCCAGCAGCGCTGCAATTGCTGCTGGACCAACGCGCGCAACGCCGTCTCATCGGCCGCCTGAGCCGGGATCAGCGCCAGGCTGATCGCGACACTCGCGGCAAGGATGCGCAGGACAGACAAACCGGTCCTATTCTTCCAGCATGCGCTTGAGGAGTTCGATTTCCTGGCCCAGTTCCAGATCGTCCTTGATCATCTGTTCCACCTTGCGCACCGAATGGAGCACGGTGGTGTGATCGCGGCCGCCGAAGCGCCGGCCGATTTCGGGCAGGGAGCGGGCGGTCAGCGCCTTGGCCAGATACATGGCGATCTGGCGCGGCCGCACCACGTCGCGGGAGCGGCGGGCCGAGAGCAGCTCGTTGCGCGGCACCTTGTAATGGCGGGACACGGCCTTGAGGATGTCCTCGATGCGCACGCGCTTGGCGTCGCGGGCCCGGATCAGGTCGGCCAGGGTCTTTTCGGCCAGGGGCACGGTGATCAATTCGCCGGTGAGCTGGTTGGCCGCGACCAGGCGGTTGACCGCGCCGTCGAGATCGCGGCCATGGCTGACCACGGCGCGGGCGATGTAGTCGATGACGGCGGTGGGGAATTGCATGCCGAAGCGGGCATTCACCTGCTCGGCGCGGCGCTGCACGATATCGCGGCGCAGATCGAGATCGAAGGTGGAGATCGGCACGACCAGCCCGCCCGAGAGCCGCGAGCGCACGCGCTCATCGAGCATTTCGAGATCGCGCGGCGGCGCGTCGCCGGCCACCACGACCTGCTTGGCGCCTGTCAGCAGCGTGCCCAGCGTATGGCCGAATTCGGTGGCGGACTTGCCCTGGAGGAATTGCATGTCGTCGATCAAGAGCAGATCGACCCGGCGCAGCCATTCCTTGAAGCCGAGCGCCGACTGGCGCTGCACGGCGGTGATGAAATGGTACATGAAATGGTCGGCCGTCAGGTAGACGATGTTCTTGGAGGGATCGGCCTCCGACACCTGATGGGCGATGGCGTTGAGCAGGTGGGATTTGCCCAGGCCGACCGTGGAATGGATATAGACCGGATTGAAGGTCACCGCATTGTTGATCGCCGCATTGGCGATCTGCCGGGCGACGCCGAAAGCCATTTCATTGGCCGAGCCGGCCACGAAGCTCTCGAAGGTCATGCGCGGATCGATGGCGCTGCCGGAAAGGGCATCGCCCTTGCCGTTGTCGCGCACCAGTCGCGGCATGGCGGGGGCGGTGGACGGCGCGGCGCCGGCAGCTGCGGCACCCGAAGGCTGGGCCGCCGGCGTCTCGGAGATCGCCTCGGGGGCGGGCGCCAGGCGCGGCCGGGCCTGGCCGTTGACGCGCATGGTCACCTGCAGGCGTCCGGCCTCGGGCAGATCATGGCGGAAGGCTTCCAGGATGCGGTCCGCATAATGGGATTGCACCCAGGAGCAGAGGAAACGGGTCGGGGCGCTGAGATGGACCAGGTCGTCCACCAGTTCTTCCAGCTCCAGCCGCGCGAACCAGGAGGTGAAGACGTCCTCGCCGACGCTGGTTTTGAGGCGGGCCCGCACCCGGGCCCAAAGATCGCGCTGGGTTTCACCGGAACTATCGGACATGACAGGAAGATCGCCTTTTTTGGAAGAAGCAAGGGAAGCAGAACCGGCCTCGGCCCAGTCGTCTCTTCCCGCGTTCGCCTGTCGCATCATCGTTTCTAGCCCCATTCTGTTGCCCGGACGGGCCCGCAATGCCCGCCGCCTGATTGTTCTTGTTCTTCCCGCCCTGCCCGGCCCCTGACGGACCTTCGGACACGGCTTCGCCCCTGCCCCCGCCATGCGGGCGCATGCATTCAACGGCGGCCGAAGCGCCGTCTTCCTATTGACCTATCCCTTGATCCCGGCCTGACCCGGCCGGCGGTCTATCGAACGAACGCCAATTTCGATTTCACCGGCCGCCGAATGTTGCGGCCAACAAAGTCTGCATCGGCTTACTCCCCGGCGTCGCCGCCGGTACTGACCCAAACCCGGGTCCATTCTGGTCCCGGCCAGCGGTGTCGAGGATCGTTCCACCCCTCTTTTTCCCCGCCGGCCAAAGTACATTAGAGGCACGAATTTGGACCCGCAACACGTGAATCGTTGAAATAGGGGCTTGACTCCGAACTCGTCAAATCCGCACCCCGGCCCCCTGAAAAGCCCCCTCCGGCAAGGGCCTGTGACTCAAGGCAGATTCCAACACTTAGCGCCTGCCGGCATGGTGAAAAATTTATTCCGCCAGCTCCGTCCGAGCCGCTTTGCCGCACCCCGGAAACACCTCGCGCCTTCCTGGCAAACCCTTGGCCTGCCTAAAGAAAAAGCGGTGTGCATCAAACGTTCCGCGCGGACCGAAACCGTCATCGGAAAGTCATGTGACACTTGTGTGGCGAAAAAGCTTGCCCCGGCCGGGGCCAACAAAAAGGGCTCCTCGCGGAGCCCGTTTTCGTCGCTGCCGTGTCGGCCGGTTCCCGGCGCCACGGCTTCCGGCGATCAGACCGCCAGGGCCTTCACGCGGCTGTTGAGACGCGAGACCTTGCGCGAGGCCAGGTTGGCATGGACGATGCCCTTGCCGGCGGCGCGATGGATTTCCGGCTCGGCGGCCTTGAGGGCGGCGAAAGCGGCGGCGTGATCGCCGGCGGTGATGGCTTCCTCGACCTTGCGGATGAAGGTGCGCACGCGGCTGCGGCGCGACTTGTTGACCGCGGTGCGGGCGACAATCTTGCGGGTGGCCTTCTTGGCTGACGGCGTATTGGCCATGTATTCCTCTTGAGCGTCCAACCGGCCGATCCCACGCTCACGCCGAGCGCCCGAACCTGCCGGAATAAAATGAAAGCGGCGGCACGCTGCCGCCAAGTCGGTGGGTCTATAGGGGATAGGCGGGGAGGCGTCAACTGGATTCGGCCTCGGATTTCAGGCCTCACGCTCCAAATCGGAGCTCCCAACGCGCCCTGCCGTCACCACCCGGCTTGTCCGGGTGGTCCAGGCCGCCGCAAGGTGGATTGCCCGGACAAGCCGGGCAATGACGATGAACAAGGTTATCGCGCTCCCGCCATCAATGCGCCTTCTGGCAGACCGGACAATAGAAGGTCGAGCGCCCCGATTGCACGATGCGCTGCACCACGCCGGTGCAGAGCGGGGTCGGGCAGGGATCGCCCTCGCGATCATAGACGGCGAAATTGTGCTGGAAATAGCCGGCGCCCTCGACGCTGCGGAAGTCGCGGATGGTGGAGCCGCCCACCTCGATGGCGGCGATCAGCACTTCGCGCACGGCAGCGGCCAGCGCCTCCAAAGCCGGCTTGGGCGCACCATCGGCAGCGACCAGGGTACGCGCTTCGATATCGGGCAGGATATGGGCGCGATGCAGGGCCTCGGCCACATAGATATTGCCCAGGCCTGCCACCACCCGTTGGTCCAGCAGGGCCGCCTTGATCGGCGCCTTCTTGCCCTTGAAGGCCTCGGCCAGGCCCAGGGCGCTGAAATCGTTGCCCAGCGGCTCGGGGCCCAGGCCCTTGAGATAGGGGCTCTCGGCCAGATCGTCATAGAGGTCGATGAAGCCGAAGCGGCGCGGATCGGCATAGATGAGATGGCTTTTGCCATGCTCGGGATGGGTGATCTCCCAGACCATGTGGTCGTGCTTGGGCTCGGTGCCCGGCTCGTAATAGCGCGGCGGCTTGTCGATGGGATGCTCGGCGAAACGCCAGGAGCCGGTCATGCCCAAATGGCTGAGCAGCGTCCTGCCGCCGGACAGCTCCAGCAGCAGATATTTGGCCCGCCGCCCCACCTGAGTGACGAGCTGTCCTTCGAGCGCGGACTTCAGCCCCTTGGGAAAGGGAAAGCGCAGATCCTTGCGGTTGAGCGTCACCTTGTCGATGGTGGCGCCCTTGAGCCAGGGTTCCAATCCGCGCCGGACGGTCTCGACCTCGGGCAATTCGGGCATGGGTAAATCTCCTTCACCCTGCGCGCCTTTGCGCATGGGCATTTTCCGACGCCTTATATATGGTGCGGCCAATCCGTTCGACCATCGAGGTCCCGCCATGAGCCAGTCGCAAGAAACCACCCATTTCGGCGAGAGAATCGTCGCGCTCGAGGACAAGCAGGGCCTGGTCGACAAGGTCTTCCACGACGTGGCGGATCGCTACGACCTGATGAACGATCTGATGAGCGGGGGCGTGCACCGGCTCTGGAAGGACGCCATGGTGAGCGAACTGGCCCCGCCCAAGGCCGGCGGCCGGCCCTATAAGGTGCTCGACATGGCCGGGGGGACCGGGGATATCGGCGAACGCATCGTCAATCGCTCCCTGGGCTATGCCGAGGTCGTGGTCTCCGACATCAATGCCGACATGCTGCGCGTCGGGGCGGAGCGCGCCAAGACCTGGCGCTATCCCGGCCAGGTGCAGTTCGTCGAGGCCAATGCCGAGCAATTGCCCTTCGCGGACAACAGTTTCGACGCCTATACGATCGCCTTCGGCATCCGCAACGTGCCGCGCATCGAAAAGGCGCTGGGCGAGGCGCATCGCGTCCTCCGGCGCGGCGGCCGCATCCTGGTGCTGGAATTTTCCCAGGTTGACCTGCCGGGCTTCGACGCACTCTACAAGCTCTATTCCGACCGCGTCATCCCGCCCATGGGCCGGGTGGTGACCGGGGATGCCCAGCCCTATCAATATTTCGTGGAATCGATCCGCAAATTCCCCGATCCGGCGCGCTTCTCGTCCATGCTGTCCGGCGCCGGCTTCAAACGCGTGAAGCACCAGAGCTTCACCGGCAATATCGCGACCCTGTTCTCGGGCTGGAAGATTTGATGGTGCAGGGGCGTCTCCAGGCACGATGCGGCACCCTCCCCCTCGCGGGGAGGGTTGGGGTGGGGGGAGTCCCACGCTCTGCCTTCGCGCCTGTCCACACCCCCCTCCCATCCTCCCCCGCAAGGGGGGAGGTGCCGCATCGAGATCGCGACGCTTCCGGAGCCATTCTATAATGTCCATCGGTTCCACCTTCCGCCTGATCCATGCCGGCTGGGTGCTGGCGCGCGAGGGGGCGCTTTCCATCCTGCCGGCGGAATCGCTGCCGCCGATGATGAAATTCGGCATCGGTCTCGGCCGGCTGGTGGAGCGCCGCTCCGTGCGCAAGACCGGTTCCATCGAACGGCTAATGCGGCCCTGCACAAGCTGGGCCCCAGCTTCGTCAAGTTCGGCCAGACGCTGGCCACGCGGCCCGACATTGTCGGGGTGCAGGCGGCCGCCGATCTCTCGGGCCTGCAGGACCGCATGCCGCCCTTCGATC
>Ga0160493_100192_pt1 | contig 26734 bp, 29 predicted proteins | sample DID2MG_2_FD_108262 | JGI IMG/M metagenome (GOLD analysis project Ga0160493, IMG submission 108262) | Enriched soil microbial communities from UW Madison campus, WI, USA - DID2878_E24_FP2 MG | ecosystem: Environmental > Terrestrial > Soil > Unclassified | place: USA: Madison, Wisconsin | collected... | reverse complement strand
GGGTGGAGATGGGGTTGCAACGATCAACCGTCCGGCGACAGTCGGGAGGCCTCTGCATCGTTAACGGAGGCTGGGTCCGGGGATGGGAAATTCCGGTGAGAGCGGCCCTAGGAAACCCCCTGCCGGAAATCCCGACGCCCCGAGACGGATTGCGTCTCGTTTTTAAATTCTGAGGCGGAATCCGTCTCGGGGCTTCCATCGACGTTCCAAACCCGGAGGTTTTTATGCCGTCCGGCACTTCGGCACGCATCAGCGCTGCGGAAGGCTCATTGACATCGCGGAGACCGTCACGGCACCAAATTAAGCGCCCTTCATCTTCCGCTTCAGCGGTTCGAGCGCATGCATATAGCGCCCCAGATCCTGCTCGATGCGCTGCGCGGCGCGGGCGGCCAGGTCGGGCGATTGCCGCGCCAGTTTCAAAAAGGCGCTGCGCGGCACGAACAGCAATTCGCAATCGGTGACGGCGGTGAAGGTCACCGGCCGCGGCTTGTCGAGAATCAGTGCGGTGGGGGAGATGACGCTGCCCGGTTCGCTCAGGGCATAGGGCTTGCCGGCCTCGGCGCCCTCGTGCCGCGCCTTGACCGTGCCCTCGATCAGCACATAGGCGCCCTGCGGCACGTCGCCGGCCTTGTATATGACCGCATCGGCCTCGACATGCTGCCGGTCGCCGGCAAAGCCGAGCATGCGCAATTGCTCATCGTCGCAGATGTCGAAAAATTCGGCCCGGGCCAGCACCCCGGCCGCATCGTCCATTCTCATCAGAACCAGCCCGCATGCGCTGGGCGGACCGGCCAGGGCCATGCCCCCACCACGATCACGCCGCCAAACCAGGGCCGCCCGCATCGCGCCGGCGGCCTTGGGCACAGCTATAAGTCAGTTCGGGCCGGAAATGAACAGCAAGCCCCCTTAATCAGGGGACAAGCCGATAGCCGCCATCCTCGGTGACCAGCAGGCGCGCATTGGAGGGATCGCGCTCGATCTTCTGCCGCAGCCGGTAGATATGGGTTTCCAGCGTATGGGTGGTGACGCGATTATTGTAGCCCCAGACCTCCTTGAGCAGCACGTCGCGGGTAATGGTCTTGGGGCCCTGCCGGTAGAGATATTTGAGGATCGAGGTTTCCTTGTCGGTCAGGCGCACCTTGATCCCGTCATTGGTCTCCAGCATCTTGGCCGCCGGCTGGAAGCTGTATTGGCCGATGGTGAAGACGGCGTCCTCGCTCTGGTCGCGCTGGCGCAAGGCCGCATTGATGCGGGCCAGCAGCACCGGATAGCGGAAGGGCTTGGTGAGATAATCATTGGCGCCCGCCTCGAGCCCCTTGATCTCGTCGGCATCGGTATCGTGGCCGGTCAGCATCAGCACGGGGCTTGTATAGCCCTCGGCGCGCATCTGCTTGACGGCGTCGCGGCCGTCCATGTCCGGCAGGCCCACATCGAGGATGGTGAGTTCGATATTGTTCTCGCGCAGGACGGTCAGGGCGTCATTGGCCGTTCCGGCCTGAAGGATCTCGAAGTCCGGCTCGCCCCGGAGCTGTTCCACCAGGGTCTGGCGCAAGTCCGCGTCGTCGTCCACGACAAGGATGCGTCGCTTGTTCATTGTTTTCTCCGGTCTTTTCCGTCCCAGACCGACCAAGGTCACATTATTGCGACCCCTTTTTGGCCAGCCAATCACTTCGACGTTATTCAACGATCCGCAACGCTGAAGCCGTTGGAAAAGTTGCAGCGACCGGCTCAGGCGGGAGCGGCGCGCCGACCGAACAGCGCCGAACCCACCCGCACGGACGTGGCGCCCATGGCGATGGCAATCTCGAAATCGCCGCTCATGCCCATGGACAATCGCGTCACCTCCGCCTCCCGGCCGAGCTGGGCCAGATGCGCGAAATAGGGCCCCGGCGGCTGGCCATCGGGCGGAATGCACATCAGCCCCACGATATCGAGCCCGTGCTCGGCCCGGCAGCGGCGGACGAAATCCACGGTTTCGGACACCGCGATGCCGGCCTTCTGCGCTTCGCCGCCGATATTGACCTGCACGAAGCAGGGCAGAATCCGGCCCTGCCGGGCCATTTCCCGCGCCAGGATGCCCGCCAGTTTGTCGCGATCGACGCTCTCGATCACGTCGAACAGCTCGACGGCCTCCCGCGCCTTGTTGGTCTGCAGCGGACCGATGAGATGCAGTTCGATATCGGGATATGTCGCTCGCAGGCCCGGCCATTTCTCCTTGGCCTCCTGCACGCGGTTCTCCCCGAAGACGCGCTGCCCCGCCAGCAGGAACGGCTCGATCGCCGCTGCGGGAAAGGTCTTGGATACGGCGACCAGCTCCACCGCCGCGGGCGGCGCGCCGAAGCGGCGGCGGGCCTTTTCCATGCGATTGCGGATGTAATCGAGCGCCGTTTGGGCGCCGGCAACGCTCTCGGCCATAAGGCGGCCCCGTTTCTGTTGACCTGATGGGGGATTTCTGATGATGGTCCGGTAGCCAAAATCCCTCAAAAACGCAAGCTGAGCCGCGCCTTTGCGGCACGGGCGAGCGCCAATCTTGCAAGGACGAACAACGTGAGCGGCGAACGCTACAATCCGCGCGAAAGCGAACCGAAATGGCAGAAGGTATGGGACGAGCGCAAGAGCTTCGTCACCGCCAATGACGATCCGCGCGAGCCCTATTACGTCCTCGAGATGTTCCCCTATCCCTCCGGCCGCATCCATATGGGCCATGTGCGCAATTATTCCATGGGCGACGTGGTGGCCCGCTATCACCGCGCCCGGGGCAAGAACGTGCTCCACCCCATGGGATGGGACGCCTTCGGCCTGCCGGCGGAGAACGCCGCCATCGAGCGCGGCATGAATCCGGGCACCTGGACCCGCCAGAACATCGAGGCGATGAAGGCCCAGCTCAAGTCCATGGGCCTCTCCATCGACTGGACGCGCGAAATCGCCACCTGCGAGCCCGAATATTACAAGCACCAGCAATCCATGTTCATCGACATGATGGCGGCGGGCCTGGTGACGCGCAAGAAATCCAAGGTCAACTGGGACCCCGTGGACATGACCGTGCTGGCCAATGAGCAGGTCATCGACGGCAAGGGCTGGCGCTCGGGCGCCGTCGTGGAACAGCGCGAGCTGACCCAGTGGTTCTTCAAGATTTCCGACTATGCCGAGGACTTGCTGGAGGCGCTGGACGGGCTGACCGAATGGCCCGAGAAAGTGCGCATCATGCAGCGCAACTGGATCGGCAAGTCCGAAGGCCTGCGTCTGCTGTTCGAACTGGTGCCCAGCCCGATCACGACGGCGACCAGCGTGGAGGTTTTCACCACGCGGCCGGACACTATTTTCGGCGCCTCTTTCATCGCGCTGTCGCCCGACCATGCCTTGACCGCCGAACTGGCCAGGGACAATCCGGCTCTGGCCGAATTCGTCGCCGAATGCCATCGTCAGGGCACGGCCACCGAAACCCTGGAAAAGGCGGAAAAGAAAGGCGTGTTCACCGGGCTTTCGGTGAAGCATCCCGTCATCGAGGGGCAGACCCTGCCCGTCTATGTCGCCAATTTCGTGCTGATGGATTACGGCACCGGCGCCATTTTCGGCTGCCCGGCGCATGACCAGCGCGACCTGGACTTCGCCCGCAAATATGACCTGCCGGTCGTGCCCGTGGTGCTGCCCGACGGCGCCGACGCCGCCAGCTTCGCCATTGCCGATGAGGCGGTGACCGATCCCGGCCTGATCTACAATTCCGGCTTCCTCGACGGGCTGACGGTGGAAGCCGCCAAGAAGGCCATTGCCGAGCATTTCGCCGCCCGCAGCGTCGACGGCCAGCCGCAGGGCAAGGTGGAAGTCAATTACCGCCTGCGGGACTGGGGCCTGTCGCGCCAGCGCTATTGGGGCGCGCCCATTCCGATCATCCATTGCGAGACCTGCGGCACCATTCCCGTGCCCAAGAAGGACCTGCCGGTAGTGCTGCCCGCCGATGTCAGTTTCGACAGGCCGGGCAATGCGCTGGACCACCACCCGACCTGGAAGCACGTGAATTGCCCGCAATGCGGCGGCGCGGCACGGCGCGAAACCGACACCATGGATACCTTCGTCGATTCGTCCTGGTATTTCGCCCGCTTCACTGCGCCCCAGGCCGAAACGCCGACCATTCCCACCGTGGCCAATCGCTGGCTGCCGGTGGACCAGTATATCGGCGGGGTGGAGCACGCCATTCTGCACCTGCTTTATTCGCGGTTCTTCACCCGCGCCATGAAGGCAACCGGCCACGTCGACTTGGACGAGCCGTTCAAGGGCCTGTTCACCCAGGGCATGGTAACGCACGAGACCTACAAGTCCCCCACCGGCGAATGGGTGCCGCCCACCGAAGTGGTGGTGGAGGCCAATGGCGAGCAGCGCTCGGCGCGGCACATCCAATCCGGCGAGCCGATTGCCATCGGTTCTGTCGAAAAGATGAGCAAATCCAAGAAGAACGTGGTCGATCCCGACGAGATCGTCGCCAGCTATGGCGCCGATACGGCACGCTGGTTCATGCTGTCAGATTCCCCACCCGAGCGCGACGTGCAATGGACTGAAGCCGGCGTCGAAGGCGCCAGCCGCTTCCAGCAGCGCGTCTGGCGGCTGGTGCACGATATTCTCGCCCTGGATGAACAGTCAAAAGAAACTGTTTCCAATTCTGATGATAGTGCCCAGGGGCTGCGCAAGGCCATCCATCGCGCCGTGGCGGGCATAGGCCAGGACATCGAGGGCCTGGGCTTCAACCGCGCCGTGGCCCGCATCTACGAGCTGACCAATGCCCTGGCCAAGGCCAAGGAGGGGACGCCCGGCCCGGCCATGCGCGCTGCCCTGCGCGAAGGGATCGAGAAGCTGGTCCTGCTCATCAACCCGATGATGCCGCACCTGGCCGAAAGCTGCTGGGAAGCGCTTGGAAAACAGGGGCTGGTCGCTGACGCCAATTGGCCCGATGTCGATCCGGCGCTGCTGGTCGATGACGAGGTGGCCCTGCCCATCCAGATCAATGGCAAGCGCCGGGCGGAAATCACCGTCGCCAAGGGCACGCCCGCGGCCGAGGTGGAGGCTCTGGTCCTTGCCCTGGACGCGGTGCAGAAGGCGCTGGACGGCAAGACGCCGAAAAAGATCGTGGTCGTGCCCGACCGCATCGTCAACGTCGTCGTTTAGGCATGACGGCGCTCAAGGCTCATGAAGTGGCGCGCTTCCTGGCGCGTCCCGATCTCAGCGAGGGTATTTTCCTCGCCTATGGCCCCGATACTGGCCTGGTGCGGGAAACCGCCCAGCGCCTGATCCGGCATCTGAGCGGTGACGATCCGGCTTCGGCCAATATCACAATCTTCGACGGGCCGGACCTGGCCTCCGACCCGGCGCAATTGCTGCTGGAAGCGCGCTCCAATTCGCTGTTCGGCGGCAAGCGCATCATCCGTGTCCGCAATGCCGGCAAGGCCCTGGTCATGCCGTTGACCGAATTGCGCGACGATCCCGGCGGCGCGGCCATCGTCCTAGAGGCCGACAATCTGCCGCCACGCGACGCGCTGCGGGCACTGGTGGAAGCGGCCAAACTCGGCCGCGCTCTGCCCTGCTATCCGGATTCGGACGAAACCCTGATGGCGCTGATGCGGGAAACCTTCAACGAGGCCGGCATCCGTGCCGATTCCGACGTTATCCCCACCCTGCGGGAAATCCTCGGCAACGATCGCGAGATCACGCGGCGCGAACTGGAAAAGCTCTGTCTCTATGCCGCCGGCAGCAAGGCCCTGACCCGCGAGGACGTGCTGCTGCTCTGCGCCGACAATGGTGCTTTGGCCATGGATGCCATTCTCGACGCGACCGGCAGCGGGCACGCTGAGAAGCTCGATCTGGCGCTCAACCGCGCCCTCTCCGCCAATGTCAATCCGCAGCAATTGCTGGCCATGCTGACCAATCATTTTGCCAATCTGCGCCGCTGGCGCACGGAAATGGACAAGGGGAAGACCGCGCGAGCAGTACTGGAAGCGGTCAAGCCGCGGCCGCATTTCTCCCGCATGGCCGCCCTGGAACAGCAGGTGCGTCTATGGGGCGACAACAGCCTCGCCACGGCCAGCGAGCGGCTTTTGCAGGCCACTTCCGATTCGCGCCGGCGACCGATCCTGGCGGAAACCATATTGCGCCGCACCACGCTGGCGCTCTGCATGATTGCGGCCACCCAATAGCCTCGCCGAGCTCGGTTTCACGTGGAACAGCAATAAGTTCAGGCTCTTAGCTGGCCCGGCCCGTCAGCCGCATGCAGATATCGTCCAATTGCTCCAGCGTGCGATAGCGGATTTCGAGCTTGCCGCCACGCTCGGAATGATTGAGCGCCACGCTGAGACCCAGCGCGTCGGCCAGGCGCCGTTCCAACGCCAGAGTATCGGCATCCCGCGCCTCGCCGGCCTCGGGCGCCGGCTTGCGCCTGGGCAGATCGCGCTGCTGGCTCAGCGCCTCGGCCTCGCGAACCGAAAGACCCTTGTCGACGATCTGTCGCGCCAGCGCCGCCGGATCCTCCACCGTGATCAGGGTACGGGCATGTCCCGCCGTCAACGTGCCGCTGGCCACCATGCCGCGAACATCCTCGGGCAGGCGCAGGAGGCGCAGCGTATTGGCGACATGCGAGCGGCTCTTGCCGATCACCTGCGCCAGGTCCTGCTGCGTATAGGCGAACTGCTCGATAAGCTGGCCATAGCCCATCGCTTCTTCGAGCGGATTGAGATCGGCGCGCTGCACGTTCTCGATAATGGCCAGTTCCAGCGCTTCCTTGTCATCGACCTCGCGGATGATGACGGGAACGTCGTGCAGCCCGGCCTTTTGCGCCGCGCGCCAGCGCCGCTCGCCGGCGATCAGCTCGAAAATATTGGGATCATCGGTCGGCCGCACCAGCAGCGGCGACATCACGCCCTTTTCGCGAATCGAATTGGTCAGCTCCTCGAGCTGGTCGGGATCAAAGGTGCGGCGCGGATTGGCGCGATTGGCAATGATGAAATCCACCGGCAATCGCTTACTGCCGGAGGCGGATTCGGTGACGCGCGCGCCCTCCATCACGGCCATGTCGCCGATCAATGCCGCCAGGCCCCGCCCCAATCGCGTCGGTTTGTCGGTCATCTCGAGCTCCTAGGCTGCATTCAACCGCCGTTCCCGGCGGATCACTTCGGTGGCAAGGCGCAGATAGGCCTGGCTGCCGGCACATTTGAGATCATAGAGCAGCGCGGGCTTGCCGTAAGACGGCGCCTCGGAGAGGCGCACATTGCGCGGTATGACGGTCTCGTAGACCAGTTCACCCATTTCGCTGCGCACATCGGCCAGCACCTGCTCGGAAAGATTGTTGCGCTTGTCGAACATGGTCATGACCACGCCCTGAATGGACAGGCGCGGATTGAGCGTCGAGCGGATTTGCTCAATGGTCTGCAGCAGCTGGCTCAAGCCTTCCAGGGCGAAGAATTCACATTGCAACGGCACCAGGACGGCATCGGCGGCCACCAGGGAATTGACGGTGAGCAGATTGAGCGAGGGCGGACAATCGATGAGGATATAGCTCACCGGCTGCTCATTGATCCGCAATCCGCCTAATTCATTGAACGCATTGCGCAATTTGAAGGCGCGGTCGGCCTGACCGGCAATGGTGAGTTCGACGCCCAACAGGTCCATCGTCGAGGGGACAATGGCGACGTTGGGCACGCCGGTCATGATGGCGGCCTCGGGAACGCTCGCCTCGCCCACCAGCACATCATAGGCCGATACGCTGCGGTCCGTGCGCGAAATCCCGAGCCCGGTCGATGCATTGCCTTGCGGATCGAGGTCGACGATCAGGACACGCTCGCCGATCGCCGCCAAAGCCGTCGCCAGATTAATCGCGGTGGTCGTCTTGCCGACGCCGCCCTTCTGATTGGCCAAAGTCAAAATCCGGGGTGCCAAATTGGCCTCCGTATGCCGCTAACTCGCTGATTTCCGCTGCAGATTCGTAATCGTCAGGATCACGCCGCCCGGATCGGTGTCACTGGGCCTTATTAACACATCGTAAAGCCATTGCGCACCCGATTCGGCGAGCTCTTCAACATGTTCCCGTCCCTTGTGCAGGATGGCACGGGAATTTTCGGCAAAAAACGGCTCCATCCATTGGCACAGCTGCGGCAAACCCGCCAAAGCGCGGGAGGTGATTACGTCCGGGGCACCTGTTTCACGTGAATCAATTTCATCGCTGCGCCGCCCGATGACCAGGACATTGAGATCGAGCTCCCGCGCCACCGTCCGCAGAAAGCTGACTTTGCGCGCATTGGGTTCGACCAGGATGAACCGGCGCTTGCCGCCCTTGGCCGCAATGGCGAGCGGCAGGGCCGGAAAGCCACCGCCACTGCCGAGATCGAGAAAATCGAAATCGTCCGGCCGCGTCAGCGTCAGAACCTGCAAACTGTCGGCGAAGTGTCGCGTCCAGACTTGGTCCAATGTTTCACGTGAAACCAGATTCTGCACAACCTGCCATTTGCGCAGCAGATTGGCATAGGATTCCAGATCGGCGGCGATAGCGTCGAGGCCGCGCTCAAAATGCGGCGCATAAACGGCAATAGCGGTAAGATCGGCCATTATCCGGCCTTTTGCAGCGTGCCGCGCCGAATGATGGCCAGGAGCAGCGTGATCGCAGCCGGCGTCATGCCATCCATGGCCTGCGCCTGAGCAATGGTCTGTGGTCGCTGCTGGGAAAGCTTTTGGCGCAATTCCATGGAGAGACCGGGAATGGTCATGAAGTCGAGATCGTCAGGGATGGCCCGCTGCTCATCCCGTCGCATGCCGGCAATATCGGCCTTCTGGCGATCGAGGTAGACGGCATATTGTGCATCGATGCCGACCTGATCCAGCACGTCCCGATCGAGCGTGTAGAGTTCCGGCCAAAGCCGCTGCAGGTCAACGATATCCAGATCGGGATACGACAGCAATTCGAAGGCGCTGCGGCGGCGGCCGTCCTCGTTGACCGCCAGTCCGGCCTTGCGCGCTTCGCTCGGCGAAGCCGTCAGACGGTGCAGCAGGTGCCGGCCCTTTTCCAGCGCCGCGGCCCTCCGAGCATAGAGAGAGGCCCGCTCTTCCCCAACCAGTCCAATTTCGACACCCAGCGGCGTCAGCCGCTGGTCGGCATTATCGGCCCGCAAATGCAGCCGGAACTCAGCGCGCGAGGTGAACATCCGATAGGGCTCGCTGACGCCCCGCGTCACCAGATCGTCGATCATTACGCCCAGATAGCTTTCCGTGCGCGACAAGACCAGAGCCGGCGCGCCCTTCGCCGCCAAGGCCGCATTGGCGCCGGCCAGCACGCCCTGCGCGCCGGCTTCTTCATAGCCTGTCGTGCCGTTGATCTGGCCGGCAAGATAGAGGCCAGGCTGGCGCTTGACCTCCAGCGTCGGCCTCAACTCGCGCGGATCGACATAATCGTATTCAATGGCATAGCCGGGGCGGACGATCTGGACATGTTCCAGGCCCGGCATCGAGCGCAGAAAGGCCTCCTGCACATCCGCCGGCAGCGACGTGGAAAGCCCGTTGGGGTACACGGTGCTGTCGTCCAGCCCTTCGGGCTCGAGGAAGATCTGATGGCTGTCGCGATCGGCAAAGCGGACGACCTTGTCCTCGATAGACGGACAATAGCGCGGCCCGCGCGACTGGATCCGACCTGAATACATGGCCGAGCGATGCAGGTTGTCGCTGATGATCCTGTGGGTCTCGGCCAGAGTGCGGGTGATGTGGCAGGAAATTTGTGGATTGGTGATCGCCGCGGTCAGCGCCGAAAACGCCTCGGGCGGATCGTCGCCCTGCTGCTCTTCCAGCACGGAATAGTCGATACTGTTGCCGTCGAGCCGGGCCGGCGTACCGGTCTTGAGGCGACCCAGGCGCAGGCCGAGATTTTCGAGCCGCATCGACAGGCCCAGAACCGGCTTTTCCCCGACGCGGCCCGCCGGGATCGTTTCCTCGCCCCGATGAATGAGGCCACGGAGAAAGGTGCCGGTGGTGAGGACGACAGCCTTGGTCGATAACTGGCGTCCATCCAGAAGCACAACGCCGCTGACTGTGCCATCGCGCACGACGATGTCGTCCACTTCGCCCTCGATGACATCGAGATGCGGCTGCGCGGAGATCGCCGCCTGCATGGCCTGCCGATACAGCTTACGATCGGCCTGGGCACGCGGGCCGCGCACTGCGGGCCCCTTGCGGCGATTGAGCACGCGGAACTGAATGCCGGCGGCATCGGCGACCCGGCCCATCAAGCCATCCAGGGCGTCGATTTCCCGTACCAGATGGCCCTTGCCCAATCCGCCAATGGCAGGATTGCAGCTCATTTCACCGATTGTGGCGAAGCGATGGGTGACCAAAGCGGTTGGCGCCCCAAGCCGCGCCGCCGCGGCGGCGGCTTCAACGCCGGCGTGACCGCCGCCAACGACGATGACGGCATATTCTGTCATGGCATGTCTCCAGAAGGCCCTGACATAAGCCAATGTTTCACGTGAATCAATCGCCGGGGCCGGTTCGGACGCTCCGGCAGTGTTTCACGTGAATCATTTGCCGATGCAGAAACTGGCGAAAAGTCGGTCCAAGACCTTCTCGGCGTCCAGCCGGCCTATCAGCCGCTCCAGGGCGGATGATGCCCGCCGCAGCGATTCGGCCGCCAGTTCCCAATTACCCAGGGCGGCGCGCGCTTCGGCAAGCGCGTCCAGCGCCTGGGACAGGCTGTCCCGGTCCCGTTCATGACTGAGCAAGGCCGGCTCTCCGCCGGCCAGGGATTGCGCAAGCATGCGAAGACGCGCGACAAGATCGTCCAATCCGGCCCCGGTTCTGGTGGAGAGGGCGAGTTCGGTGTCGGGAACCACGCCGATATCGGCCTTGGTGCCGACGACAAGCATCCGCGCGGCGTGGGTCGGACGGTCGGCATCCGCTATGTCGGGCGCCTTGAGCCAAAGCACGATATCGGCGCTCTCAATGGCCTGCTGGGCCCGGCGGACTCCTTCCGCCTCGGCCAGGCTTTCGGTGGCACGTAAGCCTGCCAGATCGAGAAGGACGAACAATTGTCCGTCGATATCCAGTGGCATTTCCCGCACATCGCGCGTCGTGCCCGCTTCTTCGGACACGATGGCGATGTCGGATTTCGCCAGCGCGTTGAGCAGGCTGGATTTGCCGACATTGGGCGCACCGGCCAGGGCGACCCTGATTCCTTCACGAACGATGCGGCCGCTGTCCACCGAGGCCAGAGCGCCGGCAATGGCAATCTCGAGCGCGCTGAGCTGCATCAGCCAATCGGCCGGCAAATCCTCGGCCACGTCGCTTTCGTCGGAAAAATCCAGCCGCGCTTCGATCTCGGCCCGCAGATCGAGCAGCGTTTCGCGCCAATGCTCGATCTCCCGGGTCAGGCGTCCGTCATAACGGGCAAGCGCCTGTTGTCTTTGTTTCTCGGTATCGGCGGCGAGCAGGTCTCCGAGCCCTTCGACAGCAAGCAGGTCCAGCTTGCCATTCTCAAAGGCACGTCGGGTGAATTCGCCTGCCTCGGCGAGGCGGAGACCCCTTTCCCGTAACTCGGCAAGAATGGCTTTGACCCCGGCAGCGGAGCCGTGGACATGCAGTTCGGCGCTGTCCTCGCCGGTAAAGCTGTGCGGGCCGGGGAAGAAAACCACGAGGCCCTGATCGAGCCGCCGTCCCGAACCGATGGAACGGAGCGCCATCAGGCGCGGCTCCGGCACACCGCCCGCAAGCGCCTCCAGGCTTGATCGGACGAGCGGGCCGGAGAGGCGGATCACCGCCACCCCGGAAGGAAGCGCTCCCGAGGAGAGCGCCATGATCGTGTCGCCCACCTGCATGAAGCGCCCCGCGACCTTCTAGGTGTTCATCGAATCGAAGAAGTCGGAATTGGTCTTGGTCTGGCGAACCTTGTCCATGAGGAATTCCATGGCGTCGATCGTCCCCATTGGATTGAGGATACGGCGCAGCACATACATCTTCTTGAGAATATCGGGTTCGACCAGGAGCTCTTCCTTGCGGGTGCCGGACTTGGTGATATCCAGCGCCGGGAAGATGCGCTTGTCCGCGACCTTGCGGTCGAGGATGATTTCCGAATTGCCGGTGCCCTTGAACTCTTCGAAGATCACTTCGTCCATGCGGCTGCCGGTATCGATCAGCGCCGTGGAAATGATGGTGAGCGAACCACCATCCTCGATATTGCGGGCGGCGCCGAAGAAGCGCTTGGGGCGCTGCAGCGCATTGGCATCGACACCACCGGTCAGCACCTTGCCCGAGCTCGGCACGACGGTGTTATAGGCGCGGCCCAGGCGGGTAATGGAATCGAGCAGGATCACCACGTCCCGCTTGTGTTCGACCAGGCGCTTGGCCTTTTCGATCACCATTTCGGCGACCTGGACGTGCCGGCTGGCGGGTTCGTCGAAAGTTGAGGAGATGACTTCACCACGCACCGAGCGCTGCATGTCCGTCACTTCTTCGGGACGCTCATCGATCAGCAACACGATAAGATAGCATTCGGGATGATTGGTGGCGATCGATTGTGCGATATTCTGCAACAATACGGTCTTACCGGTACGAGGCGGCGCAACAATCAGGGCACGCTGTCCCTTGCCGAGCGGCGCCACCAGATCGAGCAGCCGCGCCGAACGATCCTTGAGCGTCGGATCGGGCAATTCCATGCGCAACCGCTCTTCAGGATAGAGCGGCGTCAGATTGTCGAAATTGACCTTGTGCCGCACCGCTTCGGGGTCTTCGAAATTGATGGTCGAGACCTTCAGCAGCGCGAAATAGCGTTCGCCTTCCTTGGGAGAGCGAATTTCGCCCTCGACCGTGTCGCCGGTCCGCAGCCCGAAACGTCGAATCTGGCTCGGGCTGACATAGATATCGTCCGGTCCGGGCAGATAATTGGCGTCCGGCGAGCGGAGGAAACCGAAACCGTCGGGCAAAACCTCGACCACGCCCTCCCCGACAATATTGATGTCCTGGGCCGCCAATTCCTTGAGGATGGCGAACATCAGCTCCTGCTTGCGCATGGTGGAGGCGTTTTCGACCTCCAATTCCTCGGCAAATGCCAAGAGTTCAGCCGGAGATTTGGCCTTGAGCTCGCTGAGCTTGATATTCTGCATGTATGCGATGGACCCTTGAGGGAATATCGGTGAAGGGAGAGTCTAGAAGCTGGGGAAGGTTCGGCACCGCGCAGCAACCGGGCGGTCGCGCAAGGAAGGGATGCCTTGCCTTCATGTAGCGTGATCCGGCTCCCGATTCAAGATTGAAACATCTCCAGCCGGCCGTTTCGCCGCAAAATTCGTCCGGACCGGAGCCTGGAACCTTGGATCGAGAAGCCCCGAACGGGCTGCTCGAGGCGCGATTCACGTGAAACCACCCGGGCGTCTCCGGCAATGATCTGGTCAGAACGGCTTCACGATCACCATGATGACGATAACGATCATCAGCACGGTGGGCACCTCGTTGAGAATGCGGAAATATTTCTGCGGCTTGTCGTTGCGGTCCTGGGCGAAAGCCTTCAAATGCCGGCCGTAAAGCCCATGGACGCCCGAAAGCGCGATGACGAAAGCGGCCTTGATCCAGGGCCAGATCGAGCCCCAATCGACGATGCCATGGCCGATCATGGCCAGCCCGAAGATCCAGGTCGCAATCATGGCCGGCGTGGTGATGGCGCGATAGAGCCGCCGCTCCATGACCTTGAAGGTTTCGGACTGCGCCGAACCGATCTCGGCCACCGAATGATAGACGAAAAGCCGTGGCAGATAGAGCATACCGGCCATCCAGGCGATGACCGAGATCACATGCAGCGCCTTGAACCATTCCACCATTTGTCCGTTCCTAGCCTTGCTTGACCAGCGCGATCAGCCGTTCGACATGGGCGATCGGGGTTTCCGGCACGATGCCATGCCCGAGATTGAAGATATGCGGCCGGCCGGCGCAGGCCTCCAGAATCGCGCGCACCTGATTGTCCATCGCTTCTCCGCCCACCACAAGTCGCAGCGGATCGAGATTGCCCTGCACCGGCAAATCCGCCGGCAGGTGGGTGCGAATGAAATCGAGCGGGGTCGAATAATCGATCCCCAATGCGTTGACGCCGGTACTGGCGGCGAATCGCGCCAGATTGCCCGCGGCACCCCTGGGAAAACCGATGACGGGGGCATTCGGGATGATCCGGCGCAAACCTTCGACGATGCGGCGGTTCGGCTCGATGACCTGTCGGGCAAAGGCGGCATCGTCGAGGTTCAGCGCCCAGCTTTCAAAGATCTGCACCACATCGGCACCGGCCCGCAATTGCGCCGCCAGGTAATCCACGCTGGTTTCAACCAGGATATCCATCAGCCGCTCGAAAGCCTCGGGATGTTCGAGGGCGAAACGCCGCGCCGTCCATTGGTCGGGCGAGCCGCGTCCATTGAGCATATAGGTGGCAACGGTCCAGGGCGCACCGCAGAAACCGATCAGGGTTTTGTCGGCCGGCAGGCTGGCGCGCAAACGCCGCACGGTTTCGATGACCGGGGCAAGATGATCGGCGGCGCGCGCCCCGTCCAGCCTGTCAATGCCGGCGACATCGAGCGGCTCGAGGACCGGTCCCTCGCCGGTTTCGAAGCGTACCGACTGGCCCAGCGCATCGGGAATGACCAGAATGTCGGAAAACAGGATGGCCGCATCGAGGTCGAAGCGCCGCAAGGGCTGCAATGTCACTTCCACGGCGAGCTCGGGCGTATAGCAGAGGTCGAGGAAATTGCCGGCCTGTTTCCGGGTTTCGCGATATTCGGGCAGATAGCGTCCCGCCTGCCGCATGATCCAGACAGGGGTGCGATCCTGGCGCTGGCCAAGAACGGTTGCCAGAAGAGGCTTGTGTGCCACCGGGCTCATGGTTTCGACCCTTCCAATTCCCAAAAGGAATCTTTCTTTCTTAGCTTCTTTATCTTTATGCCGGTGTTTAGCTGCAATTCATCGCACTCCACAATCGCGCCGCCGGGTGACACTTGCGCGCAGCATCATGGTTAACGGGATGTGAATTTCATTGCGCCGCCGGCACCGGACCCAGTCTGCCCAATTCCTTAACGAAAGCTTAATCTGGCGCCTGCCGAGTCAACGATTCGATTCCGGCTGTGGATGGCGCGCCGAACAAGCCATCGAGCGCCGGCGGGCTTATCCCCAGAGCTTTCCAAAGGCCATGTTCGCCATGGCGAGGGGTCAGGCTGTTAATGTTTTATTAGCTATGTCGAACAAGTCGGGCCCACGGGCAAAGTTACGAGTCTTGCCCACAGATGGCGCTTGAGCTGGGGATGAGTGTGTGGAAAACATGGCCCCATGCTTATCCTTGCTTCAAGCAGCGCCACCCGCAAAGCCTTGCTGGACAAGGCCGGCCTGTCCTTTGGAATGGTCCAGGCCCCCATCGATGAACGGCAGCTCGAAGCCGAGGCTCAGGCGGCTGGCGCCGATGGCCGCGACCTGGCTTTGCTTCTGGCCCGCGCCAAGGCCGAGGCGGTATCGCGCACCCATCCCGGTGACATTGTGATCGGCGCCGACCAGACCCTGGCCCTGGGCCCCGAACTTTTGCATAAGCCCAAGAGCCGCGAGGCGGCCATCCGCCAGCTCGATCACCTGCGCGGCAAGACCCACCGGCTTCATGCCGCCGTGACCCTGGTGCGCGACAGCGCCCTGCTCTGGTCCGATGTGGAGACCGCCGAACTCACCATGCGCGACTTTTCGGCGGCCGAGCGGGACCGCGTTCTGGATCTGGAAGGGGATGCGGTGCTCGATTCGGTGGGCGCCTACCGGCTCGAAGGTCCCTCCATCCGGCTGTTCGAAAGCGTCAGCGGCGACTATTTCACCATTCTGGGCCTGCCGCTCCTGCCGCTGCTGGCCGCCCTGCGCGATGTCGCGCCCGATCTCCTGTTTCCCGGAATGGAATTGTGACCAAAAAGGCCTTTGTCATCGGGCATCCCATCGCCCATTCCCGCTCGCCGCTGATTCACGGCACCTGGTTGGCCGAATACGGTATCGACGGCTCCTATGAGGCTATCGACGTGGCGCCGGCGGCCCTGCCTGCCTTCTTCGACCGCCTGCGCGGCGGCGAATTCGTCGGTGGCAATGTCACCATTCCGCATAAGGAAATGGTTTTCGACCTCTGCGACAGCGTCGACGACCTGGCCCGCACTATCGGCGCGGTCAATACGATCGTTGTCCGCGATGGCAGCATACACGGCACCAATACCGATTATCTGGGCTTTCTCGGCAATCTCGACGCCGGCGCGCCAGGCTGGTCGGATGGCCCGAAGGATGCGCTGGTCATTGGCGCCGGCGGCGCGGCCCGGGCGATTCTCGTTGCGTTGCGGCGGCGCAATGGCGGCAAGGTGCATGTGCTTAACCGTACTCTCGCCAATGCCCAGGCCCTGGTGGCCGAAATCGACGGCCCCTTCGAGGCCCATGGCTTCGACGCCTTTCCCGCTCTGGCGCCGCGGATCGGCCTTGTGGTCAATACCAGTTCCATCGGCATGCATGGCAGCCGCTTCGATTGGCTGGACATGAGCCTGCTCGCGCCCAATACCCTGGTGACCGACATCGTCTATGCCCCCTTGGTGACGCCGCTTCTGGCCGATGCGCAGGCGCGCGGCCTGCCGGTGGTGGACGGGCTGGGCATGCTGCTGCACCAGGCCGTACCGGGATTTGCCGCCTGGTTCGGCGTCACGCCCGAGGTGACCCCGCAATTGCGGGCCCGCATCGAGGGGAGCCTCGAGCATTGAGCATGCGCCGCATCGGCATTACCGGCTCCATCGCCACGGGTAAATCCACCCTGCTGGCCGCCTTCGCCAAGGCCGGCATACCGGTGCTTTCGGCCGATGCCGTGGTGGCCGAGCTGTATCAGGGCGAGGCCGTCGCCCCGGTGGAAGCGCTGTTTCCCGGCGTGACGCGAAATGGCGCCGTCGACCGGCAGGAACTGGCCCGGCGCCTGGCCGCCGATCCCTCGGGTTTCGCGCGGCTCGAAGCCCTGGTGCATCCGCTGGTGCGGGCGCGCATCGCCGCCTTCCTCGATGCGGCGGAACAGGCCGGGCATGCCGCCGCCGCGGTCGAGGTGCCGCTCCTGTTCGAAAGCGGCCACGATTACGGCTTTACCGATATCGCCGTCACCCATGTGGCCGATGCCATCCAGCAGCAACGCATTCTCGCCCGGCCGGGCATGAGCGTGGAAAAGATGCAGACTTTGCTTGCCCGCCAGCTGCCGCAGGCCGAAAAGATCAGGAGGGCCACCTGGCGCTTCGACACGGCGCAGCCGCCGGACCGGATCGAGCGGGCGGTCGCGGCCCTGGTGGCCGATATTGAGGCGGAAGCGGGGAAGCCATGATCAGGGAAATCGTTCTCGATACCGAAACCACCGGTCTGTCGCCCCAGGGCGGGGACCGCCTGGTGGAAATCGGCTGTGTCGAGCTGATCAACCACATCCCCACCGGCCAGCATTATCACGTCTATATCAATCCTCAGCGCACCATGCCGGAGGAAGCCTTCCGGGTGCATGGCCTGGGCGACGATTTCCTGGCCGACAAGCCCCTGTTCAAGGCCGTTGCGGAAGAATTCCGCGCCTTTGTCGGGGATGCGACGCTGGTGATTCACAACGCGCCCTTCGACATGGGCTTTCTCAATGCCGAGCTGGAATGGGCCGGCCTGCCGCGCCTCACCAATGAGGTGATCGATACCGTCATGGTGGCGCGCCGCAAGCATCCCGGCGCGCGGGTCAGCCTCGATGCGCTCTGCAAGCATTACGGCATCGACAATTCGCGCCGCACCCTGCACGGCGCTCTGCTCGACAGCGAAATCCTGGCCGAGGTCTATCTCGAACTGATCGGCGGCAAGCAGGTGAGCCTGGCGCTCATGGCCGACGAGGATACTGGCGCCGCCGACATCGCCGTCGATCGGATCCCGGTACGTCCCCGCCCCGTGCCGCTGCCGGGGCGGATCAGTCCGGCGGAAGCCGAAGCCCATGCCGCTTTCATCGCCAAGATGGGCGATGGCGCCATCTGGGCGCAATATGCGGATGCGGTGGCCGCGGAATGAAAAAAGCCCCGGCGGGACCGGGGCTTTTCCTCGATCGGACTGGGGCTCAGTTGAGCTTTTCGCCCTCGGCATTGGCCGGAGCCGGCGCTGCACCCGGTGCGCCGCCCTGCGCGGCGAGCTTGGCCAGGTTCTGGCGATAAATGGCGGCGAAATCCACCGGCTCCATCATCAGCGGCGGGAAGCCGCCCTGCTGGGTGACGCTGGCCAGGACCTGGCGCGCGAACGGGAAGACCAGGCGCGGGCATTCGATCATCAGCAGCGGCGACAACTGGGCTTCCGGCACGTTCTTCAGCCGGAAAATGCCGCCATAGACCAGCTCGACATTGAACAGGACATTATCCTCGCGATTGGCCTTGGCATTGAGCGTCAGCTCGACCGCATAGATCTCGTCGTTCTGCTTCTTGACGCCGACCGCGATGGAAACGTTGAAGGCCGGGTTGCCGCCGCCCGCCAGCAGCGCCGCCGGCGCACCCGGATTTTCGAAGGAAAGATCGCGGATATACTGGCCCACCAGATTCATGCTGGGCGCGGGTCCGGGCTGCGGCGCTGCCGCGCCCTGATTGTCGTCGGCCATTGATTGGTCCTTTTCGATGCGGAATTTCAAAGAATTCTGGCCGGCTGGCTAGCATTTTTGGCCCGGGCGAACAAGCCAAGCCGATCATGGCCGCTCGTCGGGCCGCTCCTGGCTGGTGCCGTCGATGATCTGTGGCGGCGCCGTATCGGCATCGTCCGGATCGGCATAGCGGCGATAGCTCGTCGTCGTTTCCACCACCCGCACCCGGCCCGCCAGGGCGGAGAAGATCCGGTCCCGCACCGCCGGCACCAGCAGCACCAGGGCGATGGCGTCGCTGAGGAAGCCCGGCAGGATCAGCAGCAGCCCGGCCAGGCCGATCAGCATCGTGTCGAACATGGTGCGGCCGGGAATGGTGCCGGCATTCATGTTGGAGCGCAGCCGCTCGACCACGCCCAGACCCTGCTGGCGCAGCAGCAGCGCGCCGGCAATGGCGGCCAGGATGACCAGCGCCAGGGTCGGAAATAGCCCGATCGCCCTGCCGACCAGGATGAACAGGGCAATTTCGACCAGGGGCAGCAGCAGGAAACCGAGAGCGAAAAAGCGGGCCAAGGGCGGGTCCTCGTCTGGTGATGGCGGGGGCGGCAGCGGCAAAATGCAACTCGCCCCATCGTGAACTGGTTTTGAGCTAAAGCTTTGCCTATATATAGGACCACATCGGCGCGAAACGAGCGCCACATCGCTTTTTTGTCGACGCCTCTCGCGCAAGGTGCCTCTTTCATGGACGATTTTCTCGACCTGCCGACCCTCATTGCCATTGTCGTAGCGGTTTTCGTGCTGTTCCGGCTGCGCTCGGTGCTGGGCACCCGCACCGGCAACGAACGCCCGCCCGTCGATCGCAGCCGCTCCACTCCGGTGGAGAAAAAGGCCGGCAACGACGATACTGTCGTGCCCATGCGCCCCCGCCCCGTCGCCGCGCAGCCCGATCTCGACGACGAGCGCCGCGCGCGCAAGCTTGAGGCGGAAATCGAGCAGGCTTCTTCCGGCAACGAACAGCTTGCCGCCGGCCTCAAGGCGGTGGCCGAGGCCGATTCTACCTTTACCCCCAAATCTTTCCTCGATGGCGCCAAGCAGGCCTATGAGATGATCGTCACCGCCTTTGCCGAGGGCGACCGCCAGATGCTCAAGAACCTGCTCGAAAAGGACGTGTTCGAGGGCTTCCAGCGCGCCATCGCCGACCGCGAAGCGGCGGGCCACAAGGTCGATTTCACCTTTGTCGGCCTGCCCAAGATCGCCATCGTCGATGCCGAATACGACAAGAAGAACGTGCTGGTGACGGTCGATTTCCATGCCGAAGTGGTTTCGGCCACCCGCGACGGGGACGGCAATCTGGTCGAGGGCAATGCCGACCAGGTGCAGACCATCGCCGACGAATGGACCTTTGCCCGCAATCCCAAATCCCGCGATCCCAATTGGAAAGTGGTCTCCACCAGCCAGCTCGACTGATCCGAGGCGGCAGGCCTGTTTCCCATGTCCAAGCGCGACGCCAAGCGCCTGCCGCACGATTTCCACCTCTGGACGCATGTGGCCGAGACGGTGGAGCCCTTGCGCCGCAAGGGGCTTTTGAAGCTCGGGACCGGCCCCCTGCCCGTGCCGGAATCCGAGCCAGTTCCGCAGATCAAGGCGCCGCCGAAAAAACTGGGCCCCGGGCGGCCGTTTCTGCCATCGTACCAGGCGCCCGCGTCCGGCGCGGCCCCTGTCGAGCGGGCGGTCGATCCGGCCATTCACAAAAAGGTCCGGCGCGGCCGTATCGATATCGACGGCACGATCGACCTGCACGGCATGACGCAGAACCAGGCCCGCGAGGCGCTGCGCCGCTATATCGGCGCCCGGGCAGCGCGGGGCGATCGGACGATCCTGGTCATTACCGGCAAGGGGGCCAAGACCGACAATGATTATATCGCGGCCATGAGCGAGCGGGGCATATTGCGGACCATGCTGCCGATCTGGCTCAGCGAACCGGGCCTGTCGCATCTGATTTCCGGCTGGAGCACCGCCGCGCGCGGCCATGGCGGGGAAGGCGCGTATTATGTGCGCCTGCGCCGGCAATGACGCCGCTCGGCGCCAAATTGCGGGCCATGCGCGAGGCGCGGGGCATTTCGCTCAAGGACATGGCCAAGGCGCTCAACGTCTCCTCGGCCTATCTCTCGGCGCTCGAACATGGCAAGCGCGGCCAGCCCACCTCGTTCCTGCTCCACCGCATCATCGCCTTTTTCAACGTCATCTGGGACGAGGCGGAAGAGCTGCAGCGCCTGGCCGAGATTTCCGACCCCAAGGTGAGCATCGATACCGGCGGGTTGGCGCCCGAAGCCACCGAACTCGCCAATCGCCTGCGCGACGATATCGGCAGGCTCGCGCCCGAAGACTTGAAATTCCTGCGCGATGAGCTGGTCAAGCGGGCGGGGCGGAAGCGGTGAGTCACCGTTTCTTCCTTCTCCCCTCGTGGGAGAAGGTGGATCGCGCGCAGCGCGAGACGGATGAGGGGTTTTGCTTATCCCAGTAGCTAAAGCTCTGGAGGGGCTGGAACCCCTCATCCGCCCTTCGGGTACCTTCTCCCACAAGGGGAGAAGGGAGACCGAGTTTGTTGAGGGAAAGGCCCTACAACACGAACTTGCTCAGATCCGTGTCTCCGGCCAGCACACCCACCTTCTCCCGCACGAAGGCGGCATCGATCTTGACCGTCTGCCCGGTCCGGTCCGGCGCGTCGAAGGAAATTTTCTCCACCAGCCGCTCCATCACCGTCTGCAGGCGCCGCGCGCCGATATTCTCCACCGATGAATTGACCGTCACGGCGGCGTCGGCGATCGCCTCGATGGCGTCCTGGGTCACTTCCAGCGTCAGCCCTTCCGTGCCCATCAGGGCCACATATTGCTTGATGAGGCTGGCTTCGGTGTCGTTGAGAATGCCGATGAAATCCTCGCGCGTCAGCGCCTTGAGCTCCACCCGGATCGGCAGGCGGCCCTGCAATTCGGGCAGCAGGTCGCTGGGCTTGCTGACATGGAAGGCGCCCGAGGCGATGAACAGGATATGGTCGGTCTTGACCGGTCCATATTTGGTGGCCACCGTCGTGCCTTCGATCAGCGGCAACAGGTCCCGCTGCACGCCTTCGCGCGACGGGCCGCCCTGCACCCCGCCCTCGCGGGCCGCCACCTTGTCGATCTCGTCGATGAAGACGATGCCGTGATTCTCCACCAGCTCTATGGCCTCGCTCTTGAGCTGGTCCTGGTCGAGCAGCTTGTCGGCTTCCTCGGCGATCAGCGGCTCATAGGCATCCTTGACCTTGATCTTGCGCTTGACCCCGCGTCCGCCCATGGCCTGCTTGAACATGTCGGAAAGGTTGATCATGCCGATGCCGCCATTGGGCATGCCGGGGATTTCGAAACCGCCCGAGCCCGGATTGGGCTGCATCTCGATCTCGATTTCCTTGTCGTCCAGCTCGTTCTTGCGCAGTTTGCTGCGGAAGCTGTCGCGGGTGGATGGGGTGGCCGAGGTGCCGACCAGCGCATCGAGCACCCGTTCCTCGGCATTGTGATGGGCCTGCGCCTGCACGTCGCGGCGGCGCTTGTCCCGCAGCACCGTGATGCCCGCCTCGACCAGATCGCGCACGATCTGCTCGACGTCGCGGCCGACATAGCCGACCTCGGTGAACTTGGTGGCTTCCACCTTGACGAAGGGGGCCTGCGCCAGCCGGGCGAGACGGCGCGAAATCTCGGTCTTGCCGACGCCGGTCGGCCCGATCATCAGTATATTCTTGGGGCTGACCTCGCGGCGCAGTTCCGGCGAGAGCTGCTGGCGCCGCCAGCGATTGCGCAGGGCCACCGCGACGGCGCGCTTGGCATCGGCCTGGCCGACGATGTGGCGGTCGAGCTCGGAAACGATCTCGCGGGGGGAAAAATTGGTTTCACTCATGTTGTTACTCCGGGTGCCTTGTCGAGGAAGCGCACCATCAGGTGTTCGTCGAGATATCGACCGTTCACGAAGAGATAGCGGGGTTCGGTCCCATAGACCTCAAAGCCCAGCCTTTTGTAGAGGCGGATGGCCGGCTCGTTTTCCGACCAGACGCCCAGATGAATCTGGATAACCTTGTCGCTGGCATAGTCGATCAAGTGCTCGACCAGGGCCCGCGACATGCCCGTGCCGCGATGCTCGGGTTTGACATAGACCTGTATCATCCAGCCGCGATGGCGATCCTTGGAGCCCTCATTGCCCAGAAAGGCATTAATGCCGCCCAGCGTCCCATCGGGGAGAAAGGCGCCGAAAATCGCCAGCGCCTTGAGCGTTTCCCTGATGTCCGCATCCGACTTTTGTGCAAAGGCATCAGCCGATGAGAGAAAGGCTTCCGGGTGATTGGCCAGCGCTTCGAGCCTTATCGCCCGATAGGCTGGCGCATCATCCACGCTCAATTGGCGGATGGAATAGCTCACGCGCCGAGCTCGATGGTTTCGACCGTCACATTGCCATTGGTATAGACGCAGATTTCCTCGGCGATCTTCATGGCGCGGCGGGCAATGTCCTCTGCATCGAGCTCGGTCGCCTGATGCAGGGCCAGCGCCGCCGAATGGGCGTAATTGCCGCCCGAGCCGATGGCGATGACGCCATGGTCCGGCGTCAGCACGTCGCCATTGCCGGTCAGCACCAGCGTGTCGGTCTTGTCGGCCACGATCATCATGGCTTCGAGCTTGCGGAGATAGCGGTCGGTGCGCCAGTCCTTGGCCAGTTCCACGGCCGCCCGCATCAACTGGTCGGGATATTGCTCGAGTTTTGCCTCCAGTCGCTCAAAGAGCGTGAAGGCGTCGGCGGTGGAGCCGGCAAAGCCGCCGATCACCTTGCCGCCGGCCAGCCGCCGCACCTTCTTGGCGCCATGCTTCATCACCGTCTGGCCCATGGAGACCTGGCCATCGCCGGCCACCACGACCTTGTTGCCCTTGCGCACGGAAACGATGGTCGTCCCGTGCCAGCCGGGATTTGTGTGTTCACTCATTGGGGGAAGTACTCCGAACTGTTGAATGATATTTAGGCTCCGTCGCTGCGATTGCAACCGATGGCGCCCTAACCCAATCTTCACGCGGCTGTGCGCATCTGCTAATCACCCGCCGAACGCCGGAGACACGCCCATGCGCATTGCAAAGATCGCCCGCAAGACCAACGAGACCGAGATTGCCGTCTCGATCGATCTCGATGGCACGGGCAGGCATGCCATGAACACCGGCATCGGCTTTTTCGACCACATGCTCGACCAGCTCGCGCGCCATTCGCTGATCGATATGGAGGTGACCTGCAAGGGCGACCTGCACATCGACAGCCACCACAGTGTCGAGGACGTCGGCATCGCGCTCGGCCAGGCGATCCGCGAAGCGCTCGGCGACAAGAAGGGCATTCGCCGCTACGCCTCCTGCGACCTGCCCATGGACGGCACGCTGACACGGGCGGTGCTGGATGTGTCCGGTCGCGCCTTCCTCGTCTTCAAGGCCGAATTCAGTCAGGGCAAGATCGGCGATATCGATACCGAGCTGTTCCGCGAATTCTTCCAGGCCTTCGCGGTCAATGCCGGCATCACGCTGCACATCGAAAACGTCTATTTCGACAATAACCACCATCTGGCCGAGTCGATGTTCAAGGCCGTGGCCCGCGCCCTCCGCGAGGCCCTGGAGATCGATCCGCGCATGAGCGATTCGGTGCCGAGCACCAAGGGAACGCTTTAACGAGAAACGTCCGTCTTTCGTCACCACCGGGCTTGTCCCGGTGGTCCATAGCACGGCGAGCTGGATTGCCCGGACGAGCCGGGCAATGACGACGGTCAATAGTCCGGCACACGCCTGCCCTTCCCCCACTGCGTTTTTTGCACTAGATCAGCGCCGTACTCCTTCCCGAGGCGGCCCATGAGCACCATCGCCATCATCGATTACGGCGCCGGCAATCTGCGCTCGGCCGCCAAGGCCTTCGAGCGCGTCGCCCATGAGCGTGGCCAGGGCGAAGCCATCACCGTCACCGCCGATCCCGAAATCGTCCGCCGGGCCGATCGCATCATGCTGCCCGGCGTCGGTGCCTTCGCCGATTGCATGGCCGGGTTGGAGGCCGTGCCGGGCATGATCGAAGTGCTCGACGAAAAGGTGATCAGGGGCGGCACGCCCTTTCTCGGCGTCTGCGTCGGCATGCAATTGCTGGCCACCGAGGGGCGCGAAAAGGTGGTCACAAAGGGCCTGGGCTGGATTCCCGGCGCCGTCGAAAAGATCACGCCATCCGATCCGGCGCTCAAAATCCCGCATATGGGCTGGAACACTATTTCCATCACCCGCCCCCATCCCCTGCTCGCCGGCATTGCCGATGGACCCGATGGGCTCCACGCCTATTTCGTCCATTCCTATCATCTGAAGACCGACGACCCGGCCCATCTGGTCGCGACCACCGATTACGGCGGCGCGCTCACCGCCTGCGTCGGCCGCGACAATATTTTTGGCACCCAGTTCCATCCGGAAAAGAGCCAGGCGCTGGGCCTGAAGCTGATCGAAAATTTTCTGGGATGGGCGCCGTGACGATGACGGGCGCCCCCTCCTTTCCTCTCCCCCTCGGGGAGAGGGTGGATCGGCCGCAGGCCGAGACGGGTGAGGGGGATGCCTCCACTCACACTGACGCCTCCCCCTCATCCGGCGCTGCGCGCCACCTTCTCCCCGAGGGGGAGAAGAATAGCCGGAGCAATCCATGATCCTCTTTCCTGCCATCGACCTCAAGGACGGCCAATGCGTGCGCCTCAAGCTGGGCGACATGGAGCAGGCCACCATATTCAACGACGATCCCGCCGCGCAGGCGAAGTCGTTCGAGGACCAGGGCTTCGACTATCTCCACGTCGTCGATCTCAACGGCGCCTTTGCCGGCGAGAGCGTCAATGGCGCGGCGGTGGAAGCCATTCTGAAGGCGGTCAAGTTTCCGGTCCAGCTCGGCGGTGGCATCCGCAATCTCGGCCATATCGAGAGCTGGCTCGACAAGGGTCTCGCCCGCGTCATTCTCGGCACCGTGGCCGTGCGCGATCCGGCTCTGGTCAAGGAAGCGGCGCAGAAATGGCCCGGCCGGGTCGCCGTCGGCATCGATGCGCGCCAGGGCATGGTGGCGGTGGAAGGCTGGGCGGAAACCTCCAAGCTTTCTGTGATCGAGCTGGCTAAACGCTTCGAGGGCGCCGGCGTCGCCGCCATCATCTATACCGATATCGACCGCGACGGGGTGCTGGCCGGTATCAATTGGGACGCAACGCTGGAGCTTGCCCGCGCCACCGCCATTCCAGTCATCGCCTCGGGTGGCCTCGCCTCCATGGCCGATATCGAGCGCATGACCCGACCCGAATATCAGGTGCTCGAAGGCGCCATTTCCGGCCGTGCGCTCTATGACGGGCGCATTGATTCACGTGAAGCACTCGCCATGCTGAGGGCGGCATGAACGCCGCCCGGCCCGACAGGTTCCCCTATTGGGCTTATCTCTTGGCGCTGGCCGTCATCCTGCTCTTCGCCCTGGCGCCGGTGCTGTCGGTCTATTTCACCTATCTCGTGGCCGAGGCCAATGGCTGCACCGTCAACGAAGCCAGTGTCCATCCATGCATCGTCATGGGCATGGATTTGGGCGAATTGCTCTATTTCACCGGCGTCATGGGCTGGTTCATGCTGGCCACCCTGCCGCTCGGCGGCGGCGCGCTGCTCGTCTGGCTCGCCAGCCTCATCATCCACCGCATCGGCTGGGGCCAGATGCAGAAGGTCAAACGCACATGAGCCTCAAGACCCGTATCATTCCCTGCCTCGACGTCGCCGGCGGCCGTGTGGTCAAGGGGGTAAACTTCGTCGATCTGGTCGATGCCGGCGATCCGGTCGAAGCAGCCATGGCCTATGACGCGGCCGGCGCCGACGAATTGACCTTTCTCGACATCACCGCCAGCCATGAGGGCCGCGACACCATTTTCGACGTGGTGGCGCGCACCGCCGAACACTGCTTCATGCCGGTGACCGTGGGCGGTGGCGTCCGCTCCATCGAGGATATCCGCAAGCTCCTCCTGGCCGGCGCCGACAAGGTGGCGATCAATTCCGCCGCCGTGAACGATCCCGATTTCATCGCCCGTGCTGCCGACAAGTT
>Ga0160493_100190_pt1 | contig 26985 bp, 27 predicted proteins | sample DID2MG_2_FD_108262 | JGI IMG/M metagenome (GOLD analysis project Ga0160493, IMG submission 108262) | Enriched soil microbial communities from UW Madison campus, WI, USA - DID2878_E24_FP2 MG | ecosystem: Environmental > Terrestrial > Soil > Unclassified | place: USA: Madison, Wisconsin | collected... | reverse complement strand
GCCGGCGGCTTCGGCCCTGATGGCCCTGGCCGAGCCCATCGTGCGGGTCCTGTTCGAACGCGGCGCCTTCGACGCCCTGGCCACCCGGCAGACGGCCGAAGCGCTGGTGGCCTTTGCCGCCGGCCTGCCGGCCTATGTGCTGATCCGGGTATTCCAGCCCGGCTTCTTCGCCCGGGAAGACACGATGACGCCCACCATCATCGCCGGGATCAGCGTGGTGGCCAATATCGCCATCTCGCTCTGGCTGTTTCCCAGCCTCGCTCATATCGGCATCGCCATCGCCACGGCGGCCTCGGCCTGGCTCAATGTCATTTGCCTCGCCGGCATGCTGCTGCGGCGCGGACAATTCTCCTGGGTCTCCTCGGAATGGCGCGCCCATGCCGGCATTCTCCTTGTCAGCATCGTCATGGGGATCAGCCTCTGGCTCCTGGCCAGCCAGGGGGCCGGCCACCTGGCTCCGGGCGTGCCGCTCTGGCGGCAGGCGGGGGTGCTGGCCATCCTGATCCTCTTCGGAGCGGCGACCTATTTCACCCTGATCCACGTTTCGGGCACGCAGAACCTCACCCAATTGCTGCGCCGCCTGCGTCGACAGGGTTAGCCGGTTCCCATCCCGGCGCGGCGCGTATAGAACAGCGCTGGAATTCTCGTCTTGGTTAGAAGGGCATCATGACGTTCAGCCCCCGCGTCTTTTCCGGCATCCAGCCTTCGGGCGATCTGCACCTGGGCAATTATCTCGGCGCCATCCGCCGTTTCGTGCCGCTCCAGGAAACCCATGAGACCATCTATTGCGTGGTCGACATGCATGCCATCACCGTCTGGCAGGAGCCCGATGCGCTGCGCCGCGCCACCCGCGAAGTGGCCGCCGCCTTCATCGCCGCCGGCATCGATCCCAAGCGCTCGATCATCTTCAACCAGTCGCAGGTGGGCCAGCATGCCGAGCTGGCCTGGGTGTTCAATTGCATCGCCCGCATCGGCTGGATGAACCGCATGACCCAGTTCAAGGACAAGGCGGGCAAGAATTCGGAAAATGTCTCGCTGGGCCTTCTGGCCTATCCCTCGCTGATGGCGGCCGATATCCTGCTCTACAAGGCCACCGGCGTGCCGGTCGGCGACGACCAGAAGCAGCATCTGGAGCTGACCCGCGACATCGCGGCCAAGTTCAACAACGATTATGCCGCCGCCATCGCCGAGCACGGCCTGGGCGAGGAAGACGGCCAGTTCTTCCCCATGACCGAGCCGCTGATTGCCGGGCCCGCGACCCGCATCATGAGTCTGCGCGACGGCAGCAAGAAGATGAGCAAGTCCGATCCTTCGGACCAGTCGCGCATTTCCCTGCTCGACGATGCCGATGCCATCGCCAAGAAGATCAAGAAGGCCACCACCGACCCGGCCGAATTGCCCACCGCGATCGAGGGCCTGGCCGGGCGGCCCGAAGCCGACAATCTGGTGGGCATCTATGCGGCGCTCTCCGACCGCTCCAAGGCCGAGGTGCTGGCCGAATTCGGCGGCGCCGGCTGGGGCCGGTTCAAGCCGGCTCTGGCCGACCTGGCCGTGGCCGTGCTGGCCCCCATGAACGGGGAAATGCGCCGCCTGCTCGACGACCCCGCCACCATCGATGCCGTGCTGCGCGACGGCGCGGAGCGGGCCGGGGCCATTGCGGAAAAGACAATGGCGGCGGTTCGCGATATCGTCGGCTTCATCCGTTAATCGTTCAGCGGGAGCGCTCATGGTCTCCGAGGTCGAGTACAAACGCAAATTTCTCGTCGTCATCGACGAGACCGAGGAATGCGACCGCGCCCTGACCTTCGCGGCCTGGCGCGTCAAGCGCACCGGCGGCACGGTGGTGCTGATGAGCGTGGTGGCCCAGCCCGAATTCATCGGCATGGGCGTCGAGGACGTGCTGCGCGCCGAGGCGGTGGAGGAAGCCGAGCGCAATCTCGATATGCGCCTGGCCCGCATCCGGGAAATCGGCGATGTCCGCGCCGAATCGGTGATCCGCGAGGGCAATGGCGCCGAGCAGATCGAGCATGTGATCGCCCGCGACAAGGATATTGCCATCCTGGTGCTGGCAGCCTCGAAATCGCCGGACGGCCCGGGCCCGCTGGTGACCCATTTCGCCGCCCGCGCCAATACGCTGCCCATTCCCCTGACCATCGTGCCCGGCCATATGGCCGACGAGGAGATCATCGCGATCTGCTGAGCGTGCCGGAGGCGAGATCGCTCCAGTGGAGCGATTTCAGCGCAGCAGGCCATGAGAGCTAGGCTCGAATGGCGGCGTCGTGCCGCGCGCGGGAAGGGCGGGCTTCCGAAAATTCCGGGGTTCGGGCGTGGGGCGCAGGAGCCATGGGTGGCGTGTCTGCCCCAAATCACCCTGCGCACAGGCTAAGCGGCAGCAATGGGGCTGTCATCCCCACAATTGCGTATCGGGGCCGGAATGGACATGGACAGGCCCTGCCGGCCGGGACTAGCATCATCCCTGTCGACACCCCATGTCAGGGATGTTGGCAGACGTGATCCCGTCAAGCCGGGAAGCGGCTTTTCGGACTCTCGCGTCGAACCAAACGACCGAAAGGAAAAAAGCCATGACCTTACGCGTTTCGGGAAAGAACATGGATGTGGGCGACGCCCTGAGGAGCAAGGCGGAGGACCATTTCTCCACTGTCGTGGGGAAATATTTCGACGGCGGCTATGACGGCCATCTCACCCTGACCCCGGACGGAATCGGCTTTCGCGCCGACTGCGTGGTGCACCTAGATTCCGGCACGACCTTGCAGGCCAGTGCCCAGGGCGGCGACGCCACCAGTGCATATGAAGTCATGGCGCTCAATATCGCCAAGCGCCTGCGCCGTTATAACCGCAAGCTCAAGTCCCACCGCAAGGGCGCCAACGGCAATGCGGCCGACGGGCTGACCGCGCAATATACGATTTTCGGGGCCAGCGACGCCTTCGACGAGTTGGACGAGGATTACGCCCCGCCCGTCGTGGCCGAGAGCACCAAGAACCTGCGCGCCATGAGTGTGGAGGAGGCAGTTATGGAGCTCGACCTCACCGGTCAGCAGGTTGTGATGTTTCGCCACGCTGGACATGGCGGCTTAAATGTGGTCTACCGCCGCGCGGACGGCAATATTGGCTGGATCGATCCGGCCCTGGGCGCCAACTAGACGGCGCATGTGCCCGAAAATGGATAAATAGATCCCAAGGCAGATTAATGGAATTGGCCGATATTCTGGCGGAAGACTCCGTGCTGACTTGCACGGGGATCACCGACAAACGCCAGCTCTTTGAAGTCCTTGCGCAAAAGGCTGCGGAACGCACCGGACTCACCGCGAGTGAGATCGTCGATGCTTTGGTGGCGCGCGAAGAACTGGGTTCGACCGGCCTGGGGAACGGCATCGCCATTCCCCATGGCAAGCTCAAGGGCCTCGATGGCGTCGTTGCCGTGTTCGCGCGGCTGGACGAGCCCATCGAGTTCGACTCGGTGGACGATCAGCCGGTGGACCTGGTGATGCTGCTGCTGGCGCCCGTCGGGGCCGGCGCCGATCACCTCAAGGCCCTGTCGCGCGTGGCCCGCATGCTCCGCACCGAATCGGTGGTGGATCAATTACGCGGCGACGACGACACCACCCGCATGCGCGCCGTGCTCACCGCGCCGCTGGAAACCAATTGCGCCGCGTGAGCGGCTGATCGTTTCCTTGCTGACCAGGCCGCCTCCGGGCGGCCTGTTTCGTTTGGGAGCCCGCTTGCGCCTCAATCCGGCCGGGTGCCGTTCCTGGCCAGGACGTCGCCGGCCAGGTAGAGCGAACCGCAGATCAGCACCCGGGCATTCCCGATGGCGCCGGCGGCCTTGAGCGCGGTGACCACCGAGCGCTGCGCCCGGGCGGCAAAGCCCATGGCCCGGGCCCGGGCGGCGATCTCCTCGGCCTCATGGGCATTGGGCTCGCCGGGAATGGTCAGCGTCAGGATGCCGGCCGGCGCCAGATCGCGGAACGGGGCGAGGAAATCCTCGGGCGCCCGCGTATTCATCATCCCCATGATCAGCACCAGCGGTCTTTCCGGCATGGCGGCAATGGCCCGCGCCAGCGCGGCGGCGCCATGGGCATTGTGGCCGCCATCGAGCCAGAGTTCGTGGCCGGATGGGAGCAGATCGCGCAATGTCCCCGTGCGGATGGGTTGCATGCGGGCCGGCCAGGTGACCCGGCGCAGGCCCTCGGCAAGGGCCGCCGCATCCACCGGCAGGCCGAAATGGCGGATGGCGGCGATGGCGAGCGCCGCATTGTCGAATTGATGTGCGCCGGCCAGCGCCGGCGGCGGCAGGTCGAGCAGGCCCGCTTCATCCTGGAACACCAGGCGCCCGTCCTGTTCGGAGCCGTGAAAATCCTCGCCCTGCCAGAGCGGCGCGATGCCGAGGCGATGGGCGGCGCGCTCCAGCACCTCGCGCGCCTCGTCCCGCTGCAGGCCCATCACCGCCTTGGCGCCGCGCTTGAGGATGCCCGCCTTGCTGGAGGCGATCTCGGCAAGACTGTTCCCGAGAAAGCCCTGATGGTCGTAGTCGATGGGCGTGATGATGGTGCCGAGCGGCTGTTTGACGACATTGGTGGTGTCATAGGTGCCGCCCATGCCGGTTTCGAGCAGCAGGATGTCGGCCGGCGTTTCGGCGAAAAGCTTGAAGGCGGTGACGGTGGTCACCTCGAAAAAGGTGATCGGATCGCCCGCATTCATGCGTTCGACCTCTTCCAGCGCCGCATTGAGCTTGCGCGTGCCGACCAGCGTGCCGGCCAGCCGGATGCGCTCGTTGAAGCGCACCAGATGCGGCGAATTATAGACATGGACGCGTTTGCCCGCCGCTTCGAGAAAAGCGCGCAGATAGGCGATGGTGGAGCCCTTGCCATTGGTGCCCGCGACATGGATGACCGGGGGCAGATGGTCCTGCGGATTGCCCAGCCGCTCCAGCAGCGGCAGCATGCGATCGAGGCTGAGATCGATCAGCTTGGGATGGAGCTGGGCAAGGCGGGCGAGAATGGAATCGGTGCGGGACATTTTGAACTCCCATTGGGGCACAATACCGGTCGCGCCACCGGCCCGGCACCTCCCCCTTGATCGGGGAGGTTGGGAGGGGGTGGCCACGCGCTCAGCGCTTGCCGATCCCCCTCCTTGCTCGATTCGACGGACTTAGCTTGCGCTAAGTCCTATCTCGCTTCCCTCCCCGCAAGGGGGAGGGTGAAGAAAGGCCTTACTTCCGCAGCTCGCCGCCGGTGGTCTTGGTGACCGCGGCGACGATTGCCGCCGAAACCTTTTCGATCTCTTCGTCGGTCAGCGTCTTGTCCCGGGGCTGCAGGGTGACCTCGATGGCGACGCTCTTCTTGCCGTCCCCGACATGGGCGCCCTCGAAGACGTCGAAAATGCCCACCTCCTTGATGAGACCCTTGTCGGCGCCCTTGGCTGCCTTGAGGATCGCGGCGGCGGTGACGCTTCGGTCCATCACGAAAGCGAAGTCGCGCGACACCGGCTGGAAGGGCGAAAGCTCAAGAGCGGGCTTGGTCTTTGTCGTCTTTCTGCGCGGTTCGGGCAGGGCATCGAGGTCGATCTCGAAGGCGCTGGCCGGGCCGTCGATGTCGAGTTCCGCGGCGAGCGCCGGATGCAGTTCGCCGAACCAGCCCAGAGTGACCTTGGGCCCGAGCGCAATGCGCCCGCCACGGCCCGGATGGCTCCATGCCGCCGCTTCGGGCAGGACCTGCACCTTGTCGATATCGACGCCCAGCGCATCGAGGGCTGCGGCAAGGTCCGCCTTGGCATCCCAGACGCCGACCGCCTTCGCCTTGCCGGACCAGTGCCGGCCGGCGCCGTCCAGCCCGGCCGTGCCGGTGCGGATACCCGAGGCATAGGTGTGCTGGCCTTCCGGCCGGTCGGAAAGGAAGATCTGCCCGACCTCGAACAGCGCGATATCGGCAAAGCCGCGATTGGCATTGCGCCGGGCGCCGGCGAGCAGGCCGGGCAGCAGCGAAGGCCGCATGTCGGTCATGTCCGAGGCGATGGCATTGGCGAGCTGGCGATCCTCGGTGCCGCCGCCGAAGCGGGTGGCATCGTCGTGGGAAATGAAGGACCAGGTGACCACTTCATCCAGCCCGCGCGCGGCGAGGGCCCGGCGGGCGATGCGGCGGCGGTTCTGGATCGTGGTGAGGATGCGCGGCGCCACGTGATTGAGCCGGGGCAGGGGCTCGACCGGCACATTGTCGACGCCGACCATGCGCATGACCTCTTCGACGAGGTCGGCCTTCTGGGTCACGTCCGGACGCCAGGACGGCACTTTTACGCTACGGATTTCGCCCGAGCCTTCGATGACGAAGCCCAGCCGGCCGAGGATCTGCTCGATCTCTGTGGCCGACACGTCGAGGCCGGTGAGGCGGCGGACTTCGGAGAGGGGGAAATCGACAATCGTGTTGGGAAACACATCCTCGCCCGAAATGGCCGGCTCCATCGGCGTGCCGCCGCAGAGTTCCAGGACGAGCCGCGTCGCCAATTCCATGCCCGGCTCGGTGAGGGCCGGATCGACATGGCGTTCGAGCCGGTAGCGGGCATCGGAGACGATGCCGGTCTTGCGGCCGGCCTGGGCGATGAGATCGGCGTCCCAGGAGGCGCATTCCATGAAGACATTGACCGTTTGCTCGGTGACGCCGGAGCGGATGCCGCCCATGATGCCACCGAGGCAGAGCGGGCCCTTGTCGTCGGCGATGACGGTCATGGACTCGTCGAGCGTATAGACCTTGTTGTCCAGCGCGTCGAAATCCTCGCCGCGCGCATTGCGCAGCACCATCTGTCCTTCGACCTTGTCGGCGTCATAGGCATGCAGCGGCCGGCCCCAGCCCAGCGAGACGAGATTGGTGATGTCGACGATGGCGTTGATGGGGCGCAGACCCACGGCGCGGAGGCGCTGTTGCAGCCAATCGGGCGAGGGGCCGTTCTGCACATTGGCGATATAGCGGCCGGCGAATTTGCGGATCGCCTTGGGCGCCTCGGCGGCGAAGAGATGCGGCAGCGGCGGGATTGGGCTGGGGCCATGCGAGGGCATCGGCGAGAAATCGGTCTGTTTCAGCGTGCCGAGGCCGAAGGCGGCCAGATCGCGCGCCACGCCGTAGACGCCGGTGGCGTCGCCGCGATTGGGGGTGATGGAAATGTCGAAGACCACGCCGTTGATGCCGGCATAGTCGACATATTTCGCGCCGATCGGAGCGTCCTCGGGCAATTCGATGATGCCGTCATGATCGTTGGACAATTCGAGCTCGGCCGCCGAGCACAGCATGCCGTTGGACGGCGCGCCGCGAATGACCACGCCGGCCTTGAGCTCGAAATCCTTGCCCGGAATATAGGTGCCGGGCGCGGCGAACACCGATTTCAGGCCGGTGCGGCAGTTGGGGGCGCCGCAGACCACGTCGATCAGTTCGCCGGTGCCGGCATCGACCTTGCAGATATTGAGGTGGTCGGAATTGGGATGCGGCTTCGCCTCCACCACATGGGCGACCACGAATTTCTCCAGCGCCTTGCCCTGCGATTCGATGCCTTCGACCTCGAGACCGATCATGGTCAGCGCCTTGCCGATCTCCTCGGGCGCGGCCTGGGTGTCGAGATGTTCCTTGAGCCAGTCGAGCGTGAATTTCATGTGTCTGGCTCCTTAGCTCGAAAGTCCGCCGAAAAGGGTCGGCAAATCCAGTGGCCTGAAGCCGTAATGCTCGATCCAGCGCTGGTCGGCGTCGAAGAAGGCGCGCAAATCCGGCATGCCGTATTTCAGCATGGCGATGCGGTCGATGCCGATGCCCCAGGCAAAACCCTGATAGACATCGGGATCGAGCCCGGCATTGGCGATGACATTGGGGTGGACCATGCCGCAGCCGAGGATTTCGAGCCAGTCATTGCCCTCGCCGATCTTCACCTCCGAGCCGGAACGGTCGCATTGCACGTCCACTTCCATGCTCGGTTCGGTGAAGGGGAAGAAGCTGGGCCGGAAGCGCAGGGTGACGCTGGGCACTTCGAAGAAGGCCTTGAGGAATTCCTCCAGCACCCAGCGGAGCTGGCCGATATGGGAGCTCTTGTCGATGACCAGGCCCTCGACCTGATGGAACATCGGGGTATGGGTCTGGTCGGAATCGTTGCGATAGGTGCGGCCGGGCATGACCACGCGGATCGGCGGATCCATGGCGGGCGTCAGATAGGCGGCGGCCGGCTTTTCGTTGGTCTTCTGCATGACGCGCATCTGCACCGGCGAGGTATGGGTGCGCAGCACCTTCTTCACCCCGTCCGGGCCGGGCTTCATGAAGAAGGTGTCGTGCATTTCGCGCGCCGGATGACCCTCGGGGAAATTGAGCGCGGTGAAATTGAAATAATCGGTCTCGATATCGGGCCCTTCGGCGATGGAGAAACCCATATCGGAGAAGATGGCGGTGATTTCGTCGATGGTCTGGGAAATCGGGTGGATGCGGCCGCGCGCGGTGGGCGCGGGCGGCAGGGGCAGCGTGACGTCGACGGTCTCGGCCTGCAGACGGGCGTCGAGCGCGGCGGACCGCAATTCGGCGCCGCGCGCCTCGATCAGCCCGGCAATCTCGGTCTTGAGGCCGTTGATGGCCGGCCCGGCCGATTTGCGATCCTCGGGGGCCATGGCGCCGAGCGTGGCCAGCAGAGCCGAGACGGACCCCTTCTTGCCCAGGGCGGCGACGCGCACGCCATCTAGCGCGGCTTCGGTTTCGGCTGCGGCGATGGCGGCGGACAGGTCGCCGCGCAGGGTTTCGATCTGGGCTTCTAGGGACATGGAATTCTCGTTTCGAACGGCTGGCGCGGTTAGAGCATTTTGGGCGCGCGGAGTCAGGAGAAAACTCATCCCATCCGCTCGTCACCCTCGGGCTTGACCCGAGGGTTCTTTTTCAAGTGCAACGCCCTCGGGTCAAGCCCGAGGGTGACGATCCAGAGGGAGGCCACGTCCGGGCCATTCGAGCCTGCTACTCGACCATAGGTCTCGTGGCCTTCTTCGGCTCAAAAGGCTCCACCGGAGCCTTTTGTCCTGCGGATCGCCGGCGAAGTCTCATGGCCTTCTCGCCTAAATTCGCTCCACCGGAGCGATTTTGCCAGTGGCCGGCTCGAAGACAAAAACGCCCCGCGCCAGCCCTCTCGGGCGGCGCAAGGCGCGGTTTTTGACCTCAGCGAAGCTGAAAGTTAGGCGGTGACGCGGGCGTGGGTGGTGTCGTCCACGCCTTCCAGATACGCCAGCGCTGCCTTGGCCTTGGCGACCAGGGCCGTGAACGCTTCGGGCTGGGTGATCGCGAGATCGCTCAGCACCTTGCGGTCGACGGCGATTTCAGCCTTGCTGAGGCCGTCGATAAATCGGTTATAGGTCAGACCGTGGTCGCGCACGGCGGCGTTGATGCGCTGGATCCACAGGGCGCGGAAATTGCGCTTCTTGACGCGACGATCGCGATAGGCGTACTGGCCGGCCTTTTCGACCGCCTGCTTGGCGATACGGATCGTGGATTTACGACGGCCATAATAGCCCTCGGCGGCCTTCAAGACCTTCTTGTGACGAGCGTGGGCGGTTACGCCTCTCTTTACGCGTGCCATTCTTTAGTGTCCTTCCAGCTTAGCGGTTGTACGGCATGTACCACTTCACCAGACCCTCGTCGCCCTTGGACAGGATCTTGGTGCCGCGGTTGGTGCGGATGTACTTGGCGTTGTGGCTGATCAGGCGGTGGCGCTTGCCGGCGACGCCGGCCTTCACCTTGCCGGTGGCGGTGAAGCTGAAGCGCTTCTTGGCACCGGACTTGGTCTTCATCTTGGGCATTTTGCGGGTCCTTGTCGTCTATTCGGATGGATTGAGGCCCATCGCATTCAAGAACCGCCACGGCATGCCTTTTGGCCGGGCGATCCGGAGAAGTCGGCTCTATAGGGGGAAAGCGGGGCCATGGCAAGGGGCTAGGCCGCCGCCTCCAGGCGCCTTTTGCCGCTGAAGCCGGTCACGATGGCGTCCAGCGCTTCCGCCTGGGCCCGGGTCTGGTCGATGGCGGCATGCGATTCCTCCACCAGGGCGGCATTGTGCCTGGTATCGGCATCCATGGCGCGCATGGCCTCGGCAATGGTGGCGATGGACCGGCTCTGGTTCTGGGCCGTGGCGGCAATGGCCTGCATCTGGCCGCTGTCGCGCTCGACCGCAGCGTGGATGGCGGTCAGCATGCCCGCCGCCTCCTCGGCGATACGACCGCCACCGGCCACCGCCAGGCAGGATTGGGCCGCCAGTGCCTTGATATCGGCCGAGGCGCGCGCCGCGCTCTGCGCCAGCCGCCGCACTTCCACCGCCACGACGGCGAAGCCCTTGCCCGCTTCCCCCGCCCGCGCCGCCTCGACCGAGGCGTTGAGTGCCAGGAGATTGGTCTGAAAGGCCATATCCTCGATCAGCCCGGTAATGGCGGTGATCTCGTCCGATGTGCCGCGAATCTGCGCCATGGCCGCGTTCAGCCGCGCCATGGCGCTGTTGCCGTCACGGGCGAGGCGCGCCGAATCCCGGGCGCTGCCGGCGGCGTTTCCGGCCATTTCGGTATTGGCGGCGATGTCGCGCGCCAGATTCTCCACCGCGTGGAAGGTGGATTCGAGCCGGCCGGCCTGCTTGTGGGTGCGCTCGGCCAGGTCGTCGGCGCCATCGAGGATTTCGTCGGTGGCGCGGCGCAGCGCGCCCGAGGCATCGGCGAGCCGGAAGATGGTGTCGGCCAGCGTGTCGGCCAGGCGATTGGTATCGGCCTGCAATTGCCCGAAAGCGCCGGAAAAACGGCCTTCCATGCGCTGGTCGAGCCGCGAGGCGGCCAGGGCGGCGAGCACGCGTCCATTCTCGCCGAGCCCGGCCTCGACATTGGCCAGAAGCGCATTGACGCGCTCGGCCAGCAGGTCGAGATCGGCCAGGCCATAGGCGCGGGCGAGGCGCGGCCGGAAATCGCCGGCCAGGGCGGCGGCGATGACCGTCTCGAGATCGGCCTGGAGCCGGCTGCGATGGCCGGCCATTATCGTGGCCTGCTGGGCTCCGGCGCGCTCCCGGGCCATGGATTGCTCCACCTGCCTGCCATTCTCCCCGAAGATTTCGAGCGCCCGGGCAATGCGGCCCAGTTCGCTGTCCCGGTCGGCGCCCGCAAGGCTCACCTCAAAATCGCCGGCCGCCAGGCGATCCATGCTGGCGGCGATGATGCCGACCGAACGCGAGAGCCAGCGGGCGGTGATTATGGAGAGCGCGACGCCCAGGGCCAGCGCCAGCAGGCCGGCCAGCAGGGCGGCGGTGCCGATGGCGGAGGATTGGGCTTCGGCATGGGCGCCGAGCCGGTCCTGCTCCGCGCGCGCCGCTGCGGCCTCCCCGGCATAGCGGGCGGCGAGGTCGGCATCGATGGCCCGGGCGGTCTCCGCCAGGGCGCGGCGCTCCAGCAATTGGTTCTGTGCGGCGTCGATGGCCTGGGTGAAGCCGGCCAGGGCGGCGCCGACCGCATCGACGCTGGCCAGGTCGTCGGCCTTGAAGAACAGCGCGCGCAGCGCGTCCAAAGCGGCCTGGGTGGCCGGGCCGCGGGCCATGGCCCGCTGATGGGCCGCGCCATCGCCGGCCAGCATGGCCTCGGTTTCGAGCCGCAGCAGCAGCAATTCCTGCATGGCAAGCCCCGCCATGGCGGCCGCCCGGGCATTGAGCGTGGCCGCCTCGGAGGTCTTGGCGATCAATGCCGCCAGACTGTCGGTGGCCGTGATGCCCTGCTCGCGCATGGTCAGGGTGAGGGCGCCAAGGGATTGGTCGAGCGCGATCATGTCTTCGGCGATGCGGCTGTAATCGTCGGCGGCGCCGGCAAGAGCGGCCAGCCGCGCCCGCAGCAGGTCGGTTCTTTCCGGGCCCGGCGCGTCCTGATAGGCGGCAAAAGCCAGCCGGGTTTCCGCCAGGTCGGCAGCGCCGGCCTGGGCATTGGCGGCACGGGCGCTCGCCTCGGCCTGGGCGCGGAATGTACCGCTCAGATTGTGCACGCCCCAGAGCGCGATGGCCAGGAGCACGCCCATCAGCACGATCAGCATGCTGAAGGCCGCATAGATACGTCCCGACAGGGTCAGGCGCTTGAGATTCATGGGCCGATGCTCCTCAGCACAACCCCTCCCCGCTGCCTGCCTAAAGCGGCATCGTTAAGCCTTTCTCTATGGCGATGTCATCGAATTGTCGTAAATCTGCCAATGGCTTAGCACGGCCCGGCCTTTGCGGGCCGCGCAGATTTTTCAATCCCTCAATGCGCCGCCTCGGCATCGCGATAATGCCGCAGCGCCACCGGCACCGCCAGCGCCATTGCCGCCACCAGCCCCGCCGCGGTGAGCAAGACGGTGGAATGGGCGCTGGTAAAGGCCAGGCGCGCCGCCTCCATCAGCGGCGCGCCGTCCGCGCCGAGATCGCGCGCCGCCAGCATGGTTTCGCCGATGGAATGGCCGGCGCTTGCCGGAAGCGAGCCGGCGAGCGCCTCGGGCAGGCGCAGCGCGGCCGAATAGCTGGCTGCGAGCAGGACCCCGAAAAAGGTGATGCCCAGGCCCGCCCCCATCTCGTAGCCGGTGCCTTCCAGGGCGCCGGCCGCGCCGGCCTTGTCGGCAGGGGCGCTCGACATGATGGCGATGGAGGAAGCGGTGAGACCGATGCTGAGCGACAGGCCCAGCAGCGCCATCAGCGCGACGATGCCCAAGCCGGGATTGTGGAAATCGCTGAGCCCGAGCCCGGCGAGCCCCGCAGCGGCGGCCAGCAGCGACAGGGTCGCCACCCAGCGCAGTCCGAACAGGCTCACGGCATAGCCGGCCAGCGGGCCGCCAATGGCCGAGGCGATGACCAGCGGCATCATGAAGAGTCCGGCCTCGAGCGGTGTGCGGCCGACGACGAATTGCAGTTCCTGCGCCACGGTCAGCTCCGCGCCGGCCAGCGCACCGGTGACCACCAGGGCCATGATCGTGCCCACCACGATGGCCGGACGCGAGAACAGGGAAAGGTCGAGCATCGGCACGGCCGCGCGCAATTGCTGCCGCACGAACAGCGCCAGCAGCACGATGCCGGCGCCCAGGCTCAGGGCGGTGAGGTGGCGCGCCTGGTCGGGCTTGAACCCCGATTTGATCGCATAGACGCTGGCGATGAGGCCGGCGATGAGCAGCAGGGCCTGCCCAATGCTCCACGATCCCGCGCCGGAGGGCCGGCTGCGCGGCAGGACGGCATAGGCCAGCGGCCAGACGATCAGCATGACCGGGACATTGATCAGGAAGACCGAGCCCCACCAGAAATGCTCGAGCAGCAGGCCGCCGGTAAGCGGGCCCAGCGCCGAGCCGGCGGCGCCGATCGTGCCCCAAAGGCCCAGGGCGATGCCGCGCTCCCTGGGGTCCTCGAAGGTCCGGCGGATGATGGCCAGTACATTGGGCACGACCATCGAGGCGCCCAGCGCCAACAGAGCCCGCGCCGCGATCAGCATGGCCGCATTCGGCGCGAATGCGGCCGCGATCGAGGCCACAAGGAAGACCAGCAGGCCCCAAAGCAGCATGCGCCGATGCCCGACCCGGTCGGACAGCGTGCCCATGGGCACCAGCAGTCCCGCCATCAGCAGCGGATAGATATCGATGATCCAGAGGATTTCGGTGCCGCTGGCATCGAGCGCCATGGTGAGCGAGGGCACGGCGATGTGCAGGATGGTCATATCGATGACGATCGGGGTGAAAGCCAGCATGACGGCCAGCAGGATCAGCCAGCGATTGCGGGGGGCGGACATGTCGAAACCTCTTTGCGCGGGCGGCGATTTCAATTGATATGAAAGGAGGGCGGATATATATCCGTCCAGACGGATTGAAAAGAGGGAAGATGGGCCGCAAGCAGACAATTGATCGTGGCGCCTTGCTGGATGCCGCCGAGCGGGTGGTGCTGCGCGAGGGGGCGAGGCACCTGACCATGGAGGCGGTGGCCGCGGAGGCCGGCGTCAGCAAGGGCGGGGTGCTCTATGCCTTTTCGAGCAAGGACACGCTGGTCGACGCCCTCGTCTCCCGCGTCTATGCTGCCATGGACAAGATCGCCGACGATTTCATCGCCAAAGCGGGCGACAATGCCCAGAACCGCGCCCGGGCCCATGTCCTGGCCAGCCGGAATGCCGAGACGCTGATCAGCGAGCGCAGCGTGGCGCTGATCGCCAGTTTCATGCGCTCACCCGAATTCCGCAAAGGCGCGCAGGAATATTACGCCAGCATCCTCGACGGGCTCGACCTGGCCACGCCGGCCGGCCGCAAGGCCCGGCTGGCGCTGCTGGCCTGCGAGGGGGCTCTGCTGCTGCGCGGCTTCGAATTCCACCCGATCGGTCCTGTGGACTGGACATCCATCCACGACGATATCCAGGAGCTGCTGCTCTCCTGATCAGGCCCGGGCGGCGGCCAGTTTCGGCTCGATATGGTCTTCGAACAACAGGCCCGGCCGCGCGGCCAATGCCGCACCATATTCCGCTTCCGCCTCAAGCGAGACGCGGAGGAAGCCGACTAGGCCCGCGACATCCTCTTTCCCCAGCCCGTAATGGCCCGCTTCCAGCCGGGCCAGGATTTCGGTCTTCGAGGCGATCATGCCCGAGGCGACATCCTTGCCATTGCTCATCGAGCCGTCGCGCTTGATGTAATCATGCAGCGGCGTGCCCAGGTGATAGCTTTCCGGCACGGTGCGATAGAGCTGCAGCAGGAATTCGAGGTCGGTCATGTTGCTCATGGTGGCGTCATAGCGCCCGTCGCCGTGCCGGCGATCCCAGACGATCATCGAATCCATCGACAGGCTCACCCATTTGTGTTCGCCCGGCCGCAGGGCCCGGTCCGGCCCCGCGCCCACATGGCGCAGATGGGTGAAATCCATGGTCATGACGTCGAGGGCGGTGGTGACGATGCCGTAGCGGTCCAGCGCCGCCACGGCCTTTTCCAGCTTGTGCGGTTTCAGCCGGTCATCGGCGTCCAGGATGGCCGCATAGGGCGTGTCGAGCTGGTCCAGCGCCACATTGCGGGTGACCGACGCACCCCGGCCGATGCCGCCGCTGTCGACAAAGACCTGGCGCGGATCGGCAAGGCCCCGTTCGGCGAGAAAGCCGGCATAGTCGAAGCCGTCATCGGCGATGATCCAGTGCTGCCAGTCGCCATGGCTCTGGTCGAGCACGCTTCTGACCGTTGCGGGCAGCGTGTCCTGGGCCTTGAAGGCGGGGGTGATGACGGCGACCGTGCGAGCCATGTCTTGAACCTTTTGCGTACCTGACCCATATCTGGGACACGTTTTCGATGCCACTGCAATCGGGTCGGAAACAACGACGTTGCTTGACGATCAAGGACGGTTTCATGACGCGCATCTCGGTGTTTTCCGCGCCCTTTCTCCTCGGCTTCGACAGCTTCGAGGAGCGTATCGACCGGCTGGCCCGGTCGGCGGACGGCTACCCTCCCTACAATATCGAGCGGAACCAGGGCGAAGACGGCGCCGAGCACTTCATGATTTCCATTGCCGTGGCGGGTTTTGCCCGCAGCGAGCTCGAGATTGTCGTCGAAGACAATCAATTGCAGGTGCGCGGCAAGCAGAAGGACGAGCCGGGAAAGGATTACCTGCACCGCGGCATTGCCGCCCGCCAATTCCAGCGCAACTTCCTCCTCGCCGACGGCATGGAGGTAAAAGATGCAACTCTGGGCCATGGCATGCTCGTTATAGTTCTGGAGCGGCCCCGCGCCGCCAAGATCGCCCGAAGAATCGACATTCGCTCATTGTGAGGAAAAGAGAACAGGAAAGGGCCGACAAATGATGGACAAACGCAATTCCGACGCCGCGGTCGAAGCCGCAAACCCCCTCAAGACCCTGACGCGCGCCCAGTTCGCCGCTCTGGGGGGCGATGCCGTGGCCTATGTCAAACCGGTTTCCGGCCTGGTGCTTTCCGCCATGATTCACGATGCCGAATTCGATGCCGGCACCCAATATCAGCTCGTCATGTCCGCCGACGGCACACCGCTCATGGTGTCCGACAGCGCCGAGGCGGTGAGCGAATGGCTGGGCGACCAGTCCATCGGCCTGGCCACGCTGCACTGATCGCGGCGCCGAGCCGAGCAGAACGCGCAATGCCCGCCACTGGCGGGCATTGTCGTTTCAGCGGTCGAGCTGAAAGGCTTCGAAGCGGCCCAGCTCGGCATCGATGGCCGCCTGCGTCTCGGCTCCGGGCTCGTCCAGCCAGGTCCATTTCTGTGCCAATAGCCTGCCTGCCGCGCGGTCGGTCTTGAGATCCACGGCGGCCACGATCCGGTCCCCCACCAGAATGGGCAGGGCGAAATAGCCATATTGCCGCCTGGCGGCCGGCACATAGGCCTCGAACAGGTGGTCATAATCGAAAAACAGCTTGAGCCGCTTGCGCTGGATGATCAGCGGATCGAAGGGCGAGAGGATGTGAACCCGCTCCGCCGCCGCCGGCGCCAGCTCCAGCGCCTCGGGTGTGGCCCAATGCGGCACCTTTTCGGCGCCCGCGATGCTGACCGGCACCAGCAGCCGGCGCTTCACCCGCGCTTCGATCAATTCCCGCACCGCCTTCTTGGCCGGCGCATTGAGGTGGCAGATGGAATCGAGGCTGACCAATCCCTGGCTGCGCAACGCCCTATCGAGCAGATAGGCAGTCACCTGCCGCTCCGTCGCCGGCTTCGGGCTTTTCTCCCAGCCGAAATGGCGCTGTATCAGGTCATAGGTCTTGACCATGCCCTCGCGCGCCGAAATGGCGACGAGCCCCTGATAGAACATCAATTGCAGCACCCGCTTGGACGGCTTGCGGCTGGCCCAGGGATGGTCCTTGTCCACCAGCTCGTCGTCGTCGATATCGCGGATGGACAGCGGGCCTTCGGTCCGGAGCCGCCGCGTCATGGCGCGGACCTCCTCGCGCGTCACCGTGCCGAACCAGGCGCTGGGCTTGTCACGATAGGCCTTCATGGCCGGAACGAAAAACGGCAAATCCGCGCTGGGCACATAGCTCAGCGCGTGGGTCCAATATTCGAAGACCGACTTTTCCGCCGATTGCAGATGGGCCAGATCGCCGCGCCGATAGGCCGGAATGCGCGAATAAAGGATATGGTGATGGCAGCGCTCGATGACGTTGATCGTGTCGATCTGCACATAACCCAGATGCGCGATGGCGGCCTGCGCCGCCGCGGGGCCCGCCCCGAACGGCGCTGCTTCATCGAGGCGCTGGGCCCGCAGCCAGATGGCGCGGGCCTGGGCGGTGGATAGGGATAGGGGTTTTCTGGCCACGGGTGATTCCTGTCTGCATCCGGGACGATGTCAGATCAGGGGCGCGTGTCAAACCGGGTCAGGAGGCAATGGCTTTTCTCTTTATCGCCGGGCCTCGACGATGAACTGGTTGCCCAGATGTCCCATGGTGAAATCGTGAATGACATGCACCGAAAAGGCATCGTCTGGATCGGCTCCGAACAGCCGCAATTGCAGGGGAGCGCCGTCGAGCGACACGCCGGCGCGATAGCGGCCATAGGCGATGCCGGTGACCACCAGGCCCTCCCCGGTCGAGCGGACCGGGCGCGTCGATGCCGCCCCGCCATCGAGCGGAACCAGCGTCACCTCTGCCCCGGCCAGGTCGGTATAGTCGAGAACGGCATTCTGCAGCAGGAAGATGCCGGCATTGCCATAGGGCAGGTCGGGGCTGCTTTCGATCAGCGTGTCGGTGAAATTGCGCACGGCGTCGGCATTGCCGGTAAAGGGGAGATTGGTTTCCGGCAGCATCGCCATGTCGAGGACTCGTCCGCCATTGACCACGCTGCGATAGGCATGGGCGCGGTATTCGCCAGCCGGCAATGACCCCAGCTCGATCCGGTAGCGCCCGGCGGCATCGGTGGTGGCTATGGCCTTGATGCTGCTGCCATAGGTCAGCAGATCATCGGCCGTGTAGTTTTGGTAGATGGCTTCGACGGTGATGCCGGCCACGCCTTGCCCATCCGGCCCGGAGACGCGGCCGGTCACGCTGGCCGCCAAGGCCGGCGCGGCGCCGGCCAGAAGAGCAGGCAATACCAATAGCGATCCGATCCGCATGCGCCCCAATCCCGGAAAAGTCCCGGGTTAGCATGTGCGGGTGCACGAAAACGCATGCCTGATTATGCGGGACGGCCAGATGCTTTTGCGAAGCGCGCTATCACACGGCGTGGTGAGAAATTGGTGGAGCCAAGCGGGATCGAACCGCTGACCTCTTGCATGCCATGCAAGCGCTCTCCCAGCTGAGCTATGGCCCCATCCGGACAAGGCGGCGAAATGCAGGCCTTGCGGTAGTTTTGGGTTCGGAAGGGGACTTGCCCGTCCGAAGCGAGGCGGAACCTATTGGATCATTCCGCGCCTTGCAAGTGCTTAAATGACACTTTTTTATCCCGCCGGGTCCAAACCGGTTCCGGCGGGAAAATCGTAGCGAAATCAGCGGTCTTCGTCGTCGCCGACTTCAAAGCCCAGGCCGTCGTCCTCGTCTTCGTCCTCTTCGAGGAACACGTCCTCGGCATCGTCGCCCAGATCCTCGTCGACCTCGACATCCTCGACATCGGGAATATCGTCGCCCGATTCCTCGGCATCGGCTTCCTCGAGGCTGACGATCACCGGCGCCGCCGCGTCCTCGGTCTCGTCTTCTTCTTCCAGCTCGTCCTCGTCATCGATCTTGCGCGCGGTGGCGGGACCGGCCTTGCCGGCCAATTGCTCGAAATAGGACCGGGGATAGGACTTGCCCGTATAGGGCGAGACGATGGGGTCCATGTTGAGGTCGTAGAATTTCTTGCCCGTATCGGGATCGGTCCGCTTGATACCGCGGTCGGAACTGGCCATTTTCATGCCTCGTCGAATGGAAAAATGCCGGGACGCGCAAAAGCCGCTCGCGCCCATTTCGGTCAGTCCGGTTATGGGCAAAGCCGGGCAGTGTCAAACGCAAAATGCGGGCTCTTGCCCCCGCCCGCCGCTGCCGCTATCGCCTTGGGGCCGATTGCATTGCCCAGGAGCGCCCCATGATCATCGCCGTCGACGGACCCGCCGCCTCGGGCAAGGGCACGCTGGCCACCGGCCTGGCCCGTCATTATGGCCTGCCCCATCTCGATACCGGCCTGCTCTACCGGGCCGTCGGCCTGGCGGTGGGAGAGCGCGAAGACGGCCCCGAATTCGAGCGCGCCGCCATCGCCGCGGCCCGCGCGTTGGATGCGGCCCACCTCACCGACATCGAGGCCCTGACCAGCGCCGAAACCGGCGTGCTGGCCAGCAGGGTGGCGGTGATCGCCGAGGTGCGGGCGGCGCTGTTCGCCTTTCAGCGCGATTTCGCCACCCAGCCGGGCGGCGCCGTTTTGGATGGGCGCGATATCGGCACCAAGATCTGCCCCGATGCCGACGTCAAGCTCTTCATCCAGGCCGATAGCAAGGCGCGCATGGAGCGGCGGGCCAAGCAATTGGAAAAGCGCGGCCTGGTCGTGGACCGCTATGCCCTCTACCACCAGATCGAGGAACGCGACGCGCGCGACATGCTCAATCCTCATGGCGGCTTCTATAAAGCGGACGACGCGCACTTGCTTGATACGACGCTTCTGGATATAGAGGCCGCACTCCGCGCTGCCATCGAGATTGTCGATCGGACCATGGCGCTCAAGGCAGGGGGCGAGGCCTCCTAATTTCCTCCTTGGGACCACGCCCGCCGCAATCGGACCATTCGCTGGCCCGGACGCCCGAAATATACCAATCGTCCTGTTGTTCAGAAGCGGTGCTCCGTGCGCCGGCTTTGGCATTTTCGCCGAAGCGGACCCGCGATCAGGCAGGATCAGCAACCCTCAACCCCGGCGCAATGGAGAAAAAGTTTGGCACAGCAAACTGTGACGAAAGACGATTTTGAATCGATGCTGCTCGACTCCTTTGTCGACAACGATGCCGCCGAAGGCACCGTCGTCAAGGGCAAGGTGGTCGCCATCGAAAAGGACCTGGCCATCATCGATGTCGGTCTCAAGACCGAAGGCCGCGTCCCGCTGAAGGAATTCGGCCAGGCCGGCCGCGACGGCACCATCACCGTGGGTTCGGAAGTCGAGGTCTATGTCGACCGCGTCGAGAACGCCATGGGCGAGGCCGTCCTGTCGCGCGAAAAGGCCCGCCGCGAAGAGAGCTGGGTCAAGCTCGAAGAGAAGTACAACGCCAATGAGCGCGTTGAAGGCACGATCTTCAACCAGGTCAAGGGTGGCTTCACCGTCGACCTCGAAGGCGCCGTGGCCTTCCTGCCGCGTTCGCAGGTCGATATCCGCCCCATCCGCGATATCGCTCCGCTCATGAACGTGCCGCAGCCGTTCCAGATCCTCAAGATGGACAAGCGTCGCGGCAATATCGTCGTCTCGCGCCGCGCCATTCTCGAGGAATCGCGCGCCGAACAGCGTTCGGAAATCGTCCAGCAGCTCGAAGAGGGCCAGGTTGTCGACGGCGTGGTCAAGAACATCACCGATTACGGTGCCTTCGTTGATCTCGGCGGCATCGACGGCCTGCTGCACGTCACCGATATCGCCTGGCGCCGGGTCAACCACCCGTCCGAAGTGCTCACCATCGGCGAGACCATCAAGGTCCAGATCGTGCGCATCAACCACGAGAGCCACCGTATCTCGCTCGGCATGAAGCAGCTCCAGGCCGATCCCTGGGAAGGCATCGAAGCCAAGTACCCGATCGGTGCCAAGTTCTCCGGCCGCGTGACCAACATCACCGATTACGGCGCCTTCGTCGAACTGGAGCCGGGCATCGAAGGCCTGATCCACGTTTCGGAAATGAGCTGGACCAAGAAGAACGTCCATCCGGGCAAGATCGTCTCGACCTCGCAGGAAGTCGACGTGGTCGTGCTCGAAGTCGATCCGGACAAGCGCCGCATCTCGCTCGGTCTCAAGCAGACCCTGCAGAATCCGTGGGAAGCCTTTGCCGAGAAGAACCCGGTCGGCTCCACCATCGAAGGCGAAGTCAAGAACAAGACCGAATTCGGCCTGTTCATCGGCCTCGAAGGCGATGTGGATGGCATGGTTCACCTCTCGGACCTCGATTGGCAGAAGTCCGGCGAAGTCGCCCTCGACGACTACAATCGCGGCGACATCGTCAAGGCCAAGGTTCTCGACGTCGATGTCGAGAAGGAACGCATCAGCCTCGGCATCAAGCAGCTCGCTGCCGATGACCTGGCCGATACCGGCTCCTCCGACGGTTCGGGCCTGCGCAAGAACGCCGTGGTCACCACCGAAGTCGTGGACGTCAACGATGGCGGCATCGAAGTGCGCATCGCCGACAGCGACGTGACCGCCTTTATCCGCCGCGCCGACCTCTCCCGCGACCGCAACGACCAGCGCCCCGAGCGCTTCGCCAAGGGCGACAAGGTCGATGCCCGCGTCACCCAGTACGACCGCAAGACCGGCCGCATCCAGCTCTCGATCAAGGCGCTCGAAATCGCCGAAGAACGTGAAGCCGTGGCCAATTTCGGGTCTTCGGATTCGGGTGCCTCGCTCGGCGACATCCTGGGCGCTGCCCTCAAGGATCGCGAGCAGAAGTAAGCCTTTGGGCTCACCGACACGCTTTCGACCCGCGCCCTCGGCGCGGGTCGTTTCATATGGAAATATCAGATGACCTTGCTCAAGGACGTGGCCTGGCGGGCCATGACCGGCTACGACCTGGACGCGGTCTTCGCCATCGCCAATCAGGTCCATCCCGGCTTCTTCGAGGCCCAGGCGGTGCTGGCGGAGAAATTCGCGCTCTACCGCAATGGCTGCTACCTGCTCGAAATCGGCGAGCGGCCGGCCGGCTATGTCCTGAGCCATCCCTGGAAACGCGGCGACCTGCCGGCGCTCGATACCTTGCTCGGCGCGCTGCCGGCCGATGCCGACAGCTTCTATATCCACGACCTGGCTTTGCTGCCGCTGACGCGCGGCATCGGCGCGGCGGGGCAGATCGTGGCGGCGCTGACCAAGCATGCCGGGGCCATGGCCTTTCCCACCATGAGCCTGGTGGCGGTCAACCAGTCCCAGCCCTTCTGGACCCGGCAGGGATTTGCCGTGGAAGAGCGCCCGGCGCTGCGGGAAAAGCTCCGCGCCTATGAGGACGAGGCGCGCTACATGGTCAAAGTGTTGCAATAGCACTGCGACGGGGCAGGTGTGACCGGCGAACGCCTTGTGGCGCTTGACGGTTTGCCCCGGCTTTGGCAGGTTGACCCCGCTCCCGCACAAGGGGGCGGGTCGAGACGGAGCCTTTGATGATCAAGTCCGAACTTGTCGAAAAGCTCGCCGCGGAGAACCCGCATCTGTTCCAGCGCGATATCGAGAACATCGTCAACGCCATCCTCGACGAGATCGGGGATGCCATGGCGCGTGGCGATCGGGTGGAATTGCGCGGCTTCGGCGCCTTCTCGGTCAAGAACCGGCCGGCCCGTGTCGGCCGCAATCCGCGCACCGGCGAACAGGTCGATGTGGGGGAGAAATATGTGCCCCAGTTCAAGGCCGGCAAGGAAATCCGTGAGCGGCTCAACCGTTCGTGACCGCCAGCACGCCGGCAGTTAGGCAAACCATATGGTCAACAGAATCGTCGGCTGGCTGGTCCTGGTGCCGTTCTGCGGATTGCTGATCGCCTTCGCCCTGGCCAATCGCCACCTTGTCAGCGTCAATCTCAATCCCTTCGCCGCCCCGCTCGAAGCCGGCGTCGATGGCTACGGCATCCCGCTTTTCGTCGTCCTCTATGTGGTCCTGTTGATCGGCGTGTTGCTGGGCGGCATTGCCTCCTGGTTCGCCCAGGGGCATCATCGGCGGCGTGAACGGCATTGGCGGCGCGAGGCGCAGCATCTGAGCCAGGAGCTCGAGACCCAGCGCCGCAAGGCCGGGCCGGCGGGCGGATCGGCCGGCGATGTCGACGATATGCTCGAATTGCGGTGATGACCGGCGCCATGCGGCTCCTCCTTTCCCTTCACTCCACTGAGACCCATCCGTGATGGCCGATCCCGTGATCATCAAAATCTGCGGCATCAAGACCTATGACCTGCTCGACGCCGCCATTGCCGCCGGCGCCGACATGGTGGGCTTCATGCATTTCCAGCGCTCGCCCCGCCATGTTTCCATCGAGGAGCTGGCCGGGCTGATCTCGGCGGCGCGCGGCCAGGTGCAAAGCTGCGTCGTCCTGGTCAATCCCGACAATTCCTGCGTGGCCGAAGTGGCCGCGCTCGGCCCCGACTGGATCCAGCTTCATGGCCCGGAAACGCCCCATCGGGTGGAAGCCATCCGGGCCGAGGCGGGCGTCGAGATCATGAAGGCGCTGCCCATCGGTTCGGCCGAGGACATCGCCCAGGTGGCCGGCTTTGTCGATATCGCCGACCGCATCCTGCTCGATGCCAAGCCGCCCAAGGGCGCCGACCGTCCGGGGGGATTGGGCGAGAGCTTCGACTGGTCGCTGCTCAAGGCCCTGGACCCCGCCATCGCCTTCATGCTGTCCGGCGGCCTGACGCCGGACAATGTGGCCGACGCCATCAGGAATGTGCGGCCGATGGGCGTCGATGTGTCCTCCGGGGTGGAAACCGCGCCGGGCGTCAAGGACCGCAAGCTCATCGAAGCCTTCATCCGCAATGCAAGGGCGGCCGGATAGCGGTTGCCACAGATGGGTATGAGGTCTTAAGGAGACCTCATGGTGAGCCTGTCGAACCACGCGGCCGGGCTCACCGGACCTCGTCCATCGACAGGCCGGGATGGGGTCCTCGCTTGGACCTCGTGGGAGGACGATTGCCTTGAGCATCCAGAAGACCAATTCCCTGCGCAACGGCCCGGACGAGCATGGTCGCTTCGGCATTTATGGCGGCCGCTTCGTCGCCGAAACGCTGATGCCGCTGATCCTGGACCTCGAACAGGAATATCGCGCCGCCAAGGCCGATGAGGCCTATATCGCCGAGCTCAAGGATCTGGCGACCCATTATGTCGGCCGCCCCAGCCCGCTCTATTTCGCCCAGCGCACCACCGAGCATCTGGGCGGCGCAAAGGTCTATCTCAAGCGCGAAGAGCTCAATCACACCGGCAGCCACAAGATCAACAATTGCCTGGGCCAGATTCTCCTGGCCAAGCGCATGGGCAAGACGCGCATCATCGCCGAAACCGGGGCCGGCCAGCATGGCGTGGCCACCGCCACGGTCTGCGCCAAGTTCGACCTGCCCTGCACCATCTTCATGGGCGCCACCGATGTCGAGCGGCAGATGCCGAACGTGCTGCGCATGAAGATGCTGGGCGCCGAAGTCCGGCCCGTCACCGCCGGCGCCGGCACGCTCAAGGACGCCATGAACGAGGCGCTGCGCGACTGGGTGACCAATGTCGAGACCACCTATTACCTGATCGGCACCGCGGCTGGGCCGCATCCCTATCCGGAAATGGTCCGCGACTTCCAATCGGTGATCGGCACCGAGATCAAGGAACAGTTCCTGGCGCTCGACGGCAGGCTGCCCGACGCCGTGGTCGCCTGTGTCGGCGGCGGCTCCAATGCGATCGGCACCTTCCACGCCTTCCTCGACGATGCCGATGTCGCCCTTTACGGCGCCGAGGCCGGCGGCCACGGCATCGAGGTCGAGAACGGCCATGCCGCCTCCATGACCGGCGGCCGCCCCGGCGTGCTGCATGGCAATCGCACCTATCTGCTGCAGGACGATGACGGGCAGATCCTGGAAGGCCATTCCATCTCCGCCGGCCTCGATTATCCCGGCGTCGGTCCCGAACATTCCTACCTGCACGACGCCAAGCGCGTCACCTATGCGCCGGTCACCGACAAGGAGGCGCTGGACGCCTTCCAATTGCTGACCCGGCTGGAAGGCATCATCCCGGCTTTGGAATCGGCCCATGGCCTGGCGCAGCTGATGAAGATCGCCCCGACAATGGGCAAGGACCAGTCCATCGTGCTGTGCCTTTCCGGCCGCGGCGACAAGGACGTGGAAAGCGTCGGCAAATATCTGGGAATGCTGAACTCATGACCACCCGCATCGACGCCCGCTTTGCCCAGTGCAAGGCCGAGAACCGCCCGGCCCTCGTCACCTATGTCATGGGTGGCGATCCCGATCTGGCCACCGGCCAGGCCATTCTCAACGCCCTGCCGCAGGCCGGCGCGGACATTATCGAACTGGGCATGCCCTTTTCCGATCCCATGGCCGACGGCGTCGCCATCCAATTGGGCGGCCAGCGCGCCCTGGCGGCCGGACAGACCATGCTCGGCGTGCTCGGCATGGTGGAGGAATTCCGCCGCAAGGACGAAAAGACGCCCATCGTGCTCATGGGCTATTACAACCCCATCTATTCCTTCGGCGTCGACCGCTTCATCGCGGCGGCCCAGGCGGCCGGGGTCGACGGCCTGATCGTCGTCGACCTGCCGGCCGAGGAAGATGCGGAACTCTGCATTCCCGCGCTCAGGGCCGGCCTCAACTTTATTCGCCTCACCACGCCCACCACCGACGACAGGCGCCTGCCGGTCGTCTTGGAGAACACATCCGGCTTCGTCTATTACGTCTCGATGAACGGGGTCACCGGCTCGGTGATCAAGTCGCGCGGCGCGGTGGGCGAGGCGGTGGATCGCATCAAGGCGCATACGGAGCTGCCGGTCGCCGTGGGTTTCGGCATCAAGACCGCCGAAGACGCCGCCGAAATCGGCAAGCATGCCGATGGCATCGTGGTCGGCTCGGTTCTGGTCGATGCGGTTGCCCGATCGCTGGATAAGGGCAAGGCAACCGACAGAACCGTCGCCGCGATCCGCGACATCGTCGCCGATCTGGCCGGCGGCGTGCGGCGCGCCCGGAACTGACGCTGTCCACAGGCGCGCCTGGCCCCGGCTTTGCGGGCCGACGCGGACCCTGATAGAATTGCCACAATTGAAGATTACGTGATCCCGCACGATCACCGCGAAAGGCCGCGCCATGAACTGGATCGACAATTTCGTCCGCCCCAAGATCCGCTCGATCCTCAATCCCAAGCGGGATACGCCGGAAAATCTCTGGGTCAAGGACCCCGAATCCGGGGAAATGGTGTTCTATCGCGACCTGGAAGCCAATCAATGGGTGGTGCCCAATTCCGGCTACCACATGAAGATCAAGCCGGTGGACCGGCTGGCGACCTTTCTCGACGATGGCAAATACGATCTCGTTCCGGTGCCTTCCGCGCCGCAGGACCCGCTGAAATTCCGCGCCCAGAAGCGCTATGTCGACCAGCTCAAGGAAAACCGCGCCAAGACCGGCTATGACGATGCCGTTCTGGTGGCCACCGGCAAGCTCTATGAGCGCGCCGTGACCGTGGCGGTGCAGGATTTCGATTTCCTCGCCGGCTCGCTGGGCATGGCCGCGGGGCAGGGCATCATCACCGGCCTCGAAACCGCCGTGCGCCTCAAGACCCCGTTCATCCTCTTCGTCGCCTCGGGCGGCGCGCGCATGCAGGAAGGCGTCCTGGGTCTCATGCAGATGCCGCGCACCACCGTGGCGGTGCTGCGCCTGCGCGAGGCGGGCCTGCCCTTTTTCGTGGTCCTGACCAATCCCACCACCGGAGGCGTCACCGCGTCCTATGCCATGCTCGGCGATGTGCATCTGGCCGAGCCCGGCGCCCTGATCGGCTTTGCCGGCCAGCGCGTCATCGAGCAGACCATCCGCGAAAAGCTGCCCAAGGGCTTCCAGCGTTCCGAATATCTCTACCAGCACGGCATGGTGGACATGGTGGTGCATCGCCATAACCTGCGCTCCACCATCGGGTCGCTGGCCGCCATTCTCACCAAGGCGCCGCCCAACGACGCCATCACCGCTTCCAGCACCAAGGCCATCACCGCCCAGGCCAGCCTGCGCGATGCGGCCATGGCGGCCGAAGGCGACGACGATATCGAGCCGCCGGCCGCTGCCGCCCACGCCGAATAAAGCGCTCCCCGCTGGACAAGAAAGGCTGCGCCCTTTCTTATCCGGCGCATGGAGAAAGCCGCCCGAT
>Ga0160493_100188_pt1 | contig 27970 bp, 28 predicted proteins | sample DID2MG_2_FD_108262 | JGI IMG/M metagenome (GOLD analysis project Ga0160493, IMG submission 108262) | Enriched soil microbial communities from UW Madison campus, WI, USA - DID2878_E24_FP2 MG | ecosystem: Environmental > Terrestrial > Soil > Unclassified | place: USA: Madison, Wisconsin | collected... | reverse complement strand
CTAGGAAACCCCCTGCCGGAAATCCCGACGCCCCGAGGCGGTTTGCGTCTCGTTTTTAAATTCTGAGGCGGAATCCGCCTCGGGGCTTCCATCGACGTTCCAAACCCGGAGGTTTTTACGCCGTCCGGCACTTCGGCACGCATCAGCGCTGCGGAAGGATCTTTGACATCGGGCCTGATGGAGGCTGATCCGGCCTCGCCCGCTGGGCGCATAGCACCAATGAAGGGCTGGCGTGGTGGGCCGGGATGCCCTATCTCCCCACTCAGAGCCGGGCGCTGTCGGACCCGGCCGGGTTGGAGGACTTCCCATGTCGGCCCAGACCCCCACGAAACGCCTCACCATTCGCGATATCGCCGCCATGCGCCGCCGTGGCGAGGCCATCGCCATGCTGACCGCCTATGACGCGGTGATGGCCGCCCTGGTCGAAGCGGCGGGCGTGGATATGATCCTGATCGGCGATAGCCTGGGCAATGTCGTGCTCGGCCATGAGACCACCCTGCCGGTCGGCCTCGACGACATGATCCGCCATGCCGCCGCGGTGAAGCGCGGGTCGTCGCGGGCGCTGCTGGTCTGCGACATGCCGTTCGGCTCGGTCACCGATCCGGACAGCGCGCTGGCCAATGCGGTGCGGGTGATGAAGGAGACCGGCGTCGAAGCCGTCAAGGTCGAGGGCGGGCTGGCCATGGTGCCCACCATCGAGCGCCTGGTGGGGCATGGGATTGCCGTCGTGGCCCATATCGGGCTCACCCCGCAATCGGTGCACCAGATGGGCGGCTATTACATGCATGGCAAGGACGAGGTTTCGGCCGCGCGGCTGCGCGAGGAAGCCCTGGCACTGGAAGCGGCGGGGGCCTTTGCCATCGTGCTCGAATGCGTGGCCCCGGCGCTGGCCGCCGAGATCACTCGCGCACTGACCATTCCCACGATCGGCATCGGTTCGGGCAAGGCTTGCGCCGGCCAGGTGCTGGTGGTCAACGACCTGATCGGGCTCAATACCAGCCCTCCGCCCAGCTTCGCCAGGCCGCGGGCCGATGTCGCCTCGATCATCCGCGCGGCGGTGGGCGACTATGTGGCCGAGACCAAGGCGGAACGCGGTCCTATCCCCATGCCACGGCGGGCCGAATAATGGCCAATATCCTGATCGCCATTTCCGCGTCGATCTCGGCCTACAAGATCGCCGACGTGGTGTCCGAACTGGGCAAGGCCGGGCATGAGGTGCAATGCATCCTGACCCGGAGCGCGAAGGAATTCGTGAGCCCGCTGGTGCTGGAAACGCTGAGCGGGCGGCCGGCGCGATCCGAGGTTTTCGGGCCGGATGTCTCGGGCACCGAGCATATCGACCTGGCGCGCTGGGCGGATTTGCTGGTGTTTGCGCCGGCGAGTGCCAACATGCTGGCGCGGCTGGCTTTGGGACTGGCGGATGACCTGCCCTCGACGGTGGCGCTGGCGAGCGAGGCGCCGCTGCTGATCGCGCCGGCGATGAATACGGTGATGTGGGAAAAACCCATTGTGCAGCAGAACCTTGCAACGCTGGTGGCGCGCGGGGCAGAGGTGGTGAACCCGGCTTCGGGGCTGCTGGCCTGTGGCGAAGTGGGCATGGGCAAGCTGGCGCCGGTGGCCGAAATCGTCGCGGCGATCGAGCGGCTGGCGGCCCGCTCGGGGGGGCTGGACCTGCTTGATGAACGGATATTGATCACGGCGGGCCCGACCACCACGGCCATCGATGCGGTGCGCTATATCACCAACCATTCGACCGGGCGCATGGGCGCGGCGATGGCCGAGGAAGCGCTGCGGCGCGGTGCGGTGGTGGATTACGTGCTGGGCGTCGACAAGGGCGTGGTGCGTCCGGTGGCGCCGCGCGGGGCCGAGGGGCGGCTCAATCTGATCGAGGTGCGGACCGCCGAGGAAATGGCGGCGGCGGCGCTCGAAAAACTGCCATTGGTTCACGGCGTTATCGCCAGTGCGGCGGTGATGGATTATTCCGTGGCCAGCCCGTCGGCCGGCAAACTCAAGCGCGCCTCCGATGCGATCGCGCTCGATCTCGTGCCCTCAGTGGACGTGCTGGGCGCCCTGCGCCGGGCGGCAAAAGATCAATGGTTTCTGGGCTTTGCCGCCGAGACCGACAATGTCGAGGCGCATGGCCAGGGCAAGCTCGAGGCCAAGGGGCTGGACTATCTCTTCGCCAATCAGGTGGCGCGGCTGGGCGAAACGGGAGCGACCGGCTTTGCGGTTTCGACCAATGCCGGGGTGCTGCTGGGCAAGGACGGATCGCGGCATGAACTGGCCCTGGGCAGCAAGGCCGAGATCGCCCGGCAAATCTGGAACCTGATTGCATGACCCTGATCTTGAAGGACAAAGCGGCGCTCAAGGCGTGGCGCTCAGCGCTTCCGGCCGGAAAAAGGCTGGGCTTCGTGCCGACCATGGGAGCGCTGCATGCAGGCCATATCAGCCTCATGGCGCAGGCGCGGGCTTCGGCGGACGTGGTCATTGCCTCGATCTTCGTCAATCCGCTGCAATTCGGGCCCAACGAGGATTTATCGCGCTATCCGCGCCCCCTCGAAGCCGACCTGGCCAAGCTGGAGGCGGCGGGCGTGGATGCGCTGTTCCTGCCATCGGTGGAGGACATGTATCCGCCGGGCGCATCGACTTTCGTCGATGAATCAATGGTTTCGCTGCCGCTCTGCGGGGCGGAACGGCCCGGGCATTTCCGCGGCGTGGCCACGGTGGTGCTGAAACTGTTCAACCTGGTGCAGCCGCACCTGGCGGTTTTCGGGCAGAAGGATGCCCAGCAATGCGCGGTGATCGAGCGCATGGTGCGGGACCTGGACGTGCCGGTGGACATCCGGCGGGGGGCGATCGTGCGGGAGGCGGATGGCCTGGCGCTGAGTTCGCGCAATGTCTATCTGTCGGCAGAGGATCGGGCGGCGGCACCGCTTATTTATCAAAGCCTTAGGGCGGTCGAGGCGGCCTATTTCGATGGCGAGCACGATGCCGAAAAGCTGGCGGCGCTGGGATTGGCCATGCTGGCACGGTCGGAGCGGATCGTGCCGCAATATTGGGAGGTGCGGGACCCTGAAAGCCTTGGCGCCATTACCAAAATCGGCGCGCGGGGCGCCCTTCTGGCCGTGGCCGCGCATCTGGGCAGCACACGGCTTATCGATAACCTTTTGCTCGCCCCAAGGACTATTGGTTAGCAGACTGTCGTCGTTTCAGGCCGACATAAGGCTGTTATTGCCAAAGTAGCGCAGCGGCCGGATCTCGTAGGAGCCGGTCCCCGGATTGGCGATGGCGAGGCGTTTGGCGAAATCGAGCGCTTCGTCCATATTGTCGCAATCGGCGACATAGAAGCCGAGGAATTGCTCCTTGGTTTCGGCGAAGGGGCCATCGAAGACGACGGGGCCACCGGAGCTCTTTTTCAGCGTCTTGGCTTCGTCGGTATTCCAGAGACGGACGACCGGACCGAGCTTGCCCTTTTCGCTCATGTCGGCCTGGACCGCGCCCAGGCGCTCCATGCAGGCGGCATCCTGCTCGGGCGTCCAGCGCGAGACTTCCTTTTCGTCGTTATAGCAAAGAATGGCGTAGAGCATTGCAGCACCTTGTTGCTGTGTCCTGCGGCGAACCCGATGGCCGCTTCGGGTTGGGGAATATGGATCGGCTTTGCGCCTCAGGCAACGGGAAGCGCGGGGCGGCGGGCAATCGTGATAGTGGCGCCGATGGAGGCGGCCATGATGGCAGCGATGCCGGCTACCTGTCCGGCATTCAGCGTCTCGTGAAGAATGAGCAGGCCCGAAAGGGCGGCGAAGGCGGGCTGGCCGGACATGAGGATGCCGAAGAGCCGGGCCGGGATATGGGGCAGGGCCACCATGTCCAGGGCATAGGGAATGGCGCTGGAGAGCAGCGCGACGGCGAGGGCCAGCGGCAGGATGGCGGGATCGATGAGGGCCGTGCCGGCGCTGAGGGTGCCGAAGGGCAGGGCGATCATGGCGGCGGTGGCGACGCCGAGCGCGGCGATATGGGGGCCACCAGCTCCTTTGTCTCCGGACTGGCCGGCGCGCTGGCCGAAAATGATGTAACCGGCCCAGCAGGCCCCGGCGCAGAGGGCCAGGACGATGCCGAGCGGAGAAATATCGCCATTGCTCTCGCCCCAGGGCAGGAGCAGGGCGAAGCCGGCCAAAGCCAGAACGATCCAGAAGAAATCGAGCGGCTTGCGTGCGCCGAACAGGGCGACGGCCAATGGGCCGGTGAATTCGAGGGCCACGGCGATGCCGAGGGGAATGTGTTCGAGCGCGGCATAGAAGAAGAGGTTCATCGCCCCCATGGCACCGCCATAGAGCAGGACGGCGCGCCATTGGGCCTTGTCGAGGCGATGGCGCCAGGGGCGGAAGATGGCGACGAGGACCAGGGCCGCGAGGGTCAGGCGCAGGGCGGTGGCACCCTGGGCGCCGACCAGGGGGAACAGCATTTTGGCAAAGCTGGCCCCGGTCTGGGTGAAGACCATGCCGAGGGTGACGAGGAGGACGGGGAGCGCGATGGAGGAGGGCCGCACGGGACGGGCTTTCGGGGACAGGGATCAGTGGAACAGGCCGGTGCCCGCCGCATCCTTGTAGTGGATTTCGGCGGCGGCGAGGAGCGCCGGATCGAGCAGGCGCGCATTGATGCCCATGGTTTCGCGTCCGGCCTTGCGCGGATGCCAATGGGTCAGGCAGCCGCAGGTGGCGCAGCGGTGGAAATCGACATGCCTGCCGTTCCAGGCATAGGTGTCGGTCGGGGGCGTCGCCGCGATTGCGACTTCGGCGATCGGATAATAGGCCCAGAGCGCGCCGTAGCGGCGGCACAGGCTGCAATTGCAATGGGTGATCCGGGCCGGCGCGGCGGGGAGCCGGAGGGTCACGGCGCCGCAATGGCAGGTGGCGAGGATATCGGGCATGGCTGGGCGACCGCAGGGGATGGTTTTCGGGGGCTCGGATTGGCGTAGCTTGGGGAAGGGGTGGGCGGCAAGGGGGGCCATATGCGCGCAGGGCAATTGACCCGGCGCATTGCATCCTTTAGCGCTTGCTGACCGGAACAAAGGAGGAATCCATGGAATACCGCAATCTCGGCCGTTCGGGGCTGAAAGTCTCGGTTTTGACCATGGGGACCATGACGTTCGGCGGCAGCGAGAAGATCGGTAATACCAGCGCGGCCGATGCGGCGCGGCAGGTGGATATGTGTCTCGATGCCGGGATCAATCTCTACGATACGGCCAATGTCTACAATGCCGGAGTGTCGGAGGAAATCCTGGGCGAAATCCTGGCCGAGAACGGGCGGCGGCAGAAGGCGCTGGTCGCCACCAAAGTGCGGTTCAAGATGGGCACGGGGCCGAACGAGAGCGGCCTGTCGCGCCACCATATCGTCGAGCAGTGCAAGGCGAGTCTCAAGCGGCTCAAGACCGACGTGATCGATCTCTACCAGGTGCATGAATGGGACGGGCATACACCCATCGAGGAGACGATGGAGGCGCTGGACATGCTCGTGCGCCATGGCCATGTGCGCTATATCGGCTGCTCGAATTATTCGGGCTGGCATATCATGAAGGCGCTGATGGCCGCCGACAGAAGCCACAATGCCCGCTTCGTCTCCCAGCAAATCCATTATTCGCTGCATAGCCGCGACGCCGAATATGAGCTGGTGCCGATCAGCCAGGACCAGGGGCTGGGCATCCTCGTCTGGTCGCCGCTGGCGGGCGGGCTGCTGTCGGGCAAATATCGGCGGGACAGCGAGCCGGAGAGCGGGCGGCATGTGGGCGGGTTCCGCGAACCGCCGGTCTATGACTGGGACAAGCTCTACAATGTCATCGAGGAAATCGTCGCCATTGCCGAGGCGCGCGGCGTTTCCGGGGCGCAGGTGGCGCTGAGCTGGCTGCTCGGCCGGCCGGGCGTCACCTCGGTGATCATCGGCGGGCGGAACGAGAAGCAGTTTGCCGACAATATCGCGGCGGCCGATCTGGTGCTGAGCGCCGAGGAACGGGTGCGGCTGGACAAGACCAGCCTGCCGCCGCTGCTCTATCCCTATTGGCACCAGTCGTTCTCCGCGCAGGACCGGCTGGGCAAGATCGACATGGACCTGATCGGGCCCTATGCGGAGGATTTCAAGCGTGGCTGATCTGGTGTTTCCGGCTGCCGAACCCGTGCTCGTGCCCGTCAGGGGCGGGGGCTTTTTCCCGGTGCGGCGCATCTATTGCGTGGGGCGGAACTATGCCGAGCATATCCGCGAAATGGGCAATGACGAGCGCGAGCCGCCCTTCTTCTTCGACAAGCCGGCCGACGCGGTGCTGATCGGCGGCGCAGAGATGAACTATCCGCCCGAAACGGCGGACCTGCACCACGAGATCGAACTGGTCGTCGCCATCGGCAAGGATGGCGGGGACATTGCCGAGAGCGCGGCGCTGGAGCATGTGTTCGGCTATGGCGCCGGGCTCGACATGACGCGGCGGGACCTGCAGTCCATCGCCAAGAAGGCGGGGCGGCCCTGGACCTTCGCCAAGGGGTTCGATCAATCCGCGCCCCTGGGCGACCTGGCGCGGGCCGAAGAGATCGGGCACCCGGCGCGCGGCGCGATCACGCTCGATGTCAACGGCGTCGAGCGGCAGCGCGGCGATCTGGCGGACCAGATCTGGAATGTGCCGGAAACCATCGCCTATCTCAGTCGCTTCGTGGCGCTGAAGGCCGGGGACCTGATCATGACCGGCACGCCTGCGGGCGTCGGCGCGGTCGTGCGCGGCGATGTGCTGGAAGGGGCCATCGAGGGGGTCGGGACTGTTTCGACCCTTATCGCCTGATGGCGCCTGTGTGGTCGAGCCAGCAGGACGCGGCCCTGGTGGCGGTTTCGGCCTGGCTCAAGGATCGCAACGGGCCGCAGGTGTTCCGCCTGTTCGGCTGGGCGGGGACGGGCAAATCGACGCTGGCGGTGCATCTGGCCCAGGATATCCGCAGCGTCAAATATGCCGCCTTTACCGGCAAGGCGGCGCTGGTGATGCGCAAGCGCGGCTGCAAGGGCGCGCAGACCATCCACAGCCTCATCTATACGCTGGTGAGCGAGAAGGAAGGCGAGCCGCGTTTCGTGCTCGACCCGGAAAGCCCGGCGGCCGATGCCGATCTCATCGTCATCGACGAAGTCTCGATGGTGGACGAGCAGCTTGGGGCGGACCTGCTCTCCTTCGGGGTGAAGGTGCTGGTGCTGGGCGATCCGTTCCAATTGCCGCCGGTGCAGGGGGCGGGGTTCTTCATCAACGAGGAGCCCGACATCATGCTGACCGAAATCCATCGCCAGGCGGCGGACAATCCGATCATCCAGCTTTCCATGGCGGTGCGCGAGGGCGGACGGCTGGAGCATGGCCGCTATGGGGAGAGCCTGGTGGTGGGGCGCGACGCGGTGGATCGCGATGCGGTGCTGGAGGCCGATCAGGTGCTGGTGGGGCGCAACAAGACGCGGCTGACCTATAATGACCGGTTGCGGGAGCTGAAGGGCCTGCCCTTCCACGAGCCGGTCATGGGCGATCGCATGGTGTGCCTGCGCAACAATCCGCGCAAGCGCCTGCTCAACGGACAGATCTGGATCGTCACCGAGGTGACGCGGCGCTCGAACGGGAAATATTCCCTGCTGTTGGCCGATGACGAGGGCAAGGGGGAAACGCGGGTGCTGACCCACAAGGCCTTCTTCTCGGGCGAGGAGGACGCCATGAGCTGGCCGGAGCGGCGGCAATTCGACGAATTCACCTTCGGCTATTGTCTGACCGTGCACAAGGCGCAGGGCAGCCAATGGGACAATGTCTATCTGTTCGACGAAAGCTTCGTGTTCCGCGAGGAACGGGCGCGCTGGCTCTATACGGGGATCACGCGGGCGGCGGAGAAGATCACGATCGTGAGCTGAGGGGGGAGCCCTTCTTTTGGGGGCCCATGCGCAGTCATCGAGGCTCCCGCACCCCCCTCCCAGCCTCCCCGTTGAGGGGGAGGTGTCACTTTGGACGCTTTGCTTAACCACGGAGTCATTCCCGCGAAAGCGGGAACCTCTGTTTGCGACCCTTGTATGGGTAACGGAGGTCCCCGCTTTCGCGGGGATGACATCGTGAAAATTCACGTACTGACGAGCGGAGGAGCCGCCAAGACTGGGGATGTGAGAAGCCCAAGATGAACACGCCCCATGAGGTGAGGAGGACGAGAGGGAGGGCACCGCGCCGGTGCTCAAATCCGCATAGCGGGCAATAAGCCGTTCAGCCTCAGTTCAGTCAAACTTGATATGACCTATGGAGATTGCGCAGCGCCTGAGGCGCTTGCGCTCGTTTTTCTCTTGGCCCATCCTGCTCGTACAGTTTCCGGAGGCGCGCATGCACCATGATACCCCATTGATCTCCACGATCGTCGCGGGTCTGGTGCTGGCCTATATTTTCGGCATGATCGCCAATCGGTTTCGGCTGCCGCCGCTGGTGGGTTATCTGTTTGCCGGCATTCTGGTGGGCCCCTATACGCCGGGTTTCGTCGCCGATCAGGGGATCGGGGCGCAATTGGCCGAGCTCGGGGTAATCCTGCTCATGTTCGGGGTGGGGCTGCATTTTTCGCTCAGGGATCTGATGAGCGTGCGGGCCCTGGCCATTCCGGGCGCTGTGGTGCAGATCGGCTTCGCGACGCTGCTGGGGGCGGGGCTGGGGCTGATGCTGGGCTGGTCCCTGGGCGGGGCGCTGCTGTTCGGGCTGGCTTTGTCGGTGGCCTCGACCGTGGTGCTGCTCAAGGCTCTGCAGGATCGCCGGCTGATCGAGAGCGAACGCGGGCGGATCGCGGTGGGCTGGCTGATCGTGGAAGACCTGGCCATGGTGCTGGCCTTGGTGCTGGTGCCGGCCATTGCCGGGCTTTATGGCGCCGATACCGGGTTGCACGATCCCTTCGTCTCCTTTGTCGAGCGGCTGCTGGGCACGGGGATCGGCATCTGGGGCGTGCTGGCGATCACGCTGGTCAAGGTCGCCGCCTTTGTCGGTTTCATGCTGGTGGTGGGGCGGCGGATCATTCCCTTCGCCCTACATGCCACGGCTCATACCGGCAGCCGCGAATTGTTCCGCCTGGCGGTTTTGGCCATCGCGCTGGGCGTGGCGCTGGGCTCGGCAACCCTGTTCGGGGTGTCGCTGGCGCTGGGCGCGTTCTTTGCCGGCATGATCCTCTCCGAAAGCGAACTCAGCCATCGCGCCGCCAATGAGACGCTGCCGCTGCGCGACGCCTTTTCGGTGCTGTTCTTCGTTTCGGTGGGCATGCTGTTCGATCCGATGATCCTGCTCGAACAGCCCTTCGCGGTTTTGGCCACGGTGTTCATCATCGTCATCGGCAAGTCGCTGGCCGCCTTCGGAATCGTCCTGCTGTTCCGCCGGCCGGTGGGCACGGCGCTGACCATTTCCGCCTCGCTGGCACAGATCGGTGAATTCTCCTTCATCCTCGCCAGCATGGGGGTGGCGCTGGCCATCCTGCCGCAGGACGGGCAGGACCTGATCCTGGCCGGGGCGCTGATTTCGATCGTGCTCAATCCGCTGGTCTTCTGGGTCACCGACCGTATGCGACCGGGGCTGGACGAGCGCTTCGGCGGGCGGCGGATGGAGCCGCTGATCACCGAGCCGCTGGAGCCATCCATGGCCGCGCAGGGGCCGGCGGCCACCGACATGCCGGGTGCGGGCGCGGTGGATCGCGGCGCGCCGGGCGCCGATGACGATAGCGCCGAGCCCTCGATGCAGAAGGGTCATATCGTGCTGGTCGGTTATGGGCAGGTCGGCCGGATCGTCGCCGCCGGCATCAAGGAAGACGGCGGCGGCCTGGTGGTGATCGAGGATTCCGACCATGACGTGGCCGCGGCGCGGGCGGCGGGGTTCGAGGTGGTCTTCGGCAATGCGGCCCAGGCCGACGTGCTGAAGCTGGCCAACCTGCCGGCGGCGCGGGCCCTGCTGGTGGCCATTTCCAATGGCTTCGAGGCGGGCTCGGTCTGCGAAAGCGGGCGCAAGCTCAACCCGGATATTTCCATCATTGCCCGGGCCTATTCGGAGGAGGAGGAGAGCTTCCTGCGCGGGCTCGGCGCCTCGACCGTTATTCGCGGCGAGCAGGAAATCGGCAGGGGCATCCTGGCGTTCCTGCGGGCCGAGGCCGGGCCGCGACTGCCCGAGGCCGAGAATATCCTGGCGCAAGTGGCGCGGAGCGAGGCGCCGGTCGTGGTGGCGCTGGAGCCGATGGCCATTGCAGAGCCGGCCGATATCGCCGTCGTCGAAGCGCCGCTGGTGGCCGAGGATGCGGCCGAGGCGGAGCCGGCGGCGGAGATGGAGGTGCCGCCGGCCAATATCGAGGTGGTCGCGGAGGCCGCCGAAGAGGTGCCCGACGGCGCCGCGGATGCGGAGACCCCGGTGACGCCGGACGAGCCGGAGGGGGATGCGGACGATATTCCGGCGGTGCTGCGCGACAAGGCGGTCCCGAACACGCCCGAGGCCGCAGCGGAGACGATTGCCGAGGCCGAACCGGTTGCGGAGGCGGAAGCGGTGGCGCAAGCCGATGGCGATAGGGATGGCATTGCGGAAAGCGAAGCTGTAGAGGTCGTCGTGCCGCCGGTCGAGCCGGAGCCAAGGGCGCGGGGCGGCAAGGGGAAGAAATGATTTCGCAGAAGGCCAAATATGCCCTGCGCGCGCTGGTTTCCCTGGCGCGGGCCGGGCGCGGGGAAAGCCGCATGATCGGGGAAATCTCGCGCGAGCAGGCGATCCCCAAGAAGTTCCTCGAACAAATCCTGCTGGAGCTGAAACGCGCCGGCTTCGTCACCAGCCGACGCGGCCGCATGGGCGGCTACGAACTGGTCAAGGCGCCCGAGGAGATCATGTATGGCGAGGTGCTGCGGCTGATCGACGGACCGATCGCGCCTTTGCCGTGCCTGTCCAAGATCGCCTATCGCAAATGCGCCGATTGCCAGGACGAGAGTTCCTGCGAAATCCGCCATGTGTTCGAGCGGGTGACGCTGGCGACGCGGGCGGTGCTGGACCGGACGAGTCTGGCGGATTCGCTGAACCTGGAAGAATTGCCGGTCGAGGCGGCCTGAGGGTTTTACCTGGCTTTGATCGCTGCTCGTTCGACGGCATCGCAAACGCCCTCGGGTCGGGCCCGAGGGTGACGATCCGTGGGTGGGGGAATGCGGCGGAGGGGTGGTTCTACCCGAACACCACGGTCTTCTTGCCGTTGAGCATCACCCGGCTTTCCAGGTGCAGCTTGACCGCGCGGGCGAGGACGCGGCTTTCGATGTCGCGGCCGGCGGCGACGAGGTCGTCGGGGCTCATGGCATGGGTGACGCGGGCGGTTTCCTGCTCGATGATCGGGCCTTCGTCGAGATCGGGCGTGACGTAATGGGCGGTGGCGCCGATGATCTTGACGCCGCGCTCATGGGCCTGGTGATAGGGCTTTGCCCCCTTGAAGCTGGGCAGGAATGAGTGGTGGATGTTGATGACCTGGCCGAACAGGCGCGTGGACAGATTGTCCGAGAGCACCTGCATGTAGCGGGCCAGCACGACCAGATCGGCGCCGCTGGATTTGACCAGGTCGAGCACCTGGGCCTCCTGGGCGGCCTTATTGTCCTTGCTGACCGGCAGGTAATGATAGGGGATGCCGGCATCCTCGGCGATCTTGCGCGCATCCTCGTGGTTGGAGATGATGGCGGCGACCTCGGCGTTGAGCCAGCCGACGCGGATCTGATAGAGCAGGTGCAGCAGGGTGTGGTCGAACTTGCTGACCATGATGATTATGCGCCGGCGGCGGGCGGAATCGGCGAGAGCGGTTTTCATCTCGAAGCGCTCGATCGGCGATTTCAGCGCCTTTTCGATGGTCTCGCGGCTGATGTCTTCGGGGGCGGTGAAGGCCAGGCGCATGAAGAAGCGTCCGGTTTCCTGGTCCCAGAACTGATTGCTCTCGGCGATATTGGCGCCGAGCGCCGCCAGTTCGGTGGTTATGGCGGCGACGATGCCGGGCCGGTCGGCGCAGGAAAGGGTCAGGACGAAATTGGCCGCGGGCATTGCTGCCTCCATTGAACAGGTCGGCAGGGATATCAACGGGCGCGGGGGTTCCGTCAAGTCCGGAGCGGCGCGGGGACAAAAGAAACAGAAAAGGGCCACTCCTGCGAGCGGCCCTTCCCTGAGTTTATCGGCCTTGAGGGCCAGGAGGTGTGTGCTTGTTAGCCGAGATCACTCCCAGTCAACACACGAAAACCCAGACCTTCCTCAAGAGCCAAAATCTCATAAGACACTGGATCACCTCCTTTGCATTGGTTGAACATGTAAGGAGTGTGCGCCCGATTTCCGGACCTGTCTAGTCACGAAAGATTTGGAGAGCATTGCCCGGTACGCGATCGTGCCCTTCCCCTTTCGGGGGGTGGGGGAATCTCACGCTCGAACGTCGGGGCTCCCGCCCCCTCCCAGCGTCGCTAAGGCCCTTCGGGCCAAGCTGTGCTGCCCTCCCCGCAAGGGGGAGGGTGGGAAGGAGCCGTCAGATTGCGACTAGGTGCGCGCCTTCTTTGGGCGCGCGCGCAATTGGATGATGGTGGCGGCGAGGACGCCCAGGGCGACGATGCCGATGATGATGGTGGCGAGCGCATTGACGTCGGGGGAGACGCCGAGGCGGACCTTGCTGAAGATCACCATGGGCAGGGTGGACGAGCCGGGGCCGGAGACGAAGCTGGCGATAACCAGGTCGTCGAGCGACAGGGTGAAGCCGAGTAGCCAGCCCGAGACCAGAGCCGGGGCGATGATGGGCAGGGTGATATCGAAGAAGGTGCGGACGGGCGAGGCGCCGAGGTCCATGGCGGCTTCCTCCAGGCTCCGGTCGAAATCGGACAGGCGCGATTGCACCACCACGCAGACATAGGCGGTGCAGAAGGTGGCGTGGGCGATGACGATGGTGAGGATGCCGCGGCCTTGGGGCCAGCCCAGCATGCTTTCCATGGCGACGAAGAGCAGGAGCAGGGAGAGGCCGGTGATGACATCGGGCATGACCAGGGGGGCCGAGACCATGCCGGAGAACAGGGTGCGTCCGCGGAAGCGACGGAAGCGCACCAGGGCCACGGCGGCCAGGGTGCCGAGCACGAGAGCGATGGTGGCGGCGATGGCGGCGATCTGCAGGCTCAGAATAGCGGCATTGATCATCTGCGGGTCGCGGAACAATTCGCCATACCATTTGAGCGAAAAGCCGGTCCAGACCGTCACCAGGCGGTTCTCGTTGAAGGAGAACAGGACCAGGCTGACGATGGGCGCATAGAGGAAGGCGAAGCCGAGAACGGCGGCAATGGGCAGGAACCAGCCACGACGCAGCATATTACTTCTCCACCACGGCGCCCTGGGCGCGTTGCAAGAGCATGATGGGCACGACGACCACGACCAGCATGGCCACGGCCACGGCGGCGGCGCGGGGCCAATTGGTGGCCGAGAAGAATTCATCCCAGAGCACGCGGCCGATCATCAGGGTTTCCGGCCCGCCGAGCAGGGAGGGAATGACGAATTCGCCGATGGCCGGGATGAAGACCAGCATGGAGCCGGCGACGATGCCCGGCAGGGACAGCGGCAGGGTGATCGAGAGGAAGGTGCGCACGGGCCGCGCGCCCAAATCCGCCGAGGCTTCGAGCAGGGAGGCGTCGAGCTTCACCAGATTGGTATAGAGCGGCAGGATCATGAAGGGCAGGTAGGTATAGACCAGGCCCACATAGACGGCGAAATCGGTCTGCATCATCACCAGCGGCTCGATGCCGAACAGGCCGAGAAACTGGTTGATGACGCCATTGCCGCGCATGAAGCCGGTCAGCGCATAGACGCGCAGCAGCAGCGAGGTGAAGAAGGGCAGGATGACCAGCATCAGCAGCACATTGCGCCAGGGCCCGGGGGCGCGGGCAATGGCATAGGCCATGGGATAGCCGATCAGCAGGGTGATGATGGTGGCGATGAAAGCGATGCGGATCGAGGAAAGATAGGCTGCGACATAGAGATTGTCGGTGAACAGGCGAATGTAATTGTTGAGGTGCAGGGTGAGCTGCACCGTGCCTTCCTCACTGGTGAGCAGCGGGGAAAAAGGCGGGCGGCCGAATTGCTTGGTGGCCAGGGAAATGCCGAAGACCACGAAAAGCGGAATGAGGAAGAAGACCAGCAGCCAGAGCAGCGGCGCCGCGAGCACCAGCATGCGGCCGGTAATGCCGACCTTGGCGAGGCGCTTTTCCACGACGTTCCACGGACGCAGGCGGCGCGGTGGGGGATAGGTGGGCTCGTGGGTGGTGGTCATGGATTTGTCCCTCTGCGCGCGCGGGCAGAATCCCCCTCACCCGTCTCGCGCTGCGCGCGATCCACCCTCTCCCCGAGAGGGAGAGGAATAGAGGTGCGCGCCGGGTCATTCTTCTCCCCCTCGGGGAGAAGGTGGCGCGCAGCGCCGGATGAGGGGGATGCCGCGATGATGCTCATACCGTCAGCACCGAGCCGGCATTGTCGTCCCAGGTGACGAAGACCTGTTCGTCCCAGGTGATGGCGTCGGGATTGCCGCGCACATTGTTGGTCTGGCTGACGCGGATGCGTTTGCCGCTTTCGAGGGCGACCTGATAGACCGAGATGTCGCCGAGATAGGCGATTTCCTCGACAATGCCGGTGGTGACATTGGCGTCGAAGGGGTTTTCCGGCTTTTCGCGGGACAGTGCCATCTTTTCGGGGCGGATGGCCCACCACAGGATCTGGTCGGGGGCGCAATCGACGCCGTGGCCGACATAGATGTCGCAGCCCAACTCGGCCGAGCGGATGCGGACATGGTCGGGCTCGTCCTCGGTAACGGTGCCCTCGACCATGTTCACCGAGCCGATGAAGCCGGCGACGAAGCGGGAATTGGGGAATTCGTAGATGTCGGTGGGCTCGCCGATCATGGCGATCTCGCCCTGGTTCATCACCCCGATGCGGGTGGCCAGCGTCATGGCCTCTTCCTGATCGTGGGTGACGACGATGAAGGTGACGCCGAGCTGCTCCTGGATCTTGACCAGTTCGAACTGGGTTTCCTCGCGCAGCTTCTTGTCGAGCGCGCCGAGGGGTTCGTCGAGCAGCAGCAGCTTGGGCCGCTTGGCCAGGGCGCGGGCGAGAGCAACGCGCTGGCGCTGGCCGCCGGACAATTGGTGCGGCTTGCGCTTGCCGTAATCCTGGAGCTTGACCAGGGCCAGAAGCTCGGCGACGCGGGATTCGATTTCCGCCTTGGGCAGGTGGTCGCGCTTGAGGCCATAGGCGATGTTCTGCTCCACCGACATATGGGGAAAGAGCGCATAGGACTGGAACATCATGTTGACCGGCCGGTTATAGGGCGGCACGTCGGTCATGTCCTGGCCGTCGATCTCGATGATGCCCGAGGTGGGGGTCTCGAAGCCGGCCAGCATGCGCAGCAGCGTCGACTTGCCCGAGCCGGAGCCGCCTAAGAGGCAGAAGAGCTCGGAGCGATAGATATCGAGCGAGACGTCATGCACGGCCGAGACGTCGCCGAATTTCTTGGTGACGTTGCGAATACGCACGAAAGGCTTGTTGTTGGCACTATCGCGCCAGGGGCGGGTGTCGATAGCCAGTTGCGGTTTCTTTGCCATGAGCGCTCTGCCCGAAAGAGTGAAGGGGCGGCTCGGTGCCGCCCCTCGTTGAGACTTACTGGCCCGTTTTGATGCGGGTCCAGGTGCGGGTCAAGGTCTCTTCGTAATCGGGCGTGTGCGCCTGCATCACGAAGGCCTTCTCGATGGTCTCGGCGGGCGGATAGATGCCCGGATTGGACTTGACTTCCTCGTCCACGAATTCCAGCGCCGGCAGGTTGGGATTGGCGTAGTAGACGTAATTGGTGATGGCCGCGACCACCTCGGGCTCGAGGATGTAGTTGATGAACTTGTGGGCATTGTCCGGATGGGGCGCATCGGCGGGAATGGCCAGGAAGTCGAAGAGCGTCGCGGCGCCTTCCTTGGGGATCAGATATTCGATCTCGACGCCCTCGGCGGCATTGTCGGAGGCGATGAAGACATCGCCCGAATAGCCCAGCGCCAGGCAAATCTCGCCATTGCCCAGGTCGTCGATATATTGGGACGAGTGGAAATAGCGGATCGAGGGCTTGATGGAATTCATCAATTCCTCGGCCTTGGCCAGGTCTTCGCTCGATTCCGAATTGGGATCGAGGCCGAGATAATGCAGGGCGATGCCCATGACCTCGGAGGGGCTGTCGAGCACGGCGACGCCGCAGGAGGCGAGCTTGCCCACCACTTCGGGATCGAACAGCAGGTCCCAGCTGTCGATGGGAGCGTCGGCGCCGAGCGCGGCTTCCACCTTGGCGGTGTTATAGCCCAGGCCAATCGTGTTGATCATATAGGGCACGGCATGGGCATTGTCGGGATCCTGCGCGGTGGCGGTGGCCATGACGGCGGGATCGAGATTGGACAGATTGGGCAGCTTGGACTTGTCGAGTTCGAGGATCAGGCCGGCCTTGATCTGGCGTTCGAGGAAATTGCCCGAGGGCACGACGATGTCGTAGCCGGAATTGCCGGCGAGCAGCTTGGCATCGACGATCTCGTTGGTGTCGTAGACGTCGTAATTGACCTTGATGCCGGTCTCCGCCTCGAAATTGGCGATGGTGTCCTCGGCGATGTAATCGGACCAGTTATAGACGTTGAGGACCGGCTCTTCCTGGGCGATGGCGGGGCTGGCGGCCAGCAGAGCGCCCAGGGCAATGGCGAGCGACTTTTTCATGTTGGTAGTCTCCTGTGGGGACCGGATGGAGGCGATTGGCGTCCTGTTGGACGGCCGGTTCGACGCGCGAGGCGCCCTTCCGCGGAAAGAGCCGCGGCTCAGCCCCGGGGGCTCATCTTTGAGAACCCGGAATGGTGGAAAACGGAAACTGAATCGGGGCGCCGGCGTCGCGCCCGGAGGCGGCCGGCAAGTTCGCTGCAATCTGCCCGGAGCCGGGCGCACATCGAGGCGCTCGGGGCGCGCCATCAACAATGGACGTGGTCAGCGAAGTGCCCTTTCCCTCATCAATGGCGGGCAAATTATCGCCAAAACCGGGGCGCTACAAGGGATTGTTGCGCATTCCCCGCAGCACTTGACCGCGGTGTTGCGCGGGCGCACAAGCGGGGCAAATCGCCCGCCCGACGGCGGATGGGCCACGTTTTTCGGAGTTCTCCATGCCTGCACAAGCCTATCTCTCCCTTTCGCCCGAGGTCGCGGCGGCCCTTTCGGCCGGCAAGCCCGTCGTGGCGCTGGAATCCACCATCATCACCCATGGCATGCCCTATCCGCAGAATCTGAGCATGGCGCGGGACGTGGAGGACGTGGTGCGCGCCCATGGCGCGGTGCCGGCGACCATCGCCATCATGGACGGCAAGCTCAAGGTGGGCGTTTCCGGCGAGGACCTGGAAGTGCTGGCCCGCGAAGGCCACAAGGCGGCCAAGGCCAGCCGGCGCGACATGGCGAGCCTGCTCGCCAACGGGGTCATGGCCGGCACGACCGTGGCCACCACCATGCAGATCGCGGCTTTGGCTGGCATCCGCATCTTCGCCACGGGCGGCATTGGCGGGGTGCATCGCGGCGCCGAGGAGAGCTTCGACATTTCCGCCGATCTCGAGGAACTGGGCCGTACGCCGGTGGCGGTGATCTGCGCCGGGGCCAAGTCGATCCTCGACATCGCCAAGACGCTGGAAGTGCTGGAAACCAATGGCGTGCCGGTGCTCGGCTTCGGCACCGACGATTTCCCCGCCTTCTGGGCGCGCCAGAGCGGGCACAAGGTCGATCAGCGCTTCGATGACGCGGCAGGGATTGCGCGGATGCTGACCATTCAATCCGATCTCGGCATGGGGGGCGTGCTGATCGCCAATCCCATTCCCGAGGCGGATGCCTGGGAGGCTTCGGCCATCGAGGGCTTCATCACGCAGGCCCTGGCCGATGCGGATGCGCAGGGCATCAAGGGCAAGGCGGCGACGCCGTTCCTGTTGCAGCGCATGTTCGAATTGACCGGCGGCAAGTCACTGGAATCCAACATCGCGCTGGTCAAGAACAACGCGAAAGTGGCGGCCGATATCGCGGTGGCGCTGGCCGGAAAGCGCGCATGAGCGCTCGGGTCCTGGTCATCGGCGATGTGATGACCGATATCATCGTGCGGCCCGAAGGCCCCCTGGTCATCGGCTCGGACCGGCGCGCGGAAATCCGCCAAAGGCCGGGTGGGTCGGGGGCAAACCAGGCCGTCTGGCTGGCCGCCGCCGGCGTGGAGGTGCTGTTCGCGGCCCGGGTGGGCGCGAGCGACCGGTCCATATACGAGAACTATTTCCGCGGGCGCGGCGTCATCCCGGCCCTGGCGGCCGATGACGCGCTGCCCTCGGGCGTGCTGGTCACGCTGGTCGATCCGGGTGGCGAGCGCAGTTTCCTGACCGATCGGGGCGCCAATCTGCACCTGTCGGGCGCCGATTTGCCGGAAGAGCTGCTGGACGGGGTCGGGCTGGTCCTCGTGTCCGGCTACAGCTTCTTTGCCGCCGGGCCGCGCAAGGCGGTGCAAAGGCTGCTGGCAGCGGCGCGCAAGCGCGGCATGGCGATTGCCATCGATCCGGCCTCGACCGGCTTTCTGGACGAAGTGGGGCCGGGCCAGTTCCGCGACTGGGTCGGGCCGGCCGACTGGCTGTTCGCCAATGAGAGCGAAGCGGAAATGCTGGGCGGTCATGCCGATCTCGAGGCGCAATTGGCCGATCTCGGCGGCCAGTTCGGGCATGTGGTGATCAAGCGCGGCCGCTTTGGCGCGGCGCTGGGAGATAGCGGAGGCGTGACGCTCAGCCTGCCGGCGCCGCTGGTCAAGGCGGTGGACAGCACCGGGGCGGGCGACGCCTTCGCCGCCGGTTTCATCGCCGCTCTGATGGGTGGCGAAAGCCATGAGACCTGCCTGAAAAGGGGCATCGAGGGGGGCGTGGCCGCGGTGCAATTCGTGGGCGGGCAGCCGCAATAAGTGGGGCCGGGGTTGGGGGGCGGCGTTTATCATGCTTGCCGGCACCCCTCCCAGCTCTCTCTACCCTCTTGAGGGTGAGGGAAGCAAAAGAGCATCAAAGCCATTCGGGATCGTCACCCTCGGGCCTGACCCGAGGGTTCTTTGTTTTTGGGTGCATCGCAAACGCCCTCGGGTCAAGCCCGAGGGTGACGATCCGGGGGTGGGACTGGTTCAGCGATCAACCTATGCCCCCCTCCCTAGGGCCCTCCTCTTCAGCGGGCGATTGCGGTCGGCGCGGGGGGTGGTTTGCCGCGCTGGATGGCAGCGGTGACCAATTGGCGGATTTCGGCCGGCTGGTGGTGGCCGAAAATCTCGAGATATTCCACGCCGGCCCGGCGCAGCGCTTCGCGCTTGACCGCGTCGCGGGCCGGGGCGTCGCCCTGGTAATGGCCATTGCCCTGATGCTCGATGGCCAGGATCGGGAAGCCGAACGTGTCGATGATCAGCATGTCGAGACGTTTGGAATTGATGCAGCGAAAAGCTTCGGCATCGGGGGATGAGAGAATTTCGCCCATGCTGGTCTGCGCCATGAGGCGATAGCCGGGGCCGCATTTCGGCAGATGGGCTTCGATGGTGCGGAAGAGATCGAATTCGGCGCGGGAGAGCAGACGCTGCCTGTCGAAGCGGGAGCGCATGACGATGCGCAATTGGTCTGGGGCATCGATGGGCGTCGAACGCCGCTGCCGGGTCAGCAGGCGCGCAAGGCCGAGCAGCAGCGCCAATCCCAGGATCGACAAGGGCAGCAGATAATCCATCCCGGCGCCTCGGCATGAGAACTTTTCGGGAACAAAATTGCCGTTGCCGCACTGGATTGTCAATCGGGAAGCGCGGAAATGGAGGTGGATTGCCCGGACGAGCCGGGCAATAGAAGTTGTAGGGATCAGTGATCCTCGTGGGCGTCGGCGACGCCGAGGCGCCAATAGCCGGCGGCCTTGACATATTCAGGGTTGAAGCCGCGGCTCTCGGTGAGATGGGCGCGGACCGACCTGGCCATGCCGACTTCGCCGGCAATATAGGCATAGGCGGTTCCGTCGGGGAAAGTGGCCGCGTTGACGGCGTCGAGCACGAGGCTGGTGGTGCCGGCGGGAGCGCCGTTGCGATGCAGATAGGTGAGGATGAGGTCGGCGCGGGTGTCGAAACGCTGCTCCTCGGCGGCATTGTCGACCTCGATCAGGGCCAGGACTTTGGCGCCTGCCGGCAATTCCTCGATGCGGCGGCCGATGGCAGGCAGGGCGGTTTCGTCGCCAGCAAGCAGATACCAGTCGAAGGCCATGGGTATGACCAGCGAGCCGCGCGGGCCGCCGATCACCAGGGTTTTTCCCGGCTCCGCGGCGGCGGCCCAACTGGTGGCTGGGCCATCGCCATGCAGCACGAAATCGAGCTCGATCCAGCCCTCGGCAATATTCCAGAAGCGCGGGGTGTAATCGCGCATTTCCGGCCTTGTGCCGGGTGGGAACTCGGCGCCGTTGGGGCCGATGGGCGGCAGCAGCGGCGTCACGCCTTCGGGAAAGAAGAAGGCCTTGATGTGGTCGGCATGACCGGGCGAGGCGAAGCCTTCGAGACCGCCCTCGAGGCGGATGCGGCGCATCAGCGGGGTGATGTCGGTGATCGCGGTGACCGTCAGCAGGCGCAGGCGGGTCTCGTGGCGGACGCGTTGCGGGGCGCGGGGGTCGATGATCTCGGTCATGGCTTATCCTGATAAATGTAGTCAGCAAATACGCCATGCCCATGATGAAGGCAAGCGAAGGCCGGCGGAGCGGAATAAGTGGCCGGCAGGGCTCGCCTCGGGGCGGCGCGGCCTATATAGGCAGGCGGTCCCGCCCCGCGCCGCCCCCATCATGCATCCGCTGTTTTCCCGCTATATTGCCCGCCACGAGCCACGCCATGACTGGCGCATTCATGCCAAATCGGTCGCCGGAACCACGGCCAGCGTCACGCTGATCGGCTGGTTTTCGGTGATGACCGGCCTGCCGCTGTTGCTGGCGCCGCTGGCGCCCACGGCGCTGCTGATGTTCAGCCAGCCTGAATCGCCGGGAGCGCAGCCGATCAATATCTTCGCCGGCTACCTGGTCGGAACGATCATGGCGGTGCTGGCCATGCAGGTCGTGCCCGAGCCCTGGTGGCTGGCGACGCTCTGCGTGGGCCTGACCATGCTGATCATGCTGGTGCTGCGGGTGACCCATCCGCCCGCCGCGGCGGTGCCGCTATTGGCCTATTCGGGGCCGGTCGAGCCGCTGACGCTGTTCGCCGTCCTTTTCCTCGCCTGCACGCTGCTGGTGCTGGTCGGGGTGATCGTGCATCGCCTGCCGCCGCGCAGCCGCTATCCGCTGCCGCTGGTCGAGGAAATCGACGGCGAGTGAGGCGGCAGCCTAGCGCGGCCCGCTATAATAGGCGCTGGCGGTGATGCGGGCGTCATCGGGCAGCATCGTCATGACTTCGTCGAGGCCGGGCGCGCCCAGAGCGGCGATGGGCAGGCCTTCCTCACTGGCGAAATGGAACGTCCAACTGCCGAAGGGCTCGGGAAAGGCTGTGACGAAACGGACGAGGGATTCGGCGCTGACGCTGGAGAGAAGGGATTCGGGCAGGGCGCGGATGGCGGTGGATATGGCAATCTTGTGCGCCGCTATGGACCGGCGCGGGTCTTCGTAAAAAGGCAGTCCGCCCAATGCGAGCGGCAGGGCGAAGGTGGCGAAGAGGCCATTGTCGTCCAGCGCCAGGCCCAGTTCATGAACGATGCCGATCTCGTCGGCGAGACCGGAAAATTCTAGATCCCTGTTGTCGAACTGGGAGAAATGCGCGTGGAGCGTAACGCGGCCCATCTCGCCGGCATCGACCGAGAAGCGACGCAGATGGGCGGTGAGCGCTTCGGGATCGGTTTCATAGGCGAGCTGGATATCGAGTGCGAAGCCATGCAGCTTCACCAGGTAATCGTTCACCGGACTGCCGCTGATCGGGAGGATGCGCAGGCCCCTGATGGTGAGATCGGCCGAGTCGAAGACTTTGCCCGTGGGAAAGACGTCGAGCAGGTTGGGAGAGAGCAGGATCACCTCGTCGGCACGATATTCGATGATCTCTTCCAGCACGATGCCGACATGGGTGAAGCGACAGCCGCCGGTGACATCCTCGGCCACGGTATCGGGGCTGCGGCTGATGTCCTTGCCGACGGATTTGAGCAAGGCCCGGCAGTCGCGCAAGGGGGCCGGGTCGGTTGCCTCCTGGGCCAGGAGCGGAGCAGGGGCAAGGAGTGCGGCGATGAGCAGGAGCGGGGCGAAGCGGTGCATGGCGATGATCTCCGGCTCAGGGGGCGGGTAGCGGGGCGAGGTTGATCCGCATGTCGGCCAGAAGGGCGAAGAAATCCTCCGGGGTCTGGATCAGGAAACGCTGGACGGAGAGCGGGTCGGACGCCGATTGCAGGTCCAGAATGCCGCTGGCGCCATCGAGATCGGGGAAGCGCCCGATCAGCTCGAGCAGCGCGGCGCGGGTGTCGCCGTCGGCGCTGGCTGCCGGCAGGGTTTCGATTGCAGCGCTGAAGGCGGCCTTGCCGGCTGCGATATGGGGTTCGGGATCCTCGTCATAGGGCAGGGTGTTCAGCATGCCGGGCAGCAGAAAGGCGAGGACGAGGTTTTTTTCCTCAAAGGTCAGGGTCAGCCCTTTCAGGGCAAAATCGAATGGAACGGCGCCGGTGCGGGCGAGGCCGAGATCGGGCACGCCGGACAGGCGCGCGGAGAGATCCCAGGTGCCGATCAGGGCGCCCTCGGCCCGGAACTGGGCGATGTCGAGGTCGCCGGTCTCGCTGTTCCAGCGATAATCCAGATCGAGGTCGAAGGCCCGGTCTGCATTTCGATGATGTAGGACTGGAGCGGCGAGCTGGTCACGGGCGAGATGCGCGCCTGACGAAGGCTGATGCGCGCCTGCTCGAACTGACGGCCCTGGACCAGGGCTATATCGAGGTCGGGTGCTCGTATTTCGAGGCTCTCGACGCGCAGGCGGGACGGGAAGCCGGCCGACAGATAGATGGCGCTGAGGCGGCAACCGCCCTCGATGTCCTCGATCTCGCTGCCATAGCCGGTTTCGATAAGGCCGGTCTGTTCGAGCATTGGGGCGCAGCGGGGGGCGGCGGTGTGGAATTCGGACGGGAACTGCGCCAGGGCCGGGAGGGTGAAGGCGGCAAAGGTCAGAAGACCGGCGACGAGACGCTTCATCGGCGTTTTCCTTGTCGTCGGAAGGCCGTCCATATGGTGTCAGAAGCGGGGCGAGAATGGGGCGGGCGCGACTTTCTAGAGCAGCCCCAGCATTTTGTCCTGTTCCTGGCGCAGGGCATAGAGCCGGGTGCTGGTATCGGGCCGGGCATTGGCGCTGGTGAGCAATTCGCCCTTGGAAATCGGCGCGGTCACCTTGCCGCCTTCGAGCAGGCCGACCGGCAGGGCGCCCTTGGCGCGGGCATCGGTGACTGTCATGGCGTAGGAGCGGTAGCAGGTCTCGCCGATGGCATCGAGGCTATCGCCGGGTTGCAGATCGCGCTTGGCGACGGCGCAGACTTCGGCGACCGGACGGGGCAGGGGCACCATGTCGGGCTTGCCGGTGAGCATGATGCGGGCGCAGGTCAGTGGGACTTCGAGGCTGGTCAGGTGATAGGGCCGGAAGAAGGCGTAATAGGGCCCGTGGCCGATATGCAGATCGTCCATGCGCTCGATGATGCGCGGATGCTCGGCCTTGACGATGACGAAGACGCCCGGCGCCACGCCCTTGCCGATGGTGAAATCGACGACGCCGGATGAATTGAGAATGCCGCCATCCGCCTTGGGAATCAGGACCTTGGCCATGTCGTCGCGATGGGTGGCGGGCCCGTGCATGCCCGGAATATCGGGCATCAAGCCGGTGGCGTTGGCGATGGCGGTCATTTCGACGGCGGTCTTGCTGCCGTCGACGAATTCCACCAGCATGCGCGGATTCATGTTCCGGCGGGCGGCTTCCTCGCGGTAATCGTCGGGCACGGCGTCGTGCTTCAAGGGATTGTTCTTGCCCTTGCCGGCGGCGACGATGTCGAGGCCCAGGGCGGAGACGAATTCGATCAGCTCCATGCAGGAACTCGGCTCGTCGCCGGCGCCGACCGAATAGACGACGCCCAGCCTGTCGGCCTGGGCCTTCAGATAGGGACCGATGGTGACGTCGGCTTCCACGTTCATCATCACCAGATGCTTGCCGTGTTCCATGGCCAACAGATCGTAATCGGCGGCGACCCCGGGCTTGCCGGTGGCGTCGATGACGACGTCGATATTGGGCGTGGTGACCAGGGTTTCGGCTGAGGTGACGGCGATCTTGCCTGCCTCGATGGCGGCACTAGCCTGGGCCGGGCTGTCGGCGATCCGGCCCATGGAGGCGTCGCCGTCATAGGCGATCTTCATGGCGTCGAGCGCGGTATGGGGCCGGCGGGTGGCGATGGCCGCCATGTCGATGCCCGGCATCAGGCTCATCTGGGTGACGAGATCGGTGCCCATTTCGCCCGAGCCGATGACGCCGACGCGAATGGTCTTGCCCTCGGCGGCGCGGGCAGCGAGGTCACGGGCAAGGCCGGTCAGGGCGATTTTGGGAGGCATGGCGGTTCCGATCGAAGTGTCGCGGATGCGATAGCGCCGCGCGGGGGCCGGGGCAAGGCTTTCAAGCGGCCAAGGCTTTCTTGGTGGAGGTGGGCCGGGGCTGTCGCAGGCTTTTTGGCCCAGCCCCTGCTAGCTAGCTCTCCGGGCCTATGCCCTTCCAGTCGCGCCGCGCTGGCGTGCCTGGAAGGGCATAGTTAGCACTTCTTAAACCGTTGGCGCTGAATATGCCGGGCGGAGAGGGACTCCGGGGGCGTGCCGTCATGGCCAAGCAAAGCACAAGAGCAGTGGCGCTGCCAGCGATCATCGATCTCGACGCCATCGACGCCATCCGCGACCAACTCGCCGAGGCGCTGGACGAAGGCGCGGTGCTGGTGAATGCGGGCGGGGTGGAGCGCGTGTCGACCAATGCGCTGCTGCTGCTGGTCAGCGCCGCCGAAACGGCCCGGCGGAACCATTTTGATTTCGGCATTGCGACGCCGAGCGCGGCCATGCTCGCCGCGATCGAGCGGCTGGGCCTCAGCGCCCAGTTTTCAGGGATGATGAGACAATGACCTTGCGCGTACTGACGGTGGACGATTCGCGAACCATCCTGGCCATGCTGCATCACACGCTGTCCAATGCGGGTTTCGAAGTGCTGCAGGCCGAGGATGGCCGGCAGGGGCTCGACCTGCTCAAGGCCGAGAGCGTCGACGTGGTGATCACCGACATCAACATGCCGGTCATGGACGGAATCGAGTTCATCAAGAACGTGCGGGCCACCGGGCAGCACAATTCGTTGCCCATTCTGATCCTCACCACCGAAACCAGCCAGGACAAGCGCGACCAGGGCAAGGCCGCGGGCGGCACCGGCTGGATCGTCAAGCCGTTCGACCCGGAAAAGCTGATCTCGGTGATCCAGCGCGTCGTGCATTGACCAGAACCGGACCCAGAAGGGTTGGATAGGCGTAGATGAGTGATCTCGACGACTTCAAGGCCACCTATTTCGACGAATGCTCGGAGCTGCTCACCGAGCTCGAAGAGCAGTTCGCGGCCATCGAGGCCGGCGAGCGCGATGCCGACAGGCTGAACGCGGTTTTCCGCGCCATCCATTCGATCAAGGGCGGCGCCGGCGCTTTCGGCTTCTCGGCCATGGTGGGGTTCGCCCATGCCTATGAAACCCTGCTCGACTATGTCCGCGACGGGCGGGTGGAGCTCACCGACGAGGTGGTGAGCCTCTGCATCCGGGCCAATGACATCGTCGCCGATCACATCAATGCCGCCCAGGCCGGGGACGAGCTGCCGGCCGATTATGGCGCCGACGAAAAGGCGCGTTTCGATGCCCTGGCGCGCGGCGACAGCGCCGAGGACGAGGAAGGCGGCGAGCCGATCGAGGATTTCGATATCGAGTTCACCCCCGTCATGGTCAATCTCGACGCCCCGGCATCGAGCGAGGCCCCGGTGGAAGACGCTTTCGAGGCGCCGCCGATGCAGACCGAAGCGGGGAGCTGGGAAATCCGCTTCACCCCGCATCGGGCGCTCTATGCCCGTGCCAACGATCCGCTGCTGCTGTTCCGCGAACTGGCGGCGCTGGGGCGGATGCAGGTGGTGGCGCGGCTGGGCGAGGTGCCCCCGCTGTCCGATTTCGAGCCCTTTGCGGTCTATTGCTCCTGGGAGATCACGCTTTCGGCGCCGGAACTGAGCGAAGCGGCGATCCGGGAAGTGTTCGAATTCGTCGACGGCGATTGCGACATCGTCATCGCCCAGGCCGGGTCCGCCGCTTTTGCCGGCGTTTCTTTCAAGGATATTCCGGCTGTCGAAGCCGCCGCAGCGGCGGTGCAGGACGAGCCGAACCTGTCGAGCCTGCTGGCACTCACCGAGGACGAGATGAACGGGGCGCCGCTGGTGGCGGATCTGCCTGAGCCCGTGGCGCCGCCCGAAGACTTCGCGCCCGAACCCGAGGCGGCACCGGCCGGCGCCCAGGACGCGTTCGAGGAAGCGCCGGCGCTATCCTTCACGGCCCTGGCCGAGGCCATCCAGCCCGCCCCGCCCCCGCAGGCGGCCAAGCCCGCCATCCAAGCGGCCAAGACGCTGCCGGCCGCCGGGGAGGGCGATGAGAGCCATCGCAGCGTCGGCGTGCAATCGATCCGGGTCGATCTCGACAAGGTGGATCGCGTGGTCAACATGGTGGGCGAACTGGTCATCACCCAATCCATGCTGACCCAGCAGATGGATGAGACGCTGCGCGCCCGCTATACCGAATTGGTGCGCGGCCTCGAAGTACTGGCCCAGACCACGCGGGGCCTGCAGGATTCGGTGATGGCGATCCGGGCGCAGCCGGTCAAATCGGTGTTTTCGCGCATGCCGCGGCTGGTGCGGGAACTGGCGAGCAAGACCGGCAAGAAGATCAAGCTCGAAACGATCGGCGAGAATACCGAGATCGATAAGACGGTCATCGAGCAATTGTCCGACCCGCTGACCCATATGATCCGCAATTCGGCCGATCATGGCATCGAGGATCCGGCAAGGCGGCTGGCCGTCGGCAAGGGAGAGACCGGCACGATCCGGCTTTCGGCCGAGCAGGCGGGCGGCAATATCCTGATCATCGTCGAGGATGACGGCGCCGGCATCAATCGCGAGCGCGTGCTGAAGCTGGCGCGCGACAAGGGCATCGTGGCGCCCGAAATAACCCCGACAGACGAGCAGATCGACCAATTGATCTTCGCGCCGGGCTTTTCGACCGCCGAGGCGGTGAGCGACATTTCCGGCCGTGGCGTCGGCATGGACGTGGTGCTCTCCAATATCAAGAAGATCGGCGGCTCGGTGCATGTCCGTTCCTGGACCGGCAAGGGCACGCGGATGACTCTGCGCCTGCCGCTGACGCTGGCCGTGCTCGATGTCATGCTGGTCAAGGTCGGCGGCGGCCCCTATGTGGTGCCGCTTTCCTCGATAGTGGAAACCATGCAATGCAGCCGGGCCAATTTCGAACGCGTGCCGTCGGGCGGGCGGGTGCTGCAGGTGCGGGGCGAATATGTGCAGGTCATCGACCTGGGCCAGCGTTTCGGCCTGCCCAATGCGGTGGCCGCCGACGAGCAATTCGTGGTGCTGTGCGAAACCGAGGGCAGCCAGAAGGTGGCGCTGGTGGTGGACGATATCATCGGCCAACAGCAGGTGGTCATCAAGAGTCTCGAAGAGAATTTCGAGCGCGTCGACGGCATTGCCGGCGGCACCATCCTGGGCGATGGCAATGTGGCGCTGATCGTGGACGTCCAGGGCCTGCGCAGCACCCATATCCATCAGAACGCGGCCTGATTTGCGGGTTCGCCGTTAAGACATTGGCGTCATTTGGCGCGATAGAGT
>Ga0160493_100181_pt1 | contig 28675 bp, 23 predicted proteins | sample DID2MG_2_FD_108262 | JGI IMG/M metagenome (GOLD analysis project Ga0160493, IMG submission 108262) | Enriched soil microbial communities from UW Madison campus, WI, USA - DID2878_E24_FP2 MG | ecosystem: Environmental > Terrestrial > Soil > Unclassified | place: USA: Madison, Wisconsin | collected... | reverse complement strand
GCCCAAGGGCGACCTCAAGCCGAAATACCTGGCGCGACTCGAAAAGGTGCTGCGCGCCTGCGATGCGCAGGGCATCGCCGTGATGCTGGGCTATTACTATTTCGGCCAGGACGAGAACATGGAAGACGAGGCCGCGATCATCCGCGGTGTCGACAATGCCACCAAATGGCTCTTGGACACGGGCCTGCTCAACGTCATGGTCGAGGTCAACAACGAATGCGACGTGCCGCTCTATGAGCACGAAATCCTGCAGCCGGCGCGCGTGCATGAGCTGATCAACCGGGTGAAAAGCCACACCAGGGACGATCGCCGCCTGCTGGTGGCGGCCAGCACGACCAATTGGCCCTATCGCGAAATGGCCGGATTGCCGCTGCCGACGCATCGCGGCAACGGCGACCCGACCGACGACGCCTTCATCGCCAAGATGCGCCAGAACAACGTGGAAGCCCTGATGGCGGCATCGGACTTCATCCTGTTTCACGGCAACGGCCTGGAGCCCGATGGCATCGACAAGACCATCCGCGCGGTCAAGGCGATGGACGTGTTCACCGCCAACCGCAAGCCCATATGCATCAACGAGGATTCGGTGCTGGTCGAAAACATGGACGCCGCGTTCCCGCATTATGTCCCCTGGGGCTATTACGACCAGGGCAAGAACAATTACCGGGACGGCTTCCAGTCTCCGCCGGTGAACTGGGGCATCTCGACCCCGGAAAAGCAGCGCTTCTTCGACCGCGTCGCGGAAATCACCGGCGCGGCCGGCTAACCGGGTTCGAGAGGAGACGTCACATGGCTTCCATTGCCATCAAAACTGTCCGCAAGGCCTATGGCGCGGTGGAAGTCCTGCACGGCGTTTCCATCGACATTGCCGACGGGGAATTCGTCATTCTCGTCGGCCCCTCTGGCTGCGGCAAGTCCACGCTGCTGCGCATGATCGCCGGGCTGGAGAGCATTACCGGCGGCGACATCGCCATCGGCGATGTCGTGGTCAACGACCTGCCGCCCAAGGCGCGCGACATCGCCATGGTGTTCCAGTCCTATGCGCTCTACCCGCACATGACCGTGGCGCAGAACATGGGCTTCTCCTTGAAGCTGGCCAAGCGGTCCAAGGCCGAGATCGACGAGAAGGTGCGCCTGGCCGCCGATATCCTCGGGCTGCAGCCGCTGCTCGATCGGCGTCCCGCGCAATTGTCGGGCGGGCAGCGCCAGCGCGTCGCCATGGGGCGCGCCATCGTCCGCGATCCGGCCGTGTTCCTGTTCGACGAGCCGCTCTCCAATCTCGACGCCCAATTGCGCGTGCAGATGCGTGCCGAGATCAAGGCGCTGCATCAGCGGCTCAAGACCACGGTGGTCTATGTCACCCACGACCAGGTGGAGGCCATGACCATGGCCGACCGCATCGTCGTCATGCATGATGGCCGTGTCGAGCAGATGGGCGAGCCGCTCGAGCTTTTCGACCGGCCGGCCAACCTGTTCGTCGCCCGTTTCATCGGCTCGCCGTCGATGAACCTGATCGATGGGCGGATCGAAGAGGAGGGTGGGGCGGTTTCGTTCCGGTCCGCCGGCATCTCGCTGCCGCTCCAGGCGCGCTATGGTGTGCATGCGGGCAAGGATGTCGTGCTCGGCTTCCGGCCGCAGCATCTGGCCCTGTTGCCGTCCGCCGATGCGGCCGGGCTGACGGCCGAAGTGGTGATCGTCGAACCCACGGGCTCGGAGACCCTCCTGCATCTGACCGCCGGCGACAAGGGCCAGGTCTTGCTGGCCGAATTCCGCGAGCGCCTCGAGGTGGCGCCCGGCGAGAAGGTGTCATTGGGCATCGATCCGGACCGCATCCATCTCTTCGACAAGGCCGGCGGGCAGCGTATCGAGTAGGCCCATGACCACGTATTCGATCGGCAATGGCGTCTTGTCCGCGACAATTTCGGACTATGGCGCAACCCTCGTCGATCTCAGGCTGGACGGGTGGCCGCATCCGCTCGTCCTCGGCTTCGAACGGGAAGCGGACTATGTCGAGGCCGATCATTATGCCGGCGCCGTCATCGGCCGTTTCGCCAATCGTATCGCCGGCGGGCATGCCGTCATCGACGGCGAGAGCGTGATGCTGCCCCCCAATTCGGGCGGGCACCATCTCCATGGCGGGCAATCCGGCTTTTCGCGCCAGGTCTGGAGATTGGCGTCGCATGGGGTGGATCATCTCACCCTGGCATGGCGCAGCCCGGACGGGCACGAGGGCTATCCGGGCAATTGCGATGTCACCGCGACCTATCAAATCCTGGCGCCGGCAAGGCTGGCGCTGTCCTTTTCGGCGGTCTCCGACGCCAAAACGCTGATCAATATCTGCCACCATCCCTATTTCAACTTCGCCGGCAATGGCGCGCTGGACACGCACCTGCTGCAAATCGAGGCGGATCACGTCCTCCCCAGCGGCACCGACCTGGTGCCAACGGGGGAGAGGCGGCCCGTCGCGGGCACGCGCTACGATTTCCGCCAGCCGCACCGGCTCGATGCGGCGCGTCCCGATCCGGGCTTCAACAATACCTATTGCCTGGCCGACCACAGCCGGGCCGCACCCGTGCGGGCCGCCGCGCTGCGATTGGAGGCAGGGCCGGCAATGGAGCTGTGGACGACGCAGCCGGGCCTGCATCTCTATGACGGCTATAAGCTGGCCGACGACCTGGTCGGCCTCGAAGGGCGCCGCTACGGCCCCCGCCAGGGCCTTTGTCTCGAGGCGCAGGGCTGGCCGGACAGCCCAAATCAGCCGCACTTTCCGTCGGCCATTGTCGGGCCCGGCCAAACCTATGCGCAGCGGACCGAATATCGCTTCGCGCTCGACCCGATGATTTTGCCGGCGCGGCACCAATCCCGCTAGCTTGAGGGCAGGCCATCGATCGCTTTAGCGATCAAGGAAGTCAGCGATTGGGGAAAGCTGGAGCGGGTGAAGGGAATCGAACCCTCGTCGTAAGCTTGGGAAGCTTCTGCTCTACCATTGAGCTACACCCGCCCGGATCGGTGCCGGCCGATATGAAATCGCGGCGATCGGATCGCGCCGATCAATGCTGGAAATCGGCGGAGGCGTCAAGGTGCCTCCCGTGCTCATCTCGCGGCCGCGCCCGGGGATCAGGCCTCGAAGGGCTTGAAGTGCTTGGAGAGCTTCAGCGTCTGGGCCTGGTAATTCGAGCCGAAGGCCGAGCCATAGAGGCGGTCGGGCTTTTCGGCCAGTTCCTCATAGATCAGCCGTCCGATGATCTGGCCGTGCCCGAGCAGGAACGGTACTTCGCGGCTGCGCACTTCCAGCACGGCGCGGCTGCCCGTGCCGCCCGCCGCCGAATGGCCGAAGCCGGGATCGAAGAAGCCGGCATAATGGACGCGGAATTCGCCCACCAGCGGATCGAAGGGCACCATTTCGGCGGCATGGGTCGGGGGCACATGCACCGCTTCCAGGCTCACCAGGATATAGAATTCGTCGGGGTCGAGGATCAATTCGCTCCGGCCCCGCGCATAAAGCGGCTCCCAGAAATCCAGCACGTCGAGCGCCGCCTTCCTGTCGACATCGACCACCGCCGTATGGCGCTTGGAGCGGAAGCCGATCAGCCCGTCGCGGCCCTGGCCCATAAGATCGATGGACAGCGCCACGCCATTGTCCACCGGCTGGTCGCCGCCGATCACCAAGGTATCGGTTTCGTGCAGGCGCTGATGCGCGGCCACCGAAAGCCGGCTGTCCCCGCAGCGGAACCGCATCTGGCTCAGCCGCGAGCCGGTACGGACCAGCACCGGAAAGGTGCGCGGACTGATTTCGAGATAGAGCGGGCCCTTATAGCCGGGGGGGAGCTGGTCGAAGCCGCGCGCCCGGTCGCCGATCACGCGGGTGAAGACGTCCAGTCGCCCGGTGGAACTCTTCGGATTGGCCGAGGCGCTGACGCCCTCGGGCAGGTCGAGGCTTTCTTCCAGCGGCACCAGATAGACGCAGCCGCGCTCCAGCACCGCGCCCTTGGAAAGGTCGATCTCGTGCAGCTTCAGCGCCTCGATGCGTTCGGCCACCGAATGGCCGGGGCCGGGAAGGAAGCTCGAGCGCACGCGGAACGCGGTCTTGCCCAGCCGCAGGTCGAGGCTGGCCGGCTGCACCTGGTCGGGGTCGAAGGGCCGCGCGGCCTGGATCGCGCCCTCCGCGTGCAGCTTTTCGATGAGCCGCGCCGTAAAGACGCCCTTGGGCCAGGTGTCCGTCATGTCCCGACATTGTCCTTGATCGTCATGGCCGGATTTGTCCCGGCAATCCATCTTCCCCTTGTGCCAAGTCTGGATTGCCCGGACAAGCCGGGCAATGACGATAGAGCCGCCATGGCTGCCTTCTCCCCAGGAAGGGAACAATTGACGCCGGCGGGCAATTGCCTTTACATCACCACCCAGTGGTGATTTGGCCGGTCGCTTGCAGCCACTTAAAAGAAATAGCTAAAGACCGTTTGTGGAACCGGCCGCCATTCGCGTGCCGGTTTTTTTGTTATGAAAGCGTGACCCATGTCCAAGAAGAACAACCCTCTGAACGATCCCAGGCAGCGCTCCGCGGCGACGCAGATGGTTCATGGGGGCGGCATGCGGTCACAATTCCACGAGACCAGCGAAGCCCTCTTTCTCAATTCGGGCTATTCCTATCCGTCTTCCGAACATGCCGAGCTCTTGTTCCAGAACAAGATTCCGGGCGGCCACAATTATTCCCGCTTCGCCAATCCATCCGTCGACATGTTCCAGGATCGCATGGCGCTGCTGGAAGGCGCCGAGGCCAGTCGCGCCTTCGCCTCGGGCATGGCTGCGGTCACCAATGCGGTGATGAGCCAGGTGCGGGCAGGGGACCATATCGTGGCCGCCCAGGCCTTGTTCGGCGGCTGCCGCTATGTGGTGGAAGATTATGCACCGCGCTTCGGCGTCGCCTCGACCCTGGTCGATGGCCGCGATCCGGAAGATTTCGCCCGCGCCATGCAGCCCAATACCAAGGTCGTCTTCATCGAGACGCCCACCAATCCGACGCTGGAACTGGTCGATATCCGGGCCGTGGCCGACATCGCCCATGCCCATGGCGCCAAGCTCATCGTCGACAATGTCTTTTCCACCGCGCTCTACCAGAAGCCGCTGGAACTGGGCGCCGATCTCGTCACCTATTCGGCCACCAAGCACATCGACGGGCAGGGCAGGGTTCTGGGCGGCATCGTGCTGGGTTCCAAGGAATTGATCGAGGGCGATGTCCACACTTTCCTGCGCCAGACCGGCGCCACCCTCAGCGCCTTCAATGCCTGGGTGCTGCTCAAGGGGCTCGAAACCTATGCCCTGCGCGTCGAGCGCATGACCGACAGCGCCGAAAAGATCGCGGCGGCCCTGGCCAGTCATCCCAAGGTCGAGCGCGTCATCTATCCCCATCATCCCAGCCATCCCCAATACGATCTGGGCAAACGCCAGATGACGCGCGGCTCGACACTCCTCGCCATCGACGTCAAGAACGGCCAGGAAGGCGCCTTCGCCCTCTCGGACAATCTGGCGGTGATCCTGATTTCCAACAATCTCGGCGACGCCAAATCCCTCATCACCCATCCGCGCACCACCACCCATGCGCGCCTCACCGAAGAGGTCCGCCTCGAAACCGGCGTCACCCCCGGCCTGCTGCGGCTATCCGTCGGTCTCGAAGACCCCGACGATCTCATCGCTGATCTGATGTATGGGCTGGATCAGGTGTGATCAGGCTGTGGCGATGAAGTTGTTTTTCAACGCCTGGCCGGCCCCCCCTCCCATCCTCGCCCGCAAGGGGGGAGGTGCCGCATCGCGTTCTGTGCTGGATAGGTGCACACGCACCGGGCCGGCACCCTCCCCCTTGCGGGGAGGGCTGGGGTGGGGGGCCGTGCGGCGGGGATTCGCCGCCCTCGCCCTGCTGCTCCTCGCCGCCCCCGCTCTCGCTCAGCCCATCCCCTATCATGCCGATCCCGATGCGCGCGAGATTCTGCCCAATCTTCAGCCCGTGCCGGCCATTCGTTTTCTCACCACCGCCGATTTCCCGCCCTTCAATTTCCGTGACAACAATGGCGAGTTGATCGGGTTCAATATCGATCTGGCGCGGCGCATCTGCATCGAGGTCAATGTCGCCTGCACCATCCAGGCCTGGCCCTGGGACCAGGCCGCCAATGCGCTTGCCGACAGCCAGGGCGATGCGCTGATCGCCGGCCTCGCCATGAGTCCGGAAAACGGGGAAAGCTTCGATTTTTCCGCTGTCTATCTGGCGCTGCCCGGCCGTTTCGTCACCCGCGCCGCCGCCATCGAAGGCTTCCGCCCCGAGGCCGCCGGCCGCGTTGCCGTGCGCAGCGGCAGCGTGCACGAGGATTTTCTCGTTCGCTATCTGCCCGGCCTGGAACGCGTCGGGTTCGAGGACGAACTGGCGGCGCTCGAGGCCGTGCGCACCGGCGGCGTCGATGCCTTTTTCGGCGATGCCATGCGCGCCGCCTTCTGGCTCAACGACAATCTGGCCTGTTGCGGCTTTGCCGGCGAGGCCTATTTCCGGCCGCGTCTCTTCGGCGAGGGTCTTGCCATCGCCGTGCCCGCCGGCAACGACCCGGTGCGCCACGCCATCGATTGGGCCCTGGTCCGCCTCAAGGCCAATGGCGCCCTGGACGAGCTCTATCTGCGCTGGTTCCCGGTGGGATTTTACTAACGTTTCCCCCAATCCGGATCGTCACCCTCGGGCCTGACCCGAGGGGTCTTTGTTTTGGGCGTATCGCAAACGCCCTCGGGTCGAACCCGAGGGTGACGATCTTTGGGTGGGGATGGTTCAGTCATCCACTGATGAACCCCACCCTCAAGTCCTCCTCTCCGGGAGTGTTTACTTAGGGCGCACCAGTCCGTGAATTTCACGATGTCATCCCCGCGAAAGCGGGGACCTCCGTTACTGATGCGAGGGCCACAAACAGAGGTTCCCGCTTTCGCGGGAATGACTCCGTGGGTGAGGAAAACACTCTCCCGGAGGAAGACCGGCCAATGACTATCCCGGCAATTTCCGGTGCCGGGCGCGCGCCGCCACCTCGATGGCCGCCGTCGTCAGCCGGTCCAGGCTCAGTTTGTCGCGCAGCATTTCGAGGAAGCGCAGTTCCTCCTGTTCGAGATGCAGGTCCACCGCCGTCACCTCCACCGCCAGCGCATAGGCGGTGTCTTCTAGCTTGGCGGGCAGGGCGGCGATGGCCTCGTCCAGCACCCGGTCGAGCCCGTCCGGCCCGTTGAGCACGTCGGCGCATGCATTGGCCACCTGGGTCAGCCGGCCCTTGTCGAAGCCTTCGAAGACCGGCAGCCGCTCGATCAGCGCGGTGATCCGGGTCAGCTCCCGTTCGGTGATGGCGCTGTCGGAGGTGGCGGCGACGATCATCACATGGATGAGCGCGTCGTGGATTTGGCTGGTCATGGGGCGTTTCCGCTTTGGCAAAACTGTTCAAGAACTAGGGCCTGGGCCGGCCAGGCGCAACCACCTGCGACATTGACGCGAGACCCCAGAAGGTGCACACACCCTCCCCTGTCTTCCCTGAAATGCCCGAAAGGCCGCCCGCCCGTGTCGCCCGCCGCTTTGCCCGTCCTTGACCCATCCTTTTTCGAGCCCGCGCAGAACGCGCGCGCCTGGCCGTTCGAGGAAGCGCGCAAGATCGTCAAACGGCTGGAAAAGTCCGGCAAGGGCGAGGCCCTGTTCGAAACCGGCTACGGCCCCTCGGGCCTGCCCCATATCGGCACCTTCGGCGAAGTGGCGCGCACCACCATGGTGCGCACCGCCTTTCGCCTGCTCACCCGCGACCAGGTGCCGACACGGCTGATCTGCTTTTCCGACGATCTCGACGGCATGCGCAAGATCCCCGACACCGTTCCCTCCAAGGCGGCGATGGAGCCGCATCTGCAAAAGCCGCTGACATCGGTGCCCGATCCCTGGACCAATGAATATGCCAGCTTCGGCGACCACAACAACGCCATGCTGCGCCGCTTCCTCGATACGTTCGGCTTCGACTACGAATTCGCCAGCGCCACCGATTATTACAAGTCCGGGCGCTTCGACGCCGTGCTGCTGCGCGCCGCCGAGCGCTATGACGACATCATGAAGGTGATGCTGCCCACGCTCGGCGCCGAGCGGCAGGCCACCTATTCGCCCTTCCTGCCCATTTCCCCCATTTCCGGCCGCGTGCTCTACGTGCCGATGAAGGAGGTCAATGCCAAGGACGGCACCATCACCTTCACCGACGAGGATGGGCGCGACACCACCGTTCCGGTCACCGGCGGCCATGTGAAGATGCAGTGGAAGCCCGATTTCGGCATGCGCTGGGCGGCGCTCGACGTCGATTTCGAGATGTTCGGCAAGGATCACCAGACCAACCAGCACATCTACGACAAGATTTGCTCGATCCTGGGCGGTACCCCGCCCGAGCATTATGTCTTCGAACTCTTCCTCGATGCCGAAGGGCAGAAGATTTCCAAGTCCAAGGGCAATGGCCTCACCATCGACGAATGGCTGACCTATGCCGCCACCGAAAGCCTGGGGCTCTATATGTTCCTCAAGCCGCGGGTGGCGAAGCGCCTGCATTTCGACGTCATCCCGCGCCAGGTCGACGATTATTATGCGCACGTCGCCGCCTATCAGGGCCAGGATGCCGCCGCGCGCCTCGAAAACCCGGCCTTCCATGTCCATTACGGCGATGTGCCCAATCCCGACGTCCCGCTGAGCTTCGCGCTCCTGCTCAACCTGGTCGCCACGGCCAATGCGCAGGACACCAAGGTCATGTGGGGCTTCATCTCGCGCTATATTCCGGGCGCGAGCGCGGCCACCCATCCCGAGCTCGACAAGCTGGCGGCCTATGCGGTCCGCTACTTCAACGACAAGGTCAAGCCACTCAAGACCTATCGCGCCCCCACCGAGCAGGAACGCGCCGCTCTCCTCGATCTGCATGCCCAGCTCGAAGCCTATGCCGGCTCCACCGATGCCGAGGCCTTGCAGAACCTGGTCTACGAAATCGGCAAGGCGCACAATTTCGAGCCGCTGCGCGACTGGTTCAAGGCCATCTACCAGGTGCTGCTCGGCGACGATCAGGGCCCCCGTTTCGGCTCCTTCATCGCCCTTTACGGCGTCGGCGAAACCCGGCACCTGATTGCCGATGCCCTGGCGGGCAAGCTCCTGACCTGAGGAAACGGCAAGGCGCCTATTCTCCCGGGCTGGTCACCCCACCCGAACGGCCCTCGGGTCGAGCCCGAGCGTTCTTTGTTTTGAATGCACCACAAACGCCCTCGGGTCAGGCCCGAGGGTGACGATCCGTGCGTGGGGATGGTTCAGTTATCCATTGATGGCTCCCCTCAAGCCCTCCTCTTAAGGGTGAGGGAAGCAAAAGACCCGCGCTTCCAGCTAATGTGGGCTGCTTTAAGCGTATCTAACCCACCCCTGATCGTCACCCTCGGGCTTGACCCGAGGGTTCTTTGTTTGTGGGTATATCGCAAACGCCCTCTAGTCCCGCTCGGCCAGCAATTTCCTGAAGAACACCACCCGCTGGGTTTCCTCGAAGCCCAGCGCGCGATGCATGTCGAGGCTGGCGAAATTGTCCGGGGGCGCGTCGGAGGCGAATTCGGTGCAGCCCTGTTCGCGTCCCCAGGCTTCGACGGCGGCCACCAGGGCCCGCGCCACGCCCTGGCCCCGGGCTTCCGGCGTCACGAAAATCCCCTCGAGAAACGCCACCGGCGAGGTCTTGCAGCCATTGACATAGTCCCGCCGCAAGGCCGCCTCGGCGAAGCCCAGGGCCTTTCCCTCTGCGTCCCGCGCGATGAGGTTGATCGTCTCGCCCGCGTCGTCCAGCAAGTCCGCGATGTCGGCGGCATGCGCCGCCGCGCCGCCTTTCGGCCAGAGCGCGGTGCGCATGGCAGTCCAGTCCGTCGCGTCCGCCGCTATCGCCGGGGAAATGTTCACTGGCTCGCCCAGATGATCCGCGCCACCCATTCCACCTCCACCAGATCCAGGATACGCGGCTCATAGGCCGGGTTCAGCGAATGCAGCTCGATCTGCCTGGCGCTCTGCCGGGCCAGGATCTTGGCCATGACCTCCCCGTCGCGCGTCTTGACCACCACCCGGTCGCCGCGCCGCACCTGTTCGGTGGGCGAGACCACGATGCGGTCGCCCTCGCGATAGAGCGGCTCCATGCTGTCCCCGGTCACTTCCAGCGCATAGATGCCATTGTCCTGGGGGGTGGGCAGCTCCACCTCGTCCCAGCCCTGGCCGACCGGAAAGCCCGCGCTGTCGAAAAAGCCGCCCGCGCCCGCCTGGGCCAGGCCCAGCAGCGGCACGGTGCGCTGGCTGGGTTCGGCAAAGCCGCCCGCCTGCAGGAAGGCGCCGGTGCCCGCCAGGAACGTATCGAAGCTCTCGCCCGTGGCGTCGAGGATTTTGGCAATGCTTTCCGTGGAGGGCCAGCGCTCGCGCCCGTCCTTGCTCACCCGCTTGGAGACGTTGAAGGCGGTGGCATCCAGTCCCGCCAGCCGGGCCAGCGCCGATACCGAATGGCCATGCCGGCGCGCCAATGCGTCGATGCCATCCCATATGGCCCTGTGTGAAAGCATTTTGCGACCGTGGCGAGGAAAGTTGTCTTGCTTCTGGAATTCAGTCCTAACGTATTCTCCACACTCCACCTTGTAAAGAGAACCTTTACGTTTTACCCCGGCACGATCAGCGCCGCAGGTTGTTCCATGTCTCCCGACACGCCGTCCCTCATCTACAAGATCGCCACTGCCGCCTCCCTGGCCGGCGCCCGCCATTCGGGGCGCTATGCCGGCATGCCCGTCGACGCGGCGGACGGCTATATGCATTTCTCCACCGCCGCCCAATTGGCCGAAACGCTGCGCCTGCATTTCCGGGGCCAGGCCGATCTCGTCATCCTGGCGGTGCGCACGGCCGATCTCGGCCGGGGCCTGGTCTGGGAGCCCTCGCGCGGCGGCCAGCTTTTCCCCCATCTCCATGGCGGCCCGCTGGAGATGGACGCGATCGAATGGGAAGCGCTGGTCAGCGTCGACGACAACGGGAACTGCACCCTGCCGGAGGCCGTGCGATGATCTTCTCCGCCTTCTCGCCGCTGCTGCGCAATGCGGGCCTGGCCAATCTCACCCGCGACGCCCTGTTGCGCATGGACCCCGAAACCGCCCATGGCGCCACCATAACCGCCCTGCGCCTGGGCCTCGCCCCGCAGCAGGAGTACCGGGATCCGCCCGAGCTGGCCACCCAGCTCTGCGGCCTCGATCTGGCCAATCCGGTCGGCATGGCCGCCGGCTTCGACAAGAATGCCGAAGTGCCGCGCGCCCTGGCGCTGATGGGCTTCGGCATGGTCGAAATCGGCACCGTCACCCCCCGCCCGCAGACCGGCAACGACAAGCCCCGCCTGTTCCGCATTCCCGGGGCCGAAGGCGTGGTCAACCGCATGGGCTTCAACAATGAAGGCCACGAGGCCGCCTTCGCGCGCCTCAAGGGCCTGCGCGTTCCCGCCGCGCTCGGCGTCAACATCGGCGCCAACAAGGACAGCGCCGATTTCGTCGCCGATTACGTCCTGGGCGTAGAGCGTTTCGCCGATCTCGCCGATTATCTCACCGTCAATGTCTCCTCGCCCAATACGCCGGGCCTGCGCAATCTCCAGGCCGACGAGGCGCTGCGGCGCCTCTTGGGCGAGGTGCTGACCGCCCGCGCCAAGGCCAAGACCCGCGTTCCGGTCCTGCTCAAGATCGCCCCCGATCTCGACGAAGCCGGCATGGATGCCATCGCCCGCGTTATCCTCGACACCGGTCTCGACGGCCTGATCGTCTCCAACACCACCATTTCCCGTGATGCCGTGGCCGGGCTCGAAAACGCGGATGAGACCGGTGGCCTCTCCGGCAAGCCGCTTTTCGATCTGTCCACCCGGCGCCTCGCGCAGATGCGCCAGCGCGTCGGCGCCCTGCCGCTGGTCGGCGTCGGCGGCATTCATTCCCCGCAAAGCGCGCTCGCCAAGTTCGAGGCCGGCGCCAATGCCATCCAGCTTTATTCAGCCCTGGTCTTCGGCGGCCTCGACCTGCTCGACCGCATCAAGCGCGGCCTCGTCGCCGGCGTGCGCAGCGCCGGCAAGACCAATATTGCCGAGCTGGTGGGCGCCAGGGTGGACGATTGGGCGGCGGGGCGCATCACCGCACCCTGAGGCCGCTCAGGCGAACAATGCCGCCTTGCGCCGTTCCAGCGCCGCCCAATAGATGAGGCCGCGCGCGATGAACCAGCAATGCAAAGCCGCCCACAGCCCCCAATTGTCCCAGAGCGGCTGCAGCACCAGCGCCGCCAGAAGGAACACGCCCAGCGAGGCGATCATGCCATTGCGCATCACCACGTTCTGCGTCGTGCCGATCAGGATGCCGTCATAGACGAAGGCCGGCATGAAGGTCAGCGCGCACAAGGCCGCGATGGGCAGGTAATCCAGCGCATAGGCGCGCACCGCTTCATTGGTGGTCATGAAGCCGATCACCCAGGGTCCCGACAGATACCACAAAGCGCCCAGCCCCAGCGCGATCAGAAGGCCCCAGAGCATGGACAGCCGATAGGCCCGATCGAAGGCCGGCCGCCAATTGGCGCCCACCGACTTGCCGGTCAATTGCTCGGCCGCCTGGGCGATGCCGTCGAGAAAGAACCCCACCACCATCAGCAGGTTCAGCAACACCGCATTGGCCGCCAGCGGCACCTCGCCCATGCGCGATCCCTGCGCCGCGAACCAGGCATAGGCGCCCATCAGCGCCATGGAGCGGATCATCAGGTCTCGGCTCAGCCCGAACATGCGCCGGATCGCCGGCGCATCGCGCATTTCCCCCGGCGCGATCCGCGCCAGCAGCTTTTGTGCGCCGCCATAATGCCGCACGAGGATGGTGAGCCCGGCCAGCGCCGCCACCGCCTGGCCGATCACCGTGGCAAAGGCCGCGCCGGGCACGCCCCAGCCCAGCCCATGCACGAAATAGATCGAGAGCGTGATGTCGATCAGATGCAGCAGCAATTGCAGCATCATGCCGGTCTTGGCCGCGGCCCGCCCATAGAACCAGCCCAGCAGCGCGTAATTGATCAGAGAAAACGGCGCCGACCAGATGCGCCAGTGGAAATAATCCGCCAGCGCGGCCTCGACCCCCGCCTCCGGCGCCAGCACCCAGATAGCAAAGGCCAGGATCGGCATGGCCAAGAGCGCCATGACGATGCCGATCCCCAGGCCCAGCACCAGCGCCCGGCCGACATGCAGCAACCCGTCGCGCGGATCGCGCGCGCCCACGGCCTGCGCCACCAATCCGGCCGTGCCGATACGCAGGAAATAGGCCAGCGAGAACAGCACGTCGAAGACCAGCGCCCCCAGCACCAGCCCGCCCAGCAAAGCCGCATCCCCCAGCCGCCCGATCACGGTGATATCCACCAGCCCCACCAGCGGCTCGGTGATGAAGGCGATGGAAGCGGGCAGGGCGATGGTCCAGACGTCGCGGCTGCGGACGGCGAAGGGATGTTGGGGGCGGGTATTCATGGGAGTCCGAGTCGGTGGGAGCGCAAGATTACCCATCTCCTCTCAACTCGTCACCCTCGGGCTCGAGTCCGACTCGCTGCCAGGCAAGAGTCCCCCACCCCCACCGCTCGTCACCCTCGGGCTTGACCCGAGGGCGTTTGCGATACGCCCACAAACAAAGAACCCTCGGTCAAGCCCGAGGGTGACGATCCGGGGGGAAGGGCGACGATCTTGGCGGGGTGAAGAGTGACGATCTTGGCGAGGGGAAGAGCGCAGATCCGGAGGAGGGTGACGGCTGACCATCCGAGCCGAGCGCCTACTCAGGGCGCACCAGTCCGTGCATTTTCACGATGTCATCCCCGCGAAAGCGGGGACCTCCGTTACCGATACACGTCTCCCAAACAGAGGGTCTCGCTTTTGCGGAACTGCCTCCGCTACGGACAGGCCTATTCCGCCACCGCCATCTCGAACACCACATCCGCCCGCTCCCGCGATCGTTCCACCAGATCGTAATTGGGCAGGTCGTTGCGCTCGATATGGGCCCTGTTGCGGTCTGCCGAAAACAGCCCTTCCTCCCCATGCCGCTGCATCAGCCGCGCCCGCACCAGGTCGCGCGGCACATGCAGGAACACCGCATAATCGAGCAGCGCCTTCACCCCGGCCCACGGCCCCTCCGTGAGCAGCAGGTAATTGCCCTCCACCACCAATACCCGCACATCCGGCTGCACCGTGAAGGCATTTTCCACCACATCCTCGATCTTGCGGCTATAGCCCGGTCCGCTCACCGGTCCGGTCGCGTGTTTCAGATGATGCAGGAAGCCGACAAAGGCCGCGCCCTCGAAGGTGTGCGGAGCGCCCTTGAAATCGGCCTGTCCCATGGCCTCGATCTTTTCGTGCTTCATGTGGAAGCCGTCCATGGGGACATAGGCGGCGCTGCCGGGCCTGACCGCATTGAGCATGGCTACCAGCTCCACGGCGAGGGTGGATTTGCCCACCCCCGGCCCGCCGGCCAGCCCGATGGCGATGCGTCGCCCATCGGCGGCGCTTTCCATTTCCAGGATATGCGGCACCAGCCGCGCCAGGGCCGCCTGCGGCGCCAGCCGGATCACCTCCGGCATGGCTCAGCGCGCCCGCGTCAGCCGCAGCAGCAGCCAGATCGGCACCACGATAGCCGCGCCCGCCAGCGCATAGGAGCCCAATTGCCGGAACAGCCCCGCCCCGTCGCGAATGGCCTCGCGCACCATCTCGACCGCGCCGCGCACCAGGTCCGCGGCATTGAACCCGAAGACCGACATGACGAACCCCACCATCAGCGAGATCAGCACCAGCCTGATCACCACCGAAACCGGGCTGCCTCCCATGAAGCGCGTCAACGCGGAACGCGGCTCGGGGCGATAGTCTTCTGTCATCGGTCCACTCCGTTTGGCAGGAATCTGACCATCATATAGGCTCTTGGCTGATTTGTGTTAGGTGCGCCTTGTCAACTTTGCCGGCATCCCTCCATCGCCCTTCACCTCTCCCTTGGGGGAGAGGTCGACGCGCAGCGTCGGGTGAGGGGGCCTTGCGGCAAGAACGGTGTCTGCCGGAAGGCCCCCTCACCCCACCCTCTCCCCCCAGGGAGAGGGGGCGATGGCTCAGCCGCCCCATCTCCAAAGCACGACGGCGATGGACGTGGTGAATCTCCCCCCCATCATCGCCTCCTGGTTCGCCGCCCGGGGCTGGTCGCCCCGCCGGCACCAGCTCGACGTGCTGGCCTCCTATCAATCCGGCGCCAGCCAGCTCCTCATCGCTCCCACCGGCGCCGGCAAGACCCTGGCCGGCTTCCTGCCCACTTTGGCCGATCTGGTGGATGGCCGATATGAGGGCCTGCACACTCTCTACATTTCCCCGCTGAAAGCCCTCGCGGTGGACGTGCAGCGCAATCTCTCCACCCCCATTGCCGAAATGGGCCTGCCCATCGCCGTCGAGGCGCGCACCGGCGATACCTCGGCGGCCAAGCGGGCCCGTCAGAGGGTCAAGCCGCCGCAGGTGCTGCTGACCACGCCCGAGCAATTGGCCCTGCTCATCTCCCATCCCCATGCCGAGCTCATGTTCGGCTCCCTGCGCCGCGTCGTCCTCGACGAGCTGCATGCTCTGGTCACCAATAAGCGCGGCGACCTGCTGGCGCTCGGCCTGGCCCGCCTCGCCAAACTGGCACCGGACATGCGCATCACCGCCCTTTCGGCCACCGTCGCCCGGCCCGATCTGCTGGCCGACTGGATCGCCCGCCCCCTGCCGAACCGGAAGACCGAACTGCTCCGCATGCAGGGCGGCGCGCCCCCCGAATTGGCCATCCTCCAGACCGAGCAGCGCCTGCCCTGGGCCGGCCATTCGGCCGCCTATGCCCGGCCCGAACTCTACGACATCATCAAGCGGCACAAGACCACGCTGCTCTTCGTCAATACCCGCTCCCAGGCGGAAATGCTGTTTCAGGGCCTCTGGGACATCAATGAGGACATGCTGCCCATCGCCCTGCACCACGGCTCCCTCTCGGTCGAGCAACGGCGCAAGGTCGAGGCCGCCATGGCCTCGGGCAAATTGAAGGCCGTGGTCTGCACCTCCACCCTCGATCTCGGCATCGACTGGGGCGATGTCGACCTCGTGGTGCAGGTCGGCGCGCCCAAGGGATCGTCGCGCATGCTGCAGCGCATCGGTCGCGCCAATCACCGGCTCGACGATCCCTCCAAGGCGCTGCTCGTGCCTTCCAACCGATTTGAAGTGCTCGAATGCGAGGCCGCGGTGGAAGCCGTCGCCGAGGGCCATCAGGACAGTGAAGATCCCCAGCCCGGCGGCTATGACGTGCTGGCCCAGCACGTGCTCGGCATGGCTTGCGCCGCGCCTTTCCACGGCGACCACCTCTATGCCGAGATCACCCGCGCCTGGCCCTATCGCGACCTGCCGCGCGCCCAGTTCGACCGCGTCCTCGATTTCGTGGCCACCGGCGGCTATGCCCTGCGCGCCTATGAGCGCTATGCCCGCCTGCGGCAGACGCCCGAGGGCAAATGGCGCATCGCCCATCCCCAGATCGCCCAGCAATACCGGCTCAATATCGGCACCATCGTGGAAGAGCCCATGGTGCGGGTGCGCCTGGTGCGCTCCAGAAGCGAAAAGAAGGGCCGCACCACCGGCCCCATCGGCGCCGGCGGGCGCGTCCTGGGCGAAATGGAGGAATATTTCTTCGGCACCCTCTCCATCGGCGACACCTTCGCCTTTGGCGGCGAGATCGTCGCCTTCGAGGGCATGAAGGACAACGAGGCCTTCGTGTCTCGCTCTTATGCGAAGGACCCGAAAATCCCCTCCTATTACGGCGGCAAGTTCCCGCTCTCCACCTATCTGGCCGAGCGCGTCCGCCGCATCATGGATAGCCCCGGCGAATGGAAAAAACTCCCCGATCAGGTCGCCGACTGGCTGCGCCTGCAGCGCGATTTCTCCGTCCTGCCGCGCCGCGACAGCCTGCTCGTCGAAACCTTTCCGCGCGGCACCCACAATTACCTGGTCTGCTATCCCTTCGAAGGCCGCCTCGCCCACCAGACCCTGGGCATGCTGCTCACCCGCCGGCTCGAACGCATGCGCGCCCGCCCCCTCGGCTTCGTCGCCTCCGAATATGCGCTCGCCATCTGGGGCCTGGGCGATCTCTCCGCCCTCATCCGCACCGATCAGCTCAGCCTCGACGAGCTGTTTTCCCAGGACATGCTGGGCGACGATCTCGAAGCCTGGCTCGACGAATCCGCCCTGATGAAGCGCACCTTCCGCAATTGCGCGATCATTGCCGGCCTCATCGAGCGCCGCCATCCCGGCAAGGAGAAGACCGGCCGCCAGATCACCATGAGTTCCGACCTCATCTACGACGTGCTCTATCAGCACGAGCCCGACCATATCCTCATCCAGGCCACCCGCCACGCCGCCGCCCGGGGCCTGCTCGATATCGAACGGCTGGGCCACATGCTGGCCCGCATCCGCTCCCACATCGTCCACAAGCCGCTCACGCAGATTTCACCCCTCGCCGTGCCGGTCATGCTCGATATCGGCAAGGAACCCATTTTCGGGGAAGGCCGGGAATCAGCTATGGCTGATGCCGCCGAGGAACTTATCCGCGAAGCGGTGGGGGGTTGATTGATCCCCCCAATCGCCGGGGATGACGCATCGTTGGTGGAGACGGCCTTCGTTACCTGGACCAAATACCTATATGAACAACGCCGCCCTCGCTGATCCCATTCCGGACAATCCCGTGCTGCGTTTCGCCGGCCACAATTTCGAACCGCTTCCGTCCGGCGCCCTGTTCTGGCGCGCGCGCCAGACCTTGCTCGTGGCCGATCTGCATTTCGAGAAGATGGCCAGCTTTGCTCGTCGCGGCCAGATGCTGCCCCCCTATGACACGGCCATGACCCTCACCCGGCTCGAAGTCGATCTGCGTCGGACCGGCGCGACGACGCTTTTGTCGCTGGGCGACACTTTTCATCGTGTCGACGCTAGCAGTCTGTTAACGAATTCGGACCGGATGCGCCTCGATGCTATCGTCGACGCGGTGGACTGTATCTGGCTCTCGGGCAATCACGACCCGCTCCCCCACGCCATCGGCGGCACCTGTCTGCCCGAGCTGGAACTGGATGGGCTCCTGTTCGTTCACGAACCGAGCAAGGGCCGAAACGGCCTGATTTCCGGGCATCTCCACCCGGCCGCCCGCGTCGCCATCAATGGCCGCTCGACCCGCAGGGCCTGCTTCGTCCACGACAATCGCCTGATGATCCTGCCCGCCTATGGCAGCTCCACCGGCGCCATCAACATCCTGTCGCCCGCCTTTTTCGGCCTGTTCCACCTGCCGGCCCTGGAGGTCACTATGCTGGGCCGCGACCGCACCTATCCCGTGCCGGTCAAGCGCCTGGTCGGCGGCTAAATATCTGTCAACGCCTGAAAATAACGCCGCCGAGCCAGCCGGTGAACAGGGCCAGGACCACGCAGGCCAGGCCGTAGAGCAGCGGCGACTGCGCCGCCGATTGCGCCAGGAACCGCTCGAACCCGATCTTGCGCACCGAAAATCCCTCCGATTTCCGGGCGATGATCTGGCCGTCCTTGAACACATAGGTTTGAGCGATATAGGGGCCGGGCGGCGCATTGCTGGGCAGGGTCAATTGCGCCGAATAGAAGGTGTCGGACAGGAATTGCACGCCGTTTTCCTGCACGCCGAACAGGCCCTCCTCGGACATGATGCGGATCAGTTCGCGGCCGAAAGTCAGCGTCCGCATGAAGCCGGCGGGATTGGGCGCCATGGCATAGGCTTCGGGCAGAATGAAATTCTGGTTGAGCAGGTTGATATCGGCGATTTCCAGCAGGCGCCGGCTCGAGAGCACGTGGAAATAGCTCGGAAAACGCCGGAACGCGACCTGTTCGGTATTGAGCCAGATGCCGAAATTATTGGTTTTCCGCCGCGCGACCCGATCCTGGGCCGGCCCGAGCACCACCACCACCACCTGGAACGGTCCCTCTACGAAACGCTGCTCGGCGCCGGCAGCCGGGGCGATCGTACCGAAAAAGGTCAGCCTTTCGCCATCGAAACTGGAGGTGATCTGCACGCTGTCATTGGAGAGGCTGGAGATGAGCCGCTGCGCCTGTGCCGGCAGAGCAAGGGCCAAAAACACCGCTATGATCAAGGCCAGACGGATCATCGCGCGATACTCGTCACGGCCATGGAATAGACATCGCTCGGGGTCAGCACCAGCGAGAGCCCGAACCGGATGGCTACTGCCAGCACCAGCAGGGCCAGCAGGCCGCGCAATTGCTCGCCGCGCAAATGCTTGCCCGCCGCCGCGCCGAACTGGGCGCCGGCCACGCCGCCCACCATCAGGCAGAAGGCCAGCAGCATGTCGACGCTCTGGCTCTGCACCGCATGCAGCACAGTCGTCGCCGCCATCATGGCCACCACCTGCGCCAGCGAGGTGCCGATCACCACATTGCCGGGCACCCGCAGCAGATAGACCAAAGCCGGGACCATGATGAAGCCGCCGCCAATGCCCAAAAGCGACCCCACGAAGCCGATGAACAGGCCGATGACCAGCACCGGCAATACGCTGATATAGAGCCGGCTCTTCTTGAAGCGCACGCGCCAGGGCAGGCCATGCATCCAGGTATGCTGGTGGGGCATGCGCTCGCGCACCACGATGCCCTGCCGGCGCTTGAGCAGGGCCCGCACCGATTCCTGCAGCATCATGATGCCGACAAAGCCCAGCAGCACCAGGAAACCGACGGCGATGACGAGGTCAAGCTGGCCGGCATCGCGCAGCAGGGCGAAGGCCGCCACCCCGCCAAAGGCACCCAATATGCCCGACAGGACCAGATAGAGCGCCAGATGCAGGTCGATGCCGCCGCGCCGGTAATGGCTCAGCGCGCCAGAGGTCGAGGCGGCCACTACCTGCCCGGTGACGGAGGCCACCGCCACCGCCGTCGGTACCCCGGAAAAGATCAGGAGCGGCGTCAGGAGGAACCCGCCGCCTACCCCGAACAGACCGGACAGAAAACCGACCGCCCCTCCGATCCCCACGAGAAAGAAGAGGTTCACGGAAAGCTCGGCGATCGGCAGATAGACCTGCAAGACCTGAATCCCGTAAATATGGTTCGCGGCCCATCCTAAGGGACGGTCCGTCAACAAGAGGTCAAGGTCCGGGACCCGCACGTAAAAAACTTCTGGCCCGGGCATGGGCCCGGGCCAGAAGTGCCGGATCCGGCCAGGCGGGCCGTCGAACAGGAGCCCGGCTAGACCGGCTGGCTCCCCAGGACGGCCAGCAGGCGGGGATTGATCCGACCGACTTCGCTCATGCCCGTCGCCCGCTCGAAGGCCTTGATGGCGTCGGCCGTCTTGGGACCGACCACCCCGTCGGGCGTGCCGATATCGAAGCCGAGCCGCGCCAGGGTCTGCTGCACCTTGAGCGTGACGTCGCGATCGGCCAGCGTTTCGCCCGGGTCGAAGGCGGACGACCAGGCGCCGATGGGCGCGAAATTGGCCGCCAGATCCACCGGCTCGGCCTTCCAGGCCTTTACCTCTTCGGCGATGCGGTTCACCGCCTCGGCGGACAGGGACTTGGCGATGTCGTCGCGCGCCTGGCTCGCATCCTTGTCGCCGCTCTGCGCCGCCAGCGAGAACCATTTGAACGATTGCTCGAAGCTCTGCTCAACGCCCAGGCCGCGTGCATGCAGCATGCCGAGATTGAACTGGCTGTCGGTCATGCCGTGATTGGCCGCCTGCTCGAACCATTCGGCGGCCAGCTCGAATTGCTGCTCGCCCAATTGCCCGCCGGCATAGAGCGCGGCCAGATTGTGCATGGCCATGCGATTGCCGGCCTCGGCGCCGCGCTGATACCAGAGCCGGGCCTGTTCGAGGTCTTTTTCGACGCCCGAGCCGACCTCGTAGAGATTGCCCAGCCGGTATTGGGCCGGTGCGAAACCCTGGGCGGCGGCGCGCTCATACCACCTGGCCGCTTCCTCGAAATCCTTATCCAGCGCGCCGCCCTCGCTGAAGATCGCGGCCACCTCGAATTGCGCCTGGGCATCGCCCTTTGCCGCCGCTTCGCGCAGCGCCAGCGGACCGATCGCTTCGGGCGGCAGCTCGAAGGCCTCGGCCAGGGTCGGGTTTTCGGCAATCGATCCGGTGATTTCCGCTTCGGGCGCGATGGTCGACGCGGCCGCCAGATCGGGCGGGGCCGGCGTCGAGACCGGCAATTTCGAGAACCGCATCGGTTCGCCCGGATTGATCGAACCGGTGGCCACCGTATCGACCAGGTCGATCACGCGGGGCGGCATGGTGGAGGACTGATCCTCCGATGGTGCAGGATTGCTCGCCGCCGGCGCCATGGTGGCGCTGGCCTGGGCCGGGGCGGCGGCCACGGGCGCGTTCATGCGTTGCAGCACCAGGTTGAGCGCCAGCATGGAAACGGCCACCAGTGTCGCCGCCAGCAGCAGCGGCCGGCGGTGGCGGGTCAGGAAACCGGGCGCGCCGGCCTCCTCGATTGCATCCGTGGGCAGGGCGAGTGTCGCCGTCTTGTCCTTTTTGGCCTTCCTCGCGGGCCGCTTCTCGGCTTCGACGGCAGGCGGGGCAAGGGGCGCTTCGGCGGCTTCGTCCCTGGCCGGGCGCACCCGGGCCAGGGCGCGGCCGATAATGGAATTGCTGGTTGTGCTTTCCGCCTGTTCCTGGCGCAGCCGCTGGGCCCGGCGCGCGGCAGCAACGAAGGTGCTGGTGCTCGATACGGGAGCGCTGGGGGCCGAAACCGCTTCCGGCGCGGCGGCGCGCTCCGCGAAGGGATCGGGCTCGTCGGGCGCCAGGCTCGATTGCGGGCGGGGCGGCTTTTCCGCCGTGCTGGGGTCGAAGCCGGGTGGCGGCGCATTGAGCGGGGCATTTTCCGGTTTCGCGCGGGCCGGCACAACTGCCTTGGGCGCCGGGGCGCCGGTGTCGCGCTTGAAGCCGGGATCGACCAGCGGCGCCTCGTCGGCGGGATTGGTCGGCATGACATCGCCATGCTCCCGGCTGAGATTGGCCAGGATGGCGTCGAGCCTGTCGCTGCTCGGCCGGCGGGGCCGCATGGCTTCGCGGAACGCCTCGGTCGGGGCTTCGGCAGGTTTCTCCTCGGCCACCATTGCGGCCGGCTTCGGCTCCGGCTTGCCGGGCAGGGCAGGGGCTGCATTGTCGGCCGCGTCGCGCTGCGACAGCAGCGCTTCGAGCCGGGCCAGACGGTCGGTCGTTTCCTTGCCGGCAGTGTTGAGCAGCGCGGTCATGCGCTTTTCCATCGCCTGCATGCCCTCGCCGTCGGCTGCCGGCGCCGCCGATCGGCTCACCGCCTCGGAGGCGCGCGCGGCGATCATGTCGGCCAGAACGTCGTAGTCGGGGGTCTTGCCGGCCGACTTGATCAGTCCGGAAATGCGATCCTCGATGCTCTTGAGGCTTTCGGGACCGAACACTGCCACCGGCGCCACCGCCTTGCGGCTCACCATTTCGCCGGTCCTCTCGGCCACCATATTGGCCAGGGCCTCGAAATCGGGGCGGTCCTCGGCGCTGGCATAGAGCCGCGCCAGCCCGTCCAATTGCGCGCCGGCATCGTCCATGCGCGCCATCAGCGCCTTGAGCTGGTCTTCCACCGCGCTGGTGTCGATCCGTCCGCTCAGCGCCTCGATCTGGTTTTCGATGCGCGAAAAACGCGGCTCCATGCCCGCCAGCACGGCATCGCGCAGGGCAGCGATATCGGCCTTGAGCGCGGCGACCTCGCCGCTGCCATTGTCCAGCCCTTCCAGCCGCTTGGCCAGCGCCTCGACCCGGCCCGCCAGCAGCTTGGGCGCGCCGGCATTGTCCTTCATCGCCTGCGTGAAGGCCGCCAATTCGCCGGTCAGCTTCTCGAAATCGCCCGAGGAGAGCGCGACATTTTTCTCGATCGCGTCGATCCGGTCGTAGACGTTGCGTACGCTCTCCTCGATGGCCTGCATGGCCGGGGCGATCTTGGCCGATGGATCGGTCTTGGTGGCGCGCTTTTTCTCCCGCGCCACTTCCCGCTCCATCTGCTCGGCCTGCAATTCGGCCAGCTTCCCGACTGTGCCGGACACATCGTCCAGCCGCGCATTGATGGCGGCGAGGTCAGGCTGGGGGGAATTCTCGATCATGCCGGCAAGCGCCGCGATCTGGGTTTCGAGGCGCTTGACCTGTCCGGTCTCTCCGATGGCGCCGGCCAGCAATTCCACCACCTGGGTCAATTGCTCCACCTGCCCGGCCACCTCGCGCACATGGCCTGAATTGGAGCGCTGCGCCCTGAGTTCGCCCTCGAGCCGCTCCAAGCGCTGGCTCATGCCGCCCACGAGCTGTCCCAGCTCGCGGATTTCCGGCATGTCCAGCCGCCGCGCGGGCATGGCGGCGCCCTGCCGGCTGCGGATTTCGGCGATGGCTTCGGACAGGTCGTCCTCGTCCTCGGCAAAGATGGTGCGGTCGCGGTCGCTGAACCGGTCCACGGCGCGCTTGACCGTACGCAGAGCCTCCTGCCGGCGCGAGGCGCTTTCGGTGCCGCTCATCTGATCGCGAAGATGCCTGACCCGTTGCGTCAGCCCGCTGATGGCCGGTTGCTCCGGCTCGATTTCGGCTTGGCCATAATGGCTTTCAACCTTGTCGAGCAGCGCGACCAGCTCGCCACGCAAGGCCTGCCATTCGCCGGCGCCGGCATCGCGGTCCAGGTCGGGATGGTCCGATAGGGGATAAGCGCGCGGCATGTCGGGTACCTGTCACAAATAGACGGACCCCTCGCGATTCAACACGAAGGTATGACGCCCACTCTTGGGAAAACATGGTAAAGAACCCGTTAAGCATTGTCGCAATATGCAAGTCTGCCCCGCAGAAAACCCGGCCAATTTGGGTTATTACGGACGAGAATATAGGTATTTGTCCATGACGCGCCGCCGCATCATCATCGTCGACGACCATCCCCTGTTCCGCGCGGCCCTGCGCCAGACACTGGCGGGGGGTGATGCCACGATCAGCGTCGAGGAGGCCGGCGATCTCAATGGTCTGAGCGCCGCGCTCGATGCCGACCGGGATTGCGATCTCGTCCTGCTCGATCTCAACATGCCCGGGGTAAGGGGCTTTTCGGGCCTGCTGCTGCTGCGCGCCCAATATCCCGATATTCCGGTGATGATCATTTCCGCCGTCGAGGACGGCACCGTCATCCGCCGCGCCTTCGAACTGGGCGCCGCCGGTTATCTGCACAAATCGGTCGGTCCCACCGAAATCCGCCGCGCCATCGAAACGGTGCTGTCCGGCGAGGTCTTCGTGCCCGCCGGCACCAGCCTGGGCGGCGAGGACGACCACAGCGCCCTGATGAAGCGGCTCGCCACCCTCACCCCGCAGCAGGTGCGCGTGCTGATGATGCTCAGCGACGGGCTGATGAACAAGCAGATCGCCTATGAGCTGTCGATTTCCGAAGCCACGGTCAAGGCCCATGTCTCGGCCATCCTGCAGAAGCTCGATGTCGATAGCCGTACCCAGGCGGTGATCGCCGCCGCGCGCATCGAGGACGGGCAATTCGAGGCCCTGTTCTCCACCGGCGCCGAGAAGGTGTGACGATGAAGCCTGAAATTTCGATCATCACCGTCGGGGTCGACGACCTCGAGCGGGCCTTTGCCTTCTACCGTGCCCTTTTCGATATCGCCGACGACCAGATTGGCGCCGGGGAAGACCATGTCGCCTTCTTTTTCGACGACAGGTTCTCCTTCGTGCTGTTCCCGCGTGCCGCCATCGCCCAGACCGCCGGCAAGCCGGAGGCCATCGCCGGCACGCCCGGCTTCGTGCTCAGCCACCGCGCCGAAAGCCCCGAGGCCGTGGACGCCATTCTCGACCGCGTCCTCGTCGCCGGCGGCGCTGTCATCACCCCCGGCACGCAATCGGAATGGGGCTATTCGGCCTATTTCGAGGACAGCGAGGGCAATGTCTGGGAAGTGATGGCGACGCCAGCGGTGAATTGAGGCCAAGGGCGGTTCAGCGCCTTCCGGGTCAAGCCCGAGGGTGACGATCGGAGGGTGGACAGAACACGCCCTAAAACCCGCCGCCGGTCTTGAACCCGCCATGCTTGCGCGTGCCCGAGGAGCCGGTGCGCGGGCGGGAAAAACCGCCGCCGCTGCCGGAGGGCGAACCGCTCCCCCAGCCGCCACCGAAGCCGCCGCTGGGCTTGCTTTTCCGGCCAGTGCTCCCGCCGCCGCCGAAACTGCCATCGGGCCAACTGAAGCCGCCGCCGCTCGGCGGCCAGGGGTTGTTGCCGGCATTGCTGCGACTCTGGCGGGTGCTCTTGTAGCCCGCGCCCCATTCGCTGCCCGGCGCCCAGTTTTGGCTGCGTCGCCATTGGTCCCAATAGCTCGCGGCCGAAATGCCGCCGCGCAGGAACTGGTCCAGCAGGTCGCCGACCAGCCTTTCTTCCTTGAAGCTGGACGTGGGGTCGTCGAAGCGCTGCTTCTTGAATTCCCACTGGATGTCCTCCAGCTCGCGCCGCCTGGCGGCCAGCGTCTTGAGGCGCTCGCGCAATTCGCGGCCTTCTTCGTCTTCTTCACGCAGCCGCGTGCGGGCATCGTCGATCTGGGCGACGATGGTATCGTCCTGGCCGGTGCGGGTCTGGCGCGCCGCCGCCAGCAGGGTCTGGATATCTTCGCGGCCCAGTGCCGAGGCCAGCTCGGAGGTGGCCGCTTCGAAAGCCGGGTCCTTGCCGTCGGCCAGTTCCTGCAGCCGGCCGGCAGCGGCGTCCCGCTGATCCTCGGCGGCCAGGATTTCGGCGTCGTAGCGCTCGATTTCCGCCTGTGCCGCCGCGATGGCCTCGCGGATCGGCTTGCCGCCTGCGCTGTCGACGGCCGCGATTTCCAGCGCCGCCAGCTCGGCCTCGGCCGCCTGCACCAGCTTTTCCTGGCGCTCGGCATGCTCGCGCAGGCGCAGCGGAATTTCGTTGAGCATGGCGTAATTCGGCCGTGCCTTCTGGAAGCCGATCAGATTGGCCACCATGGCATCGAAATAGCGCGTCAGATTGCCCGCCTTGTAGCTGCTGGTGCCATAGCCGACATCCCACAGATACATGAACAGCGGATCGTCCCGATAGGGGCGGCCCTTTTCCTCGCGGTCGGTCTCGGCCAGTTCGGTCTTGCGCATCGATTGTTCGGCGACGCGGTCCAGGTCCTCGGTCTGGCTCTTCTTGGCCTGGAATTCGGCATCGCCGGCCAGCTTGCCCCGCAGGCTCGCCGTCAGCGCATCGAGCTTTTTCTGCTGCTCGTCGAGCCGCGCCACGGCCGTATTGCGGTTCTCGATCAGCGCGGCGCGCCGGGCGTCCAGATCGCTCATCGTCTGCTCGGCCGCGCCCACGTCGCGCGCATGGTCCCTGAGCATGTCGCGCGCCTTGGCCTCGGCACTGGAAATGCGCCCGTCCAGCTCGCCCTGCATGGCTGGATCGAGCCGCAATTGCGCCAATTGCCGGAACAGTTCGGCTTCGCTTTCCTTGATCTTGGTAACGCGCTCGGCCGAGCGCGCCAGCCGCTTGGACAGCTCGTCCTCCTCGCGGCGAATATCGCCCATGGCTTCCTCGAGGCTGGCCAGGGCCTGGGGTCCACGAATGCTCATGCCATCACCACTGCGTCACCGCGCCGCCCATGACGGGCATCAGATATTCCACATCGAGAAATCCATCCGATTTCCGGCCCACCATATTGCCCTGGATGATGCCGTCGTCCTGCTTATCGGCGGCCACGGCATTATAGATGCTCTCGGGCACCCGCACGCCCCACATCGAGACGGTCTCGGTCTGCCCGTTTTCCTCGTTGAGAATGGGTAGCGCCAACGCGTTGCCGTCCGGGTCCAGCGCTTCCACCACGATGTAGTAATTGGTCGCGTCGGTATTGATCTCGGGAAAGGTCCAGAAGCCCGATTGCACGCCCTCGCGGTTGACCACGCGCAGCGTATATTGCTGGCGCAATTGGTCGCGCAGCGCCGTCAGACGCGCAATGGCATCCTCGGCGCCGGCCCGATCGCCCTCGGCGGCCATGGCCTTGCCGCGGGCGATCAGCCCGTCCGCCTGCACCACGGCCTGCTGCACCTTGGTCTCTTCGTAGATGGTCTGGTAGAGCGCATCCATCTGCGCCGGCAGGGTCTGGCTGAGCTCGATCCGGGCCTGCTCGGCCTGGCCGCGCTGATAGGGCTGCCACACTCCGAAATAGCCGATGCCGAGCACGGCCAGGGCGACCAGGGCGGCCATGACGGGGCGGCCCCAGCGCTTGCGGCTCACATAGAGCCGGGCCAGGCTCGTGGCCAGGCCCGGGGCAGGGGGGGTATAGGTGAAGCGGCTTTCGGCCAGGGCCGAAACGCCTTCCCGGAGGATGTGGTCGGGCACCTCGATGCCCTGCTGGTGATAGATATTGCGCAGCCGCTCGATCAGCTGCTTTTCCCGCGCGGCCCCATCGAGCTCGCGCGTCACCAGATCCTGCCGGTGACGAAGCGTGTCGACCACGTCCATCGCCAGCATGACCTCGTCCAGAGGTGCAGCGGGCTTTGCCGTCACGTCACTCATGCCCAGCCTTCGCCCCGATCTTCACGGCCTCAATTCTTGGTTTCGAGCAGCAGGGCATTGCCCTCTGCGGCCAGGGTAGCCAGCCGGCGCTTGCCGTCTTCCACCGCATCGCGGATTTCCGCCGAATTCTTGGTGGAGGCGACGCGCATCTCGTTGATGATGCCGCGGCTCTTTTCCTGGAAGTTGACCACCGAATCGACGAGCTTCTTGACCGCGTCGGCGCGCACCGTCGGGCCATAGCCGGCCTTGATGGCTTCTTCCTGCACCTTGTCGCCGATCTCGCTGAGCGTTTCCAGGCTCTTGGACATGCCTTCCTTCATCGCATTCAGCGTCTCGGTGGATTCGTGCAGGCCGAACATGCCGGTGAAGGAGGCCGAGAGGGCCGTCAGCACCGTCTCGTTGGTGGAGAAGAACGAGATCGACTGCTGATAGACCCGCTCCTTGGCATTGGTGGTCTGCATCAGCCGCGCCATCACCACTTCCGAAGTATTGTAGGAAATGGTGAGATTGTCCGAGAGGTCCTTGGCGATCTGGTAGCGCTTTTCCTCGTTCTGCATCTCGCGCAGGCGTTCGTCGCGGGCCATTTCCAGGCGCGCCCGATCTGCCGGCACGTCCCCGGCATAGGCCGCCAGTTCGTCGGCCGATTTCTGCAGGATGTTCTTCTTGTCGGCGAGGCGCTTTTCGGCAACCTGCAGCAATTCCAGCGCCATCACCTCGGCCTGCTTCAGCGCGCCGCGGAAATCGCGATAGGCTTCCAGGATCGTGTGCTCGCGGTCGATCTGGTCCTTGGTGTCGCGGGTAACCTCGAGATAGGTGTCGCGGATCCTGTTGAAGCGGGTGGAGATGTCGCCCCGGCTCACCTTCATCCAGACGTTCTGCACGCGCTCCATCAGGTCGATCTTGTTGTCCTGCAACTGATCGACCAGCATCTTGGCGTCGTCGCGAATGGAATCGAAGCCCTTGGTGATGTCCTCGTAGCGCTCGCCGATCTTCATGGCGGCGACCTGTTCGCGCACCACTTCGTTGAAGGCGCTGGCCTGGCTCAGCGTCCGGCCGATCAGG
>Ga0160493_100174_pt1 | contig 30970 bp, 26 predicted proteins | sample DID2MG_2_FD_108262 | JGI IMG/M metagenome (GOLD analysis project Ga0160493, IMG submission 108262) | Enriched soil microbial communities from UW Madison campus, WI, USA - DID2878_E24_FP2 MG | ecosystem: Environmental > Terrestrial > Soil > Unclassified | place: USA: Madison, Wisconsin | collected... | reverse complement strand
CGCGGCATAATGGAAGGCCCGCGCTTCCGGCTGCGCGGAAGTCGAGACATAGGTGGCCCACAGCGCCTGGCCCTTGTCCGGCGTGCCCACGCGCATGATCGAGGGAGCAGTGGTCAATTCGACGCCGCCATGGGCGGTGACACCGCTGGAGCCTGTCAGCACGACATTGCCGCCGGCCTCGACGAACCGATCCAATGCAGCCGCCGCATCGGCGCCGATGGAACCGAGATCGGGCAGGACCACGAGCCGGTATTTGTCCAAGAGGCCCTCGGCATCCATCTTGGCGATGAGGTCGGCGCCGACCACGTCGAAGGGAATGTGCTTTTCCTTGAAGGCGCTGTAGAGCCCGCGGAATTCCTCGACGCTGTCTTCATAGCCCGGATCGGCGACACGCAGCCGGTCGGGCCGGGCCAGGGCGATGCCGCCGCCCGGCTGCAATTGGCCATACATGTCCTTGTGGTCGCGGAAGAAGCGCGAAACCTCGCCGGCCAGCGGCAGGTTGGCATAGGGAATGCGCCCCGGCGCGCCCATGATATAGGTGGACGGATTGCCGCCCCGGGCAATGGCCTGCAGCAGATATTGCGCGAAATGCTCGGGCTGTTCGCCGGCCATGCGATAGGGCATGTCCACGAAGGACACCGAATTGACCATCAGCGACACCTCGGGCAGGCCGGTCATGTGGGCGCTGACATTTTCTGAGGTCGAATGGTGCCACAGTTCGCGGCCGAAGGCATTGTTGGCCTCGTAATAGATCACCGGCGCGCCGCGGCTGAGCACCAGGGCCGCATCGGGGCGCTGCGACAGGATGTGGCCGGAAATCTTGGTGGCCAGGGCGCGGATCACGCCATTGGAGAAGCGCAGCCATTCGGGATAATTGGCGTGGCCCGGCCCGTCGGGCAGCTCCTTGCCGCCGCTATATTCGGCGAAGGTCGACTGGCATTTTTCGCAATGGCAGACGCCGTGATAGACGCGGCTGTAATCGGTTTCCGAAAAGCCGAACCAGTTGAAGAAGAAACCGTCGACCGGATAGCGCTCCATGATCTCGTCGAGAATGTCGAGCGAGCGGTGCTGGTAGTAATCGGCGGAGGGACAGGCGCTGTAGAGCGTATTGTAGATCTGCGGCTCGCCCTTGGGGGACACGAAGAGCCAATCGGGATGCTCCTGGGCGATATGGGTCGACATCTTGGAGAAGTCGCAGCGGGCCAGCACACGGATGCCGCGTTTATGGGCGGCCTTGACGGCATCGCCGATCAGGTCGCCGGACGGCCGGTCGGCCAGGAAGGGATTGCGGGTCTGGAAGGGCAGGTCGCTGGGATAGAAGGAGACGATGCCCCCGGTATTGATCAGCCAGGTATCGGCGCCATGCTCCTCGATGATGTCGAGCACCCGCTCCACGTCCATGACCGCATCGACTTCCTGCAGATTGGTCTGGAACACGGAAAACGGGCTGCGCCACCACCCCTTGCCTTCGGTGGCCGCATGATTGTTCGAAGGCTTGGCGCCCATGGACATGATACACTCCTGATTAAAGCTGCGGTCTTGCCGACCGATGGGAAAGGGCCGGCCCCGTGGGACCGACCCGAAATGGTTAGGCGCGGCGCAGCAGCGCGTTGCCCTGACTGACGAATTCCTCGGCCGCCTGCTGCACGCCATAGGCGCCGAAGCCGACATTCTCGTTGACGCGCCGCATGAGGTCGCCGACGGCGCGCTCGCCCCGATGCACCGGCGGCGCGGGATTGGCCTGGGCCAGCGCGGCCTGGCTGTGGCGCAGCACCTTCTGGTCCACCTCGCTGATATCCTCCAGCGCCAGCACTGCCTCCAGCGCCGGGCGCGAGGCCGGCGGCCCGCTGACCAGGCCCAGAATGCTCGCCGATTCCGGATCGCTGACGAACCAGTCCATCAGATGGGCGGCTTCCTGCTTGAAATTGCTGCGGGCATTGAGGGTGAGCGAACTGGTCGGGCGGGGGAAATAGCCCGGATTGTCGGAGCCGACCGGGGCAGGCGGCGCCATCATGCCCAATGTGTCGGTGGTGAGCGCCTGATAGCCCCCAGCCAGGTCCTGCGAGGCCATGTTGGCGAAAATGGCGCGGCCGCGCACCAGCGGGCTGTTGGGCCATTCGGTGCCGGTGAACTGGGCCTGCAAATCCGGCGGCACGGTAGCGCCGGTTTCGCGCATCTTGTTCCAGTATTCGAGCCAGGCGGCCACTTCATCGACACTGACGCCGAGCTCGTTTTCGGTGAACAAGGTGCGCTCCTGTGCCACCAGGGTCATGCCCAGATCGCCCAGTCGCGCGCCGCCATCGTGACAGCCATACATGCTGCTGTCGGCCTTGTGCACCTCGGCGCAGTAAAGGGCGAAGTCGTCGTAGTTCCAGCTCTCGGGCGGCGCATCCAGGCCCAGCCGCTCGATGGCGGACTGGTTATAGCCCATGCCCTGGATCGACACGGCGATGGGCAAGCCATAGAGCGTGCCGTTGACGCGGCCCAGATCGAGCACCGCCGTTTCGAACAGGTCGCCCCGGATCGGGTCGGGGATAAGGTCGTCGAGAGGCTCCAGCGCCTCGCGGGTGGCGTATTGCTCGAGGTCGCCGCTGCTGAGCGTGATCACGTCGGGCGCATTGCCGCCGGCGACCATGGCCGCGATCTTGTCCGGCCAGGCATCGCTGGGCACGCCCTCATAGACCACGTTGATCTCCGGATGCAGCTCGGCATAGCGGGCAACCGAATTGCCGCGGATGGCGAGCTTTTCGGCATTGCCGAAAATGCCGAACCGGACCGGCCCCGTCTGGGCGCGGGCGCCCGTGGTCCCAAGGGCCAGCGCACCGAGAGCGGCCGTGCCGCCCAGAAGCACGCTGCGGCGTGAAAGGTTGAATCTTCTATTCATAGTCACTCCTCCTCTATGCCTGCCGTGCAGGCGGTTGGCGGGGAGAGGCTGTTATGCTCAGCCCTTCAGCCCCGAAGTTGCGATTCCTTCCACCAGCCTGCGCTGGAAGATCAGGAAGACGACGAATGTTGGGATCAGACTCAGGGCCGACATGGCGAGCAATTGCCCATAGGCGCCGCCCGAGGAGTCGACCAGGGTGCGCAGCCCGACCGGGACCGTCAGCGATTCCGGCGAGGTGAGGTAGATGAGCTGCGAGAAGAAGTCGTTATAGGTCCAGATGAAGGTGAAGATGATGGTGGTGATCAGCGCCGGTTGCAGCAGCGGGAAGATGATGCTGGTGAAAATCCGGAAAGAGCTGCACCCGTCGATGGTCGCGGCCTCGTCCAGCTCGCGCGGGATGCGCCGGATGAACTGCACCATCAGGAAGATGAAGAACGCATCGGTGGCCAGGAATTTCGGCACGATGAGCGGCAGATAGGTGTTCACCCAGCCCAGACGCGCGAACATGACATATTGGGGGATGAGCAGCACGTGCGAGGGCAACATCAGCGTCAGCAGCATGATGGTGAACAGCGTGCGCTTGAACGGAAATTCGAGCCGGGCAAAGGCATAGGCCGTGAGCGAGCAGGCCAGCACATTGCCGATCACCGCGCCCAGGCAGATCATGAAGGAATTGATGTAGTACTGGGTGAAGCTCGGATTGGTGGCGAACCAGCCGGTGAAGTAATTGCTCAGATCGATATCGTTGGGCAGAGCGGCCGGATTGCTGAAGATTTCCTGGTCCGACTTGATCGAACTCATCAACATCCAGAGCAGGGGATAGACCATGATCGCCGCGCCGCCGATCAGCACCGCATAGGTGACGATCCGGGGCAGGGAAATGGCGGGCTTGCGGCGCGGTGGCGCAGAAACGGCAATACTGCTCATCTGTCGTCTCCGTAATAGACCCAGCGGCGGGACGCCCAGAAATTGAGGGCGGTGAAGGCACCGATAATGAGCAGCAGCACCCAGCCCATGGCCGAGGCATAGCCCATGCGGAAGCTGGTGAAGCCTTCCTGGTAGAGATAGAGCGTGTAGAACAGGGTGGAATCCGCCGGCCCGCCGCTGCCGCCGCTGACGATGTAGGCGGAGGTGAAGGCCTGGAACGAATTGATGACGCCCAGCACGAGATTGAAGAAGATCACCGGCGTGATCATCGGCAGCGTGACATTGCGGAACTTCTGCCAGCGGCCGGCGCCGTCTATCTCGGCGGCCTCATAAAGTTCGTTGGGCACCTGTTGCAGACCGGCCAGGAAGATGATCATGGCCGAGCCGAACTGCCAGATATGCAGCAGGACCAGGGTGTAAAGGGCGTATTGCGGGGTCGAAATCCAGTTGGGCGCGTCGATGCCGAACAGAGACAGGCCCTGATTGACGACCCCTTCGCCACCGAAAATCTGTCGCCACATGACCGCGACGGCGACGCTGCCGCCCAGGAGCGAGGGCAGGTAATAGACACCCCGGAACAGGCCCAGCGCGCGCACCTTCTGGTTGAGCAGCACCGCTATGCCCAGGGCGACCATGAGGTTCAACGGCACGCCCAGCAGCACATAGATGAAGGTGACCTGCAGCGCCTTCCTGTAGCGCGGGTCGAAGGTGAACATGTCGACGAAATTGGTCAGGCCCACCCAATTGGGCGCGCGCAACATGTCGAAATCGGTGAAGGACAGATAGAGCGAAGCAAGCAGGGGCCCGGCGGTCAGCAGGATCATCCCGCCGAACCAGGGCAGAAGGAACAGATAGGCCTCGAAATTCTGGCGCTTGCGGCGGCGCGCCGTCCTGGGCGCGTCCAGCGCGATGTCGGTGGCTTGAGCACTCATGCCGAGCCCCCCCGCGCCGGTCCTGCGATAATCCTGGCTGCTAAGGTCAATGATCCTCCTTCGCCCCTCCTCCCGTGAGGTGCGTCGCTTGCATTCACTCCCGTATAAAACCGCCCGCCTTTTGCGCTCTTGTCGGCGAGATTGGGGCAGTTTCAGCTCAGTACCGTGCCGTCAGGCCTGTGCGTCCGGCGATATGTCGCCGAGCGCCCGGAACAGGACCGAATGGTCCTTGCCGCCGAGGCCCCTGGATACGGCCGAATTCATCAACTGGACAGTCGCCGCCGTATTGGGCAGGGCGATGTCGAGGTTGCGCGCGGTTTCCAGCGCGATGTTGAGATCCTTGCGGTGCAGCTTCAGGGCGAAGCCGGGATCGAAGGTTTCCTCGATCATCCGCTGGCCATGAAGCTCCAGAATCCGCGATTGCGCAAATCCGCCCATCAATGCGGTCTTGAGCGTGCCCAGATCGACGCCGGCCCGCTCGGCCAGCAGGAAGGCCTCGCCCACGCATTCGATGGTCAGGCCAACGATGATCTGGTTGGCGACCTTGACCACCTGGCCGCATCCGACCGGGCCCACATGGGTGATGGTCTTGCCCAGGACTTCGAAAATGGGCCGGGCGCGCTCGAAATCCGCGGCCTCGCCGCCCACCATGATGGTCAGCGTGCCGCCCTTGGCACCGACCTCGCCGCCTGAGACCGGGGCGTCGAGATAATGCGCGCCCAGCTTATTCACGCGCGCCGCGAAATCTCGCGTGGCGACCGGCGCGATAGAGCTCATGTCGATCAGGAGGGTATTGGCCGAGAGGCCCGAAGCGGCGCCGCCGGGGCCGAAAAGCACCGCTTCCACGTCCTGGGTGTCGGGCACCATGAGGATGACGATGTCGGCGCCGCGCGCTGCGGCGGCCGGCGTATCCACCGCCTGCGCGCCCTTTTCGACGAGATATTGCGATGGCGCCTTCACGCGATTGATTTGCAGCTTGTGCCCGGCCTCGATCAAGCGTTCCGCCATGGGCCGTCCCATGGTTCCCAAGCCGATAAATCCGATCGTCGCCACGGCGCAGCCTCCCTAACTCACGTGCCTGTGCACTTGCTATTGAGTCAGAACTAACAAATTAAGTCAGCTATAACAAGTTTGTTGTTTTGATTTTTCCGCCATGTGGATGACAGGGCGTGGGAGTGCCGGATTTGCGGAGAATTTCAGGGTGGCGGGGCTGTTTCGCTGTTCGGATTTGACATTTTGTTGGACCAGAGTTGTCAAGAGTCCCGGAAGCGGGCAGAATATGTTCGAACAAATGAGGGGAAAGCTGTTGGCCATCCAGGAAGAGAGCAGGGCGGCAGGCGCGCATCAGAGTCTGTCCAGCGTTGTCTATAATGAGATGCGGGCCCTCATCATGCAGGGAAAGTGGACGCCATCGTCGCGCCTGCCTTCCGAAGCCGAGCTTTGCAAGCAGTTCAACGTGTCACGCCCGGTCGTGCGCCAGGCGCTGGCGGCCCTGCGCGACGACGGACTGGTCCTGTCCCGGCAGGGATCGGGCAGCTTCGTACAGCCCGGCGTGGTGCCGGCGGCCAGCGAGCCGCAGGTGCAGTTTCCGCCTTTGACAAGTGTCGCCGACCTCGAATCCTTTCTTAATTTCCGGGAGGGCATCGAGGGCGAGGCGGCGGCCATCGCCGCGCGGCGTCATACCGAGGCTCAGCTCCAGACATTGCGCGAAGTGGCCGCGCGATTGGGGGCCAGTGCCAGCCTGGCGGAGGGCGACTACGAATTTCACCGGGCGGTCGCCGCTGCCTCGGGCAATCCGTTCTATCTCAACAGTCTGGAATCGCTGCGCTCCCACATCATGTTCGGACTGGGCATCACCTGGACGTTCGGCGCCGGGCAGGGCGATTTCCAGCGCACGGTGGAGGCGCATCATGGCGCCATCGTCGATGCCATCGCCGTGCGGGACGCGGATGCGGCGAGAGACGCCATGCGGCGCCATCTGCAATGGGCGCGCGCGAAATTGATGACTGGTCAGTTCCCCGGAGACGGTCTTTGACATTGCCTGCGGGCCTTGGCGTGTTATGGTTTTCGCAGGGCGCAACGGCAACGCGGCCTTGATGTGGAGGAGCATCGATGATCGCAATCTCGTCTTTCGACGTGCAATCAGGAAAGAGCTGCTTCGAATTCCGGATGGGTATCGAGGGAGAAGCGGCGGCCGCGGCAGCGCGTAAGCGTTCGGCGGCGGATCTGGTCACCCTGCGCGACATCATCGGGCAGATGGAAGAGTTGCAGCATAACGGGCAGCCTGGGCTGAACGAGGACTTCGCCTTTCACCTCGGCGTGGCCCGCGCCTCGCACAACGACTACTATGTCAGCGTGCTGCAATCGCTCAAGGCGACGATTTTCGAGGGCATGCTCTATGCGCGCACCACGTCCGGCCTGAAGACGGTCGAGAAGGTGGCGGCCATCAACGAGCAGCATCGCCTGGTTCTCGATGCCATTGTCGAACAGGATGCCGATGCGGCGCGTGCCGCCATGCGTGGCCATCTGCTGCGGTGCCGCATCTCGACCAATCACTGGCACCTCGCCTGAGTGCTCGCGCCGGCATAAGGCCTTGAGGTGAAACAGCTTTGTCCAGAAAAGAACTTATTTTTACAATTCTGTACAAGCTACATTGAAAATATGACAAGATGCGCATAGGGTAGTCCCTGCGGCTGGCGATGCTTCGGCGTCGCGGCCGGCAGCCGGCGGGAAAGCGCGAACGGCGCGGCCCGCCTGGTCCTGAAAACAAGGGAGGGACTGATATGAAACCCGTGCTCGGCGCGAGATTGCGCGCCTGTGTCCTGGCGAGTGTGGCCAGCTTCATCTGCACCATGGCGGCTTCGGCCGGTGAATCGCCCATGCTCGAGGCTCTGGTGTCCAGCGGCGAGCTGCCGGCGTTCGCGGAGCGTATTCCGGCCAACCCGTTGGTCGTCACTCCCGTGGACCGGGTGGGCGATTATGGCGGCAACTGGCATTCGGCGCTGATGGGCGGCTCGGATGACGGTTGGATCCTGCGGACCCTGTCCTATGAAAACCTGATGCGCTGGAGCCCCGACTGGACCGAGGTGATCCCCAATATCGCCGAATCCGTCGATGTGAACGACGACGCCACCGAATTCACCTTCAAGCTGCGCGAGGGCATGCGCTGGAGCGACGGCGCCCCCTTTACCGCCGACGATATCCGGTTCTGGTACGAGGATTTGTTCCGCAATCCCCAGTTCACGCCTTCGGCCCAGGAGCCCTTCATCAACACGGACGGCTCGCCGGTCGAGTTCGAGATGATCGATGCGGTGACCTTCAAGTTCACCTTCGCCAATCCCAAAGGCCTGTTCCTGCAATATCTGGCCACGGCGCGCCCGCTGGACAATGCCGCTGTGCGTTACCCCCGCCATTACCTGGAGCAGTTCCACCCGGATTACAGCGAGGATATCGACGCCGAGATCAGCGCCGCCGGGCAGGCGGACTGGGTCGGTCTCTTCACCGGCAAGGCCAATTTCTGGACCAATCCGGACGTGCCCACGATCAATCCCTGGGTCTTCACCACCGGCTATGGCTCGGGCGACGCCTCGCGCGCCAATGCCGAGCGCAATCCTTATTATTGGAAGGTCGATACCGAGGGGAACCAGCTTCCCTATATCGATACGCGCACCTTCGACATTCTCTCCGACCCGCAGGTGCTGGTCACCAAGACCCTGGCCGGCGAGATCGATTTCCAGGATCGCAGCCTGGCCACGCCGGCCAACCGCCCGGTGCTCTTCGAGGGGCGCGAGCGCGGCGGCTACGAATTCTTCGAACAGACGCCGGCCAGCCCCAATTATATGATCATGATGTTCAACCTGAACCATCGCGATCCGGTGCTGGAGGAATTGTTCCAGAACAAGGATTTCCGCATCGGCCTGTCGCATGGCATGGACCGGCAGGAAGTGCTGGATGTGGTGTGGATCGGCCAGGGCGAAGTGGCGCAGACTTCCGTGATGCCGGGCTCGGTCTATTACAATGAGCGATTGGCCAAGCAATACACGGAATACGATGTCGACCTGGCCAACGAATATCTCGACAAGGTGCTGCCCGAGCGCGGCGGCGACGGCATGCGGCTGCGGCCGGATGGCCAGCCCCTGGCGATCAGCTTTGCCTATAGCGCGGCGGTGCCGATCTTCGGCGACGCACTGGAACTGATCTCCGCCCAATGGGAAAAGGTCGGTATCCGCATGGTGCCGACGCCACTCGACCGGACGCTGATCCAGACCCGGCAGGATGCTGGCGAGCTCGAAGGCGTGGCCTGGGAGCGCGGCGGCGGGGCAGGGCAGGAAGTCGTGCTCGATCCGCGCTGGTGGTTCCCCTCCAACAATGACAGCTATTACTGGGCCCCGGCCTGGACCGCCTGGTTCCTGGACGTCAATCCGGAAACCGCCCAGGTGCAGCCCGAAGAGCCGCCCGAAGCCGCGCGCCGGCAGATGGAACTCTATGGCGAGCTGCAGGCTTCGCCCGATCCGGACGAGCAGGTCCGCCTGATGAACGAAATCCTGGACATCGCGGCCGAGGAGTTCTGGACCATGGGCGTCGCCTGGCAGGCCAATGGCTATGGCGTCAAGAAGACCAATTTCCTGAACGTTCCTGCCTCGATGCCGGCCTCGTGGATCTACCCGACCCCGGCGCCGACCAATCCCGAGCAATATTTCATCCAGGCACAATAGCTCCCGGCGCGCCCATGGGCGCTCCTCCCAGGACGGGGCGTTCATCGCCCCGTCCAATCTTCATAACAAGGGCGAGACAGAGATGAACCAACGCGTGGTCATGGTGGACAAGACAGTGCCATTCGAGGGTCCCCATTGGGAGAGGCTGGTAGAAGCGATCGGGCCGGACCAATTGCTTGCCGTCGATCCGCGCGACGGCGCCGCTGTGGCCAAGGCGCTGGAAGTGGCCGAAATCGCCATCCTTGCCGGCGATCTCGATGACCGTTTTCTCGCTGCGCCGAAACTGCGCTGGATACACTGCGACCATGCCGGCCTGACCAAGTCGGCCAAGCCCGAAGTTTTCGAGCGCGGCCTGGTGGTGACCGGTTCCGCCGGCCGCTCCGGCCCGGCCTTGGCCGAGCATGTCATGATGTTCGCCCTCATGCTGTGCTCGCGCTATCCCGACCTCTACGAGGCGCAGAAGCGCCAGGAATGGTTCCGGACCCCATCCATGTTCGACCTGCGCGCCCTTTACGGCCGAACCATCGGCATCCTGGGCATGGGCCATACCGGCGTGGAACTGGCCAAGCGCGCCAAGGCCTTCAACATGAAGGTACTGGGCTATCGCCGCCGCGACCTGCCGGCGCCCGAAGGCGTCGACGAAATCTTCAGCGCCGACAAGGGTCAGACGATAGAGCCAATCCTGGAGCGCGCCGACATCCTGGCCCTGGTGCTCAATCTCTCCGACGCGACCTATCACCTGATCGACGAGGCGGCGATTGCGCGGATGAAGCGTGGCTCGATCATCATCAATCTGGCGCGTGGCGGCGTCATCGACCAGGACGCGCTGATCGCGGCGCTGCATTCGGGACACCTTGCCGGCGCGGGCCTGGACGTCACCGATCCGGAGCCGCTGCCGAAGGGGCATCCACTCTGGACCACGCCCAATGTGCTGATCACGCCGCATTTCACCGCCGCCGTACCGGACAAGGTGGACCGCTCGCTCGACGTGATTTCAGAGAATTTCAAGCGCTACCGCGCCGGCCAGCCCATGCTCAACCGCATGACGACCGAAGATTTGTGGACCAAGGGGACCCGTTGAGGCCACGGCCTTGCGGGGGTGAATAGGCCATGCTGCACTACGTCATAAAGCGCGTCCTCTACATGATCCCGACGATGATCGCGATCTCGATAGTGGCGTTCCTGCTCATCCAATTGCCGCCCGGCGACTTCGTGACCTCGCTGGCCGCGCAGATGTCGGCGCAGGGCGACTCGGTCGATCCATCGACCCTGGCCATGCTGCGCCGGCAATACGGCCTCGATCAGCCGATCTGGGTGCAATACTGGATCTGGATCAGCAATATCGTGTTCCGCGGCGATTTCGGGCGCTCCTTCGACTTCGACGTCCCGGTCTCCGACCTGCTCTGGGCACGGCTCGGCCTGACTTTCGTGCTGGCCTTCACTGCCCTGGTCTTTACCTGGCTGGTGGCGCTGCCGGTGGGCATCTATTCGGCGGTCCGCAAATATTCGGTGGGCGACTACGTCGCCACCTTCCTCTCCTTCGTCGGGCTGGCCGTGCCGAATTTCCTGCTGGCGCTGGTGCTCATGTATATCGCGCTGCAACTGTTCGGGGTCAGCATAGACGGGCTCTATTCCGCCCAATATGCCAATGCGCCCTGGAGCTGGGAGAAATTCCTCGATCTGGCCCAGCACCTGGTGGTGCCGGTGATCGTGCTCGCCAGCTCGGGCATTGCCGCCCTGGTCCGTATCATGCGGGCCAATTTGCTGGACGAGTTGTTCAAGCCCTATGTGACCACCGCGCGGGCCAAGGGCCTGTCCGAATGGCGGCTGATCGCAAAATATCCGGTGCGCGCGGCGCTCAATCCTTTCGTATCGACCATCGGCTGGACCCTGCCGGAGCTGGTCTCGGGGGCTACGGTGACCGCCATCGTGCTCAACCTGCCCACTACCGGGCCGCTGCTGCTGCGGGCGCTCATTGCCCAGGACGTCTATCTCGCGGGCGCGATGATCCTGATGCTGTCGGTGCTGACCGTGATCGGTACGCTGATTTCCGATCTGTTGCTGGCGTGGCTCGACCCGCGCATTCGTTATCGCTGAGGGGCCGAGATGAGTATCGAGCAAAGCCAGCACGAGCTGGATCCCACCCTGTCCGACGATCGCGGCGGCCGCAATATCGAGCGGGCGGGCCAATGGCGGCTCGCCTGGTGGAAATTCAAGCGCCACAAGCTGGCCGTGGCCGGCGGCATCGTGGTCATCCTGATCTACCTGGTTGCCGCCTTCGCCGAATTTCTCGCCCCCTATGGGCCCGGCGATTATTCGGCGCGCTATACCTATGCGCCGCCCCAGCCGCTGAATATCTGGAACGGGGAATCCCTGGGCCTGTTCGTCAACGGCTATTCGGTGAAGGTCAATCCCGACAGCCTGGCCCGCGAATTCGTCATCGACCCTGAAATCGTCATCCCGGTCGGCTTGTTCGTCGAGGGCTCGCCCTACAGGATGTGGGGCCTGTTCGAGAGCAATATCCACCTGATCGGCCCTCTCGACGCCAGCGACCCCATGTATCTCTGGGGCGCCGACCGCCTGGGCCGCGACATGCTGAGCCGCGTCGTCCACGGCGCGCGAATATCCATGACCATCGGTCTGGTCGGGGTGGGGATGAGCCTCTTCCTTGGCATCCTGCTGGGCGGCATTTCCGGCTATTACGGCGGACAGGTCGACAATTTCATCCAGCGCCTGATCGAGTTCCTGCTGGCCATTCCCACCATTCCGCTCTGGATGGGCCTGGCCGCCGCCATCCCGCCGACGCTGTCGCCCATCCAGGTCTATTTCATGATCACGGTGATCCTGTCGCTGGTTGGCTGGACGGGATTGGCCCGGGTCATCCGGGGACGCTTCATGGCGATCAAGAACGAGGATTTCGTCACCGCCGCGCGCCTCGACGGCACCAGCGAGCTGGGCATCATGATGCGGCACATGGCGCCGTCCTTCGCCAGCCACATCATCGCTTCGGTGACGCTGGCTATTCCCGCCATGATCCTGGCGGAAACGGCGCTGAGCTTCCTCGGCATCGGCCTGCGCCCACCCGTGGTCAGTTGGGGCGTGCTGCTGCAGGAGGCGCAAAATATCCGCTCCGTGGCCCTGGCGCCCTGGCTGTTGCTGCCCGGCGCCGCCGTGATCATCACGGTCCTGGCGCTCAATTTCCTTGGCGACGGTCTCCGCGACGCCGCCGACCCCTATAGCGATTGAGATCTTCCATGGAAAATCGGGACCAGGATAGTGTGATGAGTGTCGAGGGCCTGTCCCTCGACTTCAAGCTGCGCAAGGGCATTTTCCACGCGGTGCGCGACGTCAGCTTCCAGATCAGGCGCGGGCAGACCCTGTGCCTGGTGGGGGAAAGCGGCTCGGGCAAATCGGTCACCGCCCGTTCGCTGATGCAGATCGTCGACAGCCCCGGCCGCATTGCCCAGGGTCGGATCACGCTGCGCGCGGATGGACGGGAAATCGACATCACGGCGCTCGATCCCAAGGGCAAGGAAGTGCGCAAGCTGCGCGGCGCCAAGATCGGGCTGATCTTCCAGGAGCCGATGTCGGCATTGTCGCCTTTCCACACCATCGGTAACCAGATCGATGAAGTGACCCTCATCCATACCGATCTCGACGCCAAGGCGGCGCGCCAGCGGACGCTGGAATTGCTGCGGCAGGTGGAAATCGCCAATCCCGAGCAGATGGCCGAACGCTATGCCTTTGAATATTCCGGCGGGATGCGGCAGCGCGTCTGCATCGCCATGGCCCTGGCCTGCAATCCCGACGTGCTGATTGCCGACGAACCGACCACAGCGCTCGACGTGACGACGCAGGCCGAAATCCTCGACCTGGTGAAGCGCCTGCAGACCGAGCGCGGCATGGCCATGCTGCTCATCACCCACGACATGGGCATCGTCGCCGAAGTCGCCGACGAGGTGGCGGTGATGCGCTATGGCCGGATCGTCGAGCATGGCCCGGTGGACAAGATTTTCCATGCGCCTGAGCACCCCTATACGCGCCAATTGCTGGACGCGACGCTGAAGCTGGAACATCAGGCGCGTCCGCCGGCCCAGGCCGTCGAAACCGCGCCGCTGGATGTAAAGCCGATCATATCGGTGCGGAACCTGGCCAAGCATTATGGCGGCGGCCGCAAGCTGCTGGGCAAGGACGCGCCGGCCATCCGCGCCGTGGACGATGTGACGCTCGACCTGATGCCGGGCGAAAATCTCGGTATCGTGGGCGAAAGCGGCTCGGGCAAGACCACCTTGGGTCGCCTTATCATGCGGATCATCGATCCTACCGCCGGCAGCATTATCTATCGCCAGAAAGACGGGTCCGAAACCGACGTCGCCGCGCTCGACAAGGCGCAATTGCGGGCCTATCACGCCGAAGTCCGGATGATCTTCCAGGACCCCTTTGCTTCGCTGAACCCGCGCATGACCGTCAAGCAGATCGTGGGCGATCCGCTCTATGTGAACAAGCTGGCCGGCGGCCGCGCGCTCGAAGAAAGGGTGGCCGAGTTGCTAGACATGGTCGGGCTCCAACCGGCGATGATGGACCGCTACCCGCATGCCTTTTCGGGAGGTCAGCGCCAGCGCATCGGCATTGCCCGCGCCCTGGCGCTCAATCCCCGCGTCATTATTGCCGACGAAGCCACTTCGGCGCTGGACGTCTCCATCCGCAGTCAGGTTCTCGATCTGCTGCTGGATGTGCAAAGCCGGCTGGGACTCAGCTTCATCTTCATTTCCCACGATATTTCCGTGGTGCGCTATTTCTGCGACCGCGTGGCGGTGATGCATCGCGGCAAGGTGGTGGAGCAGGGCGACGCGGCCAGGATTTGCGTGGCGCCGGAGCACCCCTATAGCCAGGCCCTCATTTCGGCGGTGCCCAATCCCGATCCGCGCAACAAGCGCATGCTGCAGCGGGTCCGGATGAGCGCGTCCTAGGTCGCCTGTCGCGGCACGCCCTTGACTGGGCCGGTGGTCTTGCGGATCACCAGATTGGTGTTGAGCACATAGCGGACGTCGCGGATGGCGTGGTTCTGCAGGATATCCAGCAGCAGCGTCAGCGCCGCCTTGCCCGCTTCCACCGAGCGGTTGGAGACTGTGGTGAGCGAAGGGTAGGTGGCCGCGCCCAGCACGTCGTCGCAGCCCACGATGGCGAATTCGCCCGGCACCGAGACGCCCATATCCGCCAGCTCGGCCAGCATGCCCTGTGCGGTGAGATCGTCGAAGGCGATGGCCGCTGTGGCGCCGGTGGCCAGGACGCTGGCGGTGATTTTCCGGCCCGATTCGAAGGCGGCATATTCATTGGAGATGACGCTGACCTCGAGGCCCAGCTCCTTGGCGGAACGACGCACGGCGCCGCGGCGCTGCTTGTTGGACCAGGAGCCGTGCGGTCCCCCGACATAGACCAGCTTCCGGTGGCCCAGTTCGGCCAGATGGGCGACCGCCTCGGCGACGCCGGTGGCGCTGTCGATGAGGATGCGCGGTATGCCTTCGACGTCGCGATTGATCAGCACGACGGGTCGGCGCGTGGCGTGTTCGACGATCTGGGCGTCGCTGAGGCGCGAGGACACCAGCACGAAACCTTCCACCTGGCCGCCGAAGCGGCCGATGAGCTTGTCCTCCTGCTCGGGCTTTTCGTCCGAATTGCCCAGGAAGACGCAATAATCGGAGCGGTCCGCTTCCCATTGCGCGGCGCGGATCAGGGGCGGGAAAAAGGGATTGGCCACGTCGGGCACGATCAGCGCGATATTGCCGTGCCGGCCGGTGCTAAGGGCGCGGGCAGTGTGATTGGGCACATAGCCAAGCTGCTCTGCGGCCGCGAAAATCTTGCGGACGGTCTCGGCGCTCAGCATTTCCGGCCGGGTGAAGGCGCGCGACACGCTGGACTTGGTGACACCGGCGGCGGCGGCCACCTGGTTGATCGTGGGTCTGTTCCGGCCCGGGTTCATCGATATGGCCTCCGGCTTGTGAAACGGTCATGGCACGAACCGCGGCGCCAGCATAGTCATGACCGCTTGACATGCAACCGGTTGCATTAAATAGTCGGGCCGAACTGGGTGCGCAAAGCCCGGTGTGTGGAGGTTATTTTTCGTGACGCCTAATGCTACGATCTCGTCGGCCGCAATCCGCAAGGCAGGCGAAATGCACGTCCGGTCTTTCCCGTCCCGGGTACTGATGGGGGAGGCTGCGGCGCAGGATATTGCCGATGCCTTGCGCGAGGCGCTGGCGCGCCAGCGATCGGTGCGCATGGTCTTTGCGGCCGCGCCGAGCCAGGCGCAAATGCTGGCGGCCCTGTGCGCGGCGCCGGATATCGACTGGACGCGGGTGACGGCCTTCCACATGGACGAATATATCGGCCTGCCAGCCGCCGCGCCCGAGCGCTTCGCCCGCTGGCTCGATGACAATCTGTTCAAGCGCGTGCCTTTCGCCCGGGTGCACCGCATCGTGCCGGAGCCAGACGCGGAAGCGGCGGCGCGCGAATATTCCGCCCTCCTCAACACCGCGCCAATCGATTTCGTCTGCCTGGGAATCGGGGTCAATGGCCACATCGCCTTCAACGATCCGCCGGTCGCCGATTTTGCCGATCCGCAGGACGTCAAGGTGGTGGTGCTGGACGACCAATGCCGGCAGCAGCAGGTCGACGACGAATGCTTCGCAAGCTTCGATGACGTGCCCGAGCGGGCGATTACCCTGACCGTACCGCGCCTGATGCGGGCTGGCAGGCTGTTTTGCGTGGTTCCCGGACGCTTGAAGCGGGATGCGGTGCGCGAAACCCTCTATGGTCCGATCAGCACCGAATGCCCGGCGAGCATCCTGCGCCAGCATCCCGATTGCGGCCTTTATCTCGATGCGGAGTCCGACCCCGATGCCCGATAACAAAACCATCGACGCCGACGCTCTCTGCGCAGGCTATCTGTCGGACGTCACCGCGCTGATGCAATCCATCCTGGTGGACGAGCGCGACGTCCTCGACCGGGCCGCCGCCCGTGTCGCCGATCAGGTCGCCGCCGACCGGCTCGTCCATGTCTATGGTCCAGGAGGTCATTCCAACCTCGCGGCCCAGGAAATTTTCTTCCGCGCCGGCGGGCTGATGCATGTCAGCGCCATCCTCGACGAAGGCACGTTGCTCTCCAACGGGGCGCTGCGCTCGATGGCCGTGGAACGCACGCCGGGATATGGCAAGATCGTCATCGACGACCAGCGGCTGGGCGAGGGCGACTTGCTGATCCTCACCAATGCCTACGGCATCAACGCGGCGTTGATCGATGCGGCCATTACGGCTCGGGCGCGTGGGGCCTTCCTCATCGGGTTCAATTCGCATGCCCATGCCAATGGCAGCGCCGCAACCCATCCGGCCCGACACCCCAGCCGGCAGAACCTGCACGACATCGTCGATATCGCCATCGACACTAAGGTGCCGATCGGCGATGCGCTGGTTTCGGTAGAAGGGGTCGGCGAGAATATCGCCGCAGTGTCCACCTTCGCCAATGCTTTCGCGCTCAATTGCCTCGTTATCCGCACCGTCGCAAAGCTGGCGGAACGCGGCCTCGAGCCGCCGATCTGGCGCAGCGGCAATGCGCCGGGCGGGGACGAGGCCAATGGACAATTCCTGGCGCGGTTCCGGGATAGGGTGCGCTGGCTATGAGCGGCTCGGCCCGCATTGTTGGACGCGATCCGGCAAGCGGTCAGGGCCTTGCCATAGACTGCGTCGACGGCCGCATTGCCCGTATCGAGCCCGCAAATGTCGAAGCAACGGCGCCATTTCTTTCGGCCGGCTTTGTCGATTTACAGGTGAACGGCTATGCCGGGTACGATCTCAATGATGGCGTGCCGAGCCTGGAAACACTCGAAGGGCTGGCGCGCCATCTGCTGCGGGCAGGGGTGACCTGCTTTGCGCCAACCCTGATCACCGCCAGCGAAGCCTCCCTTTGCGCGGCCTTGGCCGGTATCGCCGCCGCGCGGCGGCAAAGTCCGCTGCTGACGCAGATGATCGCCTTCGTCCACGTGGAAGGCCCCTCGCTCGACCCGGCGGATGGCCCGCGCGGCGCGCATCCCCTGGAGCATGTGCGGCCGCCAAGCCTCTCGGAATTTGAGCGCTGGCAAGCAGCGACCGAAGGGCTGATTGGCCTCGTGACCCTGTCGCCGCATTATGCGGAGGCGCCCGCCTATATCCGGGCCCTGGCGAACCGGGGCGTGCTGGTATCCATGGGTCATACCGGCGCCAGCCCCGAGCAGATCGAGGCAGCGGCGGATGCCGGCGCGCGCCTTTCCACGCATCTTGGCAACGGCGCGGCCAATCTGCTGCCGCGACACCCCAATTTCATCTGGGCGCAATTGGGTGATGACCGGCTCACCGCCAGCTTCATCGCCGATGGACATCACCTGCCGCCGGCTACGCTCAAGGCCATGCTGCGCGCCAAGACATTGGAGCGGTCCATCCTCGTTTCCGACGCCGCCGCCCTCGGCGGGCAGAAGCCGGGGCGCTACAAAAGTCCCATTGGCGGCGAGGTGGAGGTTTCACCCGACGGCCGGCTCGGCGTGGCCGGAACGCCTTACCTGGCCGGGGCAGGGCACTTGCTGGACCGCAATATTGCTCATGCCATCGAAGCGGCCGGCATTTCGCTGGCCGATGCATTGGCGCTCGCCACCCGCAATCCCGGGCGTTTCGTGGGCGGGCGGGGTGTGCTTGCGCCGGGTGCGCGGGCCGATGTGACCCTGTTTGCCTGGGAGCCGGGTGACGCTGCATTGACAATCGAGGATGTGTTTCTGGGTGGCGAAAGGGCTGTCGGATGATCCTTGCGGGAGCCTCTAGCGTCGATATCACCCCCGCGGCAGGGCTGCGTCTGGCCGGTTTCGCAGCGCGAACCCTACCGGCCACAGGCGTGCATGATAAGCTGACGGCGCGCGCCATCGCGGTCGAGGAAACTGCCATAGTCGTGCTCGATGTCATCGGCCTGCATGAGGACATGGCGGCGCGCATCCGCCAGCGCAGTCCGCTGCCGGACGACAATGTCATCGTCGCGGCGACGCATACGCATGGCGCGCCCGTGTCGATGCAAGGACGATTGGGGCAGGCCGCGGATCCCGCCTTTCTGCAACGGATCGAGGATGGTGCGGTCGAGGCGCTGCGGATCGCCTATGAAAGCCGCCGCCCGGCGACCATCGCGGCAGGCATGGGCGCCGATCCCGGTGTCGCCTGGAACCGGCGCCATGCCGACGGTCCGCTCGACCGCTCCGTGCCGATGCTCCGCATCCGCGATGGGGCAGGGCAATGCATCGCCGTAATGGCGTCCTATGCCTGCCACCCGGTGGTGCTGGCGGCCGACAATCTGCAGATGACCGCCGACTATCCCTATTATGTGAGGCAGGCGCTGGAAGCGGCACATCCGGGAGCCATAGCGCTGTTTCTCACCGGTTGCGCCGGGGACGCCAATACCGGCCACACGGCGGCGGCCTCGTGGACGCTGGCGGCCAATAGCGCCCGCACCTTCGCCACCGCCGAGCGTCTCGGCAACAGGATCGCCGATGCAGCGCTTCAGGCGGGGGAGGGCGTCACATCCGACGAAATCGGCGCCGCGCATCGGGAGCTGGACTTGGCACTGACGCGGCTTGAAACGGTCCCTCTGCCGGAGCTGGCAGCGCGCTGGCGAGTGGAGCGCGAGACGGCCGAACCGGTTCGGGCGATCCTCCTGGATCACTGGATTGCCTGGGCCGAACGCAATCGCGACGTGACGCCTGGCAAATGGCGGGCGCGGGTCGGCCTGCTCGATTGGGGCGGTATCCCCATCGTCGCCATGCCTGGCGAAATATTCAGCGAAACCGGACTTTCCGTGCGCGATGCGTGCAGAGGTAAGCCGGCTTTCGTGCTGGCCTATGCCGAGGGGACGCCCGGCTACATTCCGCCGCGCAGCGAATTCCCCTTCGGCGGTTATGAGGTGGAGGAAGCGCATCGCTTCATCGGCATGCCCGGCACGTTTGCGCCCGGCTCGGCCGAGGCCCTGGCCGAAGCTGCGCGGTCCATGCTCGGCGAGCGCTACTTGACAACGCAACCGGTTGCATAACAAACTCAATTCATCGCCTGTAGGGAACGAGCGAACAAGGGGAACTTTCATGACACTGCAATCGACGTCACCGCGCCGTCTGCCATCCAACGCCTTCCGCGTGGCATTGCTCGGCTCGGCCATGGGCATTGCCGCCCTGGCGGCTCCTGCCGTCAGCGCACAGGAAATCCGGGTCTGGAGCGGCTATCCGGAATTGGCGCCGTTCTATGAACATGTCGCCGAAGGCATGAAGGCCGAATATCCCGATCTCAGCGTTCGGGTAGAGGCCATCGCCCTGCGCGAGCACGAGAAGCGCCTGGCGCTGGGCCTGACCTCGGGCGAAGCCGCCGAGGTCATCGAATTGGGCACCTCCACGGCCACGCGCTATCTTGAAAACGAGCTGTTCAACGCTGCCCCTGATGAGGTTTCCGCCTTCGTGCAGGACCCGGCCAATTTCAACGATTTCTTCCGGGATTCGGCCAGCTTTGACGGCACGGTCTATGGCCTGCCGCTGTTCCGCGGCCAGAGCGCTCTTTACTACAATACGGACATGTTCGAAGCCGCCGGCCTCACCGAGCCGCCGACCGACATGGCCCAATATACCGAATATGCCGAGGCCCTGACGCAGCGCGACGCCAATGGCGCGCCCACCGTGTCGGGCTGGAGCCTGCGCCTTTCCGGCGGCGGCCAGGGTATTGCCGAAAAGTTCTGGATCAACATGTTCCAGTATGGCCAGAATCTCGTCGAGCAGACGGCCGACGGCAAGTGGCGCGCTGATTTCGCCAATGAGCAGGGCCGCGCCGCGCTCAAGCAATATCTGGAGAACGTCCATACGCTCAAGACCGTGACGGTCGAGATGCCTGCCGATGCCGAGGCGTTCGAACGCGAACAGACCGCCATGTTCATTCGCGAATCCTGGGTGATCGGGGATATCGCGGCCAAGGCGCCCGAGCTCAACTATGCCACGGCCACATTGCCGCGCGGTTCCATCGTGGCCCCGGTTTCGCTGTGGATCAGCGGTGAGGGTGCCGAAGCCGAAGCGGCCTGGGCCTTTGCCATGGCGGCGAACGAACCGGAAAACCTGCTCTGGCTGCTGGATAATGTCGGCTGGCTGCCCAACCGGTCGGGGCTGGACTACAGCACCATTCTCGAAGCCAAGCCGGCTTTGGCTGCCTTCGTGGATTACCCGGATAGCTACGAGTTCTTCTCGCTGCCCAATATCGGCCCGGTGGAGGAAATCCTGACGCGCGCCGCAGCGCGCCTGACCGACGCCTTCGCCAACCCGGCCCTGGCTGCAGACGATGCAGCGATCGATGCCGTGCTGGTCGCCATGCAGGACGAAATCAACGGCCTGTTGCAGCGTGAAGGCCTGCTGGCCGAATAGGCCGCGCTCCATAATGCCAACCTGCCTGGGAAGCTTCGGCCTCCCAGGCTCCATAAGCGGAGAATGCTATGCTGCGGCGCAAGAGATGGCTCTTTGCGATACTCGCCATCCTGCCTACGCTGGCGATTTTCGCCTGGCTGCGCATGTATCCCATTTTCGAGACCCTGCGGCTCAGCCTGCACAAATGGGACATCCTTTCCAGAAACAAGCCGTTCATCGGCCTGGCCAATTTCCAGGAGCTGATGGGCGACCGCCTGTTTCACGAAGCGCTGCTGAACACGTCCATCATCGCCTTCGGGGTGCTGATCATCACCATTCCCACTGCCATGGTGCTGGCAGCGCTGATCCATTACCGGACGCGCTCGCGCATGTCGGGCTTCTACGAAACCGCGATTTTCCTGCCGCATGTGGTGTCGCTGGTGCCGGCCGCCATGGCCTGGAAGTGGATTTTCGATGCCCGGCTGGGGCCGCTCAATGCGGTGCTGACCTTTTTCGGCCTTGAACCCCAGGCCTGGCTGTTCGATCCGACGCTGTCGGTCATCAGCGTCATCGTGCTCTGCTCCTGGCAGGCGCTGGGCTATGCGGTGCTGATCTATCTCGTCGGCTTCAAGAGTCTGCCCGTCTCCCTGTATGAAGCGGCCAAGCTCGATGGCGCCTCGGGCCCGCAATCCTTCTGGTTCCTGTCTATCCCGATGCTCAAGCCAATCACACTCTACGTGTCGGTGGTGACATTGGTGTCCGGGTTCAACGTCTATGCCCAGGCCTTCGTGCTGGCCTCCGACGCACAGGGCGCGCCCGGACGGCAGGTGCGGGTGCTGGTGCTCGACATGCTGGAAAACAGCTTCCGCAATTACCGGGTCGGCTACGCCGCGTCCGAAGCGGTGGTCCTGTTGCTGATCGTGCTGGTGCTCACGCTCATCCAGTTCTCCCTGTTGCGGGAAAGGGGACGCGCATGAGTTCCGTTCAATCGACCCAGAGCGGCAGGAGCCGCCGGATGCGCCGGATCGTCGTCGATCGCGGCATCGATCTGGTGCTGTTGGTGTTCAGCCTCCTGATGCTGCTGCCGCTGGTCTTCCTCGTTTCCAACGGCTTCAAAACGCCACAGGAAATGCTGGCCTGGCCGCCCACCATCATCCCGGCCAATCCCACCATCGACAATTTCGCTGCCGTACTGCAGGACACGCCGCTCCTGCGCTGGATTTTCAACAGTATCCTGTTCGCCGTCCTCTCGACGCTGGCGATCCTGGCGACCTCATCCATTGCCGGCTATATCCTCGCCAAGTTCCGCTACCGCTCGCTCAACGTTATCTTCGCCCTGGTGCTGGCCACCGCCATCGTGCCGTTCGAAGTTTATATGATCCCGCTCTATTTCCAGGCGCAGAGCCTGGGCATTCTGAACAGCATCTGGGGCCTGCTGCTCGGCTATCTGGTCATGAGCTTCGGCATCTTCCTTATCCGGCAGAACGTCATCCATTCCATTCCCGACGAATTGCTGGAAGCCGCGCGCATCGATGGGGCCGGGGAGCTCTGGATTTTCTTCCGCATCGTGCTGCCGCTGCTGCGCGGGGCCCTGGGGGCATTGGGTGTATTGGCCTTTTTCCAGGCCTGGACCGCCTTCGCCTGGCCGATGATCGTTGCGACCAACCGTGAAGCCTATACGATCGAAGTGGGCCTGGCTCTGTTCCAGACCGGCTTCACCGTCGATCTGGGCCGCCTCAGCGCCGCATCGGCCCTGGTGCTCATTCCCTCGATCAGCCTCTTCGTCATCCTGCGCCGCAATTTCGTGCAGGGCGTCGCCAGCACGGGGCTCAAGGAATGACGGGTGTCGATTTCATCGGCGAGGCCGGCCGCGTTTATGCCGACGCCAATGCGGCCAGCCTGCGCTGGCTGCTGGCGCGGCCATTGCTTGGCCCCGGTTTCCTCAACAGCAAGCAGAACAGCATTACGCTTGCCGATTACAGTTCGGAAGACGGGCTGCGCGCGCCCGCATTCACCTATGGCTGGATTCAGGGGCGGGGGCTTGAGGCGCTGGTGACCCATGCGGCCTATTTCGAAGCGTCCGACCCGGACCTGGCCCGATCCATCGATGCGGTGGCGCGGCCCCTATACGGCATTCTGCAAGGGCTGTGGGCCCGCCATGGCCACGCCTATTTCTGCTACGATGCCGACCTCGAACCCATCATTGCCGCGCCCAATGGCAGCATCGCGCCGCAGCGACAGCCGGCGGATATCTACACCTATTCCGATATTTTCGTGCTCAAAGGCCTTATCGCCGCCGCCGCCCGCTATGATCGGGGCAGCCTCGACGGCTACCTCGCGCAATTGCCGGCGCTTGTGGAGGCCATCGAGACCGGCCGTTTCCAGATGGACGAGCGGCGGATGCTTTCAACCGAAGCCCTGGCGGCGGAGCCGGACGATATTGGGCCGCGTATGATCATGATCGGCGCGGCCGGCATGCTCAACCGCATCGGCCGACCCGAGGCTGCCGGTTTTGCCGGCCGCCTGGTCGCGCATGTCTTGCAGCACCATTTCGATCCGGCCTCAAAGCTGCTGCGCAATGTGCCCAATGGCGATGCCTGCAATGTGGGGCATGGCATCGAACTGGTCGGCTTTGCCTTTGACTACCTGCCTGTCCAAGCCGATCCTGCTCTTGTCACCCAATTGCAGGCCGTTCTGCTGGCCTCGTTCAATGCAGGCTTTACGGGTCCCGGCATCAGGCTCACGGTCTCGACCGCAACGGGCGCGCCGCAGAGCCCTTATTGTCCCTGGTGGTCGCTGCCCGAGACCATTCGCGCCGCCGCTCTCTGCTACGAGCGGACGGGCGATCCGCTTGTGCTCGAGGTCTGGCGCAAGGCCCACGAGGCCTTTTTCGGCACATTCTGGCGCGGTACGCCGCCCCTGGCGTTCCAGACCATGACCGAGGATGGGCCGGTCGATTATGTGCCCGCAACGCCCGATCTCGACCCGGGCTACCATACCGGCCTCAGTCTTCTGGCGGCCATAAACGTGGCCGAGCGCATGGGCGCGGGCCGGTCTCTGCTTTCAAATACAGGTGCATAGATGGCTGCTGTAGAAATCCGCAACGTGGCCAAGTCCTTTGGGCCGACCGATATCATCCGCAATATCAATATCGAGGTGCCCGACGGCGCCTTCGTGGTGCTGGTAGGGCCGTCCGGCTGCGGAAAGTCCACCCTTTTGCGCATGATTGCGGGGCTCGAAGACATCGACAAGGGCGAAATCTCGATCGGCGGCCGCGTCATCAACGACGTGGAACCCAAGCATCGCGACATCGCCATGGTGTTCCAGAACTACGCGCTCTACCCGCATATGACCATCGCCGAGAACATGGGCTTCTCGCTGCGCCTGGCCAAGCAGTCGAAGGCCGAAATCGACCAGAGAGTGGGCGAGGCTGCCCGCATCCTGGGCCTCAGCGACTATCTGCATCGCTACCCCAAGCAGCTTTCCGGCGGGCAGCGGCAGCGCGTCGCCATGGGGCGCGCCATTGTGCGCCAGCCGCAGGTTTTCCTGTTCGACGAACCTTTGTCCAATCTCGACGCCAAATTGCGCGTGCAGATGCGCGGCGAACTCAAGGACATGCATGCTCGCTTCAAGACCACCACCATCTATGTGACGCACGACCAGATCGAAGCCATGACCATGGCGGACTTGATCGTAGTGATGCGCGATGGCGTGGTGGAGCAGATTGGCAGCCCGCTCGACCTTTACGATTATCCAGCCAACATGTTCGTCGGCAGCTTCATCGGCTCGCCCGCCATGAATTTCCTCACCGGCACGGTGCGCCAGGAGCAGGGGCGGCAGGTCTTCGAAACGGCGAGCGGTTTCCACCTGCCGGTCGATGCCGGCGCGGGCGCGCCCGATGGCCTGGCGGCCACCCTCGGGATCAGGCCGGAACACCTGCTGCTTGCCGATCCTGGGCAGGGCCTCAATGGCCGGATCGTGACCATCGAGCCCACCGGATCTGAAACATTCGTCGTGGTGCAATTGGGCGAGGATCGGATTTCGGCCCTGCTGCGGCAAAGGCTCTCGGCCAGCATCGGTGAGGAAATCTGGCTGACCCCGCAACCCGGTACGACGCATCTGTTCGACAGCGCCACGTCCAGGCGGCTGGGCGCCTGAGGCCCAAAGGAATGGCAAAGCTCGGCGTCGCCATCATCGGATTGGGAATGGCGTCGCTGCCGCATGCGCAGGCGCTCGCCGCCTTGCGCGACCGGATCGAGGTTCTCCACGCCTTCAGCCCCTCGCCGGAGCGGCGGGCGGCCTTCGCAGAGGCCCATGGCTTCCCCACGGCCGAGACGATCGACGCCATCTGGAGCGATCCCCGCGTCGAGGCGGTATTGATCCTTACGCCGCCCAACACGCATCTCGACCTGGTGCGCCGCGCCGCCGCCGCCGGCAAGCACGTCCTGTTGGAAAAGCCGATCGAGGTCAGCACTTCGCGGGCGGAACAGCTTGTCGCTTCGGCTGAAGAAGCCGGGATAAGGCTTGGAATTGTATTGCAGAACAGGTTTCTTCCCGCAGCGTGGGCGCTTCGGGAACTGATGCAGGAGGGACGGCTGGGCGCCCTCATCCATGCGAGTGCCCGCACCAGCTATTGGCGGCCACAAAGCTATTACGACGAGCCGGGTCGCGGAACTCTCGCCCGGGACGGGGGCGGCGTATTGCTGACCCAGGCAATACACAATCTGGATCTGATGCTGTCGCTGACCGGTACGCCCGAGACGGTGACCGGCTTTGCGACGACCAGCCCGGTTCATCAAATGGAGGGCGAGGATATCGCCGTTGCCAGCCTGCGCTTCGGCAATGGCGGGCTTGGCAGCGTTAGCGCCACAACCTGCGCCTTTCCGGGACAGCCGGATGTCATCGAATTGATCGGCGAGCGGGGCAGGGCCGTGCTCGACGGCACCGCGCTTGCAGTCCGGTTCCATGACGGCACCAGCCTGGATGTCGCCGGCGAGGATGCCGGTTCCGGTGCGGGCGCCGATCCGATGGGTTTTTCCAGCCAGGCCCATCAGGCTCTGATCCTGGACTTTGCCGAGGCCATCGTCTCCCGGCGTCAACCCGCCGCGTCCGGGCGTGACGTGCTGACCGTCCATGCCTTGATCGATGCCATCCTGCATTCGCGGGGCCAGTCGGTCCGTCTCTGAACTGGGGCGCCCGAAGGCGCCCCAGTCGCGGATTATTTCGAGCCGCCCCAGGCTTCGGGATAGCTCGGCATGTCCTCGCAGCCGCACATGGCGTAGTGCAGCGGCGGCATCTTCTCGTTGATATATTGGTCGAGCACGTCCTGGGTGATGGCCGGCTGCGGCAGGACCCATTCCGGGCTCGGAACCGGCTCGCCCTTGAGCGTGTTCACCGCCGCGATGATCGCGGTGCGCCACTGATAGGTCGGGTAGGTGGGAGCGATACCCTTGAAACCCAGGTCGCGCCATTTCTGCAGATAGTCCTGCTGGTCTTCGCCGGTGACGACCGGGACGTCGATGCCCTGGTCCTCGAAGGCTTCGACGGCGGCGACGGCCGTTGCGCCGGCATCCATCCAGACGGCGTCGATGCTGCCACGCTGCAGGTAATCCTCGACGATGGACTTCGTCTTGGCGTTGTCGCCGTCGGTGAATTCCTCGCCCAGGATGGCGAGACCGGCTTCCGCGAACATGTTGCGGGCGCCCGAGGCGCGGGTTTCGAGCACGTCGACGCCGGGCAGGATGCGCAGCATCAGCACTTTGCCGCCCGCCGGAACATTGGCGATGATGTGCTCGGCCGCCTGGATGCCGAAGCCGTAGCCGCCGACCGGATGCACGAAGGTTACGGGACAATCGGTGGTGACGCCACGGTCGAACACGATGACCGGCAGCCCGGCCGCGCAGGCCTTCTCCACCGCCGGGGTCAGGGCCGCCGTCGAGTTGGGCGAGACGATCAGCACGTCGCAATCGCCGCCCGCCAGCAGGTCGTCGATATCGGCGATCTGCTTGTCGTCCGAGCCTTCGGCATCGACATGGGTGAAGGTGCCGATTTCCGGATGCAGCTTCACCTCCTCGGTCATGTCGGTATAGCCCACCACGCGCCAGGGATTGTTGACGCCGGCATTGGAGAAGCAGACGGTCCAGGGGCCGTCCTTCCTGTACTGGGCCGTGTCGGCCATCGAATCCCCGGCATATTGCAGGTAGACCTGGTCGGCGGGACCGTTGAAGGTCGCGGTCAATTGGTCCCGCTGCTTGGCGAATTCCGCCGGGTCGTCGAAGTTCGGCGCCTGGGCGCTCGCGGCGCCCGTCAGCATGCCGAGGACGGCTAAGGTCAATAAGGTCTTGTTCACGTCTTCCTCCCTTGTGAGCTTTCTCACATGTGCTGGGGCGGCCTCGGCCGCCCATCGTCGCTCATCGGCCGGACCGCTTGCGCTGATAAGTGGCGAAAGCCACCGCGCCGATGAGTATCAGGCCCTGCACGACCAGCCGGACCGGCTGCGCCAGGCCGAGAAGGTTGAGCAGGGTAAAGATCGCTTCGAGGGCCAGCGCCCCGGCTATGGCCGCCGGCACCGAGCCGCGCCCACCCAAGAGCTGCGCGCCGCCGATGACCGCTGCAGTGATGGCCTGAAGCTCGAAGCCGGAGCCGATATTGACCGAGACACCGGCCCGCCCGCCAAGAATGATCCCGGCCAGGACCGCCGTCAGCGCCGACACGATGAAGGCGGAAATCCGCACCCGCTGCACCGGCACGCCGGCTAGCCGCGCCGCCTGGGGATTGTCGCCCACGGCATGCAGCATGCGACCGAAATTGGTGCGGTGCATGCCCCAAGACAGGATGGCGCCGAAGACGACAAGGCAGATCACCGCGATGGGCAGGATGCCGATCAGCGGCACATCGGTGATGTTGTAGCGGCCGAAGAAGCGGAACGTATCGGGCAGGTAGCCGCGCGGCGCGCCGCCCGACCACATGAAGGCGACACCATTGAGCGTGATCATCATGCCCAGGGTCGCGATCAGCGATGGCACCTTGAGATAACTGACCACCAATCCGTTGACGAGGCCGATCACCAGCCCGATGCCCAGCATCAGCGGAATGATCCAATAGGTCGAATTCGGATCGTTGCTGGCCAGCATGGACGAGCCGATCACCGTCAGCGTCATGATCGAGCCGACGCTGAGATCGAAGCCGCCCGAGACGATGACATAGAGCGCGCCGGCGGAAAGGATGGCCAGGGCCGCGACGCGCTTGAGAAAGTTCATGTAGCCGGTCGGTTCGCCGAAGGCGGGGTTCATGACGATGATGGCCAGGATCAGGGCCACGACCAGCACATAGACCGGATTGATTTGCGGCAGGCGCCGCTTGCGGGTTTCGGGCCGGGGGAGGGATTGTTCGGTCATGCCACGGGCCTTTGCGAACGGGCGGCATAGAAGGCCACGGCGGCCACGATGATGATGCCGCGCAGCACCTGCTTCACGAAGGCGTCGACGCCGGCGACATTGAAGATCGAGTCGATCAGCGAGAAGATGATGACGCCGGCCATGGTGCCCCAGATGCCGCCGCGTCCGCCGGCCAATACGGTGCCTCCGATGACGACGACGGCGATAGATTCGAGGTCGTAAACGCCCTCGGCGCCGATCCAGGGTGCGCCGGAGCGCAGGCGCGATGCCAGGTAGATGCCCGCAATGGCGGCGCAGAGCGAGCAAATGACATGCGCGCCGATCACGACCCGCGCCGTCTTGATGCCGGCCAGGCGCGCGGCGTCCTTGTTGCCGCCCACCGAATAGATATCCGAGCCGAAGCGGGTGAAGCGCAGCACGAACCAGGCCAGACCGGCCAGGGCGAACATGAAGAGCAGCGAATAGGGCACGATGCCCCATGCGCCATAGGCGAAGATCTGAAACTCGACCGGCACATTGCCGGCGAAGTTATTGTAATAATAGGACAGCACGCCCTGGATGATCAGCGACATGCCGAGCGTCGCGATCAGCGGATTGACCTCGAGCTTGGTGATCACCAGGCCGTTGACCAGTCCGATCGCCGCGCCCAGCGCCAGCACCGCGCCGATTGCCGGCACCATCATGGCCGGATCGCCATTCATCATCACCGAGGTGACCACCGCCGCGGCGGAGATCACGCTGGCGACGCTGAGGTCGATGGAAGCGACCAGGATGGCGAAGGTCTGCCCGATGGCGGTGATCCCGAGCGTGATGGAGCGGCCGAGTATGGCCACCAGATTGTCGAGCGTCAGGAACCGCGCCTGTCCCAGGGCGAGGAGCAGGATCACGTAAAGCGCGATGGCGGCGAGCAGCAGCAGGGTGGAGGCATGGCGTTCGAAGCGGAAGCGTCGCGGCGCCCGGGGCTGGGACATCTCGGTCATGCCGCCACCCCCGTCGCTTCGCCCGTTGCCGCCAGCATCAATTCGGCCTCGCTGGCGGAGCGCCCGAATTCGCCGACGATGCGGCCATCGCGCATGACCAGAATACGGTCCGAGGCGCCCAGGATTTCGGGAAGGTCCGACGACACCATCATCACGGCCGTGCCGGCGCGGGCGAGGTCGCGCATCAGATGATAGATGCTGGCCTTGGCGTCCACATCGATGCCGCGCGTCGGCTCGATGAAGATCAGCACCTTGGGTTTCAGCGCCAGCCAGCGCGCTACGATGGCCTTTTGCTGGTTGCCGCCGGAGAGGAACCGCATTTCCTGTTCATAGGAGGGCGCCCGGACCCGCATGCGGTCCAGTAGGGCATCCATGCCGGCAATATCGATGAAGCGATTGGCGCGGTTGCCGCCGAAAAGCCGCGCAAAGCTGCGGGCGGTGAGCATGCCGTTGTCGCGCACCGATTGCATCAGCACCAGGCCGCTCGCCTTGCGGTCGCCCGGCAGCATGCCGATACCGGCGCGAATGGCATCGCGTGGCGTCTTGATGTCCATGGCCCGGCCGTCGATCGTCACCCGGCCCGCGGTGAAGGGCAGGGCGCCGAACAAGGCCATGGCCAGGGCCGTGCGGCCGGCGCCCTGCAACCCGGCAAAGCCGACGATCTCCCCGGCGCGCAAGGTGAGATCGATATCGTGCACCGCATGATTGGCGCCGCCTGAGACGGTGAGGATGTCGGCACCGATCTCGTCCGGCGTCGCCGGCTCGGGGTAATATTCGGAAATGTCGCGCCCCACCATGGCGCGCACGATCATCTCGGGCGCCGGCACCTGGTCGAAGCGCGCCGTCACCTCGCCGTCCTTGAGCACGGTCACCCGGTCGGCGATCCGCGCCACCTCGCGCATGCGATGGGTGATATAGACGATGGCGGTGCCCGAGGCGCGCAGCCGATCGACCAGCGCGAACAGCACGTCGCATTCCGCCTCGTTGAGCGCTGCGGTCGGCTCGTCCATGACGATGACCTTGGCATTGAGCGAGATGGCCTTGGCGATCTCGACCATCTGCTGGCTGGCCACGTCGAGATCGGCCACCAGCGTTTCCGGCGCGATGCCGTGGCGCACGCCGAAAAGTTCCAGTACCCGCCGGGTCTCGGCAATCATCGCCCTGTTGTCGATGAGGCCGTTCCTCAGCGGCTCGCGGCCCAGGAACAGGTTCTGCGCCACGCTGCGCTCGGGCAGCAGCGAAAATTCCTGGTAGATCACCGAAATACCGGCCAGCAGGGCCTCCTGCGGATGGCCGAAATGCTGCGCCGCCCCATCGATCAGCACCGCGCCGCTATCGGGGCGGTAAGCCCCCGACAGGATTTTGATCAGCGTCGACTTGCCCGCGCCGTTCTCGCCGCACAGGGCATGCACTTCGCCTTTGCCGCAGGCAAAGGACACCTCGTGCAGGGCCCTGACGCCGGGGAAGGATTTGGAGATGGCCTGCATCTCGAACACGGGCGCCTCGATCATGCGGGCACCTCCCGGCCGGCGGCTTCCCAGGTGCGGCGGATGAAGGCGGCGCTCTCGGCAAACAGCGTTTCATGATCGGGGAAAAGCGGCCGCCAGACGCGCGTGGCCGCCGCGATGGCCGGCAATCCGCTGCCAAAGGCTTCCAGCGTCACCCAGCCGTCATAGCCCGAGCGCCGTACGGCGCCCATG